>Ga0194125_10012457_pt1 | contig 11220 bp, 7 predicted proteins | sample TA2KigC250mmetaG_FD_148626 | JGI IMG/M metagenome (GOLD analysis project Ga0194125, IMG submission 148626) | Freshwater microbial communities from Lake Tanganyika, Tanzania - TA2015034 Kigoma Deep Cast 250m | ecosystem: Environmental > Aquatic > Freshwater > Lake | place: Tanzania: Lake... | reverse complement strand
ATGACTGGACTAATTATAACCCTACCTGGGGAGCTACTATGTGGGGCGACCCGGTTACTGCCTATGATAGCCTTGGCAATCTTTTTGTCGATAATATGTACGGACCAAGTTCAATCCAGGGAACAAAAATTGCAAAAACTTCTGACGGCGGTACTACCTGGACGGTTGTAAATGGAAATACCGGTGACGATAAAAACTGGATAGCCGCTGACCAGACAACCGGTCCGTATGCCAACTACATCTACGGCGTGATGACTCCGGGAAATGTGAAAAGAAGTACTGACGGAGGCGCTACTTTTACACAGGTATTCTCTTCTACTAATACTTATCCCGGTATGATGGTCGCCGTCGGTCCGAATGTCATCGGCGGTGACGTTCCGGGCGGATGCGTTTACGTTGTTACTAATACAGGCTCTGCAGCTTATTCCGTAAGTTATAACTTCTTCGTTTCAACAAACGGCGGCGCAAACTTTACTCTGAAATCTTCTCAGAGCTTTGCCGGCTATGTTGGGACATGGTCGAGTTCAAGACATTCAGTGCAAGGAGTCAGAACAAGACCCTATCCCTTTATTACAGTCGATAATAGCTACGGTCCGTATAGAGGCAGACTGTATTGTGTCTACGCTACTAATGACCCTGCCGGCTCCGGTAATAAACCCGATGTATATTGCAGATACTCGACTAATCAGGGAACTACTTGGTCATCACCTGTTAGAATTAATGATGACGCCAACTATACGGCTAATCATCAGTGGTTTCCCGCTCCATGGTGCGATATAATGACAGGAAAACTCTATGTACAATGGATGGATACTCGGGATTGTCCGACAAGCGATAGTGCTGTGATATATGCTTCATATTCCACTAACGGCGGCGTTACTTTTGTGCAGAATCAAAGAATATCAAATGCAAAAATGAGAATCTATTGCCCGACTTGCGGAGGCGGAGGAACTCCTGTATATCAGGGAGACTATAACGGTATTGCTTCGAATAAAAAAGTATCATTACTGGCATGGACTGACTGGAGAGCAGGCAATTTTGCAAATTATGTTGCCTATTTCCCTGACTTTGCTATGAGACTTTCTCCTGCAGTCGATAGCCTTAATCCTAATAACGGTACGGGACTTATTCGGATGGTCGTTCCTGCAGTTAAATTATATACCGATACCGTAATCGTTACAGCGGTGATTACGCCCGCGCCTACTACCGGTACACTAAGTGTTACTCTCCCGAATGGAAATAAATTGTATCAGTATCCTGATTCCCTCCCGATGAATATTACTGCGACAGGCGGCGTTACCGCAGGTAATTATACACTTACGGTTACTGCAGAAGGTCCGAACGGTACACCTGTCCATAAAAGAACTGCAACTCTCGTCGTAAGTCCCTTGGTCGGAATGGAAAATACTGCCGAAATAATCGGCGGCTATAAACTGTATCAAAACTATCCGAACCCGTTTAACCCTGTTACAAAAATTGAATATAACCTCGTAAAATCTTCAAATGTTAAAATTACTATATATGATATGCTTGGCAAAGTTGTAGCCTCTGTGAAATATGATAACCAACCTGCGGGAAAAAACTATTTCTTGTTTAATGCCGCAAATCTCTCCGCGGGTGTATATTTCTATAAAAATCCAGACAGAAGAATTTTCTGATATCAAAAAAATGACACTGATTAAATAAAAGTAATTATAATTATCCTTAAAAAATAAAAGGGCTGATTTAGAAGGACCTTTTATTTTTATATATCCGTATAATTATCGTTTGAAAATTTTTTATTTATAACTTTACTCTTTATATTTCACTTCTCACTTTTTTTATTTTATAAGTAACTTTTAATTTTTTTTTATATACCTTAATTTTGTTTTAATATGAAACATAAAACTTTTTTAACTCGTATTAATTAAATAGTGTTCGTCAAGTTTATTAATTAAATAATCTGAAAATGCAAATGTCACTGAATTTAAACAAAGGTAAAATTATTGTTCCGGTTGCTCTGGTTCTTACGCTTATTGCGGGATTAATTATCGGTAGAATCTTAATACCCGGCTATTTTAACGTAAATAATAAATCTAATCTTATTCAGCAGGATAAGCAACAGGTAATTCAGGATATCTCGCAGGAAAGACATAACGCAATTACTAAAGCAATTGAAAAAGTGTCTCCTGCTATAGTTGGTATCAATGTGGAAGAAGTAAGGGAAATTAGAAATCCCTTTTTTGATGACCCCTTCTTCAGACAGTTTTTCGGACAGGATTACCCACAAAGACAGGTTATCAGAGGTCTGGGCTCTGGTTTTCTGATATCAGATGACGGATATATTCTGACAAATGACCACGTAGCCGGTAATGCTACAAAAATTTCTGTTACGCTGACATCCGGCGAAACTGTTGATGCTAAAGTTGTCGGCTCTGACCCTGTAACTGATATTGCTCTTCTTAAAATAGAAAAAAATAATTTGCCTTACGTTAATCTGGCAAATTCCGATAACGTGATAATCGGTGAATGGGTTATCGCTCTCGGAAATCCTTTCGGCTTGTTTGAAATTAATTCTAAACCTACTGTTACTGTCGGAGTCGTAAGCGCCGTTAATATGAAAGCAAGCGGAGGTGAAAACAGAGTATATAAAGATATGATTCAAACTGATGCTTCCATTAATTCCGGAAATTCCGGCGGTCCGCTCGTCGATGTTGAAGGAAATGTTATTGGGATGAATACTATTATCTATACAGGAGGTTCATTCAGCTCGGGAAGCATTGGAGTCGGCTTTGCAATTTCTTCTAACAGAGTTAAAAAAATATCCGAAGAACTTAAAGCAAAAGGAAAAATAGATAGAAATTTCGACGTGGGTTTCAGAATTCAGGGAATAGACGACAGAATCGCTAAATATTATGGACTTAAAGATAAAAACGGTGTTATAGTTACTCAGATTATTAAAGGTGGTATTTCCGATCAAGCTGGTCTCAAACCGGAAGATATTATTATCGGCGTTAATAACGAAAAAGTACGTGACCAGCAGGATCTGATTTATGCTGTCAATGATTTAAGAGTAGGGGATGTGTTGAAATTGACAGTACTGAGAGATGGGAGTGAAAAAATAATAGAAATAGATCTGAAATCGGCTAAGTAAAAATTTTGTCTGTAATACACCGAATCGCGTTAATTATCGATTAACTTTGATTGTTTATTCTGATACACTCCGGAATCTTCTTCGGTAATTTATATTCTCTCTTCTTCGGGTTTTGATGTATCAATCGGCGGCTCTGAATTCATTCTGCAGTTTCCGTTGAAAATCGCTCCCTGATCCATAAGTAAAAGCTCGATGTCTACATCTCCATTTAACCTTCCGCCCTTCTTTATCTCGAGTTTGTGGGCTTTGACGTTTCCCTTGACTTCACCGTATATAATCACTTCAACCGAACTTACATCGCCGTTTATTAACCCTTTGTCGCCTATGACTACTCCGTTTTCTCCGCTTAGATTTCCGACAACCCTTCCGTCTATTCTGGTGTAATCAGGAAAATATAAATTGCCTTCGAACTTGCATCCTTCGCTTATTACAGTCTTGATTTTGTTTTGTTCTGATTTTGAAACGGGATTCACAAATGTGTCTTTTAATGTATCTTTTAATGATTCTTTGTTTTTTTGTCCGAACATTTTGTTTTTACTTTGTTTTAATATCGAAACTTAATAATATTTTTGTTTTTTAGCAATTTATTAATATATGACCAAAATGCGCGTTACCTGTCAGGGAAAATTTTTTTCTTTTTATATTAATGAAATTATTTTCAATTTTTGGAAAAATATTTGTATTTTTATAAATTTTAATATAAAGTAATTTGTTGTAATTTTTTAAAAATATTATATAGTAACTATGAAAAAAATATTAATTGCATTAATCTTAATCTTTTTCTCGGCTCAGTTATTTTCACAAATTGCATATAGCCCTAAAGTTGATTCTTTAATCAATTTGGTTTCTGTTGCTTCAATTAGAAAATATGTCAGGGAATTGTCGGGTGATACCGTCGCTATGATTAGCGGAAATCCTTATACAATATTGTCAAGACATTATCTCCAGCCCGGTAATGACTCGGCGGCTAAGTATATATATCAACAGTTTCAGGCGCTCGGATTAACTGCCAGTTATCAGGTTATAACAACTACAAATAAAAATGTTATAGGTACAAAATTGGGAACTAAGTATCCTAACCAGTATTATATAATATGCGGACACTATGATGATATGCCCTCCGGTACCAGAGCACCCGGTGCCGATGATAATGCCTCCGGTGTCGTTGGTGTACTTGAAGCAGCAAGAATTCTGCAGGGTTTTAATACTGATTATACTATAAAATTTATCGCCTTCGATGAGGAAGAAAGAGGACTCTACGGAAGTAAAGCATATGCGGATACGGCTTTCGCTCACGGTGACTCTATTAAAGGAGTTATCAACCTGGATATGATTGCATACGACGGCAATAACGACGGAAAATTGACTGTGCATACTACAAATAATTCCGCTACCTTTGTCTCTAACTTTGCTAATTGTATCCGAACTTATGTTCCGGGTCTTGACCCTGTTATAATGACATCGCTTCCCGGAGGTAGTGACCATCAGTCTTTCTGGAATAGAGGGTATCTCGCGTTGCTGTCAATCGAATATACAAGCGATATGACTCCTTTCTATCATACAGTCGGAGATTCAGTTGCTACTTTGAATATGAACTATTTCCAGAAAATGTCTAAAGCGGCTCTTGCATATCTCGTCGTGCTTGCTAATAATTATAATATCTCTATTACTCATAACCAGATACCTACCGGTAACGATACTACTGCACGAATTGCAACCGCAGTTATTAAAAGCTCTAAAGGAATAGGAACCGGCTCTAACCAACCGAGACTGTATTATAAAGTGAATACAGGGTCTTTTAACTATGTATCTCCGTTTTATCAGAATCTCGATACTTTTAAATTCCAGATACCCGGACTACCTATCGGTAATACGGTTTATTATTATATAGCAGCACAGGACTCGTCGGGAAGCCTGATTGCTACTTTACCTTCCGGCGGCAAAGGTGTAAATCCGCCCGGAACAACACCGCCAACGGATTTGTATAGCTATGAAGTCGAAAACTATAGCATCGCTACAATTGGAACGGGAACATCTTCTACAGGTTATCCTTTCTATACATTTTACCATGACTCAAGAACCGATATGCTGTTTCTTGCAAGTGAAATCAATGCATCCGGCGGTATAGCGGGATTTATTACAAAAATTGGATTCGATGTCATATCGGCTTCTTCTCAGGTTATGAATGGCTTTTATGTTAAAATGCAGCATACTACCGCAACTTCAATTTCCGGATTTACTAATACCGGATGGACTGACGTGTATTCGGGTACGTATACTGTTCCGGGTACCGGCTGGCAGTATGTTAATCTTCAAACACCCGGCTTTTACTGGAATGGCGTAAATAATTTACTCGTGGAAATCTGCTTCGATAATACTTCCTATACTTCTAATAGTACAGTTAACGGAACAACTTCATCAGGAACGGTAAGACATCACCATCTCGATAACTCGGCAGGATGCTCTTTGACGGGTACTAGTACGGCTTCAACTCGACCTAATACAAGATTCTTTATCAATACTTCAACGGTAGTAAATCCTGTTTCTGCTCAGTTACCGACACAATATGAACTTTCTCAGAACTTCCCCAACCCGTTTAATCCGGAAACTAAAATTAAGTTCGCAGTTCCGAAAGAATCTTTTATTACTCTGAAAGTCTATGATATACTCGGCAGGGAAGTCGCATCCCTTGTAAATGAAAATAAAACTCCGGGATATTATATAATCGGATTCAATGCGTCAAATTTATCTTCGGGAATTTATTACTATAGATTGGAATCCGATAATTTCGTCGAAGTTAAAAAAATGCTGCTCTTGAAATAATTTAAATTATATACTGAATTCAAAAGGCATAGTAATTATCCTGCTATGCTTTTTTTTTCTGCAAAAATCAAAGTATATCAAACCCCGATTTATCAGCACTTTCTCCTCTTTTCACTCCTCCCCATTAACTCCTCCCCCTTTATTATTTCCTATTTCCTATTTCCTATTACCTATTACCTATTTCCTATTACCTATTACCTATTACCTATTTCCTATTTGCTATTTCCTATTTCCTATTTCCTATTTCCTATTTCCTATTTGCTATTTCCTATTTCCTATTTGCTATTTCCTATTTCTTATTTCCTATTTGCAATTTCCTATTTACTATTTCCTATTTCCTATTTCCTATTTCCTATTTGCTATTTCCTATTTCCTATTTCCTATTTCTTATTTCCTATTTCCTATTTCCTATTTCCTATTTCTTATTTCTTATTTCCTATTTCCTATTTCCTATTTGCTATTTCCTATTTGCTATTTGTAATATCTTCCCTGCTTTAAAAAATCACTCTGATTTCTGAAATTTTGTAATTGTAATAAATTAATAAAATCTATAATTTTATAAATTATATTCTTTATTTGCCGAAATGGCGGAATTGGTAGACGCACTGGACTCAAAATCCAGCGAGACCTAAATCTCGTAAGGGTTCGACTCCCTTTTTCGGCACTTGTGACTTCGTTCGAAATATATTTTGATTATTCATAATTTAAATATTAAATAATGCCTTCTTTAAATATTCTGGGTATTGGAGTGATTTCCTGGCTTATCTTCTTGCCCGTCGTCGGAATGATTCTCATCCTTGCTCTCCCAAAATCTTTTACAAAATATTATAAGTATATAACGGTAGTCTTTACTTTTCTGCTCTGCCTTGTGGCTCTTTTCGCGTTGATGAACTATGATACTTCAAAAGCAGGTGTGAATAGTATCGATTCTTATCAGTTTGTCGAAAAGGTACCTTGGATTAATCTGAATGTCGCTAACTTTAGAGTGTATATCGAATATTTTGTGGCTGCCGACGGACTCTCGTTCCCTATGATTATTCTGACTGCACTTATTGGTTTAATCGGCGCTATAGCATCTTTCAGCGTTGATAAAAATGAAAAAGGATATTACTCGCTCTATCTGCTGCTCGTAACCGGTATGATGGGAGTGTTCTGTGCTCTGGATTTGTTCCTGTTCTTTGTCTTCTGGGAGGTTATGCTCCTGCCTATGTATTTCTTAATAGGTATATGGGGTGGTCCCAGAAGAGAATATGCCGCAATCAAGTTCTTCCTGTATACTCTCTTCGGAAGTGTCTTTATCCTTATTACTATTATCGCACTGTATTTCAGCTCAAGAGACCCTGTTACCGGAATATATACGTTTAATATGGTAACTATGATGAATCCGGCTAATCTTCCGAACTGGCCGCTCGCTCTTAACTATACTGACCTTAGATTACTTGCGTTTGTTGCATTGTTTATAGGATTTGCTATTAAAGTGCCGGTCTTTCCCTTCCATACATGGCTTCCCGATGCTCACGTGGAAGCACCTACTGCAATTTCCGTCATTCTTGCCGGTGTACTGCTGAAAATGGGTACGTATGGAATGTTCAGAATGTCTTATGCTTTGTTCCCGGATGCTGCTAAATATTTTGCCCTCTGGATTGCCGTGCTCGCTATGATTAATATTATATATGGAGCCCTGTGCGCTATGGCTCAAACGGATTTTAAAAAACTTATTGCCTATTCTTCTATCTCGCATATGGGCTACGTTATGCTCGGCATGGCTTCGATGACTGAAATAGGATTCAATGGCGCTATATTCCAGATGTTTAACCACGGGACTATTACTGCCGTACTCTTCCTTGCAGTCGGAGTTATCTATGACAGGACACATACACGCGGACTCGATGATTTCGGCGGACTGGCTAATAAGATGCCTAAATATTTCGGTGTCGTTATGGTCGGATTTTTTGCTTCAATCGGATTACCCGGACTGAGCGCCTTTATTAGTGAAGCATTCGTGTTTATCGGCGCGTTTACTAATAATACGGGTCCCTATGAAGTTACGATGAGAGTCATTACAATTATCTCTACTCTCGGAATTATTCTTAACGCCGCATATATCCTTTGGACTATACAAAGAGTGTTTCTTGGAACTTTACCCGAAAAATGGAGCTCGTTGAAAGACCTTAACGTAAGAGAAGCATTTAGTCTTGTTCCGTTAATAATAATTATTATTGTCCTTGGAATCTATCCCGCTCCGTTTATAAAATTGATGACCGCTTCGGTCAATCAACTTCTCGGAATTATCGCTAAATTTTAAAATATATACCTTGTGCAAAATCTGATTTTATATAGTCTCTCAAATTTTATTCCCGAAACAATCCTCGTTGTTACAATTATTGTTTGCATTATTGCGGATCTGATTATTAGAAAAAAATCTTTTGCAGTAACCTTTGTTGCAATCGTCGGACTCGTATTGTCTTTTGTCTTTGTAGTTAAACAATGGGGACTGAGTATGAGTATATTCAGCGGAATGCTCGCAATTGATAACTATGCGGTTTTCTTTAAGTTGCTGTTCATAATATCTACTCTGTTTATTCTGCTGTTTGTGGAAACATCTAAGGAAATGAAAACCGCTTCTCATAAAAATGAACATGTCTATCTGATACTTTCACTCACTACAGGCGCCTATTTGATGGCTTCTTCGGTTAATTTGATTATGATGTATATTTCACTCGAAATGGTAAGCCTTACATCATATATACTTGCGGGCTATCTGAAAAAAGATAAACGCTCTACCGAAGCTGCAATTAAATATATTATCTATGGAGCCGCCTCATCGGGTATTATGCTCTATGGAATGACTCTGATTTATGGATATACTGCTACTATGAATATAAATGAAATATTTCTGTATTTATCGAAAAATCCGATTACTGATACACCCGTACTGCTGGCTTCTGTTATTATGATTTCCGCGGGATTTGGATATAAAATTTCTTCGGTACCTTTCCATTTCTGGACTCCCGATGTATACGAAGGTGCTCCGATTCCGATTACCGCATTCCTCGCTGTTACTTCTTCGGCAGCAGGTTTTTCGGTTCTTGTTAGATTCTTCCTTGTTGGCTTCGCTAATACTGAAATTATTACAGCTGTCAAATGGCAGGAAGTTATTATCGTTTTCTCTATCGCATCTATGATTATTGGCAATTTTGTCGCTGTCTGGCAAACCAGCCTTAAAAGACTTCTGGCTTATTCATCTATCGCTCAATCGGGTTATATATTGCTCGGACTTGCAGTCGTTAACTCGGCTGGACTTTTTGCGGTCATCCTTTACCTGTCTGCTTACCTGTTTATGAATCTCGGTGCTTTCTATGTTACTATCTTAATACATAATAAACTCGGTACTGATAATATGGATGAAATGGACGGACTCGGATATCGAAGTCCGTTTATCGGTGTTACAATGGCTGTCTTTATGTTCTCGCTTGCGGGAATTCCCGCTACGGTCGGATTTATCGGTAAATTCTATATTTTCTCCGCGCTTATTAATACTAATTCGCCTAACTTGACCTGGCTTGCGGTTGTCGGCTTGCTCAACAGCGTTGTGTCACTTTTCTTCTATGTCAAAGTCCTGAAACATATGTTCCTTAATAAACCGGAAAAACCGCTGCCCGAACTCGATTACGGCTATGCTAATATTCTTATTACTCTGCTGCTGGCTGTTCCTACAATATTGTTCGGTCTGTATTTTACTCCGCTGCTTAGACTTGCAGAGAATTCTATCAAAATCTTTGGCTTGAATTGATTGAAAGGTATATTTATTTTTTAATATTAATTTTGAACGGAATTAAATTCCGTTTTTTTACGAATGTCTAAATTATGTGTGGAATTATAGGATATATTGGAAAAAAGAATTCACTCCCGATTATTATCGAAGGTCTTAAAAGACTCGAATATAGAGGGTATGATAGTGCCGGTGTCTGCGTTATTAACGGCGATAAAATAATCAGACAATATAAACGCGCAGGTAAAGTCAACGATATGGAAAAAAATATTAATGTCGATGTGTTTAACGGAAATATCGGTATCGGACATACAAGATGGGCTACGCACGGCGAACCGACGGATATTAATGCACACCCGCATTTCGATATGGATAATAAAATTGTTATCGTACATAACGGTATTATAGAAAATTATAAGGTTATTAAAGATAAATTGGCTGAAGACGGATATGTCTTCAGAACAGATACCGATACCGAAATTCTGGCTGATTTGATTAATTATCATTATAGAAGAACGAAGGATTTTTCACTTGCCGTGAGACTCGCTCTTATTGATGTCGAAGGAACCTACGGAATTGCGTGCCTCTGCGCCGATGAACCGGATAAAATTATTGTTGCAAGAAATGGCAGCCCGCTGCTTATCGGAGTCGGAAATGAAGAAACTTATATTGCTTCGGATGCCGCTGCGGTTATTAACCATACGAAAAATGTCGTCTATCTGGAAGACGGCGAAATGGCAGTGATTACCGAAAAAGGATTTCACCTGAAAACTATCGAAGATAAAGAAATATTCAGAAATGTTGAAGTACTCGATTTCTTTATGGGCGAAATTGAAAAAGGCGGATACGAACACTTTATGCTGAAAGAAATTTGCGAACAGGCGGATTCAATTCAAAATACATACAGGGGCAGAATTAATTTCGAAACAGGTATAGTAAAACTCGGCGGACTCGAAAGTGTTTTCGATAAAATGCTTAATGCTAAAAGATTTATTATTACTGCCTGCGGTACTGCCTGGCATGCCGCATTGGTAGGGGAATACCTCATCGAACAATTCTGCCGGATACCCGTTGAAGTGGAATATGCTTCGGAATTCAGATATAGAACTCCGATTATTCATAAGGACGATGTGGTTATACTTATAAGCCAAAGCGGTGAAACCGCAGATACACTTGCAGCACTGAGAGAAGCAAAAAAACATGGAGCAACAACTATAGGTATCGTTAATGTCATCGGCTCTACAATAGCAAGAGAAGTTGAAGCAGGGACGTATATTCATGCAGGTCCGGAAATCGGAGTCGCTTCAACTAAAGCATTTACTTCTCAGGTTATGTCGCTTTCTCTCATTACCCTTATGCTCGCATACGAAAAATCGATTATGAAACAAAGTACACTTGTTAATGTGGCAAAGAGTCTGAAATTACTGCCGGAAAAAATTAACAAAATCGTTGAACGTAAAAACGAATATAAAGAAATTGCACTCAAGTTTAA
>Ga0194125_10012454_pt1 | contig 11223 bp, 8 predicted proteins | sample TA2KigC250mmetaG_FD_148626 | JGI IMG/M metagenome (GOLD analysis project Ga0194125, IMG submission 148626) | Freshwater microbial communities from Lake Tanganyika, Tanzania - TA2015034 Kigoma Deep Cast 250m | ecosystem: Environmental > Aquatic > Freshwater > Lake | place: Tanzania: Lake... | reverse complement strand
AACCGGCCGGCCGGCCGCGCCGCCCGCGGCCGTCCCGGCGGCGGCCGCCGCCAGCGAACGGAGGAAGACGCGCCGTTTCATTTCCACACCCCCGCGATCGACTCCGCGCACCATCCGCACGCGCCGCCCGCGAGATGGCGCTCGACGACCTCGAAGCGGACGCGCCGCAGGACCGGCTTGCGACAGGCGGGGCAGTGCGTCGTCTCGCCGTCCTCGACCGTGACGTTGCCCGCGTAGACGTGGCGCAGCCCCTCGGCGAGGCCGATCTGCCGCGCGCGGCGCAGCGTATCCGCCGGCGTCGGCGGCAGGTTGCGCATCCGGTGCTGCGGGTGGAAGCCGGAGTAGTGGAGGGGCGTGTCCGGGCCGAGCGTGCGGCGGATCCAGCGGGCGACGTCCCGCAGCGCGTCGTCGGAATCGTTCAGCGTCGGGATCACGAGGTTCGTCACCTCGACCCATACGCCGAGCGACTTCGACAGCTCGATCGCCTTCAGCACCGGCGCCAGCGTCCCGTCGCAGACCTCCCGGTAGAGGCGGTCGCTCATGAACTTCAGGTCGATGTTCGCCGCGTCCGTCACGCGCGCCAGCTCGCGCAGCGGCGGCTCGTTGATGTAGCCCGCGGTGACGAGCACGTTGCGCAGCCCCGCCTCCCGCGCCCGGGCGGAGGCGTCGAGCGTGTACTCGAAGTAGGCGAGGGGCTCGGTGTAGGTATAGGCGATCGACGGGCAGCCCGTCCGCCGCGCCAGCGCGACAACGTCCTCCGGCGGCAGCGCCGCGACGTCGAGGTCCTCCGGGTTCGCCTGCGAGATCTCCCAGTTCTGGCAGTTCCGGCAGTGCAGGGTGCACCCGGCGGTGGCGATCGAGAGGATCGGCGTGCCGGGCAGGAAGTGGAACAGCGGCTTCTTCTCGACCGGGTCGACGTGCACCGAGCAGGGCAGCCCGTAGGTGAGCGCCGTGAGCTTCCCGTCGAGGTTCGCGCGGATGCGGCAATCCCCGCGCCGCCCGGGGGCGAGTTCGCACATCCTCGGGCACAGCTCGCAGACCACGCTGCCGGCCGCCGCGCTCACGCCGCCAGTGTACACCCGCCGCCGCCGCGATGCACGGGACCCCGCCCCCGGATCCCCGCCCGCCGGCGGCGCCAGGAAGAGACCGCCCCCCCCGCATCCCAGCCCCGTTGGCGGCCGGGCCACGCGGCATCCGTCCTGTGTCCCGTGCGCAAGGCGTGCCGCGATCAGCGATCGCGGCTACGGGAGGCCGGCTCCGGCGATCCGGGACGGAACGCCCTGCAGAACCATCGTGCGCGCCGCCCGGTCCGCCCGGGGCGGCGGTCGTTGGACAACGCCGGCGTCTTCTGCAAGACTCGCGCGAATCATGCCTGCGGGCGATCCATTCGATTTCTGGTACGCGGTCAGCAACACCGAGATCCTGATGCTGCCGCCGCGCCGCCTCGAGACCTTCGGCTCGACGGTCCTCGACTATCATCTCGTCAGCGAGCTGATGGACGAGGTCAACGGCGTGCGCGTGCGCGAGGGGCGCATCCAGGCCTTCCGTCCCGAGATCCTGACCCCGGCGGCCTACATGGAGTCGATTCTCGAGGGCTTCCACGAGGAGGCCGCCGGCCGCTACGCGGAATGGCTGCGCGAGAATGCGAAGGAGCTGCTGATCCTCCGGTACGGGTTCCGGATCCGCAAGGAGGAGGTCCGCGAGCAGATCGTCCACGACGCCCTCGAGGCGGTGGTCGACCGCGTCCGGGCGGACCTGAAGGCCAGGGCGAACCCGCTGGGCGCGCTCGTGCGCGGCGTCGACGAGCCGTGGGAGGTGTGCCTCGTCAAGCTGATGGTCGAAATGGTGCAGCGTTCCGGCCCCGAGCACGCGCGCGTCCTGCGCGAGGACCCCTCCGGCGATCGGCACGAGGTCGAGGCGGCCTTCCGCGCCGCGTCGAAGGACCGCTCCAAGATCGCCCCGCTCGCCGACCTGCTGCGGGCCCGCGGGCTGTTCAAGGACTACGAGGACCGCTTCTTCGCGCTCGTCCAGTCGCACAAGCGGGGCGGATGAACCCGGAGCCCGCTCCATCCGGGACGTCCCCGTCCGCCGCGGCCACCCCTCTCCGCCGTCGCGCGGCGATGGCCGCCTGCGTGGCGTTCGTCGCGCTGTTGTGGACGCCGGTCGCGCAGAAGGCCGCCGGGCTGTTTCCCGAGGTCGTGCTCGGCGGCGTCGAGGTGCCGGCGCCGTCGCCGCCGCGGACCGTGGCCGGCTGGTTCGGCGGGAAGTTCCAGAACCGGTTCGAGGCGGCGTTCGTTCGAAAGACCGGCCTGCGCGGTTTCTGGATCCGGACGGCCAACCAGATCCGCTACTCGCTGTTCCGGCAGTCGACCGGGGCGCATGCGGACGATGTCGTCATCGGGCGCGACGGCTGGCTCTTCATCCGCGGCTACGTGCGCGCCGCGGACCGCGCGAAGGTCTTCGAGGAGGCGAAGCTTGCCGAGGCCGCGCGACAGGTGCGGGCGTTCCAGGACGAGATGGACCGTCGCGGCAGGGCCTTCCTGTTCGTGATCGCGCCGAACAAGGCCGAGATCTACGCGGAGTTCGTCCCGCCCTACCTCTTCGCGCCGGGCCGGGAGTCGCGGCGGTCCGGCTACCAGCAGCTTCTGCCGCACCTCGAGCGCGAGGGCGTCCGGCTGCTCGACCTTCACGCCTGGTTCGCGGAGCACCGCGACGACGGCCCGCATCCGCTGTTCTCCCGCGGCGGCATCCACTGGTCGCACTACGGCGCGGCGGTCGCCGCACGGAGGATCCTCGACCGGATCGAGCCGCAGATGGGCGGACGGACCCTCGCGAAGTTCCGCGTCGCCGGGGCCGTCGTCGACGACCGCCCGGCGGGGCTCGACGCCGACATCGTCGACCTGATGAACATCTGGAACCGTCGCGGCCTCGCCGGGCCGCAGGTGCACCCGGTGCTCGAGCCCGAGGCGCCCGCGGACGCGCTGCGGCCGGACATCCTGTTCGTCGGCGACAGCTTCATCTTCGGCCTGACGCCGCACCTCGAGGCGATGGACTGCTACCGCCGGCGCGACACGTTCTTCTACTTCAACCGGCGCCAGACGTGGCCCGACGGGACCGACACGCCGCTCGACAGGGCCCGGCTCGACTGGGACCGCGACGTCTTCGGCCGCGACGCCGTCGTGATCGTCTACTCGGCGATGTCGCTGCCCACCGTGAACCGCGGCTTCCTCACCGGCGCCCTCGCGCACACGGCTCGCGCGCGCGGCGCCGCGCCCGCACCGGGAGGCCCGAAGTAGGATGGTCTTCAGCTCCTACACCTTCCTGTTCGCCTTCCTGCCGCTGACGCTGCTGGCCTACGTCCTGTGCCCGCCGCGACTCCGAAACTGGGTGGCGCTGGGGACGAGCCTCTTCTTCTACGCCTGGGGCGCGCCGAAGTTCGTCTTCGTGCTGATCGGCGGGTGCGCGGTCGATTTCGCCCTCGGCCGGTGGCTGCCGCCCGGGGCCGCGCCGCGCCGCCGCCGCGCCGCGCTGGTCGTGTCGCTCGGCCTCAACGTCGCGACGCTCGCGTGGTTCAAGTACGCCAACTTCGCGGTGGAGAGCGTCAACGCGCTGCTGGCGGCGGCGGGGTGGGGGGCGGTGGCGTGGACGCAGGTCGCGCTGCCGATCGGGATCAGCTTCTTCACGTTCCAGCGGATGAGCTACCTCGTGGACGTCCACCGCGGCCTCACGGCGCCGGCGCGCGGCTTCCACGACTACCTGCTCTACGTGGTCCTCTTCCCGCAGCTGATCGCGGGGCCGATCGTCCGCTACCATGACGTCGCGGAACAGATCCGCGGCCGCATCCACGATCCGGGGCGGTTCCTGGACGGCATCTGGCGGTTCGGCCTGGGGCTCGGGAAGAAGGTGCTCGTCGCGAACGTCATGGGCGCGGTGGCGGACCGCGTCTTCGCGATGCCCGCCGCCGGGATTCCGGCCTCCGTCGCGTGGGCGGGCGTGGTCTGCTACGCCTTCCAGATCTACTTCGACTTCTCCGGCTACTCCGACATGGCGATCGGGCTCGGGCGCATGCTCGGCTTCGAGTTCCTCGAGAACTTCGACCGTCCCTACACCTCGCGGACGATCACCGAGTTCTGGCGGCGCTGGCACATCTCGCTGTCGAACTGGATGCGCGAGTATCTCTACGTTCCGCTCGGCGGCAACCGCGTCGGGCCGGCGCGCGGGATGGCGAACCTGTGGATCGTGTTCCTCGTGTCCGGCCTGTGGCACGGCGCGGCGTGGAACTTCGTCGTGTGGGGCGCGTACCACGGCCTGTGGCTGAGCCTGGAGAAGATCGCCGGCCGCGAGCGGCTCGGACGCGTGCCGCGCTGGATCGGCGTGCCCGCGACGTTCGTCCTCGTCTGCGTGAGCTGGGTCCTGTTCCGCGCGGAGTCGCTCGCCGCGGCGGGCCGCTATCTCGCATGCATGTTCGACGTCCGGCGTCTCGGCCTCGTCCCCCCGCCGGTTGCGTGGCCCGAACTGCTCCCGCACGAGGCCTGCGCCGTCCTCGCGGTGGCCGCGGCCGTGTGCTTCGTCCCGGCGGCGTTCCCGGCGTGGACCGCCCGGCTCGACGCCCGCGCCGCGCAGGCGGGGCCGGCCCTCCGCGCCCTCCGTTTTGCCGCGGCGATGCTGCTGCTGTTCCTCTCCACCGCCGCGATCGTCGCGAGCGACTTCAATCCGTTCATCTACTTCCGGTTCTGAGCCCCGGCCGGCGTGCATGCGCGGCGGCAACGGGTATACTGGCGGCGCGGGCGCATGGCGCCCGGAGGAGACGCACGATGAGCCGATCGATCCGCCTGCTGACCGCCGCGGCCGCCGCCGCGCTGGGCCTGGCCGCCACCGTCCGCGCCGAGGTGCCGCCGGGCTTCACGTCGCTGTTCAACGGGAAGGACCTCTCGGGCTGGGTCGTGCCCGAGGGCGACAACGGGCACTGGAAGGTCGTCGACGGGGTCATCGACTACGACGCGGAGAGCGAGTCGAAGAAGGACCGCCACCTGTGGACGGAGAAGGAGTACAAGGACTACACCGTGACCGTCGAGTGGCGGCTGAAGGAGACGCCGTTCATCAATCCGCGCGTGCCCTACATCCTGCCCGACGGCACGCACGCGCGCGACATCGCCGGGAAGCCGATGACGATGGCGCTGCCCGATTCCGACTCCGGCATCCTGACGCGCGGCTCGATGCGCCACCAGGTCAACATCTGGTGCTGGCCGATCGGATCGGGCGAGATGTACGGCGTGCGGATGGACCCGAAGACCCCGCCCGAGGTCCGCGCGGGCGTCACGCCGCGCACGCAGGCGGACAACCCCGTCGGCCAGTGGAACCGCTTCGAGATCACGGTCCGCGGCAAGACGCTCACGGTCGTCCTCAACGGCAAGACCGTCATCCCGCCCGTCGAGGTCCCCGACCTCCCCGACTCCGGCCGCATCGGCCTCCAGCACCACGGCGGCAAGAAGGACGGCCAGTGGGCCAGCCCGCCGAGCCTGATCCAGTTCCGGAACATCGCGGTGAAGGAGCTGTGACCGCGGGGGCCGCGATGCCCGGCCAACGGAACGAACGTCAGGGTAGGAGGGAGCGGCTTCACCTGATTCCGCGGGTGGTGCAGAAGCGGGGGTTGACCGGGTCCCCGGTGCGGGATGATCCGGCGTTCTGGCGGTCCCGTCCGCCGGAGGAGCGCATTGCCGCCGTGGAGATCCTGCGACGACAACACCATGGAAGCGCAGCCAGACTTCAGAGATCTGCCCGCGTTGTTGAACGAGCACGGGGTTGACTACTTGGCGCCGGGCGAGACCTGAACTGCGGTATCCGCCGTCGCCGCCCCGCCCGGGTCGGGAGCAAGCGGGGCATGGGGTGCCGTTCTCTTAAGACGAGCGCCCTGCCCGGCGCCCGACATCGCGATGTCTTACGCCCGTCTCTGAAACCTCCCGAGGCGGCGGTTGACGGCGGCGAGGTCGAAGGCTTCGGGGTCGTAGGGGCCGAGCCAGGCGCGGATGTGGTCGGGATCCGGGAGGGATGGGTCGGCGGCGAGTTGGAGCTTCTCGTAGAATCCAGGGAGTCCACCGCAGTCCTCCGGGGGACAGGCCCGTTCGCCGGCAAGGCACGACGGGACGGGATCCGGGGATGCTCCGATCCACTCGACCTCGATGTCGTGCTTCCAGCCGTCGCCGAAGTCATACACGTAGCGAATACGGTCGCCGCAACGGGGCGCGACGCGGTCGAGACGGTGACGTGCGTGATCGAGCATCGGGCGTTCGTATTCGGGATGCGGCTCGGCGTAGTGATCGCCCCCCACGATGAACTGATGGAGGTGCGAGTTCGTCCAGCCCATGACGATCTGGAGGATCTGGTGGAGGCGCTTGAGCGTGCAGTCGTGCGGGACCTGCACGCGACGCCAGATGAGCGGCCGGCTTCCGGCAAGGGCGACGTGGAGCCTGCAGGCGATGCGGGGAGGATGAGCGTGTGAGATCATGCGTTCAAGCCCATGTCCTTGTCGATCCGCTCAAGCCGGGTCTGTTGCTCGTTGCGCGGCATGGGGTGGATCGTATCGGGCTGTCGATCGCGGTTCCAGACGGATTCCCGCTCACTTCTTCGGCGTGGGCTGGCCCATCTCCGTGAACAGCGCTTCGTAGGGTGTGCCCTTGTAGGTGGCGGCGTACGTCGCGCCGTCCTTCGCGGCGGCCTCGGTGCCGTTGTTGTTCTCGCAGTCCATCGGGTTCGTCTTGAAATGCTTCCTCCAGAAGGCTTCGACGTCCTTCTCGGCCGCGAGCGCGGTCCGGATCTCCGGCCGCGACTGAAGGCCGGTGCGAACCTGCGCGATGGCCCCGGCGAGCGGCGGGCCGGGACTGGCCGCCTGCAGCGCGTCGATCGCCCGCCACGCGCGCACCGGGTCCGCGGGGGCCAGTTCCCGGGCCTGCGCGAGGATCCGGGCGGCCCACCGCTCGGCGGACGCCTTCCCCGCGGTGGTCTTGGAGGCGCGGGCATGGGCGCGGGCCATCAGCCACGTCATGCCGTCGCAGAGCGGATCCTCGTCCGCCCACGCGTGGGCGCCGGGGAAGAAGCGGAGGTGGCGCATGTCGCCGTTCTTCTCCATCAGGCAGGCCATGTCCCACCGGTTGAAGCATCGCGTTCCGCTCAGCCCGTAGACGGGGAGCTGTGCGCCGGGCTTCCAGGCGGGGTTGTGCGTTGCGGCGCCGCACGCGAGGATGCCGCCCTTGAGCTTCGCGGGGAGGATGTCCGCGACCAGGAAGGACATGCGGCTCCCGCCCGAGAACCCGCTGGCAAACGCAAACGCGGGATCGGCTCGCGGAAGACGCTTGAAGGCGTCCTCGATCATCGCACGCACGGCGTTTCCGGCGCTGTCGGAGTTGTTCCGGCTCTCCTGCGACAACGCCAGGACGACGCCGTTCAGATCCGCCGCCGCCCGGTAGCGCTTCAGCCCGCCCGCGTTGCCCCCGCCCGGGCTCATGACGAACATCACCGGCCAGGCCGGTTCGCCCGGCGCGAGGCTCGCGGGCACGTAGACGAAGTAGTGGAACTGCTCGTCCGCCTTGCAGGCCACCGGTCCGTGGATCTCGCCGGGCGCCCATTCGGGCTTGAGGTCGCCGGCGGGCGGCGGGGGCGGTGCGGAGGGCAGGGGAGCAGGGTCGGCGGCCGCGGCGGCGGGTGCGACGCCCTGCTCCTTCAGGTACGACTGGTCCCCGGCCGACAACTGCGTCGCGAGCACCTGGAACTGGCGGCCGTCCGCCGACTGAAGCACCACGCGCGGACCGTCGACCCGCACCAGTCCCGCCTCCAGCTTCGCGCCGCTCTGCGAGGTCCATGTCCGCATCGGCGGCGGTTCGGCTCCAGCGCGGACCAGCAGGAGAAGCACGGCAAGCCCCGCTCCTCGCCACGTGAACTTCATGCGTCCTCCTCGCGTCCGCGCCGCCCCCGACGGCTCCACGATGCCAGCCGGCCGCGGTGGGCACAAGCCTTGCGGGCGCGGAGCCGCGCGCGGGCCGGAGTCTCAGCCCCGTGGCAGGGCGGCCGCATCCGGCACTCCGCACCGCCACACGTCCATACCGCCGCACGGCCTCACGGCGCGGCGATCAGCATCCGGGAGCCGAACGGTTCGAGGGCGACCTCGAGGGACGCGGGAAGGCCATCCCACTTCGTCTCGACGGACTTGTCGGCGCGGTGCAGCGTCGCGGGGCGGCCGCGCTCGGGCGGGGCGATCGTCGCGCGCTGCGGCTCCGGCGTCGCGTTGACGAGGATCGTGCCGGTGCGTCCGTCCGGCGCGGCGAAGCGGCCGGCGACGACCGCGGGCAGGCCCGGGACGTCGCGGCGCTCGCGCGGCGCCCCGGGCTTCGCGGTTCCGTCGCGCTTCGGCTCGTACCCCTCGTCACGCGCCCCGCACGTCACCGCGGGCGGCGGAAGTGTTTCGCCCAGGACCAGGAACTCCGGGAACGAGCCGAACGGCTCGCAGAAGGCGAAGAACGCGCGGGCGATCTGCGCCTTGCGGGCGTCCTTCGTCTCCAGCGGCACGTCGCTGGCGAACGGACACGGAATCAGGCCGCGCGCGAGGTTGTTCGCGAGCGCCTGGCAGCGCAGGCCGGCGGAGGGCGTGGCGCCCTGCGGACCCTGGCCCTGCACGACCGCGGCGCCGATCGCGGTGACGTACTCGTGGTAGAGGTACGAGAACAGGCCGACGGCGCGGCCGCCGTGCACGCCATGGTCGGCGACGCCGAACTGGCGGCTCCAGTAGGTCGCCATCTCCGGGATGATCATCTCGCCGCAGTTCTCGACGAAGAGGCCGATCTCGGGCTCCGCGGCGCGGCCCTTCGCGCGGATCTCCCGGCACAGGTCGCGGAAGCCGGTCCACATCCACGCGCCGTAGCCCGGCGGATGGCCGTGGCCGGCCGCGTAGCACGGCGCGCTCTGGCCGCCGCCGATCTCCTGGTCGAAGCTGACCAGCGGCGTGCCGAGCGCCGCGGTCGCGAGGAAGATGTCGCGCATCGTCGCGCCGGCCTCCGCGCTGCCGTGGCAGAGCTTGGCGGAGACGCCGCGCCAGTCGCCGAAGCTGCCGGCCTTGTCGTAGGCGTCGAGGAGCCACGGCGTGCCGTCGGCGCGCTGCACCACCATCGCCTGGCGCCGCTCGAAATCGGCCGTGTCGTCGAAGGCCGGGCCGTTCGAGGTCTTCGCGCGGCGGATGACCCACCAGTAGCCCGAGGTCAGCATCGCGGTGCGGTCGCCCTGCGCCTTCAGCGCGGCGTTGGCCTTTCGCCACGCCTCGTCCGAAGGACGCGCCGGAAGGTAGTGGATCCCCGCCCACGTGCCGCGGTTCTCCCAGCCGTACGGGACGACGATCATGTGCGGCACCTTCGCGCGCCCGCGGTAGGCGGCGGCGAGGCCCGGCAGCTTCTCCAACTCCGGGCCGAGCGAGCCGTTGTAGCCGTCCGGCCCGCCGATGCCCAGGACCACGCCCGCCGGGCCGGCCTTGAGAAACGCGGGGACGTCGTCGCGCTCCGTCAGCCGTCGCGCACACCACGGCTGCGTGCGCGCCCAGCGCTTGTAGAGCGCCGCCGCCGAGCGCCAGTCGCCGGTGAAGGCGCCGAGCACGGTGTCGTACGGGGTCCCGCCGTCGCCGGGCACCTCGGGGCGGCGGTGCTCGATGGACAGTTCGACGAACCGGCCCTTCGCCATGCGCGCCTCGAAGTGCTTGCAGTGCCCCTCCGCGTCGTGCGTCGCGACCAGCAGCCCCGCGGCGGAATCGTAGAGCGCGGCCATCTGCACCGCCGCGTCGCCGGGATACGAGCCGTGGCACGACCGGTCCGCCGCGCCGGGCGCGTCGATCTCGATGCCGTCAGTGTGGCTGTGCGGGAACAGGAGGCGGTCGTCGGCCGCGTCGCCGCCGAGCGCGGCGGGGGACGCGAACCCGGGATAGTGGATCCGCGCGACGGCCATGTCCGTCGGATTCGCCACGGCGAGCCGGAAGCGCACGAGGCCGTCGTCGCCGGCCGTGGCGGTGGCGCGGACCGCCATGCCCGTGACGGGGCCGTCGCGGAACGTGGCGCGGAGGACGGAAGCGGAGGGGCGGTCCCACTCGACGCGCGCGAAGTCGTCGGCCGTGAGCTCCAGCGACTCGCCCTTCTGCCAGCGCGTCAGCCCAAGGCGGAACAGAGGGCGCCGCTGCCGCTCGTCGGCGAAGGCGCGGCCGGTCGGCCGGTGCACGACGTGCCGTAGCGCACCGCCGTCGCGCTCGAAGGCGGCGACGAGATCGCCGGCGACCACGCCGATGTGGGGGCCGGACTCGAAGACTCCGTTCGCCGCTGCAGGCGGCAGGACCAGGGGCGCGGCGCGGCCGCCGGCCGTTGCGATTCGGTCGTCCGGCACCGCCGCGCGGAGGGCGATATCGTCGAAGAGGAAGGTTGCGGTGGACGGCGTCTTCGGCGAGGTCCACGCCCCGACGGCGAAGCCGTTGATGGCCAGATCCGGCGCGGGGCCGGAAACGGACCAGCCGGGCTCGCGCGCGCCGTCCGCCCACGCCTTCGCGGCCACGGTGTCGCCTTCGCGCGCCATGCGGACGCGCACCCACCGGCCGGTCGGCGCGGGGGCGGAGACTTCGCCGATGGACGCGGATTGACCGTTGCCGCGCCAGACAAACAGCCGCAGTTTGCCGGACCCCAGCGTCGCGGCGAGGAAGCCGTCCGGCGTCAGGGCGTAGAGGTAGGCGAGCGGCGCGGCGCCGGTGGAGGTCTGCAGGAGGACGCGAGCCTCGGCCACGAAGGCCTTCGGCATCGCGCCCGGGATGACGGTGCGCGTGTGGTGGGGCCTGTCCGCCGCGATGCGCAGCGCGCGATTGGTCGGCGCGGCGGTCTCCGCGACGACGTCCTTCGCCCACGACGGCGCGGCGGCGTCAAACGTCCATGCGTCTCCGGCGTTCGCCGCCGCCGCGACGGCCGCCACCAGCGCGGATCCCCAAACCAACGAGCGCTTCATGATGGTCTCTTCCCGTGTCGTCCGGTCCGGCCGCGGAGCGGCCGGTGCGCGGGACCAGAAGAGACACGCCGCCGGCGCAAACACAAGGGCGAAGCGCGCCGGGCTTGACCGGCCGGGGCGGGGGTCGGGATACTCGGCGCATGAACGCCTCCCTCCGCCGTGCCGCCCTTCTCCTTCTTGCCGCCGGCGTCCTGCCCGCCGCCGCCGCGC
>Ga0194125_10012452_pt1 | contig 11225 bp, 12 predicted proteins | sample TA2KigC250mmetaG_FD_148626 | JGI IMG/M metagenome (GOLD analysis project Ga0194125, IMG submission 148626) | Freshwater microbial communities from Lake Tanganyika, Tanzania - TA2015034 Kigoma Deep Cast 250m | ecosystem: Environmental > Aquatic > Freshwater > Lake | place: Tanzania: Lake... | reverse complement strand
GAAACGGATTACCTGGCAAACCGTGTCCTTTCGGTAAGCGTGCGAAGCTGATATTTTTTTCAAAAACCTTGGTAAAAATGATTAGTGTCAGTACTTTTAACAGAGTGACAGATTATTCTTCAGCAGCATTTAGCATTTGTGTATAATTCCACGGCATCCATTTTTCAGGGTTATCTGCAATAAGAGTGGAATTTTCCTGTAGAGATTTAAGATACTCAAAAGGATTTACATTACAAAGATTACAGGTAAAAATTAAGCTCATAAACAAATCTCCAACATATGCCCCATATTCTGTCTTATAAAACAGTGAGTTTTTACGATGTAGGATTGCCTTTTTTAAGATTTGCTCACAAAGTAATCCTAAGTTTAGGATTACTTTGTTTATCCACAGGAATATATAATCCTCAGGATTTTCAAAAATCCCTTGTTATTGGCAGTGTTTCTGGCTAAATCCTGAGGATTAAGTTTTTTACCTAAGACCACAAATTTTGGCCATTTCCTCTTCAGAGCCAATCCAAAGTGGTTTTTCATCTTTTGTCTGGGAAACGTCAACATAGTCCATCGCTTTACGCATCATGGCCAAAGAAGGCTTTGCATAGATCCGGGTGGTATCCAGAAAAGCATGGCCCAGTATTCTGGAGATAAGCGCAAGTTCAACTCCGTTCTGGTACAGAATGGTAGCTTTTGTTCTTCTTAGCATATGAGGGTGCACACGTAGCGGTATATCAGGACATGATTCTCTGGCTTTGTCAGCATACTGCTGCATGAACCGTTCCACGTTGCCCTCCGACATTTTCCCGGACCTGCCTTTAATAATTGTATAGAAAAGAAGATTGGTATCCGGATTATCCCTTAAACGATAAACATCAAGATATTGCTTAATGTGTTTAACAGTCTTGGTATTAATAGCAACAACGCGCTCTTTACTGCCCTTGCCCATAATGCGGATGTAGGGATTATTTTCATCCAGGCAGATATCATTTACCCCGAGGTTCAGTATCTCTGCAAGCCTGGCAGCGCTGTCGTATAAGAGGATCATCATAGTCCTGTCTCGCAGTCCCATGCGCGTACCGGCTGGCTGACTGAAAATGGCATTAAGGGCATCCTCGGAAAGCACATGTTTCTCAGTGGAAAGGTTTTTGCATTGAGGAACACGGCTCACCTCAAGAGCTATGGACTGGAGGGTCACATCTTTATCTGCAGCAAACCACAGATAGGATTTTAGCGCAGCCAGACGCTGGTTACGTGTGCCGGGCTTGTTGCCCTGTGCTTGCAGATATTTAAGAAACCCCAAGATTAAGTTTCTCGTACAATGGGCAAATGTAAATTTAGTTATGGATGTATTGAGCTCACCCAGGACGTATCTTCGAAAAAGAGTCAGAGCATCTCTGTAAGACTCTATAGTGTCGGAGCTCCGCCCCAACTGCTTTAGCATATATATGTCAAGAAATTCATATGTCATCGAAAAAAACAAATTGCTATTGTTACTCTTCATAGTAGACCACCTCCGGAATAACCCTGTCAGAAATACTGTCGTGCTTTCTGATTATCTCAAATGCAGATACAGTCTGATGATAATAATACTGTGTTTCATCTATCGAACTGTGTCCAAGATACCGGCTCAAATACGGCATCATAACCTCAAAATTTTTTCCTTGGCTCATCCATTCGTTCATTTTTGTTACCACATATGTATGCCTCAGGCAATTAACTGTGGGCTCCTTATCAACCTTTCCCGCGTAAGGTGTCATATTCCAGAACTCCTTGAACCTTTTATCGATGCTGTTTTTTGAAAATGGTTTTAATCCATCCCTTCCCGGGAAGAACCACTCCCTGTCAGGCACCAGTTTGGCCATGAGTCTGTCATAATTTGCGCACATTTTAAGCATGTCCGGCGACATGAAAACCACACGGTCCTTACAGCCCTTTGATTGGTAGATGCAAAGGCAGCCGTTTTTAAGATTGACTGCGGATCTTTTCAGATAACAGCCTTCAGAAAGCCTCAGCCCACAGCAGTAAAACAGCCTAAATAGCACACTGTATGATAATGAGAAACGCCCAAAATTTGTCTGGCACGGTAGGAAGCTGTCAACAGCTTTGTAAAACTCATGTATTTCATCAAGCGATAGTATATGTGGTACTGAAATTGAATTGGACTTAAAAGTGGGGGCAATGTAGGCCTGTATATTCAAAGAGATCATATACAGAGCTAACTGCCTCACAAAAGAAACCCTCTGATTGCGGTAGTTTTTACTCTCTGTAGGCCTTTGCTCCGCCCAGGCCATCACCTGATCTCTTGACAGGCTGCCGTTATCATATCCGTTTTCAATACAGAAGTGGTCAAAGTTTTTAAGTGTGTATGCTTCGAATTCATAGCTATAGCCACCAGCCCGTTTCTGCCGAATCAAGCCTGAAATATACGGAGCTAATTTACTGTGATATTCATAGTTTTTCATAGACTAAACCCTCCTAAATATTTAATACCCTTTAATCCAATGGCACATAAACGCATTTTATCTTCATTGGTAGCAAGATACTCGTCAACACTACTTACGCTCACATGCCCCAGTGCAGCAGCGATTGTCGCAGTTGGATTGCCGGTTGCCAGAAGCTTTGAAGCAAAGGTTTTTCTGGTCACATGGAAGCCGTGTATTGTCTCATCCTCAAACTGAGTTGCTGCTGCAGCTTTCAATAGCTTCCCAAAGGTCATTCTCAATCTGCAATAGGGAGCTCGGTGATGGATAAAGACATTGGAGGAATTGCTTTGGGGCCTGCCTTCATATATGTACCTGTATAGACTGTTGCCTGCATCAACCGGTAATGGTAATTTTAAGTGCACACCTGTTTTCTGCTGAAGTAACGAAATTGAACTCTCTTTCCACGAAATATCGGTCAGTTTGAGGTTTGATATATCGGATGCTCTTAAACCCATTCTTAAACCCAACATAATAATGCTTAAATTTCTTAGCTCAATCGGGCTACAGGCGTTTTGCCGAAAGGTATAAATTGCATCGATCTGTCTATCTGAGAGGGTAGTTACAATAGAATTACGCGGGGCCATTTCTGTAGATATTGCAAATTCGAGTGTATTAGGTACCAATTTCTTTGCAGCAAGAAACCTCAAGAAACCCCGGATCTTAATAGCATACGCGTTCTTTCCTTCTACTGTACTATGACTGTCCTGCGCCTGAAAATCCTTAATAACTTCAGGAGTAATTCCCCTCTCACTGGTAATGCCGTGATTATCCAAAAAAACAATAAAACGGGAACAGGAATTGCGTATCATATACAGAGTAGATGAGGCACATCCTTCACGTTCTCTTTCCCTAAGATATTGTGATAACAGGTCATAGCCCCATTGACAAAGTGAGTATCTTGGCTCATGGGGCAAGAAGCGATGGGTTGAAAGAGTTCCTGTGCACAAAATCTCATTAATGCTTAAAAGAACCCTTCGAAAGGCAAGGTATTTTGCCAGGGACCATTTTACTTTCTTAAACTCAAGCCATTCCAGAGCCAAATCATTGGAATACGCAAATAAGTTTACATCCATAAAAACTCTAAAATCTCTTATAGCCTGTAAATCAAACTTTCGGGCGTTGGTTGAATATTTCCGATTTTTTCGTATGTCGGCAAGTTTTTTTGCAGCTGCATCATATTCTGCCTTTGATTGTGAGATATCTTTCTTAGCAGTATTTAAAAATCTCAAGAATCTATTGCGCTCTGGTTCCGGTAACTGCCCAACAATGATAAGGTCAGCAATGGCAAATTTGTTGAGTGCAAGTCCTATGGTTTTGGGAATTAATCCCAGGTCAGCCATATACATAAGACAGTGGCTGATTTTATTGTTGTATTGATCCCTAGTCGTTGGTGAAATATGGATATCTTTGTCTTTGATAAAAAAAGATTTAACAATGCCATGAGTAATCTGGCAAGGCTGACTTATGCCTGAGGTCTCCAGAAACAAAAAGAAGTGCGAGCATGCGTTTCTTATATGTATAATGTATGAAGTCCCGCAGGTACAAGTTAGCGTGGAAAGATAGTTATCCAGGATTGTTCTACTCCAATTTGGAAGTTTGGCATAGGCTGATATACGTTCTATTTTAGTTTTCAGACTGGTAGTTACACAACCGTGCTCCATGATGTCAGCCAGTATGGCCATCGCTTTTTGAAAACTTTGCAGTTTGTGATCATTCCAATGTTTTTTGCTGTCATTGACCCACTGTTGGGCAAGCCCGGGGGAATACGGAAGATTTATATCCTCCATATATTTTTTGAACTCCTTTGCAGCAAGCTGGAAAGCATAACGGCCGCTTTCTTCATATTCAAGCGTGCGATATGCATTGATTCCAACATTGACTGCTTCATCATAACATAGATACATGATATCCTCCTTACAGTTTTTGCCATGAGTATCCTATGTCGTTGATGAAGTGTAAACTTAATCCTCAGGATTTAGCCAGAAACACTGCCAATAACAAGGGATTTTTGAAAATCCTGAGGATTATATATTCCTGTGGATAAACAGAGGTTATTATCTAGAGGTGCTTTGGGAACCCGCAAGAAAAGTGTCATTGCCTTATAGTGCTTCAGCATATATGATACTGCGCCACCAAGAGCTGAATTAGGCTCAATATTTTTCTCATCCAGTTGAGTTTTAAGCCATGCCTTTAAATCTTCCATATAAGTAGAGCTGTTATCCTTGTGATATTTAAGTCTATCCTCTGGATTCATGCCCATCTTCTTTGTATATGCATCGTTTGCATATACTTTCTCTAAGGTCTTTAAAACAAATTCGCATTCCTTGGGAAAGGACTCATTTATTTCCACAAACTGGCGTCTTTAATGTGAAGCTTCCCATTAAAGAAGTAATGAGAAGTTATATATAATGGGAAGTTAATCTCAACTTCTAGTTCATTTAATATTTTTTTAATGAAAATAACTTCCCATTATTTTTATCTTCCAAGACCACTTAACCATTCCAAAAGTTCTTTATTTGTCTGCCACTCTGGTTCCTTTTCTGATGGAGTGATACTTTGACTTCTTTCCAATGCTTTGCGCTTCATCTCGCTATCTATTCTTGCATATACCTCTGTAGTTTTTATGTCTGCATGACCTAGCAAATCCCTAATATAAATAAGATTTACTCCAGATTGCAGCAAGTGTATACTTTTGCTGTGGCGAAAACAATGTGGTGAAACTTTCTCTGGATACATACCAGGATCTGTCTGTTTGGCCATCATAAAATATTTATTAAGAATGTAGCTTACCCCTTTGCGGGTTAGTTTTTGACCGCTTCTATTTGTAAACAGCGGCCAGCTAATTTTATGTGGTTGCCCAAGTCCTTTTTCCTGCATGTATTTTTCTAGTAAGGCTGACATTGAATCCATAACAGGTATAATCCTTATTTTATTTCCCTTGCCTGTTATTTTTATTGTAGAAGGTTCCTGAATCCTTACATCTGAGACCTTTATATCACATAATTCCTGTACCCTGCACCCGGTATCATACATAAGGCTTAACATGGCGCAATCCCTTCTTCCAGCTCTGGTATGTGTGTCAGGTAATGACAGTAGCATTGCCATTGCTTTAATACTTATGTATTTTAAAGTTTTCTTATTTTCTTTCTTTAGAGGAATTGACCTAACTTTCTGCATTTCATGCATCATTTCTGGATAAACCCTTCCAATATATTTTGCATATGCATGTATTGCAGCAAGTCTGACATTTCTTGAAGAAACTGAATTTTTCCGTTCTGTTTCAAGCCATACCAGAAAGCTTTCTATATTCTCTTGATTAAAATCTTTCAGTGCAAGCTTTTCTGCATGTATATTCAGTACAGATTCGAAAAAGATAATAAGCAATGTAAACATATCCCTATATGATGAAATAGTATTTATGCTAAGGCCTGCCATTGCAGGAAGATATTTAGCCAGATAATTTCTAAGGTGATAGGAAAAATCAGTAGGTTTCATCTTTGTTCACCTCCCATGAAGGTATAATATTGCTGCAGGTTTTTTCTACTTGCTTTAAAAGATCAGGGTAGAATTCTGCAGTAAGTCTTAAATAACGCTGTGTTGCATAAATGGAAGAATGACCGACATATGTTGAAAGCACAGGCAGAAAAGCATACAGATCTATTCCCAGCAGTTGCATTTTCTTTAATGAATGAACACAAAAGCTATGCCTTACATCATGTTCACGAGGTCCTTTGCCTTTTCCACAGTGATGAATTCCGGCTTTTTCCAGGCAACACCTGAACCAATAATATATCATCCCGCGGTTAAGTTTTTGGCTGTACTTTCCCTTAAAAAAGTAGCTGTCTTCCCCAGAGCTTTGGCAAAACCGCATATAGTATTGCTGCATAATTTTAGCCATAGAGTCAGAAAGAGGAACAATTCTGTCTTTTTTAAGTTTTGCATCCCTTATTGTAATGGCCCTACAGGTAAAATCCACATCACTACATTTTAGGTTTGCTGCTTCTGATGCTCTTAGGCCACAGCTATATAGAAGGCGAAGAAGTACAGGAATTGTAACATGTCTCATGCTTCCTGGATATGGTTTTATGTTATCGCTTGCATAAAAGAGATTTTCTATTTCACATCTGCTAAATATGTATGGTATATATTCAGTTACATGAAATTTTTCTATTTCAGGAAGCCTGACACTATAGCCATGTTGGCTGGCATATTTTAGCATCTGTAAGGTACAATGAAAACGAGACCTTTGTGTCTTTATATTTTCTCCTTTGCGAAGAGATATCCATTCCTCAATCATTTGTGTAGGTATTTCATAATCAGTAACAAGATAATTAATTGTAAAAACTGAAAAACGGTAAAGCAGACCTTCCTCGATATCATATTTGTATCCAAGGGATCGTTTAAAGCAGATAAAATCAGTAATTATTTCTGAAAGTGGTCCTACAGGGGGACGTTTTAATGTTATTGTATTTGACATCAGAATACCTCCTTGTAAGTTCTGTTCCAGTCAAATTCCGGTACTTCAAGGCTACATTTTCGAAGATTATTAATATCTATTTTTAGATATATTCCAGTGCTGCGTGTATCACTATGTCCTAAAATCTCAGAAATTACAGGCAATGGTACATTCTCTTCCAATAGCACACTGGCCAATGAACTTCTCATTGCGTGTGGACCATTACGACCAGGTGAACTTTTTATTTTTGCTTTGTTTACATATTTTTTTACTATAGTGCTCATACCTGGAGCACTTATGGATTGAATGGGGCTTATGTGCCTTAAAAAAATAATGTCACTTTCTGAGGCTGGCCTTCCATTTTTAATGTAATCTATAATAGCTAGCCCAACATCTTCAAGCAGCGGAAGAACTATGGGTTTGCCTGTTTTATGCATAACCAGCTCTATTGTATTTTTTTGCCAGAAAATATTTGAAAACTTCATATTCCTTATATCTATTGAACGTAGTCCCAGCCTATATGCTATCATAATAATTGCATAGTCACGCTTTCCTATTGGGCCTGCCCTATCAATTGCCTCAAAAATCTTTTTTACTTCATCTTTTGTAAACGTAGAAGGAATTCTTGATTCTCTTCTGTAAGAAACTGAGGGAACTACTTGCAAGTAATCATTATCTATTACCCCTTTTTGCTTTAAATACTTCAAAAAAACTCTCAGTGAAGAAAGTGAATTATGTGTTGTTGAGGTGGAATATGTTGCATAAGTGTTGCAATAGTCAAGAATAATGACTGGCCTAAGTTGATCAAGTGAAAAGATATAATGATTTTCCAAATACAGCAAAAACTTACCAATATATACATTGTAATTGGTAAGTGTTGATTCCGAAAGATGATATTTTACTGCCTGATAATTTTTAAATTCATCTAAGTCAGGCTGAAAATGCTTTAAGCAGTCTTTGCAAGAAGAGATATTTTTTGGAAATATCATTCCATGTTGGAGATAATCATTTAAAAGCTTGATTGCCCGAGCATATACTTTATCCTGTTTAGTAAGGGGTGTAAACACGGTTATCCCATAAATCTTTTCCAAAAAAACCATTCCTGTTTGTGGGCAGTATGAATCAATACTATGATCCGCTTCAAATTCTAGCAGAGCATTCCAGCAGGACTGATAGCGGAGCAAACTTCTTGGTTTAAATCCTTGCTTTAATAACACCTCCTTTACTTTGTCAATTAACAGTACTGTATTATTTTTGTTAATTGATTTTTCCATATGTGACCTCCTTTTTGATATGGTTAATAAATGTCTTAAACCATATCGGAAGTCTGAAATAATGGGAAGTTATTTTCATTAAAAAAATATTAAATGAACTAGAAGTTGAGATTAACTTCCCATTATATATAACTTCTCATTACGTCTTGCGTGCACTATACAGTTTGAGACAATGGTTTTAAATTCTTTGGGAATATTTCGGGACAGGCCATCACACATCTGAATGGGTGGGCCAAGAGCTGCATTTCTTTTTTCTAAAATATCATTTAAGTTTTCCCCGGCATGATTGTGTCCTGTAAAAAACAGGGCAATCTTAACAGAATCTGCAACTGATAAAATGCCCGATGTAAATGTTCCTTTGCGCTTTCCTTTTTTATCACCAGGGATATTCATGCGACTAAGTATTTTTGCAATTGTATCATCATTGTATAAAATCTCTCCCTGTGCGGCATCTCTTACAAGCTGTCTGTATACCGGGTCAATACTTGCTGCTACTTGCTCTACTATTTCCCACTGTGTTGAAGCTGGAAGTGGAATTCCAAGACTTTCCTGAAGGCTATCAAGCCTGTAAAAAGGAAGACCTGCACCGTACTTTAAAAGGGCAATAATTGCCCCTGATGCAGCATCATATTTTTCATCACCTATACCTTGGTGTGCATCTGCAGTAAATACCTGTCCGCACAGATTGCATCTTAGTCTAGCCAGTTCATATACTTTAGCAGCAAGTGGGGCATTTCCTGTTACCCTTACAATTGTAGCAGGTTCCAGGATATATAATTTTCCTTTACCGCATGCCGGGCATACCTCTTTTTCTTTTAAGCTTTGGTGTGATATTTCTATTATGTCAGCTCCGATGTAGCTGTCTGCCCCATTTCTTCCATGGCCTTCCTTCTCTTTCTTTTCAGCCTCATGCCTTTCTTTTTTCTCCTTGAGCACTTTTTTTGTCTTTTCATCAAAAGTGCCAAATAAAAGTCTTAGAAGTTTTTGCACCTGGGCATTTTTTGTGCCCACTGCTTTAGACAGGAAGGTGATGGTATCTGCCATACCTTTAATTATTTGCCAGTCTTCTGGAGGCAATAACTTTTTAGCCCTTGCCAGTAATGCTTTCAGCTCTTCTTCTGTTATATCAATTCTCTTTGGAAGGTTCAATTTGTTCCTTTACACAGTACTTTTCTAAAATCTCTTGTAAGCGGATATCCATATATTGCCTTAATGGATCTATTTGGTATCTTATCTTTGCTATTTTTTCCAAGTCCTTTGGTATCTCCAAGATAAATCCAGTTTGCTGCTTTGTAGCAGGTGCCTAAAAATCTATCTTTATCCACAAATGTTTCTATATAGTAGACTGGATGATTATATATTTTCTTCCAGTCACTTAAGATAACTTTAGCTACTGCCGAAAGTATGTGTGATGCCAGGTATTTAACATTTATCCAGGGAAGTATTAGAAATCTTGTATTGTAGCAGATAAGGTGTATGTTTTGTTTTCTAATGTGGCTGTCCCATCCGATAAATTTATCCCTTGGGCCGATGTGACGAGCTGCTGAGGAGAATGCAAGGCAGCAAAGCGGTCTTGTGCCTGAATGTACTATATATTTTAAATGTTCTCCTACCGGCTGGGTATACCCCAGGTAATGGTGACTTTCTACCAGACTGTTAAAGAGTCTTTCAAGAGCTGTTCTTCTTACCTGCATAAACCTTAGAGGCAGCAATTGTTTTAAATCTGCATTTATCTCTGTTTTATCAATATGAGCTTGACATGGTTTTTTCCTTAAGACAAACGGATTGGCTGGATTTTTTTTCTTTGGCGGTAGCTCTATATATCCTGCACGATGTAGTGCAAGCATGTATCCTCTTGCAACCATATCGCAAAGGCTGCCGTTTGGCTGACTCCATCCTACTGCTTGGCAGAATTTAACTGATAAAGCTCTTCTGCTAATTGCAGGATTTTTATTTATCAGGTTATTAATTATTTGTATATCCTCTGGACAAGCGGTTCTTCCTCTGTATTTAATGTCAATTTCCATAATGGGATAAACTTTAGCATAATTATTTACGGAACGCAAGAGCTTTTTTTTAATTTGTTATCTTTTTGTACATAGAAATTCTTTTTCTTAGATCCTGGTTGTAGATAAGAGCTGTAAGCTGATTTGCATCAAGGGTGCAGCTACTGTCATTACTATCCGGCCAGAAGCAGAACCGCCCCTTTGAGAGTCTTTTTTGGCACAACCAGAACCCTTGCCCGTCATATACAAGAATCTTTATTGATGTTTTCCTGGCATTTACAAATACAAATAGATATCCACAGAATGGATCAGATAAGAGTACTTTTCTCACGCATGCTGCAAGGCTGTCAATACCCTTTCTAAAATCTACAGGGCTTGTTGCAGCCAGTATGCGCATATGTGGTGTAACTACTATCATAGGCTCAAGAATGATTTAATTAGTGATGCGATATCAGTGTTTGACCCAAGGCATATTCTCATCCTGGACCCTTTTTTGTTTTCAATATCAACAGTAATTGGGGTCTCTGAAGGGGGCTGACTATATTTGAGTTCAATAAAGGAAGGTGACTTTTTTCTAACTTTATTTTTAGAAACTGGGGGACCGTAAATACGTTCTTTCATGCTTGAATACCTCAGTCCAAGTTCTTTAGATACTGTTGCTATTGAATGTTTTTTTGCAAGATATTCTGCAGCCTGCCATAGATGTTTTGGTATTGGTTCCCTGTTATATGATTTGTTTTTTCTATAGTCCTCAAGCTGGTTTTTCAGTTCTTCAAGAGTAAACTGACTTGTTTGTGTATTTTCCTCCATCGGTTATCCTTTCAGTTATTTTGATAATAACCGATGTTAGCATAATTTATGATTCAATCCATGCACGCTTGCCGAAAGGACACAATACAACTACTTATGAAAAATAACCTTGTAGTATTTAAAAAAAATAAACCAAAGGTAATAGCAGCATTAAAAGACGGGGCAATCTCTTATGTGGCAGACTCAAAGTGGAGCTTTGCTG
>Ga0194125_10012450_pt1 | contig 11226 bp, 6 predicted proteins | sample TA2KigC250mmetaG_FD_148626 | JGI IMG/M metagenome (GOLD analysis project Ga0194125, IMG submission 148626) | Freshwater microbial communities from Lake Tanganyika, Tanzania - TA2015034 Kigoma Deep Cast 250m | ecosystem: Environmental > Aquatic > Freshwater > Lake | place: Tanzania: Lake... | reverse complement strand
AGCGGAGTTAGATCAGATCATTCCTTCATATGGATCTTCAGCGAATCCAGTAGATCTCACCGCAGCCGTGATGGCAGATCAGAAATTGTTTCAACGTTCGATCGATGTTCTGAGTGAAGACCCGAGCGTTGATGCAATAGTTGCTGCATTCTGCGTTTTGGTCGGCGAAGATGTTGAGATGATTGCAAGCGCTCTCGGTAGAGTGAGTACAAATTCCAATCGAGAGATCCCGATTACCGCCGCTAGAACTGGCTCGCCATCACTTGCACCAGCTGCGACAGAACTCTTTGATCAAGCGAAGATTCCTATCTATCCCACACCCGAGCGTGCCGTTAGGGCTCTTGCTATCTTGAATCAAGTTTCCTCGATCGGGAAAGATGAAGTTATACGCAAGCCACTCTCAACCACTCACCCTCAACCCACTCCCGCTGCTTCAGAACATGAGTTAAAAGAGATGTGGCGTAAATCTTCAATACCAGTGCCTGAGAGCGTAGTGATTGAGTCTGCTGGTGATGCTGAAGATGCGGTCCGCAGAGTGGGTGGCCGAGCCGTCATGAAAATCATCTTGCCAGGCCTGATGCATAAGAGCGATGCTGGTGGTGTACTTCTTGATATCAAAGAAGAGCAGGCTGAGAGTTCGGCGCAGGGTCTGTTGAAAATGGGTGCGAACGCGAAAATCTTGGTAGAGAGATTTGTTCCCAAAGGCATCGAAGCACTCGTTGGAATTACCAGTTCGCCACTCGGCAAAGTTTTGACTATTGGTGTGGGTGGCGTCCTCACTGAATTCATCAAGGATTCATCCCTTCGAATACTGCCGGTGACCCAATCGGATGTGGAGGAGATGATTGATGAGACTCGATTGGGGCAACTTCTTGCTGGAGTTCGCGGTGCAAAGCCAGTTGATCGTCGAGCATTCGTTGAGACTGTCCTTCGTATCACAGATGTGACTATGGACTGGGAGAGTGGTTTTGAGTTAGACATCAACCCTGTGGCGGTTACAGTTGACGGGGCTTGGGTGCTAGATAGCGCCTATGCCAGGAGTGGCAAGTAATCGTTCGGTAGTCGGTCAAGTTACTAGTTGTCTAGAGGAGAGTGATTGAGATGGATGTCGGCACGATAGTTGCCCGCTCGATGGTTCGATATCGCAATCGAGTTGCCCTCGTAGGCCCTGAAGGCTCGATGACATACGGAGAACTCGGATCTCGAATCTTCCAACTTGCCCGCGCTCTTCGTGCACTGGGACTTGAGACAGAAGATAGGGTGCTTGATCTTCAGTCAAACCAGAACACATATATCGAGACCGACCTTGGCATCTCTACTGCAGGACTTTGCCGGGTCGCACTCAACTATCGCCTTCATCCAAATGATTGGGTGAGAATCACAAGAGATTGCGGCGCGAAAGTACTGATCCTCGATGCGAAGTTTTGGGATGATGCTGCGCCAGTGCGCGAACTTGTCGATCACATCATCGTCATCAAAGGTGATGCAGATGGCGCAACTCCATACGAGAAGTTCCTCTCAGCACAATCGAGCGAACCACTCGGCATCACCGTCGCCCCTGACACCCTCGTTTCGCTCAATTACTCCTCTGGTACAACTGGAAATCCAAAAGGAGCAATTCGCACTCATAGGAATCGGTTGGCCAGCCTCGGCAATATCGTCAACGATATTTTCGGTCGAATACCCAATGAGAAAGACATCTGGGTTCACGCGGGTCCAGTGACACATACCAGCGGATTGTTTGTCCTTCCTTTCTTCACCTTTGGTGCGAAACAGGTGGTTCACGCCAAGTACGAACCAGAACTTCTCTTAGAAGAGATTGAGAAGCGAGGCGCCAATTCGACGGCGCTAGTTCCAACTATGGTCGCAAGACTTTTGACCCTCGATGGAATCAATCCAGAGCGATTTAAGAATCTGCAGATGCTTGGTTATGCCGGCGCTCCGATGCCAGCAGATCAGATTCGTGAATGTTTCGAGCGAATAACCACGCATATGGTCCAGTACTACGGCCTGGTTGAGGCAATACCCCCAGTCACGGTATTGAGTGAATCAGATCATCAACTAGGACTTGATTCGACTCCTGAAGTTCTTACCAGCGCGGGAAATCCATGCACAACAGTTGAGATTCGAATAGTTGATGAGGCAGGTAAAGATGTGCCCGCGGGTGAAATCGGTGAAGTCATCACGCGAGGTGATCATGTGATGCGTGGTTACTTTGGTGCGGCAGGAAGTGATCCCAATGTCACCAAGGCAGTGCGAGATGGTTGGCTTCACACCGGCGACCTTGGTCGACTCGATAGTGAGAATCGACTTTATCTTGTAGATCGCAAGGGCGACATGATTATCAGTGGTGGATACAACATCTATCCTCGAGAGATTGAAGATGTGATTGCAGAGGTCGCCGAAATCAACGAAGTCGCGGTCCTTGGTGCATCCGATAAGGAGTGGGGGCAACGAGTAACTGCCTTTGTCTCACTCAAGCCGAATTCTTCCTTGGATGAGAGCGCTGTTATCGCTAAAGTGCTGGAACATTGCAAATCCAAGATGGCCTCCTATAAAAAGCCGAAAGATGTCTTCGTAGTAAAAGAATTCCCATTGAACTCAACCGGAAAGATCTCGAAGAAGACTCTGAAAGCAGAGCTTGAGAAGAATCAAGGTTCGAAAAGTTGATGGAGCAGCCAGGTCAGTTTCCCTACACCAGAGGAATCAAGGCAGAGCCATCGGTATGGACCATGGGTCAATATGGTGGATTTGGCACGCCAAAAGAAACCAACCAGAGATTTAGAACTTTACTTGATCAAGGACTGACTGGTTTTAGCGTTGCATTGGATCTACCGACGCAACTTGGCCTCGATTCAGATCATCCACGATCACTGGGTGAAGTAGGGCGTGTGGGGGTGGCGATTGACTCATTACGAGATATCGAGATCCTTATGGACCAGATTCCACTGGAAAGGATCAGTCAGGTTCGCACCACCGCAAACTCCATTGGTTATATCTGGGCCGCAATGTTCATCGCCCTGGCAGAAATTCGTGGCGAAGATCCAAACGCCTTCGGGATGTTCATCCAAAACGATGTCTTGAAAGAATATATAGCTAGAGGAACGCAGATTTTTCCTGCAGAGGCCGGATTGAAGCTCTCTGTTGATGTTATTGAATACCTCTCAACGCATGTCCCGCGTTGGGTCCCATTAGCAATGAGTGGGTATCACATCCGTGAATCAGGATCCTCGGCTGCGCAAGAAGTAGCTTTTACTTTTGCCAACGCTCAGGAATATCTTGATGCCGCACTCGCCCGTGGAGTCTCAGTAGACCAAGTCGCTCCGACACTTTTCACATTCCTCTCATCCAATATTGAGATCCTCAAAGAAGTAGCCAAGTTCCGTGCCGCCAGACGCGTCTGGGCTGAGTTGATCAGGAAGAAATACCAGGCAAAGGATCCTCGCTCTGAACAACTTCGGATTTTTGCATTCACTGCGGGCTCCTCACTGACTTTCCAACAACCGATGAATAACGTCACTCGAACGGCTATGGAGATGATGGCTGCTGCACTGGGTGGTATCCAAACTATGCATGTCTCAGCATTCGATGAAGCACTCGGTGTGCCGACGCAAGAAGCGGCCACACTCGCGCTTCGCACTCAACAAGTTGTTGCCTTCGAGACCGATATCTTGCAAGTGGCCGACCCGCTGGGTGGAAGTCCCTATATCGAAGGTTTGACTGAAGAACTCTGCAACGAAATCTGGCAATTACTTGAGGAAGTAGAGCGACGAGGCGGCGCACTTGCCTGTATCAAGAGTGGCTGGTTCAGCACCGAACTCTCTGAAAGTGCCTATCGATTCCAACGGTCGATAGAAAGTGGCGATCGTATTCTCGTAGGCGTCAATAAGTATGAGACGCAAGAGGATCAGACCTTTGTCCCATTCGCCATCAACCCCGAGAGCGAGCGAGAACAGGTATCTGCCGTTCAAGGTGTACGCGCATCACGAGATGGCGATCGGGTAAAAACTGCGCTCAATCAGCTTGGCGAGGATGCTCGTGCTGGTCGCAACATCATGCCTGCGACGATTGAAGCAGTTAAGGCTTACGCCACCGTCGGCGAGATAGTTGCCGTGCTCGGAAGCGTATTTGGTTCTTGGAAACCTTCCGCCAACTTCTAACTATAGTTCTTGATTACGATTTTAAACGGAAGCGCTGAAGCTTCCCGGTTGTGGTCTTTGGAAGAGCATCAACAAAGTTGATTTTTCTCGGATATTTGTAAGGAGCAATAGTTGCCTTAACGTGGTCTTGAATCTCCTTGGCTAGTTCGTCACCAGGTGAGAAACCATCACGAACTACAACGTATGCCGTAACAACCATTCCTCGTTCATCATCTGGCATTCCAACAACTGCAGTCTCAGCAACAGAAGGATGAGTGAGAATCGCATTCTCTACTTCAGGCGCTGCGATGTTGTAGCCGCTGGAGATGATCATGTCATCAGAGCGAGATTGATATTGAAAATAGCCATTGGGATGGCGCATATAGAGATCTCCAGTGAGATTCCATCCATCTCTGACATAAACCTTCTGACGATTATCATTGAGATAGCGACAGCCAGTAACGCCTTGAACTGCAAGACGGCCGACCTCGCCATCAGCCACCTCTTGCATGTTTTCACCAACCACTTTTGCGCGATATCCACGAACCGCCTTCCCGGTCATTCCGGGAATAATCTCGTCATCACTTGCAGAGATGAAGATATGGAGCATCTCAGTCGCACCGATTCCATCAATCAACTTGATTCCAGTTGCTGCATGGAAAGCTTCCCAGGTTGCTTTTGGAAGATGTTCGCCCGCAGAGACGCATCTACGTAGCGTCTTCACTTTCTCTTCTGTGATGTTGCCAAGCATCGCTCGGTAAGCGGTAGGCGCCGTAAAGAGCGCGGTAATCCCAAATTTCTGGATTGCATCAGGCAATTGCGGTGGCGGCGTCGCCTCTAGAAGAACCGTTTTCGCTCCGGCTCGAAATGGGAAGATGACGAGACCACCAAGGCCAAATGTGAATGCGATTGGTGGCGTTCCAGAGAAGACATCCTCAGAGGTCGGTTTGACCACATGCTTGGAGAAAGTATCGGCAATTGCAAGAAGGTCGCGATGAAAATGCATCGTCGCCTTTGGTACCCCGGTGGACCCTGAAGTAAAGGCAAGGAGTGCGACATCATCCTGTGCTGTGACAGAGGCTTCATGCTTTCCGTCATTGAGACGTGCATCTTTGATGAAGTCTGCTTCACCACCGTAGATGAATGACTTTCCATTGAAGTTAGAGACACTTTCCCACTCACTCAAGAATCGGTGATCAACGCAGGCAAACTGGACTTTCCCGATCTCAACAATCTTTTCGAGTTCCAGGGCGCGCTGTAAGTGAATGGTGGTGACTGCGACAGCTCCGATTCGAAGTACTGCGAGCCAGATGGCGACAATCGTGAGATTGTTTGGTCCCCGAAGCAGTATTCGATTTCCCGGTTTTATCCCTTGCGATTCAAAGTATTGGCTTATCTGTTTAACTACGAGATCAAGTTCGCTATAGGTCATCTCACCTTCAGCGCCGACAATTGCTACCTGAGCGCCTCTTCCTGCTTCAAGGTTCTTCTCAATCAATTCTCTTGCTGCATTGAGTCGATTTGGATAGCCAAGATTTTCAAGACCATCGATTTCTGGCCAGAGTTCGCGCGGCGGAAGATTATCGCGAGTGAAAGTATCAATATGAGCTGAAGGAAACATTGATTACTTTGCTCCTAAAGAAGATGCAACAAGTGCGCCACTACCGCCACCTACTCCGCCTCCGGGCCAGGTACCCGATCCACAGATCCAGAGATTCTTCATTGGAGTTCTATGACGGCTCCATGCAGGGGTGGGGCGAAGGAAGAAGAATTGTGAGATGTGATGACTACCGCCAAGAGAATCGCCACCAATTAGGTTGGCGTTGTAACTCTCTAAGTCAGCAGGTGTCATTACCTTGCGCGCAAGAATCGAGGCTTTCGTCCCTGGGGCGTAACTCTCGATGATCTCAATGATTCGATCGGCGTAGCGTTCGCCTTCGTGTGCCCAATCGATTCCTTGTGGCAATACCCGAACCTGTATCCAGAGGATGTGTTTTCCGGATGGCGCGCGAGAGGGATCGGTGAGCGTCGGTTGTCCTACGACAAGGGTTGGAGAGGTGGGCAATCTTCCCGCAGCAGCTTCAGCATAGGTAAGGGCCATATCATCGAGATAAGGCCCAATATGAACGTAGTTGTATTCGCGTGCTTCTGTAGCGATCCATTGAGGTAATTGATCCAAAGCAAGATGAATCATCATTGTGGCGAGACCTGGTTGGAACTTGGTTACTTCAGAGATTTCTGGACGGGAGCGTTCCGCGTCGTTCAGTAGCGCCGGTATCAGCGAAGGATTGATGTTGGCGATGATTTTGCCTGCATTAATGACTTGTCCATCGGCGAGAGTTACTCCTACCGCTTTGCCATTCTCGGAGAGAATGCAAGTAACTCGCGATGAGGTGCGAATCTCGCCACCATATTCTTTGATGACTCCGGTCAGCGCTTTTGTGATTACCTCTGCGCCACCTTTGCCAAGAACCATGCCGAACATCTGACCGCCAATTGATTCGAGAAAAGCAAAGAGCGCACCGCCGGCGATATCTGGACCATAGTCGAGATGCATTCCCCAACTTGCTGCGAGTGCTCGGGTTTCGCGAGCGTTGAAGTGTTCTGAGGTGAATGCGCGGGTGGATTGGAGAAGTAGACGAATTAGCGATAAGAATTCACGATTGCCAAGCGCTCGCCACGATTTGAAAAGTGCTTTCGCTGCTTTGAATGAGGGGAGTTCGTTACCGAGAATCGGCAAGATATGTGGTGCAAGGAGTCCAAGCCTTGCCGATAACGCGCGCCATGCATCGAGATCCTCAGGGGCAACTCGAGCGATATTCGCCTCTGTCGCGGCGAAATCTTGAACGACTCCGAGTGCTTTGCCATCGGGAAAGACAGAACAGAATGGTTTAGTCGATGGAACGAATTCCAGCCCATGCTTAATCAGATCATCCTTCAGTGATGCCATTATCGGCCCGCCAGCAAAGAGTGAGAGGTTTGTCGCAAAGAGATCATGGCGAAAACCCGGAAGGGTTACTTCTTCGGTACGGATCGCGCCGCCACACTTCTCATTCGCCTCAAGGAGTAGAACGCGTTTGCCCTTTTTTGCAAGGAGCGCCGCAGCGCTCATCCCATTGACGCCACCGCCGATGATTACCGCATCGAAACTACCCATGCGCTCTATCTTGCCACGCAAATTCACGCTTAGATAGGGCATATGGCAGAAGAGACAATCATCATAGGAAGCGGAATCAACGCCCTGGTCGCAGGAGCGGTCCTCGCTCGCTCTGGAGTTGCAGTCCGCATCTTCGAGCGAAATGAAGAGTTAGGTGGCGCGATCAGGACCGAGGCAGCGACTCTTCCGGGTTACACCCACGAACTTCTCTCAAGTTGGCATCCACTATTTGTTGGTGGTCCTGCTTATGCTGAGTTGAAAACAGAATTGGAAAAGCGCGGTCTTGTCTATCAAAACACCATTATGCCTACTGGCGTGGTTTGCAAATCAGGAAGTGGAATTCTCTTCACTGATGCGCATTTACTCTCTGAGGAGATGCAACGACTTGGCGATAACGAGAGTTGGGCATCATTCATGGCAGATTTCGGCGGGAAGATTGACCTTGCTTTTGGTCTCCTTGGTACAGATTTCTGGCGCCCAGGTGCAATTTCTTTAGCCAGAACAGCGCAGAAGCGTCTTGGCCGTCGAGGAGTTATAACTGCAATGGCTGAGACTTTGGAACCAGCAATACCCTGGCTTGAACGAGAGTTTCGATCAGAGGTAACCCGCGCACTTCTTGCGCCGTGGGCACTTCATAATGGACTCGGACCTGATGATGCATCGAGCGCCTTCATCACCAAAGTAATCGGAGCGGCAATCGCCTTTGGCGGAATGCCGGTACCGGTCGGCGGAGGAGTTCGACTAGTTGAAGCCCTCGCTAGGATCATTAGAGATCATGGCGGAACTTTGGAGACCGGGACTGATGTCACTGAGATTCTCACCTCAGCTGATTCGAAAGCGGTCAGAGGTGTAAGGCTGAAAGATGGCAGAACTTTCACCAGTGAAACTGTCCTAGCTTCGACAACGCCACATTCCTTGTATCAAGATCTTCTTGCCAGGAATGAGAAACCAAAGGCTGTCGAAACCTCAGTCAAGAGCTTTAGATACGGCAGGGCTGCGATCCAAATACATCTCGCCTTGGATGGAAAGCCAGAGTGGAAGGATGACTCGCGCCTTGGCGATGTGGCGATAGTGCACATTCTTGATGATTTGAATTCCCTATCCGAGTCAGTCAATGCAGCAAATCGTGGGTTTCTACCGAAACGTCCGACAATTGTGGTTGGCCAACCATGTACGGTCGATCCCTCAAGGGCTCCATCAGGCGGTTCCATTCTCTGGATTCAGTTGCAAGAAAATCCTCGAGTGATTAAGGGCGACCTTGCTGGCGAGATCGATGCAGGAGATGGAAGTTGGAATTCAACAAGGCTCAACGCATATGCCGATCGAGTGATAGCTCAGATCACCGAACGTATCCCAAATCTGCCATCAATCACGAAAGCAAAACTTGTGCTTGGTCCACAAGAGATCGAGGCGATGAATAAGAACTTGGTCGGGGGCGATCCTTATGCAGGAGATTGTCGAGTAGATCAATACGCCCCATGGCGGCCACTTACCGCGGCGACTGGACACAAAACTCATATTGAAGGACTCTGGCATATCGGTGCATCAACCCATCCGGGGCCAGGACTTGGTGGTGGGAGCGGCTATATGGTTGCTAAGCGATTGACAGAGCGATCTCTTCTCGAGAAGGTATTGAGAAAGAAGTAGGACTTCGCTCCAGTTGCCTGAAGACGAGGTCCTTACTTCTAGCTGAATTTTTTATTTGCTGACAAGTGCCAAGACCCGGCAAGGGCTACCAGATCCCTTAACGATCTTGAGTGGTGCAGCGATAACAATCGCACCAGTCGTTGGCAACTTGTCGAGATTACGAAGTTGCGTCAGACCGTACTTATTGTTGCCAAGGAAGAGCGCGTGGCAAGGAAATGGAGTGGAGAAGCCGAAAGCGCCACCAGCATCTGTTCCCACTGTCTCAACACCCATTCCGAGAATCTCTGTCTTGGTTGCAAAGTGTTCAGCAGCAGCAACAGTGAGTCCTGGAGTGTGCGGGCCATTTGCATCGGCATTTGCATACTTGACTGCATCCTCACCATATTTCGACCAACCGGTGCGGAACATGATCCAGGCATTCTTTGGGATAGCACCGTTCTTCTCTTCCCACGCTTTGATGTGTGGGACATCAAGCAAGAAGTCTGGATTGGCCTCTACTTCTTTTGTGAAATCCATGACGCATGCAGGTCCTACGAGCCGCTGCGGGGGGACTTGTGAGACATCATCGAGGTCCTTACCAGTTACCCAGTGACTCGGCGCATCAAAGTGTGTACCTGTGTGCTCACCGGTATGGAAGTTGTTCCAGTACCAAGCTGGACCTCGGTCGTCGTATTTGGAGATCTCCTCCAACTTGAAGCGAGCGGTCTGGCCCATCGGTTCTGGCAACATCAAGATAGGAGTGTTCTCGTCCAATGGCGCAGTGAGGTCAACAACCTCGACCGAACCGGAGACGATCTCCTTGGCGAGCGCGGATAGATCAGCCATCAATATCTCCTTCCACGGGGCCTTCCGAGGGCCCATTCGTGAGGAGAAGATGTCACCAATTCGACATCTCCACAAGGGGGTTTCCACTAGACATGGCGCACACCATTGGCGAGACTTCCCTAGCGATGCCCGCCCGAGGCCCAGGTCTTAGGCGGGTTCTGACGCCTTAAGGGGAGAGTGAAATGGCAGAGCGGTCCTTCCTCCAGGAAGTAAAGAAACTGCGAACTGGCGCGGGCGAAGAATTTGTCGGCGAAGGAATCCTCGCTGTCACTAAGGCGCTCCTCCAATCGGGGGTCGCATATGTCGGCGGTTATCAAGGTGCACCGATCTCACACCTGATGGATGTACTCGGTGATTCGAAAGAGATCTTGGATGAACTCGGCGTGCATTTCGAAAATAGTGCCTCTGAAGCAACTGCAGCTGCATCGTTGGCTGCATCAGTGCACTATCCGCTCCGCGGCGCGATCACTTTCAAATCAACCGTCGGAACAAATGTCGCATCCGATGCGCTCGCCAATCTTTCATCGGGTGGCGTAACAGGTGGCGCGCTGATCATCGTTGGTGAGGATTACGGCGAAGGTGCCTCAATCATGCAAGAGCGATCTCACGCATTCGCGATGAAATCACAGATTTGGTTACTTGATCCTCGTCCAAATCTGACTGCAATCGTCGATTCAGTTGAGAAAGGTTTCCAACTCTCTGAGGCGAGCAATACGCCGGTTATGTTGGAACTTCGCCTCCGTTCCTGTCATATGCACGGAAAATTCATTGCGAAAGATAATCTCAAACCCTCGTTCACTTTGAAAGATGCGATTGAAAACCCGAAGCAAGATCCAGCCCGTGTGGTTCTCCCACCAGCCTCATTTGTTCACGAGCAAGAGAAAGTGCACAAGCGGTGGCCAGCAGCGGTGAAATTCATCAAAGAGAACAAACTCAACGAATTCATCAATGATGGCGGTGAAGATATTGGAATTGCTGTCCAAGGTGGCCTCTACAACATCGTTATCCGCGCGCTACAACTTCTTGGCCTCTCTGATGTCTACGGCAATACAAAAATCCCGCTCTATGTCATGAACGTTACCTATCCCGTGATTGACGATGAAATAGTGGAATTCGCCAAACATAAGAAGGCTTTCCTCTTAGTCGAAGAGGGCCAACCTGATTACATCGAGCAAAATCTCCATGCAGTCTTACGGCGCGCTGATGTCGCAACGAAGTTGCATGGCAAGGATTTCTTACCTGTGGCGGGTGAATACACACCAGCTGTCGTGACAAAAGGCCTCCTTGAATTCTTGAAGAAGTATCGACCTGACCTTCTTGCACCAGAAGATGAATTTCCTTCAGTCGTCAAACCATCTGCGCCACGAATCAAGGCAGAGAGCGTTCATGGTCGCCCGCCGTCATTCTGTACGGGATGTCCAGAGCGTCCGATCTTTACAGCTCTCAAACTCGCTGAAC
>Ga0194125_10012449_pt1 | contig 11227 bp, 11 predicted proteins | sample TA2KigC250mmetaG_FD_148626 | JGI IMG/M metagenome (GOLD analysis project Ga0194125, IMG submission 148626) | Freshwater microbial communities from Lake Tanganyika, Tanzania - TA2015034 Kigoma Deep Cast 250m | ecosystem: Environmental > Aquatic > Freshwater > Lake | place: Tanzania: Lake... | reverse complement strand
TCATCATTTCGGAGACCCATAATACGAAATGCGCCACCATTATTCCAAAGATCAATATGCTGTGAATACCAGTAGTCAAATCCAAAATAAAATGAGAATTCATTAAGGTTCGGGTTTTTCCCTGCACATGGAAAAGGCATCAATATGAATATTATAAGAGCAAATATGGACTTGCGGCGGGCACGCTTGCGCGGATTTAAATTTATCCGGTCGAGAACGGGGATTTCGTGTCCCCGTTGAAGCGAAAGTATCAACCACCCTTCAAGGACTTCTGCAAGTTCCTCCCGGCAGGCTTCCAGCGTCGCCGCGTTAGCCCAAACTCCCGGCAATTCCGGGATTTCGGCATAGACGCTCTTATCGTCTTCGATGATTTCATATTTCGCCCGCTTCAGCGCGGCTTTGATGTAGTCGGTCAGCATTGTTTGAATCTTTTTTTAATGAGATTGCTTCACTTCGTTCGCAATGACGCTCCTTACACCCTCGCCACCATCCGCGCCTGGGCGATTTCGCGGCGGCGAATCTGGCGAATCTGGTTCGCTTCGAGCGTAACCACCGCCACCGTCTCGCCTTCAAGCGTAACAAACTCCACCTCGTAGCCTTCTCCACCGCGATGCACCATCACTACAGTTCCGACATCGCCCTTGGCGAGTCCATAGACCGGAAGGTCGTTATTAAGGACAATTCTATCAAGTTCTTCGATCATTTTCGTTTTCCTTTTAAAGGATATGCTGTCGTTAGTTTGGGAATTTTAGTTTCTGTTTCGATAAACCAGATTGAGCGGATTTGAACATTCCGTCTGATGGGCGTCATTATCTGACCATCGACTATATAACTGACACCGAATCGAGTCCGATTGACACTCGTGAAGTCGTTCTCACGGATATGCGCTAAAAGCGCTTCTTTAAGTGTAACCGGAGCAGATTTCTTAAAACCGAATTTGTTAAAGAAACGCGCTTTGGACCATCCATCAGGATGCGATTCAGACAAAAGATAATCAATTAATTTTCTATCTGATACTTCAGCAAGGTCAGCATCGGGAACTTTCATCGATCAAGACTCTTGTTGTTAGTTATTTCGCCCGCTTCAGCGCGGCTTTGATGTAGTCGGTCAGCATAGTTTGATTCTTTTTCAGTGAGATTGCTTCACTTAGTTCGCAATAACGCGTCTAAAAGCTCGTCGCCATAATGCGCACCTCAAGGCATAATCTAATTGCGTCTCGGATGTTGGTCAGGGCTTCGTTTTCGGTCGCGCCTTGCGAAATGCAGCCCGGAATTGCTGGACACTCCGCAATAAAGACGCCGTCTTCATCTTGATAGATTGTAATAGGGTATTTCATAAGATACTCTTATATAATGTTGAAGTTCTTTATCTGGATTCAAGTTGGCGCTGGAAATCTCATCCGGTTTCACCGAACAACATAAGATGAAAACCGCGTTCCGGCAGGTCTTGCGCGTAGCGTGTGATCTGCCGGAAGTATGCGTCAGGTCACGCTCGCCTGCGGCGAGCTAAGACCTGACGCAACAGAAACGCTATTTTCTGAGTTATGATATGCTTCAATTATTCGCATAAAAATACGGTTTCAGTTCCTCAGATGGAATTGACCGCGACGCTTGATGAAACAGCGCGCGGCAAGTTCCGGTGTCTAATTCGTATGCAGCGGCACGGTAATAGTCTCGCGGCGGCCAGCCGGATTTATGCGCCGCATTTTCGTATGACTTCCGCGTGTCGATATCCTTTCGATCCAAATTGCTGGAGTATAACGACTATCTCCCCGCCGGAAAGGACTCTAAGCCGCGGCAAAGGCGGGTTCCAATTCGCAAGTGATTAAAATCGATGGATTAGGCGCAAGTCCAAATTCAGCCAGATCCTAACCTTCAAGATGCAAGCCTACCGCCTCCTGAAGATTGGCTATAGTATCGTCGAGCGTCTCCCCCTGTGTAACCACCGCAATCTCCATACATTCCGCTACATATCCGGATAGGTCGCCAGGACGAATGACAGCTTTTATAGTTTTCTGTAAGGTCATTTAATACTCTGATATTTTTCTTTATAAAAACTTTGTGAATCCCTATTGCTGTCGACTACGGCGAGTCAACAGCGGTTTTTATCAATACTCCTTCTCCCACGGCGTTGGGATGCCCAACTTGCGGCAGACGCTCTCTTTGAGTATATCGTCGATTTCGACCTGCTTAGGCACAGTTTCCAGCCGGCTGTTCACTGCGTTGGAGTAGATCAGATGGTTGGCGCTCTCGCGCTTAAGCAGGCAGCCATGCTTGCACAAGTGCCGCAGGAACGGCAGCGGTATGTTGCTCTGTTTATCCTCTGCACGCGTCTTTTTGATCAGATCGATGGCTTCCATAATGTTGCGCGTGCATTCTTCCTGCGTGCGGCCCTGCCCGTTGGCGCCGGGGACATCCGGGCAGAAGCCGATGACGAACTTCTCGCCTTGCTCGAAAATGAGGTAGTAATTACTGCCCATTTTTGCCTCTGTGCAATCTGGTTTCTTGAAACCAGGATTTTAATTTAATTCTCCACCGCCGACTCCTAATAGCTGTCAACCGCAGAGGGTTGACAGCGGCATAACTACCTCAGCCTCGAGAATTCCCGCGGGTCGAAGGCTTGCCGCACTGCCTCGCCGACGAACACTACCAGCAACAATGTGCAGAACATTGCCGAGAACGGCGACAAAACTAACCACCACGAAAATATATTATTAACGCCCTGATTGATTAATTCGCCCCAGGACGGCGTAGGCGGCGGCAAGCCGAAGCCGAGGTAGTCCAGCCCTACCAACGCACTAATTCCACCGACAATCGCAAACGGCGCAAAGGTGATGACCGGCGTTAAAGAGTTAGGTAATATATGCTTAAATACAATCTTCCGGTCCGAAGCGCCCATCGATATAGCGGCGTGGACATAATCCTTGGCTTTTTCGCGGTAGAACTCGCCGCGGATGAAATAAGTCATACTAATCCAACCCCAAAGCGTCAACAGGATGACTAACAGCGTAAAATTCGGGCGGATGATGGAACTGACGATGATGATGGTATATAGGTGTGGCATCGACGACCAGATTTCGATGAAGCGTTGGGCGATGATATCGAACTTGCCGCCGAAATAACCCAGCGCCGCGCCGACGGATATACCGATGACATAGCCGCAAGTTATTAAAATCAAAGAGAATGACAGTGAAATGTTGAAGCCATAGACCAGCCTCACGAACACATCCCGCCCGCGGTCGTCGGTGCCGAACCAGTGCTGCCACGATGGTGGATTGGGCGGGCTGCCGCGCGGGTCGGTCAGGCTTTCGTAAGGGCTGTAAGGATAAGGCGGCATTAAGACCCAATTGCTCTGTTCGGCAACCTTAAACTGCTGCTTCAGTGTGCGATAATTCGCTTCGCCGTAAATATCCTGCCCGAAATAACTGCCGGGATAGTATTTAAAAACTGGAAAATGCAACCGGCCGTTGTAAGACACCAGCAGCGCCTTGTTATTCATCAGCAGCGGGGCTAAAAAGGAAATTATATAGGCTATGACTATTATGATAAACGAGTAATAACCGCGTTTTATCGAACGGAAGCGCTTGAGTCTCTTGCGGAACAGCGATACCGATTTATAGCCGGTTGGGGTAGTATTTTCGCTCATTGCGTCTCCCTATTTAAACCTGATGCGCGGGTCAATGAGCGCATAAGCGATGTCGGATAGAATGTTGCCAAGCAGCCCTAAGACCGCCCCGATGGCTAAAAAGCCCAGCGTAATGGGATAATCCCGGTTGAGAATCGAGTTGTATGCCAACAGCCCCATTCCGTGGATGTTGAAAGTGCGTTCGATGAGCATTGAGCCGGCGAAAATTACATTGATGATATGTCCGATGCCGGTCGAAAGTGGTATAAGCGAATTGCGCAGGGCGTGGACGAAGATAACCCGCTTTTCAGGCAGGCCTTTGGCGAAAGCCGTGCGGACATAGTCCTGCCCGATGTTCTCGATCAGCGAGTTTTTCATCATTATCGTCAGCACAGCAAACGAGCCGACCAGATAAGCGAAGACCGGCAAGATAGTGTGATGCACCTGGTCCACAATTTTGCCCCACCACGACAGGTCATACCAGTTTTCGCTGCGGAATTCGCCTAAGGGGAAGACATCCCAGAATGAACCGCCGCCCAGCAGCACGAGCAGCACTAGTCCCGCCAGCCAGCCGGGCGTCGAATAACCTATGAAGACCGTTACGCTCGACAGCAGGTCGAACTTTGAGCCGTGTTTAACGGCTTTGAACACGCCCAGTGGAATGCAGATGGAATAGGTCGCTATCATCCCGATGAGTCCGAAGTAGATAGAAATCGGGAAACGGGCTTTGATGACATCCCAAACCGGCTCGGCATAGACATAGGAATGTCCGAGGTCGAGATGCAGGACATTCCACAGCCAAATCGCATACCGTATGGGGATGGGTTTGTCCATATTGTAGAATTTCTTCATCTCTTCCATCGCTTCGGCGGGGATGGTGATTTGCCCGAGTTCGCTGCCGGAAGCGCCGCCGCCGACCTCGGCCGACCCGCCCATCTGCGCCATTCCCGCCTTTAGTTTCATTATCTCCTGTTCGAGAGGTCCGCCGGGGACGATTTGCAGGATGCAGAAGACAAGAATGGTAATGCCGAGGAAGGTCGGGATTATCAGCAGAAAGCGGCGGATAAAGTAACTGGCTAAACCGCCCATAATTGTTGTGTATTAGTTAGGTTGTTTATAAGCATTGTGTTAGGGTGATGATATTTCCTAATTGCGCGCCGTTTAGCGCGCGTCATTCCCGCGCAGGCGGGAATCCAATCAAGTAGGTCGGATTCTTGAATCCGACACAAGAAGGGTTATCACAAATTGTGATGACCTCCTAAAATCCCATTTTCTGTTTCTTAACAGGCTGTGGAGGCAGCATTAATTGGTGAATAGCCATAACCAACTTTTTAATTTGCTCATCGTGACCGCCTATACGCTGCTCCAATTCTATCAACTTTACTTCTAATTCGCGAGTCGTAGTTGCGATTTCGCGCAGTTTAACGAAAGCACGCACCACGAACACACTGACTGCAACTGCCCGTTCTGAGTTCAACACAGTCGCAGCCATTATAGCCCCATGTTCAGTAAAAACATAAGGAAGACTGGGCGAGAATTTTAGCTTACTGAGGTGGACGCATTTTGCGACCACCTCATCACGCTCAGTAGAGGTCAGACGAAACAGAAAATCTTCCGGGAAGCGGGATTGATTTCTATGGACCTGTGCGTTTAGTCTTTTAGTCTCGATTCCGTATAATTCCGCCAGGTCGCGGTCTATCAGGACCTTCTTGCCACGAATCAGCAGGATACGCGACTCGATTCGTTCGACAGGTATTATGCTTGAGTCTGAGAACAAATGTTACTCATTACAAATAATAGAATAATAATTGGATGTTTATTGTTGTCATTTAGTTTGAACGATTAAATCTTCTTGTCGATAACCGAATTCACTTAAAATCCTTTTCGCAAGTCCAACTGTGCCATCACCTGTAAATTTGGTCCGAATCCAAAATCTTGAATTTCCAATCCTTTTGGGTGCCTCTAAATCTCGCCCATTATAACTAAAATAAGTGATATTATCGCGATGACCTCTTATTCTAAAGACTTTCTCAAAATCGTTAGGATGTTTATTGAATATAATTTCGGCTACTTTGACTAAAAGTTCATATTGTCTATTTATTATGTAAGACTCTCCAAACAAAGTAAATTCTGTAAAATTCTTTCCAATATAACCTCCATCCTTTTTAAGTGGCTTCTCTTTAGTTTGCTCATCTTTATTTTCCTGATTAGACGAAATGGTTCTAGTCTGAATCGGTGGAGATATTGGTGGTTGATCTTTAGGAATTCCTGCATTGATTGCTTCTACTGCTTCTTCGATCGTCACATCATATCCAAACTTCTCTCTGACAAGTTTTTGTAATGCTTGAACAGGACTGTTTGTAGGATATTTTTTTACAAAGTTTTCAGCATCAGGAATCAATTGCCGTATTTGCCTGCTTCTCTCAGTAGCCTTTAGACGCTCTTCTGCCAATTTCCTTGTTGATCCGTCTTCTATGGCTTCTTTTGATAATATAAAGAACAAATCAGACTCATCTATCACTGCAATAAAATCAAATTCTTGAAACAGTTTCTCACCAAGACTACTTGCAGGAGTATAAGTCAGGTAAAATCTCCATATTCTGCCGTCGGTTATTAAACCAAACGGCGCTGAAAACTTGCGCAGATAATTCTCAAGTTGTGTTTCAGTTTCAGTTAGAAGTTTATGATAAGTCGACCAATATCCAATAGGTTTTATCTCGATGAATACTTGATGCCTATTATTAATGAGCAATCCAATATCTACCTTGCCTTTATCTTCATTCGGCACGGCGACATACTCGGTGCTCACCTCTTTGGGATTCCAGATATCCCAGCCCAGCGCCTTAAGAACGCGCGCTACTAGCGAAAAACGGATATGTTCCTCGTTCTGATAGAAGTCGCCTGCAAGAAGTTTGGCTCGAATGTCTGATAGGGCTTCCTTTAGTGTTTCGTCCGGCATAATAAACCTCACGGATAAGGTTGAAACTACTGAAGTTTTATTATCGATTTAGAACTTTAGTCTGGTTTCCCGCCTGCGCGGGAAAGACGCGCCTTCGGCACGTTCGACGGCAACCCTATTGCGTCAGGTGCATAAACACCTGACGCAACACTACTTCTTTCGCTATCGACTATAGCGAGTCGAAAGCGGGCAAAGCACGACCTATAATATAATCAAATTTTGCCGGACTTTTACTCTTTTATAGTATATTGCTGCCCGTGAGTTTTGTTGTATTCAGGCCAATACATTACATCGGTTTCTCCGACAGGAAAATTGATGGACTTGTCTTTGCGGGCTTTTTCGAGAGCCTTTTCCTTTTCCGGGTCGAGCCACCATAGCGAAAGCGCTGACCGCCAGTCGCCGGTGCGGGTGAAATAGTATTCCGGAGCGTCGAGCTTGCTCCAGTAAAGGATGCGGTGGAAGGGCGCATACCATGCTAAAGCGAAGGGCTGGATGTCCATCAGGATGCGGTCGATGCGGCGGATGATTTTTACGCGCTCTTCCTGGTCGAAGGTTATATTATAGACTTTGCAGAGCGAGTCAATTTCGGGGTTCTTGACGCCGGCGAGGTTGTTGGTGTTCTCGACATCGGCGGTCCAGGACGACACATCGTTCTCTGGATTGGGGAAGAACAGTCCGCCCCACGACTGCCAGTGGATGATGAACTTGCGCTCGTTGACCATCTTAAACAGCGTCGAACCTTGGGTTTGTTTCAAGTTCAACTTGATGCCGACCTTTTTTAGATCTTCTTGGAAGACTGTGAATATGCGCTCGGAGCCGACCGACGCATAAGCCAGTTCCAGTTCGATGGTCTGCCCTTTAGCGTTGGTCAACCAGCCTTCGGCGTTGCGCTTATTCCAGCCGCATTCAGCCAGTAGTTTCACGGCTAAATCGGGGTCGTAGCGGTATTTGGGATTGTCGGGGTTCTCGTAAATCCCGCCGGGGAAGTAACTATCGAGGAAGGTGTATTCTTTGAAGAATAGTTCGTTGTTTAATTTTTCGCGGTTTAAAAGGTGCACGATGGCTTTGCGCATACGGATGTCGTTGAACGGTTCGACGCGCATATTGAAGACGACGCCGCTGATGCCTTGCGGGTCGTCGTTGTAAATTTTGCGTTTTTGGACTAACCCGCGTTTGACATTATCGAAGTCGCACTCTTCGCGCCACCACTGGGCGCGTCCGACCTGATAAAAATCGGTCTCGCCCTTCTTGAACTTCTCGAACATCAGTCGTTCGTCGTTCACTACGACGAATTTCAGGCGGTCGAAGTTGCCGACGCCTTTGCCTTTGGGATTGTCTTTGTCCCAGTAGTCTTGCCGTTTGCGCAGCGAGAGGACTTTCTGCTTGATGATTTTATCGTGTTCGATTTCATAAAGACCGCTGCCGGGCGGCATTTTGAATTGAAATTCTTTCATATAGTTTTCGCCGCCGGAAGCGATATATTTCGCCGGCAGAATATTCATTCCGCCGAAGTATATGAAAAAGCGCCAGTTGAGTTCTTTGCAGCTCACACGGATGATGTAGGGTGATTCGGCGACCGGCTCATCGAATTTACTCCATAAGATATTTGAATAAGGCGCGAGGATTTTTTCATCGACGCGTAGTTTCCACGAGGCGATGACATCCTCGGTGGTTACGCGGCTGCCATCGGCGAAGCGGGCGCGCGGGTCGAGGCGGAACCAGAAAGTCTGCTTGTCCTCGGATATTTTCCAGTGGGTCGCCAGCCCGGGGACATACTGCATCGTCATCGAATGGATGCCCATCAGGCTCTCATAGACTAGGTTGTCGATGAGGTAGATAAATTCGCTGTTCGAGTCCTTGCCGATGGTGCGCAGAGTGGCGGGGAATTCAAAGATTGCCATAGTGAAGGTCCCGCCTGGCACAGCGCGCGGGTCGCCGATGCCTTCGTAATCGGCGTTAGTTAGCCAGCCTTCGCCGGTGAAGCCTTCGCCGCCTAACTCGGCCGGCACATCCGGCAGCGCGCCTGGCGGTGTGTCAACTTTCTCGTAATGCACTTTTATCCCCGGCCGCTCGCCGCTGCCGCAGCCAATGACGGTAAATACAAAAACCGTGAATAGTAAGACAAATCTGGAGAGATTGTGAAAAGTGTAATTGAACATCGAAAACTCCTTTCGGGAAATTTCTTAGTGTATTGGAATTATGTTATTAAAATACAGTTTATTACGAATGATGTTAAAGTAGTAAAATTCAACTTTTTTGATTTTTAATCTGCAAAACTCTCGACTTTAATATGCTCTCTTCATTAATTTATAATTAATCCAGTTTATCTGGAGGTGGAAGGTTTAGCGTCTTTGCAAACGACCCCGAAAGGGGTTGTTTGTTTTTGTGGTAACCACTTTCTACCATAACAATCTATATTACTTAGAAAATAGACGATTTTAGATCAAGAAATGGACTATATATACATTATTGACTATATGGACAACATTAAGGCTGTTAGCGCTCAAGACTATTTCCATCTTCGGTTGCACCGCGCAGCGGGATGACGATTCCTCTGTTTTCTAGCGCTATATCAAGCGTAAGATGTCGTCATCCTGAACGAAGTGAAGGATGACATACGACAGGACTTTATTGACACAACACGAGCGCTTGATGAACCATAATCCCCACCGCAACGCCCAAATTAAGCGACTCTCCCCGTCCGGCGCCGGCAATCTTGGCGCGCTTATCTGCTAATTTCAATTCATCAGGGGATAATCCCCGGCTCTCATTGCCGAAGAGCAAAATCATCCGTTCTGAATGTATTATATTTGTTTCGACTTTGCCGTGGGCGACGGCCGCCCAGATGACTGCGCCGTATTTTTTGAAGCGAAGAATTTGCGAACGTAAGTCGTCGAAGCGCGCTACTGGAACGCGGAATGTCGCGCCCATTGCGCCGCGCAGAGCCTTCGGGCCGAAGGGGTCGGCGGAGCCTACACTGAGCCAGACTTCGTCCACGCCAAAATAATCCGCTGTGCGTATGACGCCGCCCAAATTGCCTGGATCCTGCGCGGCTATCAAAGCCACAATCAATTTGAATGGGTCGAATGGATTTCGCAGCCGGACATCGACTTGTTCGCTGACTACTGCGATGCCCGGCGGCGTTTCCATATCCGATATTTGCCGCATCACACGCGAACTAACCGGTCTAATTCGACACCCGACAGAGCGCAGTCGATTCAATAATTCCCTGTTGTCTTCAGCAAATTCACCGGTGAACCAGCCGCAATTCAGCCCAAGATGTTCTTTTAAGCCTTCTTCGACGAGTTTAGCGCCTTCCAACAGCATACCGAGCGAGCCAAAGCGGCGTTCCTCGCGCTTACCCCAGCGTAAAAGCCGTCGCTCGGCCGAAGTCAGACGGTCGATATTGGGTTGAAACGGTTCGGAAGTCATAATATATTTATTTTAGAGCAGGTTGTTTTCGACTATTTTTCTATAGGAGGACAGGTATCTCTGTCCAATCTTGCAGACGGGCAGGGACGCCCGTCCTCCTTAACTGATTGGCAGGAACGCCTGCTCTACCGTTATTTGCTACACCGACGGCAGTTTCACGCCGCACTTTGCCGCTGTTTGTTTAGCGGTTTCGTATCCGGCATCGGAATGGCGTATGACGCCGGTCGCCGGGTCGTTCCAGAGGACGCGAGCAAGTCGTTTGGCGGCTTCCGGCGTTCCATCGGCGACGATTACCATTCCGGCATGCAGCGAATAACCTATGCCGACGCCGCCGCCGTGATGGTATGACACCCAACTCGCCCCGGATACCGCATTCACTAACGCGTTCAAAATAGGCCAGTCGGCGACTGCATCCGAGCCATCCAGCATCCCTTCAGTTTCTCTAAAAGGCGAAGCCACCGATCCGGTGTCGAGGTGGTCGCGTCCGATGACAATCGGCGCGGCTAACTCCCCCTTGGCGACCATTTCATTGATAGCGAGACCGAACTTGTGCCGCTCGCCCAAACCTAACCAGCATATTCTCGCCGGCAAGCCTTGGAATGCTACTCGTTCTTCAGCCATTTTTATCCAGCGGCGCAGCGGTTCGTCATTCGGGAATAATTCAAGGACTTTGGCGTCGGTCTTATAGATGTCTTCTGGACGACCGGACAGCGCTGCCCAGCGGAAAGGTCCCTTGCCCAAGCAAAACAACGGTCTAATAAATGCCGGGACAAAGCCGGGGAAGGCAAAAGCCCGCTCGGCGCCGCCCTTTTGCGCTTGCGCCCGTAAGTTGTTGCCGTAGTCGAAAGTCGCGCTGCCTCTATCCATCAATGTAACCATCGCATTTAAATGGCGCACCATTGTGGCATAGGCGCGTTTTATATATTCACCGGGGTCAATAGAGCGCAATTCGTTGGCTTGGGCGTAGTTTAGTCCGGCAGGCACATAACCGTTGAGTTCATCGTGAGCGGAAGTCTGGTCGGTGAGGGCGTCGGGGGTGATGCCGCGCTGAACGAGTCTTTGCAGAAGGTCGCAGGCATTAGCCAGGACACCAATGGAAATCGCTTGTCCTTTGGCTTTAGCAGCAAGCGCCTGATCGATGGCTTGGTCGATGTTTTCAGTCGATTTGTCGAGGTAGCGGGTAGCCAGCCGGCGCTGAATTCGCTCTGGATT
>Ga0194125_10012448_pt1 | contig 11227 bp, 6 predicted proteins | sample TA2KigC250mmetaG_FD_148626 | JGI IMG/M metagenome (GOLD analysis project Ga0194125, IMG submission 148626) | Freshwater microbial communities from Lake Tanganyika, Tanzania - TA2015034 Kigoma Deep Cast 250m | ecosystem: Environmental > Aquatic > Freshwater > Lake | place: Tanzania: Lake... | reverse complement strand
TCCGCCTCTATGACCGGAGCCTCCAGTACGTGCTCCGGCGCCGCCGGGCCACCATGGTGTTTTCCGGGCTGTTGCTGGTGGCCGCGGTGTACCTTTTCGGTTATATCTCCAAGGGCTTTCTCCCCAACGAAGATACGGGGACCATATTCATCTTCACCGAGGCCGCCCAGGGGATTTCCTTCGATTCCATGGTGCGCCACCAAAAGGCCCTGGCCGAGATAGTGAGCCAGGAACCCACCGTGGATAACTTCATGTCCGCGGTGGGGGCCGGCGGCCCCAACGTGGCGGGCAACTCCGGCCGCCTGTTCTTGCGCCTCAAACCCCGGGACCAGCGGGACCTGAGCGTGGACCAACTCATTGAGAAGCTGCGGCCCCGGCTGAATTCGGTGCCCGGCATCCAGGCGTTCTTGCAGAACCTCCCTCCCATCCGCTTCGGGGGCATGCTCACCAAGAGCCTCTACCAGCTTACGCTGCAAAGTCCCGATACTGAGGAGCTTTACAAATACGCGCCCCTGCTGGAGGCCCGGATGCGGGCTTTGCCCGGACTCCAGGATGTGACCAGCGACCTCCAAATCAAAAATCCCCAGGTGACGGTGGATATTGAACGGGACCAGGCCGCGGCCCTGGGGGTCACGGCTCACCAGGTGGAGGACGCCCTTTACAACGCCTACGGCTCCCGGCAGATCTCCACCATTTACGCGCCCAACAACCAGTACAAGGTCATTTTGGAGCTGGAGCCCCGGTATCAGATGGACCCGGAAGCGCTTCCCTGGCTGTACATCCGGTCGGCCGGCGGCCAACTGGTGCCTCTCAACGTGGTGGCCAACCTCAAGTCCACGGTGGGGCCCCTTACGGTGAACCACCTGGGACAGCTCCCGGCGGTGACCCTTTCCTTTAACCTCAAACCTGGGGCCTCCCTGGGAGATGCCGTGAACGAGGTGGAAAGGCTCTCCCGGGAAATCCTGCCGGCTGGCATCACCACCAGCTTCCAGGGTGCGGCCCAGGCCTTCCAGGCCTCCTTCCAGGGTCTGTGGGTGCTGCTCATCATGAGCATCCTGGTGATTTACATTATCCTGGGCATCCTCTATGAGAGCTTCATCCACCCCTTGACCATCTTGTCGGGTCTGCCGTCCGCCGGGTTCGGGGCATTGGTCACCCTGCTGATCTTCCGCAGCGACCTGAACCTTTACGCCTTCGTGGGGGTCATCATGCTGGTGGGCATCGTCAAGAAAAACGCCATCATGATGATCGACTTTGCCCTCGAGGCCCAGCGGGGAGAAGGGAAAAGCCCGCTGGAGGCCATCTACCAGGGCTGCCTCATCCGCTTCCGGCCCATCATGATGACCACCATGGCGGCCCTGATGGGGGCGCTCCCCATCGCCCTGGGTTTCGGGGCCGGGGCCGAGGCCCGGCGGCCCCTGGGCCTGGCGGTGGTGGGGGGCTTGCTGGTCTCCCAACTCCTCACCCTCTACATCACCCCGGTTTTTTACCTTTACATGGAGTCCTTCAGGCAGAAGGCCGCGAGAGTTTTCCGGAAAAGGGAGGTCAGGGAGGCTGCCCCCCTCGGTTAAATTTTTGAACCCGCCTTAAAAGATTCTTGACATCCCCCTCAGAAATTCGGGACTTGTTCCTCCGCCCGGTTTTTCCTGTTTTATACCAAGTCGCAACCAAACGGCAAATTGAAGGGGCGTGATTTATCACGCCCGCCTTTACGGGCGCAATAAATTGCGCCCCTACGACAATAGCCTTTTGAATGCACCTTGGTATTAGGCGGACTTAAGCTAATATCTTCCGTCACCTTCAAACGGGCTATACACGGTGCCCCAAGGGTTGCCGCGAAAGTCTTCAAGGGGCGGTTCGCACGCCGCCCCTACCAGGATTTTCATTTTCGGCGGTGGCCAATTCCTTCAGGCCATGACTATTTATCCTGCGCCGGCACAGGCTGGATGCCGGCTCCCAAATCCCTCCTGGCCTTTAATGCTAATTTGACGTCAAAGATAGAGTTTTGATAAATATTCAGATTCATCGCTTCTGAATCCAAATTTTGAAGCCATTAGCTTTATGTGGCAATCGGATTTAAAAAATGGGCTTAGTGGATAACATTGGCCGGAGGCGGGCACAGAGGCCCGCCCCACCAAGACAAGCAACCATTACTCTATGTTTGACATCAAATTAGTATGAGAATCACTCCTATCCGGTTGGAGTGGATGTTATTCGTGAACTGAATGGAGCGCTACCAACACAATCACGCGGAACCAGGGGGTATTGGGTTGCCCCATTGGTTTTACAGATGACGCCGTTGCCTTTGGCAGGGATCGTGGCATTGTGCTATGGGATCGTCACTAACAACTATAATATCTATCCGCGCTTCGCCAACAAGAATCTCTGATATTAAGTTTATATGCTCAAGCCCGGGTGTCACAAGCCTTGTCGTGAGCCTGTCGCAAGTTGTGTCGCAAGATTGTCGCAAGTTAAGTTTACCACTTGATCCGGTAAATCAACTAGTTGGTAGCGCCTTCCGAGAGCAGCACAATGATTCTGCTTCCTGGGCGCGACCTGTTTTCCGGTAGAGCTCCGCCATGTTCTCAAGGCACTTGGCTACATAAGGATCTTCCGTGGGCCGTGGGCCTTCTCCAAGATCGCCAGCAGACAAATAGGGACAAATAGGGACAGACAATAATAATCGTTAATAGTGCCTGTCACTATTTTCTCACAGCCATACATGGACAGAAATTCGGTACGGCAGGCTTCGCACCGATAGAGCTTACGTTTCGGAAGCCGCCGCATCCAGTCTCTGCGGCTTATCCGCCGAACCTTCCCCTCCCGGCAACTAGGGCAAAAATTACCCTGGTCCATTTTTGCCATGATGATGAGCTTTGCTATGATTGGGCTGTCTCCAGGGGAACAGCGGCAAGGGGCGATTCGTCTTCCATAAACCGGACCAGGCGGCTCATGGCCTCATTATAAGCCGAGATTATGTGGCCACCTTAGCCTCCGCAAGGGGAAAAATGGTTTAGATGGCAGCCTCCGCCTCTTGAATCTTCGTTACCAGAACCGGGCACTTAACCGTGCCGATCACCCGCTCCGCTACACTTCCCATGAACAGACGGGCTAAGCCCGACCGACCGTGGCTACCCAGAACAATCAAATCGACCTTTTCATCCTGGGCGGATTGGATGATCTGTTCAAATGGACGACCTTGAGGTAATAAAGGTTGTAACCTTATATTATGCCGTGCAGCGGAGGCTTCCAGGTGTTGCAGGAGCATTTGGCATTCTAATTTAAGAGATTCATCCCGGGCCACCGACACGGCAATCACTTCTGAGCCGGCCCTTTTCGCCAACATGATCGTCTGCCGCCAGGCACCTTCTCCAAAGACAGAACCGTCGTGGGCGATTAGAATTTTTTTGAACCTCAGCTTGGCTTCCCGAGGCACCACCAAGACGTGACAGGGGCTGGAGCCGATCACCCGGATAGTCACACTTCCCATGAGCAGGCGTCCTATGCCGCTTAGCCCCTTGCGGCCCATGATAATCCAATCTGGCTTTCTGGCGCCTGCCTCATCCAGGATGCCGTAAGGGACGGATATACTGTTGCGCACCACACCCTCCAAGGACACTCCAGTCGCCGCGGCTTCTTCCTGATATTTCCTCAGCCGATTTTGCGCTTGTTCTTCCAACGCGGGCAACAGCTGAGGGATTACCGGAATGGACTCATAGTCCAAAGGAATATTTATTACCCGCAGCAGACATATCTTTGCTTCGGTGAGGATTCCCAGTTGCACCCCGGCATTCACCGCCCCCTCGCTGGCAGGGGAGCCATCAGTGCAAACCAATAATTTTCGAAGATGAGAGAAAATAACCTTAGCCATGGGTACCCCCTGCCTCGATTTCAATAAGGCATGGTAGCAAATGTTTCTCTTAAAAACTAATTTTTTCAGATTTCAGATAAACCAATATGCGTTGATCACCCAGTCGATGAATGGGTCTATTATGACGATTTGACCATAGGTCCCAAGGGGTCTGACAGGCTGATAGCTTGTCACTGTATGCGATTTGAGAGATGTTGCGATATCGGGTGCACAAATTTATGAAGTGATGTTTAGGATTACACCTTCTACTTTCATTTATATAATAATTTTTAACCCACTGATCTTTGACCCCTCATCCCTCGGGCCGGAGGCAGGCCAGACCGTAGTCTTCCTTTTTAAAGGCCCGTATGCAGCGCTCCGCCACCGCGTCCGAGGCCAGAGCCAGGTCGAGTTGGCGCACGAAGGCTATGAGCAGGCCCACCAGTTCCATGGTTTCTTCCGTTTCCATAAGGGAATACTTGACCAGGCGGCCCTGGACCAGGTCCCCCTTGGCCTGGGCCTTAAAGCCCAGGTCGTCCAAAATCTCCAGGAGCATTTTGGCCCGGCGCTCCCGGCGGGTGATGTTGGCCGCCCCCCCCTTGAATTGGAAACTGATGTAATTGTCGTTGCGCTCCTCGGAGATATAGGCGTCCACCAGTCCGAAGTGGTACCCCAGGCGGGAGTTGAAGTTGAGGTAGTTATGGGTAATGATGGCGAAGCTTTTGCCCCCCAGACCCCGTTCGGCCTTGCCCAGATCGTACATGGTGTTGGCCCAGACCGAAATAAACCCCTTGAGGTCCGGGGCCACCATCCCGGCCCACCGCACCTGGGGGTGATGGAAACCCCGGAGCAAGGCCCGAAAGGGCCGGCAGATAACGTCTTCTTCCTCCACCTGGGGCTTCCCCGACACCCGCAGGCCTCCGCCCAGATCCAGGATAAACAGGTTTAGGGGCAAATCCGTTTTCAGGCGGGTGACCGCGTCGGATTTCAAGGCCCGGTCAATATCCGGGAAAAACATGGCATCCATGGCCTTTTCGTGGCAAAACCGGGTAATATCGTGGAAAGTGCGGCAGTTTCCTGCCATAAAATCAGGGCTCTCCGGGTCCAAGAGGTTCAAAGGCGCCGCCAGCTTCAGGATGCGCTTGAGCTTTTGGAATACCGGGGCCCGGTGCAGTTCTTCATCGGTCTTGGGCTGGCGCCGGAGGAGTTCCGCCACCAGTCCGGGATAGACCCGGGCCTCATCCGCGTCCACGGTGACCAACTGGCCGGGATGGAGCACCTTGGTGGCCCCCCCCACTTCCACCAGGGTGGGGATCCGGAATTCCCGGGCCAGGATGGTCATGTGGTCCGTGGGGCTGCCCACCTCGGTGATGATGGCGCTGATGCGGTCCATGACCAGGACCAGGCGGGCTGAAGGCTGGCGGGCCACCACTACGGCCCCCGGCGGGATGTTCGCCACTTCCTGGTCATGGGAAAAAAGGTGGACCCGGCCCGCGGCCGCGCCGCCCACCGCCCGGATGCCGTAGGTGAGGAGCGGAGGCGCACTGGGTTCGTAACGCTCCCGGGGCGCGGCTAAGGGAGCGCTGACCCTGAGGGGCCGGGACTGGAGGATGACGATGCGGCCGGCCTCATCCACCGCCCATTCCACGTCCTGGGGGCCCTTAAAGTGTTTTTCCAGGGCCAGGGCCGCTTCCGCCAGAGCCTGGACCTGGGCGTCGGTCAAGGCCGGGGTCTGGACCCGGTCCGGGGGCACGTCTATTTCCACCGTTTCGCCTTCCGGCCGGCAGGCCAGCGCCTTGGACTTGGCCGCCACCCGGCGTTCTTTCACCGGGTGGCCGTTGTCCCGGGAGACCACGAAAATATCGGGGGAGACCCGTCCGTCCACCACGTATTTTCCCAACCCCCAGACCGCGGTGATCATAATATTCCCCGCCTCCGGGTCATGGGGGTCGGTGGAAAACATCACCCCGCTGGCCCGGGAAGGTATCATGGCCAGGCAGCCCACGGCCATGGGAAGTTCTTCAATGGAAAACCCCTGGTATTTCCAGTAAAAGATGGCCCGGGCAGTGAACTTGCTGGCCACAATCTCTTTATAGTGCTCGGGAAGGCGGGCCACATCCACGTTGAGCAGGGTGGCGAACTGGCCGGCAAAGGAAAAATCCGTGTCTTCCCCCACGGCGCTGGAGCGCACCGCCACCCAGGAACCCGGGAGCATGCCCGCGGCCTTTTGGAGAGCGTCTTCCAGGTCCGGGGGCAAGGGAGCCTGGCGCACCAGGGCCTGAACCTCCCGGCTGGCGGCTTCCAGGCTTTCCAGGTCTTTGAGGGGAGCCTGGGCCAGGCGGTCCTTAAGAACCTGGGACAGGTCTGAAGCTTCCATGAAATGCTTATAGGCCGCGGCGGTGGTCGCGAACCCCTCGGGGACGGTGAAGCCCAGATGGCGGCGGATTTCTCCCAGGTTGGCCATCTTGCTCCCCACCGCGGGCGCCAGGTCCCGGTGGAGGGCGGCGAGGGGAAGAACATAAGGGGTTTCAGGAATTCCCGGGACCTTCGCCAGTTCCTGCTGCATTTCTTCCAGGAGCTTTTGGCAGATACGAGGCAATTCGGGGTATTGATTGCCGGTTAAGCCGTTCAGTTCGGCGGCCATGCGGGAGACCTGTTCGCCCAGATTCCGGGACTGGTTATAGAGGTAGCCGGTGTCAAAGAGGAAGTCGCCGGAGAGTTTTTCCTCCATGTCCGCCATGATTTCCAGGGCCTGGTTGTTGGCCTCCAGGAGGTGGCGGAAGTGTTGGAAGCGGTCCTGCAGGCGCGCCTGTTCGTCCTCTTCTACTTTCAGGAAACGCCGCAGGAACCTAAACATCTTTAACTCCTGTGAGCAGTGAGCCGTGAGCCGAATCTGGCCCACGGCCCGCCCTCTAACTGATCACTGATCACTGCTTTTTCAGGGCGGCCAGTTCGCCTTGCATCCGTTTCCACTCCAAGGCCCGGCGGATGGTGAGGAGGATGGCCTCTTTACGGAAGGGCTTGGTGATAAAGTCGTAGGCCCCCTTCTGCACCGCCTCCTCGGCGGTTTCGATGGTCCCGTAGGCGGTAATGATGATGATGGGAATCCCCGGGTCGATTTTTTTAATAATCCCTATGAGGTCGATGCCGTCCACCAGGGGCATCTTCAGGTCGGAGATCACCAGGTCGAAGCGGTCTTCCTGGAGGAGTTTGCTCACCTCCAAGGGGTTGTTGGTGGTGACCACGTCGTAGCCTGTCTGGTCGCTGAGGATGGTTTTCAGCAGACGGAGCATGTTGGGTTCATCATCTACTACCAGTATCCGTTCCGGCATGGGATCCTCCCGAAAAAAATTAATAAAAACCCGTCTTGCGAAACGACTCCTCCTGGGTTTCGGCGGGCGCCGCTTCGCTTTCCGGCCCGGCCACCGGGAGATATACGGTGAAGGTGGTTCCGTGTTTGTCCGGGTATTCATCCTGGGGGTAAGTGGCAAAGATGATGTTGCCCCCGAACTTGGTGATAATGCCGTAACTCATGGACAGACCCAGGCCGGTGCCTTCTCCGGTTTTCTTGGTGGTGAAAAAAGGGTCGAAGATCTTGGGCTGGGCCGCCCGGGGAATGCCGACGCCGGTGTCGCTGAACTCGACGCCCAGGCGTTTGCCATCCGGGGTGAGAAAGGTGTTGACCCGGAGAACTCCTCCCTCCTTCATGGCGTCCATGGCGTTGTTGATGAGGTTGATAAAGACTTGCTGCAATTCCCGGGGGTCGCCCTTCGTCCTGGAGATATGGGGGTGGAGCTGGCTCTCCAGGCGAATTTTTTTGGTAAGCAGAGTGTTTTTGACCACCTCCAAGGTCTTCCCCAGGGTGGCGTTGAGGTCAGTGCTGGTCTCGGTGGTTTCGGGAGTGCGGGCGAAAGTCAGGAGATTTTCCACGATTTTCTTGCACTTATGGCCTTCTTCTTCGATAACTTTCAAGGTTTCGTGGATTTCCGGATAGTTCTCGGTTTTTTCCAGCAGGTGTTCGGCAAAGCCCAGGATCACCGCCACCGGGTTGTTGATTTCATGGGCCACCCCCGCCGCCAGGGTGCCGATGGAGGCCAATTTTTCCATATTGATGAGCCGGTCTTCGATGGCTTTCCGGGCGGTGACGTTCCGGGAAATGATTTCATAGGCGAAAATCTGCCCTTGCTCATCTTTGAGGCTCACAATGCTGGTGGAGAACCAGTATTCATGGTCGCCGATGGCCACCTGGTGACGCTTGCTTTTGGACCTGCCGGTATCCCTGATTTCCCGGATCCATTCCATATGGAAATCGGCGGAAGGCTTGGCGAAGATATCATAGAGGGTCAAGCCCACAAATTCCTGGGGCTCCACCTGGCCCTGGCCGGCGGCGGCCGCCTTGGGAATATCGTCTCGGGCGGCCAGGAACAGGTTTACGGCATAGCGGTTGACGGACAGGATCTGTCCGGCTTCGCTCACCGTATAGATCAGGTCTGCGGCATTCTCCACCAGGGCCTGGTAGCGGGCTTCCGACTTCTGCAATTTCACCCGCTGGCGGTCCACCTCCTCCTCCAGACTGGCGGAAAACTGCCGCTCATAACGGAAATTCAAAATAACGATGGTGCTGGAAAGGACAAAGAAGCCGATGATCACCTGGATGTAAAGCTGGCGCATGTAAAGGGTGTGCACCACCCCCTCCACTTCGCTCACCGGAGCCACCACCGCCACCGACCAGGTGGAACGGGACTTGGAATTCCCTGTTCCAAAGGCGGGATCCCCCAATTTCACCGGGGTGTAAGCGATGAGCTTGTGAATCTCCCCGGCCATGCCGCCGTGCCAGCCGGAGATGTAAGTGCCCCAGCCCTCCTGGCCGGTGAGCATCTTCTCCCGCTGGATCTCATTGATGGCGTCGAAGGAGATGGCCGGCATCCGTTCTTTGCGCACCGCAAAAGCGTTTTTGCCGATAAAGTCCCTTTCCGGGTGGCTCAGGAAGGTGCCCTGGCTATCCATGATCCAGGCATAGCCGGTTTTGCCGCTCTTAATGTGGCGGGTGAACTTTTCCGTCAGGTGGTGGGCGTCGATGTAAAAAGCCAGCGCTCCGGACCAGGCCCCGGAGGGGTCAGGATGGCTTTCATCCACCGATTCTTCATAAGTGGGCACGGCCATAACCATAATGAGCCGGCCCACGAAGTTGGGAACATCATGAGACACCTGCCCCACATAGACCCGGCCCTTATTCTCCGGGCGGCGGGCCCACTCCAGATATGGCAGGTTTTTAAAGTTCCCGGTCATTACGTGTTCCAGACTGCGTTCGTCCACCAGGTGGGCCAAGGCGCCATGGGAGCCCACCCGCCTGATCTCCACCACCCCTTCGTCTCGAACGCTGGACAGGGTGGCCCGGACGCGGTTGGCCCAGGTGAGCTTTTCCAGGTACTGAATGGACGGGGAGAGGTTCAGCGTTTGCAATTCCCGCTTGAGGAAGTTGATGTCCTGCTCCAGCAAGCTGGAGGACTGGCGGGCCAGCGCCAGCTGCTGTTGATTAAAGTCTTCCCGGACGATCTCCCGCATATGACCGGCAGATTTAATCCCCAGATATAGGCTGGTGCCCAGCAACACTACGTTGAGAGTCAAAATGATCCCCAGGACATATTTGGAAAAGACAAAAGGGAAACGGCGCATCGAGGTGAAGTCCCCCTGGTCGCTTGTTCTCAAGCGATTTGCTAGTTTCTTCCGGTTAAGCAAAGTTTTAATAATATTTTAGGCCAGTTGCCCATATTGGTCAAGAGGTTCCCTGACAAATCCCCTACCTTTGGCCTTCTGCTTTCCCGCGGCAAACACCTCGTTCCCTGGCCTCCGGATGCCGGAGTCCTTCCTTTACCTGTCTCTCCGCCTCCCCCAGGAAGAATTGGAGGCCGATATCCGAAACCCAGGTTAAAGGCGGAACTCGACCCGTGGATGGGGGATAAGGGCTGGCCGCCGCATGAGCTAAGGGGAAATGTCTGGGAAGCGGCCCAGGTCACGATCACCTGGAAGAGTGCTTGAGAACCTCGTGTGGCCGAGATAATCGCGCCCTCCAGGACCAGCCGGATTCGAGGTTATTTTTGGACGCTGTCAGGGCGTTCCCAGGCAAAGCGGTTAATACTTTATTCCCTTTCAAATGCAACAAATACAATTTGTAACTTATTGGTATTCCAGGTTTTCCTAACCGAAAACCGAAAACCGAAAACGGTTAATACGGTTAATTAAGGAGAACAGGTCAAATAAATGGGGATTTCAATCTTAAAGTAGCTTTCAGGCGGTTGGGAAAGAGTAAAAGATCGAGGGCGTCAATAATTCCAAGGGTTGGGTTACTGCCTCAGCCCTAACCCTTTAACTTTTTTTGATTACATTTCTGGGTATGGTAATTTCCACCCGGGGTCGGGGTTGTGCGGGACCACTTGCTTCCGGCGTAAGCCTGCCATAATATTAGGAAGTCATTATGAAGTATCTCGTCATCTGCCTTTCATCCTTCTTGGCTTCGGGTCTGACCCTGTTCTCCGGGTTCGGATTGGGGACCATCTTGATGCCGGTGCTGGCCATGTTCTTCCCCGTGAGCTCCGCCATCGCCCTGTCCGCGGTGGTGCACCTGTGCAACAACCTGTTCAAGCTGGCCCTCTTGGGAAGACATGCGGATAAAACGGTTATTTATAAATTCGGCATTCCTGCCATCCTGGCGGCTTACCTGGGCGCCCAGGCCCTTTTGTGGCTCTCCCATCTCCACCCCCTGTTGACCTACCAGTTGTTGGGACGCAGCCTTCAGGTCATGCCCTTGAAGCTGGTAGTGGCGCTGCTCATGGTGGGATTTGCCCTGATGGAGGTTGCACCCCGACTTTCCCATCTCTCCTTTGACCGTAAATACTTGCCCCTGGGCGGCGTCCTGAGCGGCTTTTTCGGCGGCCTGTCGGGGCATCAGGGGGCGTTGCGCGGCGCTTTTCTAGTGCGTTGCGGCCTGTCCCCGGAAAGCTTCATCGGCACCGGAGTAGTCATTGCCTGCCTGGTGGACTTTTCCCGGCTGCTGGTGTACCGGGGCAGCTTTCTCACCGAGTCGGTGGCGGGGGAAAGATGGTTGCTTATGGCCACTATCCTGGCGGCCTTCAGCGGCGCCTTTCTGGGCAACCGGCTTCTGAAGAAAGTGACCATGCGGTTCATCCAGGCCCTGGTGGCCTTGATGTTGCTGGGCATTGCCCTGGCCCTGGGAATGGGATTGATTTAACCCTGGATTATGCGGCAAGAATTGGTGTAAATCAAGCTAACTATATGATATAAGGAGGATAAATAAGCATTTCGAGGACCTCCAAGATGCTCGGATATGGTGAAAGCCAAAAAGAGGCAATCCGGCCG
>Ga0194125_10012445_pt1 | contig 11228 bp, 9 predicted proteins | sample TA2KigC250mmetaG_FD_148626 | JGI IMG/M metagenome (GOLD analysis project Ga0194125, IMG submission 148626) | Freshwater microbial communities from Lake Tanganyika, Tanzania - TA2015034 Kigoma Deep Cast 250m | ecosystem: Environmental > Aquatic > Freshwater > Lake | place: Tanzania: Lake... | reverse complement strand
GCGGGACGTCGAAGGCTACAAGCAGAAACTCGAGGAACTCAAGGCCGTCAAATAGGCCCGGTCTTCCTGACCCAAGAACAGTCGGCCCTCGGGTGGCGGCAACGCATGGCGCGGCCCTATCCCCTTCGCTCCATCACCCTGACGAGGGTCCCATTCCGCTCCGGGGGATACGGCCGCACCATGAGCGTATTGGGCGAAACAGGAAAAGCGGATAACGGTCAGACGTCCTTCGTATTGACACCGCCGCTTTGTCGCGGATATAGTGCCCAGTGACTCCTGATTCGGACGCGTTCGCAAAGGAGGTCCGCATGCCTTCCCGCCTTCGCCCTCGCCTCTTCACCCGGTTCGCCGCCCTCGCCCTCCTGGTCGTCGGAGCGGGTCTCGTCGGCCTGTCCGGGGCCAAGACTCCGGCCTCCGCTTGGGCCAAGCCCTGGCCGGCGGAGTTCGACAGCTGCACGAGCATCCAAGTCGGGCGGCTCGCCTCGGCCGACGGCTCGGTCATGACCGCCCACACCTGCGACGGCAACTACCGCCAGTGGGTCAACATCGTCCCGCACGGGAAGTTCAAGCCCGGGGAGAAGAACAGAATTTATTCCGGGAAAATGCACACCGAAACCCCCCCGGAGATGCGGGGCGTCCTCCAGACGGGTGAGATCCCCCAGGTCGAAGAGACCTTCATGTTCTTCAACACGGCCTACCCGGCCATGAACGAGGCCGGCCTGGCCATCGGCGAGACGACGATCGGCGGCCGCCGCGAGCTCTACAACCCCGAGGGGATGTTCATGATCGAGGAGATCGAGCGGGTCATCCTCGAGCGATGCAAGACCGCCCGCGAGGCTATCAAGCTCGCCGGCGAGCTCATCAAGACCTACGGCTACGGCGACTACGGCGAGTGCATCACCATCGCCGACGCCAAGGAAGTCTGGCATTTCGAGGTCTTCGGCGAAGGGCCGCTCCAGAAGGGCGGGGTCTGGGCGGCCGTCCGGATCCCGGACGACCACGTCGGCATCTCGGCCAACATCCCCCGGATCTCGGACCTCGACCTCAAGAACCCCGACCGCTACCTGGCCTCGGAGAACGTCTTCAAGGTGGCCGAGGAGATGGGCTGGTACGACCCCAAGAAGGGCGAGCCGTTCAAGTTTTGGAAGGCCTACAGCGGCGGGAAGCCCTACGGCATCCGCGATTTCTACGTCCTGAGCACGCTCGCGCCCTCGCTCGGGTTGAAGATGGACCTGCCGGAACTCCCCTTCACGGTCAAGCCGGAGAAGAAGCTGACCGTGAGCGACGTCCTGCGCTACTACCGCGAGACTTACGCCGGGACGGAGTACGACGCGACCAAGAACCTCCTCGTCCCCCCGCGGCCGCAGCGCGGCCGTCCCGGTGACAAGCCGGCCGCCCAGGCGCCGGCCCCGGCGGCCCCGCCCGAGATGGTCAAGAGCCCCCTGGCCCAGCCCTGGATTTCGGCGGACCTAGCCCAGCTCGTCAACATCCTCAAGCCGGGCACGGTCCAGACGACCCGGACGATCGCCATCAACGGCTGCGCCTACGCCACCGTCCTCCAGTGCCGGGCCAACATGCCTCCGGCCATCGGCACGGTCTGCTGGTTCGCCTTCGACAATCCCGGCCTGAGCGCCCGGATCCCGGTCTACGCCGGGGTCACCGAAGTTCCGCCGGCGTTCGAGATCTGCGGCCAGCACCGCTACCGGATGGACTCGGCGGCCTGGATGTTCCGGCGGACGAACCGCCTGGCGACGGTCAAGTGGGGCCAGGCCCAGAAGCTCATGGAGGACACGGTCCGCGAGTTCGAGCAGAAAGCCCTGCTCGAGATGCCGGTCGTCGAGAAAACCTACCTCGAGCTCCTCAACAGCAAGACGCCCGACAAGAATCCCTTCACCCCGGCCCAGTACATCACCAAGTACTCGAATGACTTCGCCCACGCGGCCATGAGCAAATCGGTCGAGCTGGGCGACAAGATCATGTTCCTGTTCCGCGGCGGGCTGTAAGCGCCGAGGGATTCATGGCCACGTTCGAGGGGATTCTCTGGGCATCCCACCAGATGCGCTACGGGCTCAAGGACAAGAACTACGAGCTCCTCGACGGCGGGGCCAAAGTCTACGCCGTCTCCAGGTCGGTCCATTACGCCCTCTTCCTGGCCTTCGAGGGGGTCCGGTTCTTCGTCCGCCGACAGGCTTCGGGCGGCCTGGAGGCCGTCTTCCTGAACTGGCATCACAACCTGGAGCGCTTCCGGCGGGGGATGGCCTTCAACCTCGAGGCCGCGGAGGCGAAGATCGTCCCCTCGGTCGAGGAGTTGGAGGACGTCCTCATCCACCTTTACTTCCGCGAGCCGGCCATGAGGGCGTTTTTCGAGAAGACGGCCGAGCTGGGGGCCCAGGGCTACCTCAGGCCGTTCACCGTGGACGAGGATCAATCGATTGGCGTGACCTTTCCCAACAAGCCCTCCATCCGGGCCGTCGTGGCCCGCTACGACCGCTACCTGGGAGAGCCTTTTTGCGGCGTCGTCATCCCCCATCTCGTCCGGGCCGTGTCCGCCAACGCCATCGGCTGCCTCAAGCTGGGGGTCAATTACCTGGTCAGCGTCAAGGCGGTCGAGGTGGCGCGAAAGAGCTGCCCGGAGGCGGCGGCGGCCCTCTTCCTCGACGACCAGACCCACCTCCCCCTCGAGGAGCGGAAGGTCACCGAATGGGACTCCTCCTGCTGCCTCTTCGCCCTGCGCGACGGGACCGTGGTCAAAATCCCCGAAAGCCCGCTCATCCTGCCCTCCGTGACGATCCAGGGCATCGCCGCCGTTTTGAGGCACTGGGGCGTCCCCGTCGAGGAGCGGCATCTCTCCTATGGCGAGCTCGTCGAGCGCATCCGCAGAAACGAGCTGATCACGGTCTGCAGCGTCGGCACGGCGGGCATCCTCAACCGCTGCCAGAAGCTCTACCTGGCCGACGGGAAAGGCGGAATCCCGGCCGTCCACCAGCCCGACGAAACGCACCCGCTCTATGCCAAACTGGCCGAGGCGCGGGCCTACTATTGGGACGTCTACCGCGGCATCGCCCCCCCGGTCGAGGGGATGACCCTCTTCCGCTACAGCCTCTGAGACCGGCCGTCAGCCGAGTTCGACCGTCACCAGGTCGATGTCTTCCCGGCGGCTCCGGCCCAAGCCCAGTTCTTCGGCCAGGCCGATGTGCGGAACGCGGGAGGCGAGCGGCTCCATCCCTTCGGCCGTTCGCTGAGCGTCGAGGAAGCCCAGGGCGACCGCGTCGACGGCCACGGGGTCGGTCCCGACGAGGATGCCGCCGAACGGCCGGACGAACCGGCGGTCCCAGCGCGGCCCGCCCTCGATGACCATGAGGAGCGCGTCGCCGATGACGAGCTTCTGCTTCTGGCGGATGATGGGGATGGCGTTGACTTCGGCGATCCCGGGCCGGGAGCAGTTGTTGGCGTGCATCCGTCCCGGGTTGTCGACCGTGCCGTAGTGGTTCTTGAGGCTGCAGGTGAAGACCGCCCCGCCGTGGGTCTTGGGGATGGCGATGTTGACCAGGGCCGTGCAGTCCTCGGCCAGGATCCGGCTGACGCGGCTCTGGAGGCTGCCGACGGGATAAGCGGCCGCGGCGTAATCCCCCCCATCGCGGCGCGAGACCTTGTTGGCGACGACCCGGCGCGAGCCGGCGTCTTTCTGGATCGTCAGGCCGGCCTCGGTCATCTCCTCCTCGCTCCGGTCCCAGACGATGATGTTCCGGTCCTTGACCCCGGCCCGGCGCAGGCTGGCCGAGACGGCCTCGTTCACGGCCGAGAAATGCTGAACGTAATCCGTACCCTTGATGTTCATGCAGCCCAGGGTGTTGACCTTCAGCCCGACGGCGTCCTCGGGCGAGAAGAACTGCCGCCAAGCGTCGGCGGCCGCCGGTTTCCCGGCGAAGGTCGTGACCGCCCGGTCGAGCATGTCCTGGAGAAGGGCCGGCTCGACCTTGCCGGCCGCGTCGACCACCTTTTTGTGGCGGATGAGGACAACCTTGCTTTTCTCGGCTGCGGAAGGCCATCCTCCAGTCTCGGCCAGGGCTTTGGCGAACGGACGGGTGGCGGCCAGTCCGAAGGCGCCGAAGGCCGAGGCCTTGAGGAATGTCCGGCGCGACTGCGGACCGGCGGCGGGGCGGAAGAGCCGTTTCGGTTTCATGGAGACCTCCACTCGGCTTTTGGACGTCCGCGGCCGCCGTTTCTTCCCGGCGGGAGGGGGATTCCGTCGGGCTCAGTACCGCCAGCTCGTCAAGTCGGCTCCCAGCGGGGCGGTTTTCCTCATCCTTTCCACGGCCTTGGGAATGTACATCTGGTGGTAGCGGAGCCGGGAGAGGGCGTTCGGCCGGGTGTGGTCGCCGTTCCAGCAGTGCTCGGCCCGGTCGCCGTAGTCCACATCGCCGGCGTAGTAGGGGTCTTTCGTGCTTTCGAGGAAGGCCTCGACGAGATAGACCGCGTTGTTGAGATAGTAGTTGTCCATGTCGCCGACGTAAATGTAAATTTTGCCCTGGAGCTTGGGCCCGAGCGTCTTCCAGTCGCGTTGGAGGATGTAGCCGAGGTCGTAGTGCTCTTTCCAGTGCTGGGCCACGGCGGGGTCGATCTCGCCCGTCAGCCTGTCCCAGATGGGCTTCGGATAGCCGTCCTCGCCGACCGGGCTGTAGACGGCCTGCCAGATGTCCCACTGCTCGCCCGAGCGGCCCCGGCTGGCGATGGCCGATTCGCGGTGGTTGGCCTGCTCGAGCGTCGTCCCGACCTCGCCCAGCCAGTTGCGCAGGCCGGGGCGGGGCGTTTTTTTCCAGGGGCCGTCGGGGTAGTAGGCGTTCTTGTGGTCATAGATGTTGACGATCGTGTAGGCCCGGAAATCGATCGGGTCGGGGCAGGCGGCGACGCAGCCGTTGAACTCGTCGGGATAGAAGACCTGGGCGGCCAAGGCCTCCCACCCCCCCGTCGACCCGCCGTACATGAACCGGGCCCAGCCCTGGCCCAATCCCCTGTACTTCTTTTCGATATAGGGGATGAGCTCCTTGACGATGGCGTCTCCGTAGGGGCCGAGGTTGGCCGAGTTCACGGCGTAGGAGTCGTCGTAATAAGGGTTGGCGTGCTGGATCTCCATCAAGATGACCCGGGGAAAATTCGGCCCCGTCCAGTCCTTGTAGAACTGGTGGGCGTATTCCTGCTGGACCCGGTTGTATCCTTCCAGGCGGAAGCGCTCGCTGTAGTCGGGCTTGAGGTCGGGGTCGGGAGGCTCGGGCCGGAAGCCGGAGAAGGTGTAGGGAAAGTGGCCGTGGTTGATGATCAGGGGGTAGCGGGCGTTGGGATGCTGGTCGAAACCCTCGGGCAGGAGGAGGCAGGCGCCGAGGTAGATCGGCGTCCCCCAGAAGTCCGACAGGAGCTTGCTCTGGATGCGCTCGTGGCGGATGTATTTCGTGTCCTGGGGCGGCTGGATGGGGGGGATTTCCTGGTCGAGGGAAACGCGGATCGTCTCGGACGAGGCGGGGTCGACCCTCATCTTGGCCGGGAGGCTGTAGAGGTTCCCCGGCTTGGCGTTCCAGCGCTGGCCTTCGCCCTTGTCGGGAGGGAGCTTGACCGTGTGGCCGTCCGACCGGCGAAACGTCTCGTAGCGGTTGAGGAGGGCCTGGACGTAGTATTCCCCGGCCGGGATTTCGGAGATGCTCCGCAGCGGATAGCCGAAGGCCGAGGCGTCGATGGCGGCCTCCTGTCCGGGGGCGAGCCCGTCGACGTCGACACCGAAGATGAGCTGCGTTTTGGCCCCGTCGCTGATTTGGTTGCGCGGTTCGGCCGAACCGTCGTTCGAGACCATGAGGAGGATGCGGCCGTCGAGGGGCGCGGTGCTTTTTTCGGCGGGGAAGGAGACCGCGAATTTCAGCGTGGCCGGGGCGGGACCGCTCTTCGGCCCGCAGCCCGGACCGAAGAAGAGCAGGGCGGCGGAGGCCGAGGCGCCGAGGATGAAACCGAGTTTTTTTGGAGACCGCAGTCCGGGCATGGATGTCCCTCCCGAGAAAGGATGGGTTCATTTAATACGCGGCGCGAGGGACTTGTCAATTCGTTTTTCGACCTCCGGATTGTCGGGGAGGGCGCTCTTCGGGTAGAATGACGGCCAACGCCCGGAGGTCGCGCTCATGAGAACAACGCTCGTCTTCGTCTTTGCTTTGGCCTCGGCGGCGTCCTTCGCCGCCGCGGCCGAGAATCCCCGGTTCGTGATCAAGACGGAGGTCGGAGAGATCACGGTCGAAACCTTCGCCGACAAGGCGCCGGCCACGGCGGCGAATTTCCTGAAATACGTCGAGGCGAAGCTCTACGACGGGACGGTCTTCCACCGGACGGTCACCCTGGCCAGCCCGCGAAACAGGCCCATCCAGATCGAGGTCATTCAGGGCGGTCAGGTGGCCGGCGACAAGGCGTTCTCCCCGGTCCCCCTCGAACGGACGAACGCGACCGGCGTCAAGCACGTCGACGGGGCGATCTCGATGGCCCGGAGCGGACCCGATACGGCCACGTCGAGCTTCTTCATTTGTATCGGCGAACAGCCCGAGCTCGACTTCGGCGGCAAGCGCAACGCGGACGGCCAGGGCTTCGCCGCCTTCGGCCGGGTCGTCGACGGCGCGGACGTCGTCCGGAAGATCCACCAGTCCCCGGCGAACGAGCAAGAGCTGCTGACGCCGCCGGTGAAGATCATTTCGATTTCGAGACTCGGACCCTGACCGGCAGACCGGATGGCCGTTTTCTTAATGAAACCTGATAACGGGCCGAGTTTGAATCGGCCCCTTCCGAGGAGGGCTTCGATGAGTAACCGAATGGCGCCCAAAACCCTGGCTCTCGGAGCCGGAATAGCCCTTGTCCTGGCCGCCGCGACGGCGCTCTGGGCCCAGCGGACGGGGTACCCCGGCGAAGAGTTCGTCCGCCGTCGCCAGGCGCTGGCCGGCCGGCTCCAGGAGGGGATGGTCATCCTTTTCGGAGTGGACACGCCGACGCCGGGGACCCACACCCGACAGGACAACGATTTCTATTACCTGACCGGAGTCGAGGACCTCGGGGCCGTCCTCGCCCTAAACGCCAAGACGGGAGAGGCGAGCCTGTTCCTGCCCAGGCAGACGCCCCGCGAGGAAATGATGGGCGGGGCCAACCTCCTCAAGGACGACAAGGCCAAGGGCCGTCTGGGGCTGGCCAACATTCATGACATCACCTATGTCGACGAGTTCATCGCCCGGAACGCCCGGGCTTTCGCCTCGACCTGGGTCCGCCTTCAGCCGGGCGACACCGTGGACAACGCCCGGAACGAAGTCCTGATCTTCGAGGGACGGAAGAACCGGCTCCATTACAATGCCCAGGTCACCCGGGACGCCTTCCGGCTCCAACGCCTCCAGGAGCGGTTTCCGGGCTTTGCCTGGAAAGACGTCACTCCCCATCTCGACGCCCTCCGGATGATCAAGAGCGCCGAAGAAATCGCCGTCTTGCGGCGGAACGGGAAGCTTTCGGCCGAAGCGGTCAAGGCGGCGATGACGGCCACCCGGCCGGGGGTGTTCGAGTACGAGGTCGAGGCCGCGGCGATGCACGTCATCCTCAAAGGCGGGGCCCGGGGAGCGGCCTACCCGCCGATCGTCGGCTCGGGGCCAAACACGAGCATCCAACACTACGACCGGAACGACCGGCAAGCCCAGGCCGGGGACCTCGTCCTCATGGACTTCGGGGCCGACCTCGACCACCTGACCATGGACATCACCCGGACCTGGCCCGTCTCGGGGACGTTCACCCCGGAGCAGCGCGAGGTCTATGAGCTTGTCCTGACGGTCGAGAAAGCCTGCCTCGAGGCCTACCGGCCGGGCGTCACCGCGGCCGACGTCCAGAAGCATGTCGCCGAAGTCCTGAAGGCCAAGGGGCTTGACGGCCGAGGGCCGAGGGGTGGGTTTGGCCACATGGTCGGGATGTGCGTTCATGACGTGACCGTACCGTACGCCAGGCTCGAGGAAGGGATGGTCTTTGCCATCGAGCCAGCCCTTTATTTTCCCGAGAAAAACATCGGCGTCCGGATCGAGGACACCGTCCTCATCACGAAAGACGGCTGCGAAGTTCTCACCAGGGACGTTCCCAAGGAGATCGCCGACGTCGAGGCCCTCGTCCGCGGGAAGAAAGCCCCATGAAAAAATCGAGTCATCGAAGGGAGGAAAGAATGTCCAATTTCGGGCGGATAGCGACCTTGACTCTCGGCCTCGCCGTTCTGGCCGCCGGCCAGGCGGCGACCCAGACGACCCCGACCGTGAAGCCGGCGGGAGAGCCCGACCGGGTGACCGTCCAGCACATCCTCGTCGCCTTCAAGGGGTCGATTCCCGACGAGAAAGTGACCCGAACCCAGGCCGAAGCCAAGACCCTGGCCGAGCAGATCTTGGACCGGGCGAAAAAGGGCGAGGAGTTCAAAACCCTGGTTGAGAAATACACGGACGACAGTTCTCCCGGCATCTACCGAATGGCCAATTTCGGCGTCGAAGCCGTCCAAAGCCCGCCCAGCAAGCGCGAATACTCCCGGGCGAGGATGGTCAAGAGTTTCGGCGACGTGAGCTTCAAGCTCAAGGTCGGAGAGGTCGGGATGGCCGTCTACGACCCGGCCGCCTCGAAGTACGGCTGGCACATCATCAAACGCCTTGAATAGAGAAGATGCGGGACACTTTAATGTGTCCCCCATCTTTTAAGGAGAGGGAGATGAAAGCTAAATCGTTTGTCTTTCGCGGGAGCGCGTGTCTCATCTTGGCAATGCTGGCCGTTCCTCTCGCCGCCCAGTCGCGGGGGCTCGGCCTGATCCGGGCGGGGGACATGAAGGCCCATCTCGAGTTCCTGGCGGCCAGAGAGTTCGAAGGCCGGAACACGCCCTCGACGGCCTTGAACATCGCTTCGCGTTACATCGCCCTCGCGGCCCAGCGGGCCGGGCTGAAGCCCCTCTTGCCCGACGGCCGCTTTTTTCAATATGTCCCCGTCGAAGTGACGACGATCTCGCCGGCGAAATCCAGGCTGAGGGTCTTGTCGGCCGGCGGCGAACAAGTCCTTCATTTTCCGGAGGCCTTTGGGGCCAGTCCCCGGGGAATTTCGGAAGGGTCGGCGGGCGGCGGACTGGTGTTCCTAGGAGCGGTTCCCTCGTTGCCGGCGGCCGACCTTGAAAAGGCCCTGGACGGGCTCGGGGTCGATTTCCGGGGGAAAATCGCCGTCGTTTTGACCTTGCCCCCGCCTCCATCCGCGAAGCCCGGGCTGGGGACGGCGACGGTCCTGACTCGCTTCCTTAGGGGGAGGGGAGTCGTCGGCCTGATCTCGGTCCTCGCTCCCGAGCGGGAAAAAAGCCTGGCCGAGAAGGGGCTCTGGTTCGATGTCCAGGAGAGGCTTCGATTTCCCGACGTCGAGACCGGGATTCCTGGGGCGGCCCAACCCCCGCCCCAGGCGCCCGGGGCTCAGGCGGCCCTGCCTCTGGCGCCGTTTTATCAAGTCGACGTCCGGCACGACGCGGCCGCGGCGATCCTCGGGATTTCGCGGGCCGAGCTTAACGCCCAATTCGCCGCCGCCGGGAAAAGCCAGGCCTTCGCGGCCAAGGAAATGACCGGCCGGGCGGTCGAGATCGCCCTTTATACCGAGACGCGAAAGACAGCGACGCCCAACGTCGTCGGCTGGGTCGAGGGCCGCGACCCGAAGCTCAAGAGCGAGTACGTCGTCATCGGCTCCCACCACGACCATAATCCCATCCGGGAAGGCCGGATCTTCCCGGGCGCCGACGACGACGGCTCGGGGGCCGTGGCCATGCTCGAACTCGTCGAGGCCGTCGTGGCCGAACGGCCCAAACGGTCCGTCGTCTTCGTCTGGCATACGGCCGAGGAGAAGGGGCTCATCGGAGCCTATTATTTCGTCCAGCACAGCCCCGTGCCCGTCGAGAAAATCAGCGCCAACCTCAACCTGGACATGATTTCGCGGAACGACCCGAACATGATCTATCTCATCGGGTCGAACAAGCTCTCGTCCGAGCTCGACCGAAGCTTCCACGAGATGAACGCCCGGTCGGCGAAATTCAAGCTCGATTATACGTATGAAAATCCCGCCCACCCCGACCGGTTCTTTTTTCGGAGCGACCAATACCCCTACATCCGGTACGGGATCCCGGGCGTCTGGGTGTTTTGCGGGACGACGCCGGACTACCACCAGGAAACGGACACGGTCGAGCGGGCCGATTTCGCCAAGGCCGAAAAAGCGACCCGGATGACCTATCTCGTCGCCCTCGACATCGGAAACAAACCCGCCCTCCTCAAGCTCGACCTCCATCCGGAGGTCACGACCCGGGGGGCTCACAACATGAAGGTCAACTGGCAGCGCCCGTCCCCGCCGGCCGAAAAACGTTAAGAAGAAAAGGGGACGGTTCTATTTTTAAAAGCCGAAAAATAGAACCGTCCCCTTTTATTTTTGGGGCGAGGGACGGTCCTTCCAGGCCCACCACTTCAGGAGCTCAGGGTCGGGGCGCTTCCGGGAGGCGTAGTAGACGGCGCAGCGGAAGGTGTAGAGCTGGCAGCGGTCGATTCGCGTTTTCTTGAGCGCGCCCAACTGCTCGTAGAGGTCTTCGGGTTTCCGGCCCTTGAGGTCGGACACCGTCGTGATGCCCAGCCGCCACAAGTCCTCGGCCTGCCGGGGGCCGACGCCTGGGATTTCCTGTAGGGCAGATATGACCTGGGCGCGCGTCTTGGGCATGAGACTCTCTCCTCCCTCAATCACCCGTCAAAAGAAATAGGACGATAGTCCTTTCTTCGAAAAAAAAGACGCAAAATGGGGACACTTTAATGTGTCCCCCATCTTATTCTTTCCGGGATCAGCGGCTCGCCGTTTGGATGGGGTCGAGCCGGACCACGACCTTGCCGGAGTAGGACTTGCCGTTGACCGTGAGCTTGACGGCATAGGTTCCCGGTTCGGCCATCTGGCCGCCGCCGAATCCTCCCCGGCCTCCGAACTGTCCGCCCCCCCCGGCGAACTGTCCGCCCATTCCGCCGAATGGGCCTCGGGCGATGATGGGCATGACCACCCGCTGGATTTCCTGGACCTTGCGGTTGTACGTCCCGAAGGCCTCGAGCTGTTTCAGGGCATCCTGGAGGAGGGCCTTCTGGTCGGCCGTGAGGTCGGTCCGCTTGAGAGCCTCTTCAATCTGTTTCTTCAAGTTGTTGGCCGTGTTC
>Ga0194125_10012443_pt1 | contig 11229 bp, 3 predicted proteins | sample TA2KigC250mmetaG_FD_148626 | JGI IMG/M metagenome (GOLD analysis project Ga0194125, IMG submission 148626) | Freshwater microbial communities from Lake Tanganyika, Tanzania - TA2015034 Kigoma Deep Cast 250m | ecosystem: Environmental > Aquatic > Freshwater > Lake | place: Tanzania: Lake... | reverse complement strand
CCCTCGGCGCGACCCTCGCCAGCCTCCGCCCGGCCTCCTCCGCCTCACGGAGCGCCGTCGGATGTTCGGCGATCTCCCCGCGATGCTCGATCGAGTCGAACGTCACCATCTCCCACTCCGGGACTTCGGCGATGGTGAAGAACGACCGCAGAATGATCCGCGCGCTGTCAAACAGCGTCTTGAAGTCACATCCCCCCACGCCCAGGTACAGCCCCTTACGCGGATGCTCAGACTGCGCGACCGGCGCCTTCGCGACGTACTTCATGACCCAGAACGGCTGGCAGCGGTCGATCATCATCTTGGTCTGCGCCGTCAGGCTCATGAAGAAGGTCGGCGACGCAATCACGATGCAGTCGGCCGTGCGCAACGGCTCGTAGAGCGTCTGCATCTCGTCCTGCACGACACAGCGCCCCTGGGTCCGCGTGCACCCGTCGCAGTGCCGGCACGGGCGGATGTCGAGCTTCTGCAAAATGACCTTCTGACAGTCCGCGCCTTCCGCCTCGGCGCCCTTCAGCGTTGCATCGAGCAGGAGGTCGCTGTTCCCGCCCATGCGCGGGCTGCCCATGATCCCCAGCACCTTCATCGGCTCAGCCTCCGGTCGCTATCGCGAATCTGCGCGTGATCGTCTTCTCGGCGCGCCCCTTGCGGATGACGACACTCACCTCCGACGCTTGCGCGCTGACCGGCACCCGCGCGAGGAAGCGGTTCCCGTCGAACTGCACTGGCTGCCCGTTGACCGTCACCGAGCACCCCGCCTCGGCGATTCCGTACACGTTCACCTCGCCCGGCGCAATCGGGTGGGACGTGTTGGGTTCCGTTCGCACGAGGGCCAGCGGCGCGGCCTTCGTCTCCGCGATCCCCCGCAGGAGGTCCTCCCGCGCGGCCTCCAGTTCCTCGTAGGACTTCGTGTAGTCCGTGATGCTGCGCACGACTCTCCGCCCAATCTCCGTCGAGCGGTCATCCGGCTTGAAGCCCGTCGCGCCGAGCTTCCCGATGGCCTCGCGCTGCGCGTCCTCCAGCATCGCCAGGTACTCGCAGTCCTCCAGCCCATCCCGCTGGGCCTCGTAGCGTAGCGAAGAGTTCGGCAGATCACGGCCGGGCCAGACCATCCACTCGTCCCCCGGCGCGAAGGTCGCGAAGCGGATGTTCCAGTGGTTTAGGCCCCAGTGCAGATACCCTCGCGAGTCGTACAGGTAGTTCATCCAGTGGATGATTCGCGGCTTGATGGTCTCGGTGTCGATGAGCCGGTTCGGGTACTTGCCCTGCGGCACCCATGCCACGTAGAACCACAGTTCATACTCCTTCTCGCGGTGCCACCTCTCGTATTGGTCGTACCACTGGTCGAAGTAGTTGAGCTGCGGCACATACAGCTCGCAGAAGCCGCGCAGGTCGGGCACCTGAATCGCGTCCATGCGCTTGAGCTTCGGCGCCGCCTTGTGGACGCGGTCCGACTGCCGCTTCCACGAGTCCACGTTCACCGGAATCGGCTCGTCGGCGATGTGCTGATAGGCGATGTCGAGCCAGCCCTTCCGTTCCAGGTGCTTCTGCAGCTCCTTGAGGAACTCGTCGAGCGCAATCTCGGTCGTCGCCCCGGTCGCGCGCACGGTTGCCGGCCGGTCGGACAGCACGAACTCCGGGCACTCCCACTCGCCCGTCTTCCTCCCGCCCAGGTGGGTGATGCACAGCCGCCGCGCGCCCTCGCTCAGGAACAGCTCGCACCACCGGTCAAACCGCGACCAGTCGTACGTGCGCGAGCCGTCCGCCTCCACGTAGATGCGGCACAGCCCCGGCGACACCGTCACCGCGTTCTGGTGATACCGGCGGAACATCCGCGCATGTTCCCGCAACATGCCCCACCACTCGTCGCTGTAGGCCTCCAGCCCGTAGTGCGTCGTGAACACGTCCGTGCTGAACCAGTTCACGACCCACAGCCGCGTGTCGTCGGGGAAGTCGACCGGCACCACCTCCAGGCTCACCGGCGCCGCCTCCAGCACCTCGCCCGCCTGCACGTAGGCGTTCCCCGAGTACGTGCCCGGCGCCGTGCCGGTCGGCACGTTGAAGGTCAAGAAGATCGGCTGCGTCTGATTGGCCGGGAGGTCGCGCTCCTCGTCATCGCTGAGCTCGTCGGGGAAGTCGGCCGGGGCGCGCCGGACGAGTTCCTCCGGCGGTGTGGCCGTCGAGTTCTTCTCGACATGCACCATGCTCACGAAGCGCGCCTGGAAGTTCGCGGCCGACAGGACGTTCCGCCCACCCTCCTGCTGCAGGTCCTCGAAGATGACCCGCGCCCCCTTGACCTCTCGCCGCGGCCGCACGACGATCTGCGCGCACTCGCTCTCGTTCCGGCCGCACACCAGCCGGACCGCCTTCGGTGCACCCCCCGGCAGCTGCGCATCGCCAAACACCTGCGCCGGCGGCGTAGCCGTCCATGCGTCCCACGGCCGCTCCGACTGCGCAGCCAGCGCCAGGCTAACGCGCAGCTTCCCGCTCCCGACCAGCACCTCGCGATACGCGCTCAGACACCCGTCCGCCGTGGCAAAGACCCGCGCCGCGCCAGGGGTCTTCCCGACGGAAGTGAAGACGAACTCGCCGGTGGCATTCGTCCGCACAACGAGCCGCGGAGACTCGGAGGAAACGAGGCTCACGGTCGCGCCCTGAACCGGCGCCCCGCCGGCCGACGTGACCGTGCCCGAGACATCGCTCCTGCCGCCCTCCGCCGCTTGCAGCGTCTTCGCGGCGACCACCGAGACGCGCGCCTCGTCGCCGATCGCACACGCCTCAACCGAGACGTCCGCCTCTGTCGGCAGCCCGTACGCAACCACCGTCCCCTCCGGCCCGCACTTCCAGGTGCGCCGCTTGCCCTCGCATTCGGTCCTCACCACGTACCCCGGCGGCGCCTCCCCGCCCAGCGCCGGTTTGAGGCGAATCGCCAGTGCCCCCGTCGGCCCGAGCAGCGGCGTCACCTCGACCCGTGGCGCGCCGGCCTGACCCGGGGTCGCCGTCCGGGTTGTCGTTGGGTCGGGTGCATTCGCGTACAAGTCGACCGGCACGACCGCCACGTTGTAGGTTACCCCCGGCTTCAGACCGCGAACGGTGACGGCCTTCTCCGAGGACTTCGCTATCGCCACGGGTGGCAGACCCTCCGTGCCCGCGATCGCCTCCGTCGCCGCGTACACTCGACACTGCCCGAGGTCATCCGGGGCCGCATACCCGAGCCATTCGAGGTTCAGCGCACCCGTCAGCCAGTTCGAGGCCCGCACACGGAAGTCGATGGGAGGTGGGGGAGTGCCGTCGCCCTCCGCGATGTTGACGAGCCGCACGTCATCGAACCAGGCCTTGCCGCCGTTGTTCGTGTTCGTCAGGCATTCCACCCGCCCGATGACTGCGCCCTCCGCGGGCGTCACATCCTCCGAGACGAAGGTCCAATCGGCGTCGCCGCTTACCGACCCCGCCGCCTCTCCGGCGAGCCACTTCCCGCCCTCGCCGACCCACTCGATGTTGATCGTCGCGCTTGCCTCTCCGAGCCCCTGACACTTGATCCACCCACTCAGCCGATGCGGCTCCCGGCGGATGGCGACATCCTGCAGGATAATCCCTCGGTTGTCCTGCCCGACCACACACGCGCTCTGCTTACCCTCACGTGCGAGAGCAGCCTCTACACTGAACCGGCTTGTCCCCTTCCCACTGCCCTGCGGCAGCTCATACCAGGGATGCTCAGTCGCCCATGACCTCAGCCCCTCTTCGAACGAGCCGTTCAGCACGAGGCTCGGACGCTTCGCCGCCTCTTGCGCCCAGCCGTCGATCGCTCCCGCTAGCACCATCATCACCGCGAGCATCGTATGCCCTCCCGCACGCGTGCCGTTGCCGTCCCCCTGGGAGCGCGGGCGTCCCGCCGGCTGGCACGCTGTGGCATCGTCGTCAGATGTCCACGCGCCTTCAGCGAACTCCCCCTCACAACCTCCCTCCTTCCCGCACCCGGAAGGACCCGCAGCCCATCACCTTGAACCCCCCTCCGCACACACAGCACCTCGGAGGCCTTGCCGGATGGACCGCCGCGCCACATGCCGACTGCCAGCCAACCGACTGGCGTCCGTCCTCGGGACGATCCTGTTCCTCGTTCCAGCGCTGGCCAAACCCGCGCCGACCGTCTCCGGCGCCCGCGCCTCTCTCGAAGCCGTCGGCGCACCCGGCGCTTGGACGGGCGTCACGTTGCGTTCCGGCGACGCAGCGATCGCCACCATCACCCTCGGCGCGGGCGGCCGTTGGCGGGCCAGGGACGTCTCCGTGGCCGACGCAAGCCTGACGTTCCGCGGGTTCGACACCTCCGACTCCGGCGGCACGCCCACGCTCGCCGCGACCTCATTCGTGGAGTTCCGCCTCACCCGCGACGACCTCTCTCCTCGCGTGTCCTTCCGCTTCGACCTCACGGCCTTCGACTCGTCGGCCTGGGAGAAGGCCCTCGGCCGGCCCTCCCCCTTGCACTTCCTCGACTGCTCGCTGGACCGCGCGGAGATCTACTACTTCCACGGCCTCCTCGCGCCGACGCCGCGCGTGGACCCGTATCCCTTCAGCTGGCGCGACATGCGCGCGAACTGGGCCGACGGCTGGTCCACGGCGCCGGCGGTCGCCGCGCTCACTGTACCGGCGGTCGCCCTCTGGCAGCCGACCACCGGCCATGTGGCTGCGTACTGCTTCCAGGAGATGCGCAACACGGGCCGCGCAGACCATGACCTCTCGGTCGCGTACCGTTGGGATGTCGGCGGCGGGCCGAACGATGCCTTCTCGCTGATCTGGCCGCGCCAGCGGGGCTTCAACGAACTCACGCTTCCCTCGGCGCCGGTGACAATCACCGGCGGTTTCGACCTCCTCTGCGACGCGAACACCGGCCCCACCGCCGACGTGAACCGCGTGGTCTTCGATCACCTCTGGCAGGTCCATCGCGACGCTCTGCCGACCGTGCCCCGCATGAACGACCTCGGCTGGATGGTCGAGCGCCAGGGGTTCAAGGAGGGGCCGCCGGGCGCGGGGATCTTCGGGCGCGTCCCGAAGTCGGGAGGGTCCTTCGGGTCGCTCTTCTTCCAGGATGACACTCAGGTCTTCGGCGGCTCCTTCCGGGGCGTCGATCTGGCCTATCGGCGCAACGATGAGGCGGCCCTCGCGCTACTGCGCCGCGAGGTCGAGACGATGCTCTCGCGGGCGATCTGGGAGACGATCGACGGCGACGAGTGCGTCTACTGGAAGTACCCCTCCGAAGGGGGCTGGGAGGACTGGATCGGCGGCGACCGCGCCGACACGGTCCACAATGTCCAGCAGTTCGGCTTCGCCGGCGCGCTCCTGGCGATGTACCTGCGTGAGCCGAGCGACCGGCTATGGTGGCACGTCGAGGGGCTCTACAACTGGTCGCGGCACTACGTCTACACGCGCGGTGACATCTGCGACATCCCCTGCTCGATGTTCACGCTGCAGACCTCGCAGCTCGCGCTGAACTTCCTGATGAACCTGCACTACGCGCTGCAGGACGACCCCGACCCCCACAAGCGCCAGATGGCCCAGGAGGCCTTCGACCTCGCCGTCACCGTCGTGTGGCGCAACGCGAACGTCACGACAGGCGACCCCGACCCGACGGACACGCTCGACCCGACCTTCCTCATGCCCGGCAACCAGGCGCGGTTCTGGCTCGGCCAGGTGAGCTGGGCAGAGCTGTGCGACGTGTTCCGCTCGATGATCGTGATGTACGCGGAGACCGGCGACCCGCGCTTCAAGTACTACGTGCGGGGCGCGCTGGACAAGTGGTGGAGCGGGTTCGAGTCCGACGGCTACCACACCGCCGAGAACCTCGACGTCTTCGGCGAGACCGCGGGCAAGGCCGTCCGCACGGGGCTGCATGGTCCGCAGGACTCCTTCTGGGAGTGGGCCTACCCGGTCGGCGACTCGATCCTCCACGTTACCGCCGGTCGCGCGGGAGCGATTGCGTTCTGCAAGGGCACGACCTCGCTGGACGTCGCCGACTACCGCTTCCGGCCGCCGGCCAACTTCGCATTCCGCGTGGCCGGGACCCATGAGGGTCCGTTCCGCATGGTCTTCAGCTCGCCGTTCCGCGACCTGTCGGGGCTTGCGGTGCAGGTGAACGGCGAGCCCGCCGAGGCGCACTCCGCCGGCGCCTACAACGAGCACCTCCTCTTCTTGGCGGAGGCGGGCGCAACGGTTGAGATCGGCGCTGTCGGCGATGCTCCCCTCCTCGCTGCGCAACCGGTGCCGACGCATCCGGCGGGCTTCCGCGCCATCATCGACCGCGACCTCGGCCTGCACTCCGTCGATCTCGGGCCTTCGTGCAACACGCAGGTCAACCGCTCATGGGCCGACCCCGGCTCATGGGCAGGGCTGTCGGCAGGCCCGACCTACGCCGGCGGCGTGCCCTGCGCAATCACCGATCCCGATGCCAACCAGGGCAAGATGGCGGTCCGCGGCGCCTCGGTGCCGGTGGGCAGGCGCGTCGAGGGGCTGCTCCTCCTATGCTCGCGGCTCGGCCCGAATGACGTTCGCATCGAGCTGAGCAGCGGCCAGATCCAACCCATCGACCCGCAGAGCGGCCTGTTGGTGCGAGACGGGAAGCCCCTGCGCAAGTGGGAGCTGTGGCTGTACCCTTACGTCGCGCCGCCGAGGGCCGCCCTGACCGCCGTCCACGTGGGCAAGGAGGCCTCGCTGTTCGCCCTGACGCTCGCGCCGGAGAGGGTGCTGGAAGTGAAGCGGGTCGCGGACCTGGCCGCGGCCGCTGCCCGCAAGCAGGCCGCTGAGGTCTTCGCCGCGACCGATCGCGAGCACATGGTGGCGGAGTGCCGCCGCCGCGTCGCCGATGAATGCTCGAAGAAGGGCGCCGTGCGCGCAGCCTTCGTGCCTCCGCATGGCCGGGCCGCCGCGCGTATCCGCGACGCCCTCGAGGACCTCCGCATCCCCTCGATTGCTCTCCGCCCCGAGGAGTTGGTGGACCCGACCCTCTTCACGGTTGCGGACTACCCCCTCCTCATCTACACGGGTGACGAGAACTACCTGCGTACCGTGAAGCAGCCGGGCGATGCGGAGCAGGCGCTCCTCGACTACGTCCGGCGCGGCGGGACGCTGGTCGTCATGGGCGCCTGTCGCCCGTTCACCTACCCCGATGACCTGACTGCGCCACGCGCGGAGGGCCGGCCCAGAGAGAGCGTACTCCTCGGGCGGCAGTTCGGCCTCGATCTCCTCGGTCCCGGCGAGGCACGCGGCGGCGCCATCGGCTTCGAGCAGCCGCCCGCGGGCAACCTGACCTTCCGCCTGGAGACAGACCAGGACGTGCTGCTCCCCAAGATCCAGGTGGCGCAGCGCGAGGTCCGCCTACTGCCTGACACGATTCCCTTCCCGGCCACCGGCGACCGCCGCTATCGGCCGGCCACCGCGGACGCCCTCCCGGAGGGGTACGAGTTCATCCCGGTCCTGACGCTCTACGATGACGCGGGCACGCGCTACGGCCCGGCGGTGGCCATGCTCCGGCCGCGCGAGCAGGGAGCACCCGGCGGCGTCGTGCACGTATGGGGCACGCTGCTCACGGACGCCTTCCCGTACGCCGATACCGTGCTCCACCAGACCCTCGCGCGGGCGGCCCAGCTCTCCGGGCCCGCCTCGCCCAGGCCGGCCACCGCGACAACGGCCCGGGCCGCCGCCGTCGGCATCTTGCCGCTGACCGACAAGCCTCGCGTCGATCTCATCACCCGCGTCTGCCGCGATCTCGGCCAGGATTGCGCAGAGGTCCTGCCGGACGCCTTCGTGGATGGCGCCGCCTTCAGCCCCGACCGCTTCCCGGTCGCGGTCCACGCGCCCACCCCCGAGACCTACGTGGACACGTGGCGGTTGCCCGGCGATGGCGCGGCGGCGTACGTTCGCTATGTCGAGAACGGCGGCTTCCTGATCGCGTGCGGCAACGCCACCCAGTTCTGGTACCCCGTGACCTGGACGCCGACCGGCTGGGAGATGCGCCACCCCCTGGAGCCCCGGATGCTGCAGGCCATCGGCCTGCCGATCGAGTACGGCTTCGAGCGCCCGGTCGGTCGCATCTCGCTGCAGCCCGCGGCAGACCGCACGCTATTCCCGTCGCGCCTCGACGTGAGCGCGATCGGCGACCAGCGCTGGCGTGCACTGATGCCGACGCGCGGCGCCGAAGTCGAGTTCACACCGCTGGCCTACCTCACCGATGAGAACGGCCGGCGCTACGAGGGTTGCGCGGCGGCGCTGATTCGCCGCCATCGCCCGAACGGCCGGCCGGGCGCGATCCTCTACATCTGGGGCAATCTCATCGACGGCGAGCTGGCCGACCCAATCATGCGCGCCGCCCTGAAGTACGCCTTGAGCGATGTGCAGAGGTGATCGAACCCTGAATGGGGATCCGCGATTCTCGTCCTCAGTGCCCTCATGTAGGGGCGTGATTCATCACGCCCACCACGTAGGGGCGCGATTCATCGCGCCCGAGGCTCCGAATCGCGGGTTCCTATCCTACCTAGAACGGGAGCACACCGCATGACCCAACGCGAACGACTCATCCGCACCCTCACCTTCGACAACCCCGACCGCGCCCCGAACCACGAGCTGGGGCTCTGGGGTCAGACTTACGAGCGCTGGCTCACCGAGGGCGCGCCGCCGGAGGCCCTCGACGGAGGCTGGTTCGACGGCCTGGACTACTGGGCCATGGACCGCCGCGAGTTCCTGAACGTGAACCTGCACATGCTGCCGCCCTTCGACTATGAGACCCTCGAGGAGACGGATCGCCACATCGTCTTCCGGGACGGCCAGGGCATCGTCCACAAGGCCCTCAAGGAGGGCACCGTCCGCGGCACCCGCCCCTCGATGGACCAGTACCTCCGCTTCGCCGTCGAGACGCCCGAGGACTTCGAGGCCCTGAAGAAGCGCTACGACCCCACCGATCCCGCGCGCTATCCTCAGGACTACGACGCCATCGTCGAACGCCTCGAGACCCGCGACCATCCGGTCTGTCTCTGCGTGAACTGCGCGATGGGCATCTACAGCAACTGCCGCGTGTGGATGGGCACCGAGAACCTGTCGCTGGCCTTCTACGACCAGCCGAGGCTCGTCCACGCGATGATGGAGTCCATCGCCGACTTCACCATCGCCGCCCTCGAGCGCGCGCTGCAGGACGTGGAGATCGACTACTTCAACTACTTCGAGGACTTCGCGTTCAAGAACGGCCCGCTGATGTCGCCCGCCGTCTTTCGCGAGTTCATGCTGCCTCACTACCAGCGCATCAACGCGTTCCTCCGCTCCCACGGGGTCAACATCATCACCCTCGACAGCGACGGGAATACGGAGGTCCTGATCCCCCTCTTCATCGAGGCGGGGATCACCGGCCACTGGCCCTGCGAGATCGCCGCGAACATGGACCCCGTGAAGCTGAGCCGCCAATACGGTCGCGACATGGCCTTCATGGGCGGGATCGATAAGCGCGAGCTGGCAAAGGGCAAGGGGGCCATCGATGCCGAGGTGCTCGGCAAGGTGCCCCAGCTCCTCGACGCCGGCGGCTACATCCCCTACGTGGATCACACCGTTCCGCCCGACGTATCGTGGGAGAACTTCGTCTACTACATGGACCTGAAGCAACGCTGCCTCGAAGGCAGGCCCGGCGCGTGACGGAATTCGGGGACATGACCCAATTCGCGTCGTTGGCGAATTGGGATCGTGTCCCCGAATTCCGGACAGCCCCACCCACGGCGAACTGGGATCGTGTCCCCGAATTCCGCCGAGTTCAAGGAGCACCAACCATGAATCGCGCAACCCTCTTCCTCTTCACCCTCGCCTTCACCGCGCCGGCCTTCGCCGCTCCCTCCATGCCGATCGCGGACGGCCCGTTCGCGCCGGACTGGGAGTCGTTGAAGCAGTACCGATTCCCCGCGTGGTTCCGCGATGCGAAGTTCGGCATCTGGGCCCACTGGAGCGCGCAGTGCGTCCCCGAGCAGGGCGACTGGTATGCGCGTGGCATGTACCAGGAGGGCAGCGGCCAGTACAAGTACCATGTCGAGCACTACGGGCATCCGTCGGTCTTCGGCTTCAAGGACATCTGCAGCCTCTGGACCGCCGCCAACTGGGAGCCCGACCGGCTGATCGACCTGTACAAGCGGGCGGGCGCGCGGTACTTCGTGGCTCTCGCGAATCACCACTGCAACTTCGACTGTTGGGACTCGACGTACCACGAGTGGAACTCGGTGAACGTCGGCCCGAAGAAGGACATCGTGGGGAAGTGGGCCGTGGCCGCGCGCAAGCAGGGCCTGCGGTTCGGCGTGACGGTGCACAGCGCGCGCTCCTGGAGTTGGTATGAGGTCACGCGCGACAGCGACAAGACCGGCCCGCTGACGGGCGTGCCCTATGATGGCGTCCTGACGAAGGCCGACGGGAAGGGCCAGTGGTGGGAGGGCCTCGATCCGCAGGAACTCTACTGTCGCCCTCACGAGCCGGGCGCGCCGCCCAGCGAGGCCTACATCCGCCACTGGTTCCTCCGCACGAAGGACCTCATCGACAAGTACCGGCCCGACCTCCTCTACTTCGACGACTCGATGCTGCCGCTCGGCGACGCGGGGATGCGGATCGCCGCTCACTACTACAACGCGGGCGAGCAGTGGCATCAGGGGAAGATCGAGACGGTCCTCACCACCAAGGGAATGCCGCCGGAGCTGCGCGGCACGCTGGTCTGGGACATCGAGCGCGGAATCAGCGACCGCATCGAGCCCTACCCCTGGCAGACCGACACCTGCATCGGCGTCTGGCACTACCTCGCGGGCTGCCAGTACAAGAGCGCGCAGACCGTCATCGGGATGCTCGCCGACATCGTCAGCAAGAACGGGAATCTGCTGCTCAACATCCCCGTGCGCGGCGACGGCACCATCGACGCGGACGAGATCAGGTTCCTCGACGAGATGGCCGACTGGATGGACGTGAACTCCGAGGCCATCTATGGCACGCGCCCCTGGATCGTCTTCGGCGAGGGCCCGAGCAAGGGCCGGGGCGGCCAGTTTAACGAGGGCAACCAGCGCGCCTACACCTCCCGCGACATTCGCTTCACCACCAGGCGCGGCGCGCTGTACGCCATCGCGCTCGGCTGGCCCGACAGCGGCACGCTCACGATCCGCTCCCTCGCGAAGCTCCCCGAGACGCGCGGCCAGGTGACGGCCGTCAAGCTCCTCGGCCACCGCGGCCCACTTG
>Ga0194125_10012442_pt1 | contig 11229 bp, 8 predicted proteins | sample TA2KigC250mmetaG_FD_148626 | JGI IMG/M metagenome (GOLD analysis project Ga0194125, IMG submission 148626) | Freshwater microbial communities from Lake Tanganyika, Tanzania - TA2015034 Kigoma Deep Cast 250m | ecosystem: Environmental > Aquatic > Freshwater > Lake | place: Tanzania: Lake... | reverse complement strand
TGTCTGCGAAAAAGTTTCTTAAAATAATCAGCATCCCTAATGCTACGATGTTGATTGGGTATGGCCATCATTTCACTTTCCTTTCGATTGGTCTTGGAAAAATATCATCAACCCAGACGGAATCGAGTTTGGGGGTCTTGTATTTTGATGTTTTAGAATTAGCCCCATTATTTAATCTTTCTTTTGATCCAAATATCAAGGGACCTCTAATAATTCCCAATTCGTCATTCCCGCAAAGGCGGGAGCTCAGTAATTTCAAAAGCTTATGGATTCCTGCTTTCGCAGGAATGACATTTTTAGAGGTTGCTTCAAGATTCAAAACCCGCTTCTCAGCTCCTCCTCTAATTTTCAAACTGCGGAGGTTTCATTAGACTCTGACTCAGGAGGATGGGTTTCCAACATCTCCACAAACTTTTCCAAAAGCTTAGGGTCAAACTGTGTTCCAGAGCGGCTTAAGAGTTCAGCGACAGCCATTGCACGGGGAAATTCGCTTCGATAAGGACGAACACTGGTGAGGGCTTCATAAGCTTCAGCAATAGCCAACAAACGGCACTCTGTGGGGATCTCTTCTCCCATAATGCCGAGAGGATAGCCCTGGCCATTCCACCACTCATGGTGTTTAAGGACCCAGTCGGCAATCGGAATGAGGTCGGAGGCTGATAGGGCAATCCGATAGCCAATCTCGCAATGTCGCTTCATCTCCGTCCATTCCTCAGAAGTTAGGGAGCCTTCCTTAAAGAGGATAGAGTCGGAGATCCCTACCTTACCGATGTCATGAAATCTGGCTAAGAGGGACAAGTCAGATGTGGTGGACTCTGGTAGTCCAATGAAGACAGCCAGATTGACCAATAACTTTTCCAAACGAATAAGATGCTTCTCGTTAGTGATATCCCTTGCTTTCAGTGCGTTGATCAGACCTTTAACAATGGTGTTACGGACACTCTGTGTATGATATAGCTTTTTCCGGTACATATTGTTATCGGCTTCTTTAGAGAGATCTCTCAGGCTTCTATGGACTCCGTGGCTAACCGCAAATCCAACAGAGATACTCAAGGGGAGTTCTGGGTTGTTGGCATTGTAGCTTACGACAGCCTCCTGAATTCTCTGACAAGCATTTTCAACGGCAGGTTCTGTAGTGTTTGTAAGTACGACAGAAATTTCGTCTCCACCTATCCTGGCTACCAAGTCTCCCTCACGGAAGGATCCCCTGATCACCCTGGCAGCAGCCACAAGCAGGTTATCTCCTTGATTGTGTCCTAACGTGTCATTAACGAGCTTGAGCCCATCCACATCACACGATATGATCGCTACCGTATCACAGCGTAATTTTTCTATCCGACTCATCTCCTCCTCGAAGTAGATGCGATTATAGAGTCCGGTAAGAGGATCGTGTAAACTTAGGTGTTTCAGTTTTTCTTCCCCGAACTTAAGGTCAGTGATATCTGCTGCAATTCCAACAATGCGGCGCGTCTTTCCTGAATCATCATAAATCGGGAAAGAGCGATCTTTTATCCAGCGCATTGATCCGTCAGGGCGCACAATACGATAGATCTCCTCGACCTCTTCTCGGTCTTTCTTCTCCAAAGATCTCATCACACGATCTTTATCCTCGGGGTGGACAGTATTCCAAATGGATTCTGGCTCATGGTAAAGAGTTTCACATGTACGGCCCCAAATTTCCATATAGGCAGGGCTGATGTAACTTATCTGGTGGTTATCCTGTTTGCATATATAGAAGACCTCACGGATGTTCTCTGCCAGCTCGCGGAATCTCTCCTCGCTTTCCCGCAGTTTCACTTCTGCCCGCTTGCGCTCAATAGCGTACCGGATAGCCCTTGCCAGCAGATTGCTGTCCATCTGCCCCTTGACCAGATAGTCCTGTGCCCCTTCTTGGACAGCATGGATGGCAATCGTTTCGTCATCGAGACCGGTTAGGATAATAACGGGCAAATGAGGAGCTGCGGCACACACCTGTCTCGCGGTATCGAGACCATGCCCATCTGGAAGTGACAGATCGAGCAGGATGACGTGATAACCTTCATCCATAAGGAGGGACAGACCTTCTCTGATCATTTCCACATGGGCCAGACTGAAGTTGTTTGCCCACGCATCGACCAGCATCTCCTTTACCAAGCGAGCATCTCCAGGGTTATCTTCGATCAACAGCACCTTGATGATCTCGGGCTCTTGACGGAGGATATTCGAAGGTTTCTTTTTTGTTCTTTCAAAATTAGACATCGGCGTCTCCACTTTTTGACAGCTTGGTGATGGTGAACCAGAAATCCTCTATTAATTTAACGGCCGAGACAAACTGCGCGAAGTCCACCGGCTTGGTGATGTAACAGTTTGTATGGAGATCATAGGTTCCAAAGATATCTTTCTCTGCATTCGAGGTGGTCAGCACCACGACAGGAATCCGCTTCAGGTCCTTCTCAGCCTTGATCTCGGCAAGGACATCGCGACCGTCCTTCTTGGGTAGGTTAAGGTCAAGCAAAATAATGTCCGGCCGAGGGGCATTGGCATAGGGGCCTTCCCGATGCAAGAAGGCCAGGGCCTCGACCCCATCACTGACCACGCTCAGATGGTTGCATATCTCTCCTTCCTTGAGGGCCTCCATGGTGAGGCGAACGTCACCCGGATTGTCCTCTACCAGTAAAACCTCCATGGGTCGACATCCTCTTTTCGGTTCCATTCTTCCTCTCCTATCCGTTACTCTAAACCCTGCCTCCGTTTGAGACGCTATAAGAAAGGGGCTTCGCCTTAATTGTCGGAAGGGTGAAGTAAAAGGTGGCCCCCTTTCCAACCTCTGACTCCGCCCAGATACGTCCACCGTGACGCTCCACAATCTTTTTACAAACGGCCAAACCAATGCCGGTGCCGGGATATTGTTGCGGTCCGTGAAGCCGCTGAAAAATGATGAAGATCCGTTCTGTGAACTCGGGGGCAATGCCAATCCCGTTGTCGCGCACGGAGAAAGTCCACCCGCTATCATTGCGGCTAGCCGAGATGTGAATGCGGGGCCGTTCGTCCCCTCGAAACTTGATCGCATTGCCAATCAGGTTTTGGAACAACTGACCCAGTTGCAAGCTATCGGCCATCACAGTCGGGAGAGAATCGTGAGTCACCACTGCACCACTCTCCTCCAGGGTCACCTTTAAATTGTCGAGAGCCTCTTGAAGGATCGTCTCACAGTTGATCGGTTCGAAGGTATGGCCTCGGGTGCCCACTCGGGAGTAGGCCAACAAATCATTGATCAGCTTCCACATGCGCATGGTCCCGTCTACGGCAAAGTTGATGAAGTCGTCAGCATTTGAGTCGAGCTTTCCTTGGTATCGCTTGGCCAGTAGCTGGACAAAATTCGTCACCGTGCGCAAGGGTTCCTGAAGGTCATGAGAAGCCACATAGGCAAATTGTTCCAACTCTCTATTGGACCGGGCCAGTTCCTCGCTCTTCTCCTTCAAAACCTCCTCTGCCTGCTTCCTTTCCGTGACGTCCCGCACAATTCCCCTAAACCCTATCGGTTTACCTGATGAATCTCTTTTTAACGATGCATATCCCTCAACGCATCTTCTGATCCTATCTTTTCTTATAATCTCCCACTCGCTTCCTCTAAGGGGTTCCCCTGTTTCGTAAACTTTATTAAAGGCTTGAAGGAATTTTTTTGCGTTCTCTTCATCCATATACTGCTGGTCATTCATGCCCATCAATTCTTCTGTGGGGTACCCTAATATCCGGCACATCGAATTGTTGAAAAAAGTAAAGCGACCATCGAGGTCTACTTCGTAATATCCATCTTCGATGTTTTCAAGAATGGTTCGATATTTCTCCTCGCTCTCCCGCAAGACCTCTTCTATCCGCTTGCGCTCGGTAATGTCGCGCAGGACAACTATTTGACCTTCGATGCGGCCCTTCCGGCCCTGAATTGTAGAGACACGTAGGTCAAAGATACACGGTGTGTTCCCGTAATCCAGCGTCACTTCACCATTTTTGTTGGTGTTGCCGGTCCAGATTGAGATTGGTCCTGGCAGGAATTGTTCCAAAGGCTTTCCAATTGCTTGCAACGCAGGTCCGCCCATCAATCTTTCAGCAGCCGGATTCATGTCCACAATTCGACCGTCTCCATCCAAGACGATAACGCTATCGCTAACGTTATTGAGGATTGCGCCGCGAGAAAAAGACAGCAGGTCTCGTCGCCGAAGCGGAGCTAATACGTAAGCCACCACGATGCTGCCAACGGCAAGCCCCAATGCTGTCGTAGAGAATGGCTGAAGAGGACTCACTCTGAAGATATCCAGCGCGCTTCCAAGGATGGCCAGAATAGCCGCGATGATAACGGCGCTAGCCTGCCACCCATAGATTCCGCGTGAGTGAATTAACAATCGAGCCAGGAAAAAGCAGCCGAGCCCCATCACGAAATACGAGTACGCTACAAAGACCCAATACCAAATGCCTGCGTCCGCCGCAGTCAAAAAACGTATCGAGGTGACGATAGACACTGTGTTTGCAGGATTCCAGATCCAACCATGGATTTCATTTGTGAAGATCAACCCCGCGGTTAGCGCGGGAAACACGCCGAGCACGAACCGTGTGCGGCGTGTGAGCACATACCCCAATCCACTATAACCTAGCGCAAGACAGAGGAATGCGGTAGGAGTAATCGTGAAACCGAAATAGATCATCTTGTACCAGAAGACCTTGGTTGCTAAATCAGAGCTGATACCCGTTAAGACACGCGCCCAGTTCAGCTCAGCACAGGCGAGCAGCATGATTATGCCGTCTTTCCAGGTTGGTTTGTGCCTGCGCGCGACGACAACATAAAGCGCTGTCAGGCCAAAACCGACTGCTGCAACGATTGATATCAGCATATCTGCCGTCATTCCCTGGACCCCATCGTTCTCCTTAGGCTAATAGGAGTTTACATGAGATGTTGAAATTCGCGGTTTGGCTTTATCGGTCTACCTATTTTCTCAATTAACCACAGGCAATAACGATGCCACTTGGATTCAAATGCGATAACTTATCGAAATTTAATAACTATTCTGAAAACTGTTTTCTTGTATACATGTTTTAAAGTGCCTAAGATTGTCTTTCTTTTTGATTCTATGAAATAGACTTCATGCTGGCATCGAAATCTTCTCTTGAGGATAGCAGGAAGCACTTCTTACCTCATTTGACATTGTCTGTCGGGTAAAGCATCAACTTTTACATCTAACTTAAGGTTTTCCGATCCCTGCCTGCGGTAGGCAGACAAACCCATCCAAAACAAAAAGAGAGGGCTTCTGCTTACTGCTTACTGCTTACTGCCTTCTTTCTTTTTTGATTCCTCCCATAGATAATTCGCAACCCTTCCAGCGTCAGAAACTCATTCACCTCTTCAATCGTCTCTGATTCTCCGGCGATCAGGCCTGCCAGTCCTCCGGTGGCGATTACCCTGGGATTTGATTTCGTCTCTTTCTTCATCCGTTTGACAATTTCATCGACCAGTCCCACATATCCGAAAAAGATGCCCGACTGCATGCTTTGAATGGTATTCTTTCCGACGACCTTTCCGGGTTTGTTGATCTCAATCCGGGGCAGTTTTGAGGTCCGTTGAAAGAGGGCTTCTGCCGATATCCCGATTCCTGGGGCAATGGCGCCTCCCATATACTCCCCTCTGGATGAAACATAATCAAAAGTAGTGGCTGTTCCGAAATCAACCACGATACAACTTCTTCGGTACCGATCATAGGCCGCCACCGCATTGACGATCCGGTCCGCTCCCACCTCTACGGGATGATCGTATAAAATCTTCATCCCGGTCTCGATATCGGACCCCACGATCAGGGGTTTGACATGAAAATATTTATCCGCCATTTTCTGCAGCATATCGAGGACCGGCGGAACGACTGAGGAGATGATCATTCCTTCGAAATCTTTAATATCGATATGATCAAACCCGAAGAGATCGCGAAAGAGGATCCCCCACTCGTCAGCCGTCTTCTCCCTCTCCGTCCTGATCCGCCAGTGATCAACCAAGACTTTCTCATCATAGACCCCCAGAACCGTATTCGTATTGCCAATATCGATGACCAGTAGCATAAGACCTCCTCCACCTAGAAGGTGGAAAGTCGAAGGTAGAAAGTGGTTAAATTACTTTTCCACTCTCTACCTTCCACATTCTACCTTCGAGAATATTCCACATCTCCTGCGACCACTCTTTTCCGTTTCCCATTTTCCATTCTCAATATTAAAGCGCCGTCCGAATCGATATCAACCGCAATGCCTGAGATGGTTTCGCCAAAAGAGGTCACTTTGACCGGTTTCCCCTTGATCCGGGCCTGTTCTCTCCAGGCGTTCAGAATAACATCGCCGCCCTCTTTCAAATAAATCGCATACCACTCTTCCAATTGCTGTAAAAGAGAGGAGAGAAACTCCTTTCTCGAAATCGCCTGTCCCATCTCTTGTTTCATCGAAGTGGCAACGGAACGAATCTCTTTAGGAAATGCCTTTTCGTCAAGATTGAGATTTACGCCGATGCCAAGGATAACGAAATGGATTCTATCCGTTTCCGACTGGATCTCATTTAGAAGGCCTGCCACCTTTCCACCCCTGAGAAGAATATCGTTGGGCCATTTGATCAACGGGCGAAGGCCGGAGCATTTCTCAATGGCCCCTGCCGTTGCCACGGCCGCCATCAGGGTGATGAGCGGAGCCTGATGCGGAGGGATTTTGGGACGGAGGATCACCGAAAGGTAAAGATTTAAAGAAGGAGGCGAAAACCAGTTTCTTCCCAGCCTTCCCCTCCCCTTCTCCTGAGACTCCGCAATAACCACCTCTCCTTCTTCTGCGCCTCGCGTGGCCAGCTCATAGGCTTTGGAGTTTGTTGAATCCAGACTCGGGAAATAGTGAATCTTCTTCCCCATCCACTTAGTCTTCAGAAAGGGTTTGACTTCAGCCGGAGTCAAAAGGTCAGGAGATTGAATCAACCGGTAACCCGAGCGGGTTGACGCTTCAACCTCGTAGCCAAGGGATCTCAGGTGCGTCATTCTCTTCCAGACCGCTGTCCGGCTCACCTTCAGCCGCCGGCCAATCTCCTCGCCTGAAATAAAACCGGAGGGGTCTTCTCTTAAGAGTTGAAGAATTTCTTCTTCCATCATTATATCCACCGGTAAAAAAGTGGTTGGGTTAAGGTTACGAAGCCCCTGCCTATCGGCAGGCAGGCGTTTCGTAATTCGGTAACGGTTACGTGAAAAGAATTAAGAGACGATAAACGTAGCCTTTTATTAACGATACGGGCCCTGAACCTAATATGGTACAGGGCGGGCATCCTTACCGTTACCGTTTAACGAAATTTTTATTTTCTAACTGATCATCTTATCATAACGTGAGAACTGCATCGAGAAGGTCCCCCGACCCTGGGTCAGGGACCTTAAGTCCGTGGAGTAACCGAACATCCGGGTTAATGGGGAGAGAGCCTTGATCAGAGCGATCTTCCCTTTCGGGGTGATCGCCTCAACCGAACTCCTTCGTGCCTTTAAATCACCCACCACTTCCCCCATGAACTCTTCGGGGACAATGATGTTCGCCTCCATCATCGGTTCCATTAACACAGGTTGTGCTTTCCGGCAGACCTCCCTTAAGGCATTCGATGAGGCAATCTTGAGGGCGAGAGGAGAGGGATGATTCGGATCTGCATTGGCCTTTAACAGCGTAACACGAATGTCTGTCAAAGGATAACCCATGATTACTCCGGCAGTGGAGCCTTCTCTCACCCCTTCTTCGATGGAGAGAAGATATTCATGGGGCAGGGTTCCTTCAGGGACCTCGGAATGGAATTCAATCCCCTTTCCCCTGCCATGGGGTGAGATACGCAAGAAAACCTCCCCGAAAAGCTTGATCTCTTCCATCTCTTTGGAAAATTTAAAGGAAGCCTCTGCCTCCTTCTCCACCGTTTCCCGGTAGACGACCTGTGGTCTTCCCACATTCACTTCGAGATGGTATTCGGTTAGTAGACGATTGATCAGAACATCGAGATGCAACTCCCCCATTCCAGAGATGATCGTTTGGCCTGTATCCTCATCCAACCTGACCTGGAAGGTGGGGTCTTCTTCGCTTAACTTTTCAAGGGATTGAGCGAGTTTCTCCTGATCACGGCCTGTCTTCGGTTCCACGGCCACCGACATCACCGGCTTATAGAAATCGATCGGCTCAAGGAGAATGGGATGACCGCGATCGCAGAGCGTATCCCCTGTGGTCGTCTCTTTCAAACCCATGACAGCCACAATCTCGCCTGTCTTTGTCTCTTCTGTCCGGGTTCGCTGATTGGCATGCATCTGGAAGATTCTCGAAATCTTTTCATTCTTCTTCAATCTCGGGTTATAGACCTCTCCGCCCACTTTGAGCGTGCCCGAGTATATCCGGATATAGACTAACTTCCTCCCCTCATCCATGAGCACCTTGAAGGCTAAGGCGCTGAAGGGCGCCTCATCCTTCTGCATCCTTTCCTCTCTCTCTCCGGTGACCGGGTGGGTTCCCTCGGAAGGAGGGATATCGAGAGGAGAAGGAAGGTAGTCCACAATAGCATCGATCAGGGTCTGGATCCCCTGATTTCTCAAGGCCGCCCCGCAGAGAACGGGAACGGCTTTCATCGAAATGGTCGCTTTTCTGAGAACCCCTTTCATCTCCGCTTCGGAGATCTCCTCTCCATTGAGATACTTTTCCGTCAAATGGTCGTCCAGCTCGGCAAGGGATTCGATCAATTTCGACCGATGCATGGAAACTTCCGCTTCCATATCTCCGGGAATGGTGATCTCCTTATACTCAATGCCCAGGCTGTGCTCATCCCAGACAATCCCTTTTAAGCGGATAAGATCGACCACTCCGATAAACCGGTCTTCCATGCCGATGGGAATCTGGATGATCAGCGGATGGGCTCCCAGCCGGTCAACCATCATCCTGACGGTTTCGAAAAAATTGGCTCCGAGCCGATCCATCTTATTGACGAATGCTAATTTGGGGACACGATATTTGTCCGCCTGATGCCAGACCGTCTCCGACTGAGGCTCCACTCCTTCCACCGCGCTGAAGATGGCGATCGCTCCGTCAAGCACCCGGAGGGAGCGTTCCACTTCCATGGTGAAGTCCACATGGCCCGGCGTATCGATGATGTGGATGATCTTTCCTTTCCACTCCGTGGTCGTCACTGCGGAGGTGATGGTTATCCCCCTCTCCTGCTCCTGAACCATCCAGTCCATCACCGCGGTTCCATCATCGACTTCGCCCATCCGGTGGACCTTCTTTGTATAGAAAAGCACCCTTTCGGTGACAGTTGTCTTCCCGGCATCGATGTGGGCCATAAACCCTATATTTCTGGTTCGAGCAAGCCGCTTCTCTCCGGCCATCTTCTAAATCCGCTTTCCAAAGGAGATATATCTCGGCAATATTAAAGGGATTTTTTCTAAATGTCAAAGAGATTTCTGAAGAAACTAAGAAATCTCTGATTACACCCATTGGGAGCCGATTACACAGATTAGAAATCCTTCGTGAAATCAATTAAATCGGTGTAATCTTCTTTTGAAATCTGTGTCATCATGGAGCGGAAATAGTTTTTAAGAGCTCTCTAAAATTTCCCTTGACAATTCAATCGGATATGTTTTAAATTCAATCCAAAAGGAAAGCCTATGGGAAGCGTCTCCAATTTCTACTATTTTTATTTTTATTTTGATAAGGGTCACCCATAAAGGCCTTCCCATAACGGGATGATGAGCCATGGGTGACCGGTCAGGCCCCATGGCTTTTCCATTTTTTGAGCCATAGGGGCAACCTTATGGCTTTTTTGTTTGCATTTATTGTTCGTTTCATTTGTTAATTTTTACAATAGAAAGGAGAAGAGAAGAATGGCGATTTCGGAGAAGGTGAAAAACGCATTGGAAGGCGCCTCATGGGTGAGACGGATGTTTGAGCAGGGAGAGGAAATGAAAAAGCTTTATGGCGAGGAAAATGTCTTTGATTTCTCCCTTGGAAATCCCAACCTTGAGCCTCCGGCCTCATTGAAAAAGGCGCTCAAAACCCTTGCCGACCAACCCATTGAGGGAATGCACCGTTATATGCCCAATAATGGCTATGTCGAGACACGGAGGGCCATTGCCCAATACATCGCCGAAGAATCCGGCCTTCCCTTCGAAGAGAGACATATCGTGATGACCGTCGGAGCAGCCGGTGGGCTCAATGTCGTCTTCAAAGCTCTCCTCGATGATGGCGATGAGGTCATCGTTCCTTCCCCTTACTTTATGGAATTTAAATTCTATATTGAAAATAGCGGTGGCCGGATTCGTCTGGTCGAAACCCATGACAATTTTTCTCTCAATCTGAAAGAGATCGAGAAAGCCTTTGGAAAGAAGACCAAAGCCGTTCTGATCAACTCTCCTAATAACCCGACAGGCGTGGTCTATAACAGGGAATCTCTCGAAGAGCTGGGAAAATTGTTGAAGGAGAAGAGCCAGGAGCTGAAAAGGACGCTCTATCTCATTACGGATGAAGCCTATCGCAGAATCGTCTTTGACCAGGTCAAACTCCCTATTGCCTTCCAGTGCTACCCTCACTCCATACGGGTCACCTCTCATTCCAAAGACCTCTCCCTGCCGGGAGAGAGGATCGGTTATATTGCGGCCAACCCCTTCTGTGAAGAAGTGGTTGAATTGATCGCCGCCATTGTTTTTGCCAACCGGACCCTCGGGTTTGTCAATGCTCCGGCTCTGATGCAGAGGCTGGTCGCACCCCTTCAGAGAAATTCGATCAACATTAAGGAATATGAAGAGAAAAGGGATCTTTTCTACCATTCCCTATCCTCTTACGGTTACCAGATCGTCAAGCCTGAGGGCGCCTTCTACCTCTTCCCGAAAGCGCCCATTAAAGATGATGTCGCCTTTGTGAAAGAACTTCAGTCGAAAAGAATCCTGACCGTGCCCGGAACGGGTTTTGGCAAACCCGGTTATTTTAGAATTGCCTACGCCGTCGACAGAAAGGTCATCGAAAAGTCTCTTCCGGGGTTTAAAGAGGTGGCCGATAAATACGGCTTGAGCGGAAGATAATCCTTTGGATCATCTCCAAATGAGTGGTCCAATCAAAAGGGTTTCCTTAAAGAGGAAGCCTGGGGTCAGGTCTCAACAATCAACAAAGCTTTTTCAAGAGTTGACCCTTAGTTTCACTTAGTCTTCACTTCTTCAAGGATTCATTTTTTTGCTATGGCAG
>Ga0194125_10012441_pt1 | contig 11230 bp, 10 predicted proteins | sample TA2KigC250mmetaG_FD_148626 | JGI IMG/M metagenome (GOLD analysis project Ga0194125, IMG submission 148626) | Freshwater microbial communities from Lake Tanganyika, Tanzania - TA2015034 Kigoma Deep Cast 250m | ecosystem: Environmental > Aquatic > Freshwater > Lake | place: Tanzania: Lake... | reverse complement strand
CATGGCAGTCCTGCGCAATTTGACTCTGGGCTTGTTCGAACTGCAAAAGGATCGCGGCCAAGCCAGCGCCGACTACGTGCCGGGCTGGCAGCGCAAGATAACGGGCACCCAGGCGCTGAAACTGCTCCGCGCCAAAACCATTTAATCGCAGCAGCGACTTGTTCTTTGTTTGTGCGGTAAAGCCGGCGATGGCTTAAGCCAAGGCAACCACGCGGCCATCGCTGGCGGCTCCCAAGCTAAACTGCCGGCGCCAGACCCGAATCAAAACTCTCTGGCGCGCCGGTGTCGCCTTCGGAGCTCACGCTAAGGATTGCCAAATGCTTCGGGGCATTGTCAGAACTCCAGCTGAAATGGCCATGGTCTCGCCCCGCTGCAAAACGATTTTACAGTTGCACGCTCCGCGACAATTTGGTTCAGTCCCACCTTAACCTGGATCAAAGCCAAATGAAAACTCCCCTAATAACATTTCTTGTTTCCGCCTCGGTGCTGTTTCAGTTCACCGGCGCGGCTCAACCCTTTGACATCAACTCGTTCGATCCGACGTCGGCTGGAGCGTGGTCGAGTCTGGTCAACACCACGCAAATGGTGCCGAAGGTGGCGAATGGCTCGGTCAAGCTCGATGGTGCCATCACGGCCGCTGAATACGGCGGTTTCACCGGTGTCACCGTCACACCCGGCGAAAACGCCTGGATTCTCGATTTCCCGGGCGACCGCATCTGGGACGGCCCCAATGACTCGAGCTTCACGTTCTATCTGGCACACGACGACAACAACCTGTATGTCGGCGTGGAAGCCAAGGACGATATCGTGACCAGCGATGATCCCAATTCCGCCTTCTGGAAAGATGACTCCATTGAGATCGTGGTCGATGCCTTGAACAACCGGCTGGACAACAACACCGACAGCTCGAGGGACGCATTCGGCGGGCACAACTATGTGAACTATCAGGGCCGTTTTTCGGCCTGGGATGAAGCAGTCGGGGCCATTGGAGGCCAGACCTGGGCGACGGGAGTGGACTGGAAATATGGCGAGACCGGCGACGTGTTCGGGTCGGGCAAGGCTGCCGCGCCCGGCTGGAAGATGGAAGTGCGGTTCAACAAGCGCATGTTCGAAGACCCGGCGGCGGGGAACAAACTCCGCAATGGCTACGTCATGGGCTTCAACATCGGCATGGATGACGACGACAAGAAAGGCCCCGGCACGGCGGGCAACCGCACCCGCAGCCAGGATCTCGAGATTCAGTATTTCTGGTCGAACCGGCAGCGTTACAAGGATTACAAGGCCGACTACGTGGCCGGCCTGAGCGCCGAGGACAAGGCGGCCCAAATCTGGCGGACCGACACCGACAACCATCCGCTCATCATTGACAGCACGGGTCGCCTCTCCCACGGCGGCACGGGTGAAATCATTTTCGGTTACGACGCGGATAAAAGGTCTTCCGGCAAGATCCTGTATCTCTGCGCCAACGCGGATTTGTCCGGAAGCGGTGGCATCGATGCCGGCATCGTCGCCCTCCTGCGCGCCAAGGGCTACACGGTGACGCCTTACACTTCAAGTGGCCCCGGGGGAGCCGATGACATGCGCGCCGCGGCGGTCGGGCAGGACGTCATTCTGATCTCCGAGAGCCTTGGATCCGGAACAACTCTGGAGCCAATCGGCGACCCGCCGATTTCCAAGTTCATCTACCGCGATACGAACATTCCGGTCATTTCCTGGGAAGCCTTCATGTGGGACAACGCGGAGTGGACGGAGCATCCGGAGGCCTTCACCAACGACATGTCGCTCTTCGGCAACACGGGCAGGTCGGAAGCGGAGCAACCGGACGACTTGAAAGCCCCCTTCGATTCCATGCATATCAAGAAGGCGGGCCACCCCATCGTGGGCAGTCTCACCGGCAAGGTGAAGGTGTATAACCCGCCCTATAGCCTGAACTACGCGAAACCTTCGGCGGACGCGGACGTCATCGCCAGCGTGCGCGAGAACGGCCAATATCCCTGCCTGTTCGTGTACGAAAAGGGTGACAAGCTCATCGATGGCACGGTCTGCCCCAACAAGCGCATCGGAATGTTCATGGGCCAGGTCGCCTCGCTGACGGCGAATTGGAACCCCGAAATCCGCTGGCTGACCGACAACGGCAAGACCCTGTTCTTGAACACGGTGGCTTACGCGATCGGCGCGACGACTCCGCCCCCCGCTCCCACGCTCTCGGTCAGCCGCAGCGGCAGCAACGTGGTCGTGACCTACGCGGGTGGGAAGCTGCAAAGCTCCGACACCGTGTCAGGCGCCTGGAAGGATGAAGCCGGCGCGAGCCCCTTGGCGGTTCAACCCACCTCCGCCGCCCGGTTCTACCGCGTCAAAGGAAACTGAGCGGACGACGCAAGTCCGCAGGACAAACTTACGCGAAGAGCGCGAACGTGTCTCACGTTCGCGCTCTTCTTCTTTCCGCGCCACTGATAGGCATTTGCTTTTTCGACGTGGGTCGAGTGTGCCGGGCTGGGGGTGGCCATTCAAGGCGAAACGCTGCAGAATTGTCGCCCCTGGCGGGTGCTTGGTCGGCCTTCGGGGCTGCTGGGCGCCCGCCCGCCTCGAAGGCGGTCGTAGCCTCCAGCAAGGCCGCTCAGGGCACCACAGCCGCTGGAAACGGTGTTGGCGCTGAGGGGGAACGGGCGGGAATCCCCGTTCCGCCCGGCACAGGTCGCCCAGCAGCCGGCGCTCGAACCGGAAATAGAGGCGCAGCCGCTTGGGAATCGTGAACACAAACTGCCGGTGAGGCACTTCGGCGCAAACGTGCTCGGCCAGTTGGTAACGCTTGGTTTTCTCCGCCTCGTCGCCGCGCGAGGATGATTTCTTGGTGTAGGCGCTGCACTTGTGCGCCTCGTCAATGATGATCAGATCCCACCGCTGCTGCCAGACGCGCTCGCGGACATCGTCCTGCTTGGCATAGTCAATGGATGGTGAGGGGCGATGGGCAGAGGATGAGGACGCGCTCGATGGCTTCCCGGAGCTTGAGTTCCTTGACCAAGAGGCCGGCCATGATGGTCTTGCCGGCGCCGGGGTCATCGGCGCGCAGGAAGCGCAGCCGTGGTTGCGGCAGCATTTTGACATAAACCGCCTCGATCTGGTGCGGGAGGGTGCGGATACCGGACAGGCTGACGGCGAACTGGGGATCGTGGGCGTAGGCGAGCCGGATACGAGCGGACTCGATGAGCAGGCGAAGCTGGTCGGCGCTGACCAGGGGTGTTTTGGTTTCCGGGGCCGCGCCGACGAGCGCTGCGGCTTCCTCCGGGGTGATGACCGCCTCGTCCAGGGTTCCGTCAGGCAGGCGGACGCGGCACTCGTAACCTTTGGCCAGGCGACGGGCGGCTTCGAGCACAACAGGTTGGTCAAAGTGACCCGGAAGGTACACTTGCTGGCCAATTGGAGGCGCCGTGGTCGTATCGCACATGATCAGCCTGGCGCGGAGGGTATTTCAAACCGTTTCAAGCTGAAAGCGGAAACCCGCAAGCTGATAACGCAATGAGCCGCCAGAACGCCGCGCCGCCGATTTTTTGTTTCAAATCATTTCACACGCCGCGCCGCCGCGTTGACGTTTCAAAACCATGCAGGCCGGGATGGTCTTGCCAGAAGCGAAGCCGAGGCGCGCGGCGAGGCGGCAGCGCCGCACGGCGCGAGTAACACCACTCGCAAGACGGTGACGCCGATTGAGTAGCCACAGCAGAAAAAGTAGCGGGCTGGGGAAAAGTGGCCCCCTTAAAGAAAGGGCGACCAATACCCGCACGAAAAGTTGGGCCACTGAAAAAAGGCTACACGCTTGGAGAATGGGTTGGGTCGCGGAGAAAGGTTTTCCAAAAGGGCAGCGGCGTGTCGTGATGATCGAATGGTGTGTTCATGGTCGTATCTCCTTAGTCCCCATGGGCGTTGATGCGATAATTCCGAAGCACATGGTCGCGCGCCTCCGGCCACGGGATGCGAACAATTTTACCCAGCTTGCAAAAGGGAATCTTCCGTTGTCGGAGAAGATTGTCGGTCGTGCGCAGACTCCACGCCATGCGCTCCGAGAACACTTGCTTGGTGATGAATCCCGGCAGGGTTTCGATGGCCGCGCCGGATGCGGCCTGCTGAACTGTTTGATCTTTCATTGTGCTTCATAGTTTTCTCGCCGCGTGATGCGGCGTGTGTGTGCGCAATGATTCTTCCTTCCGAACGGACTTGCATCCGTGAGATAGCGGGAGATACCGGGAGACGGCGGGAGCGCCGGGAAAACGAACTACTTAGCTCGCGGTGGAGAGAGCTTTATGAATTTCTCGCGCGCGCCAGAGATGACAAGCACGCCCCACTTTGCTAATTGCTTGCCTGCCGTCGTGCGAAGCAGGTCGTAAATGCGTCGTGGACCATCGGGTGAAGGCGGGTCAACGTTGTCCTCTTTGTCGAGACTTCCGGCGCGCGCACCGATTTGGGGTTCGATTTCAGTGAACGGCTTGGCTTTCCCGATGTCGTCCTTAAGCAATAAGCACAGTGCGCGAAGTGCGTTGTGAAGGGTCGCTTTATCTTTGCGTTGGCCAGTTTGGTCGTGGAGATAGACCTCTCGCCAGTCATCTGAGTGCCACGGCGGAGGTTCTTTTGCGGCTTGCAGGTCAACTACTTCTCGTAGGCGCGCGACTCCGTCACGCTCCTCTGCCATCAATTCTTTGGGCAGTTCGCACTCTCCTAGATAAACGACTGTCTTTGCGTTGTCCGCGAAACGCGCCCGATAGCGGACGGACGCGCAGGCTTCCAAGAAGCGCGGGTCTTGCTCGTATTTCTCACCGAAACGGGGCGGCGCTATTTCCTTTCGCCGTTCCCGCGCCGAACTGTCGTGGACGATTGCGGGCGTGCCTGTGTGTGTTTCAAGCCATCTGAGAAAAGCGCGGCGCTCGCGACGCATTACATCCAAGTCCCACCCGTTCTTCGCGGCCCAATCCTCGTGCATCCAGGCGTCGCGTATGCCCTCGTGACCGCGCTTCACTTCCTCCAAAGTCAGCTTCAAACGGCCTTTGCATGGCACGCCGACAATCGAATCCTCCGACTCCACAATGTCCAACTGTCCTTGGAGTTCGGCCAATCTCTTTGCGCGCTGCTTCTCAGTGCTGAAACCGAGTTCCTGCAATGTCGCGGTCGTCACCTGCTTAATCCTGTCACGCCACGTGCCTGCCTCGTGTTCGTATGCCTTCCGCATCGCAGCCAGCCATTTGTCCAATCGTTCCTTCAGCGGGGCTTCGTCCGCCGGTTCGAGGAACAGGGCTTGATGATGCGTCTGCCAGTAAATCGACTTCCACGGATCGAACGCGGGGTGGCAAGGGAGCTGCCCTTCAAAGTCCTTGCGGGACTTATAGCAGGGCGGAGGAAGCAACCGGCAGGGCGAGATTTCGACGCAGACGGCTTCGGGAAACGGCTCACACGAAAAGACCGCTCTGGCTTGATGGAGCGGATCGTAGAAATCAGGCATGGCCGCTTTCAGCTTGATGACGAGCGGCTTGCCATCCTGGGAGAGCGCAAAAAAATGCTGCCGCCAAGCGTTCTCCTTTGGAGTCTTCCAACCAACAGATTGAAGCTGGCGCTTTTTGCCTTTCGTCAGTTCAATCGCCAGCGGTTTCATCTAATCGACAGGATGCCTGGTTGCGCGAATCTGCGCATCTGGCGCTGGCGGGACCGGATCGTCGAGGCGCTCGAAACGGACAAGCCCTACGACAGAATGATTCTCGAGATGCTGGCGGGTGATGAGCTTGCGCCGGGTGACGAGGTGGCGTTGGCGGCAACCGGGTTCCTGGTGCGCAACTTCAAGATGTTGTCACGCGAGCAATGGCTTGAAGACACCATCAAGCACACGTCGCAGGCGCCGATCAACAGCTGACCAACGCCCTGGCCGCTGTAACGAAACCGCTCGACGCAAACTTTCAGCCGCGCGCTGGCGAGCGTTACCCGGAAACCAGCACCGGACGTCGACTCGCATTGGCCCGCTGGATCGCGAATCCGCGGAACCCATTGACGGCGCGCGTGGCGGCTAATCATGTCTGGCTGCGGCATTTTGGGCGCGGGTTGTTGCCAACCCCGTCTGACTTTGGACGCAACGGGCGTTTGCCAAGCCATCCACAATTGCTGGACTGGCTCGCCGCCGAATTCATGCGTCCAAGCGAACCAGCCGGCAGCAGTGCGTCGGGCGATGACGGTCGAGTGGCGGCGGCGGGTTGGAGTTTTCGACACCTGCACCGCCTGATTGTCAGCAGCGCGGCCTATCGGATGGCATCGACACCCGATGACGCCAATCTCGCGCTGGATCCGGACAACCAGTTTCTCTGGCGGATGAATTCACGTCGGCTCGAGGCGGAAGCGGTTCGGGACAACCTCCTTCATGTGACCGGGATGCTGGATCTGGCCACCGGTGGTCCGGACATCGATCACAAGCTGGCGCTGAGTTCGCGTCGGCGATCGATCTACCTCCGAACGGCCGCCGAGAAGCAGTCGGAATTCCTGCAGATCTTCGATGAGCCGAGTGTCAATGAGTGCTATCAGAGGCGTCCAAGCGTTGTGCCGCAGCAGGCGCTGGCGCTCGGCAACAGCGAGCTTGCCCTTAAACTGTCCCGCATCCTTGCCGGCCGGTTGGAACGAGAATGCGGCGGCGACCAGGTTCGATTCGTGACGCTGGCCTTCCGCTGGGTTCTGGCCAGGCAACCGACGGCCGCCGAATCCGAGGCCTGCGTCCGGTTCCTCTCGTCGCCGGCAACGGTTGCCCACGAGACGGCCGGCGGCCGAGGCTCGCGCATGATCGACAACCTGGTGCTGGTGCTTCTAAACCATAACGACTTTGTCACCGTCCGCTGACCATGAGCTGCAAAGGCATCACCCGACGATCGTTCCTGGCCGACACCGGCATGGGATTCACCGGCCTGGCTTTGGGCGCAATCCTCCATCGCGATGGGGTGCGAATCCGGGCGGATTCCACTGGGCTGCAGTCCGTGCCCGGCGGCGGGCCGCATTTCGAGCCGCGTGCCAAGTCGGTCATCTGGATCTTTCTCTGCGGGGGTGTCAGCCATGTGGAGAGTTTTGACGTCAAGCCAGAGCTGACCAAGTACGCGGGCAAGTCCATTGCGGAGACGCCCTATGCCAGCGTGCTGGCGACGGAACATGCCAATGTGCTGGGTGGAAATCCGTCGCACGGCAATCGAAAGAACATCATGGCCCTGCAAACGGGCCATCGACAGTACGGGCAATGCGGCCTGGCAGTCGGCGACTGGTTCAGTCATATCGGCCAGTGCGCCGACGACATCGCGGCGGTGCGCTTACTGTGGACGATCCACAACGATCACGGCGCCCAGCTCACATGGCAGACTGGGCGTCATCCGCGCGAACTGGAACATCCGTCCCTCGGAGCGTGGGCCTGCTACGGCCTCGGTTCGATGAACGAGAATCTGCCTGAGTTCGTGGTGCTGGGTGTTCCGACGGGGGATTGCTGCGGTGGAGCGTTCACCTACGGCGCCTCGCACCTCGGGCCCGAGCATGGGGGCGTGCGATTGAACACCGACCCCGCAAACCCATTGCCGTTCATCCGCCCACACGAGGCGGCACTCTCAGCCGAGGAGCAGGCGTCGAATTTGAGCCTGTTGGGAAAGCTGAACCGGCTGGCGGGGATCGATTATCCGGATGACCCGCAACTTCGCGCCCGGATCAAGTCTTATGAACTGGCTTTTCAGATGCAGACCAGTGTCCCGGAGACAATCGATTTGTCGCGCGAACCCGCCCACGTCCGCCGCCTTTACGGCCTTGACGGACAGGACACCAAGGCCTTCGCCGAGAAATGCCTGGTCGCCCGGCGCCTCGTCGAACGTGGCGTCCGGTTTGTGCAGATCTTTCACGGGGGTGGCGGGGTGGTGAATGGGATGCGCATTCGAGCATCCAGGCGAATCACTCGAAGTTGTCCGGTCAGGTGGATCAACCGATCGCAGGCCTGCTTCAGGATTTGAAACAGCGCGGCCTGCTGGACGACACGCTGGTTGTCTTTGGAACCGAATTTGGAAGATCGCCCGGCGCCGAGGGTACCGGGCGTGATCATCATCCGCAGGGATTCTGCGCCTGGTTGGCGGGCGGAGGCGTTCGGGGTGGCATCCAGCATGGCGCTACGGACGAGCTGGGCTTTCACGCCGTGTCCTACCGACACTATGTGACGGATATTCACGCGACGGTCCTGCATCAACTGGGCCTCGACTCCCACCGGCTTGAAGTTCGAGGACGCAAGGGGCTCGAACTCGACCACGGCCAGGTGATCCACCCAATTCTGGCGTAGTGGGGCGTGATGACAGCCTTGGTTCAACTTTGTCCATGAGTTGCAAAGCGAGATTGAGGGCAGAGGGCGGAGGGACGCGCCGAAGGACGCGCTGCTTCCTCCACCACTCTGTTTTCTTCACAAATTGGCTGTGCGTAAAGCGGCGAAGCGCTTTCGTCAAAGTTTCAGCTTGATCTCACGGTCGCGTCCTTGCGATTGTCAAACGAGCCGTTCACCAAACTGGCTGCACGGCAACACAATAAATAACCTTAGCATCCCATGTCAAAAACCAAGAACCTCATGTGTCGACAAGCGAAAGCGCTGGCGGTGTGCGCTTTGACGGCCCTCGGAGCCCTGAGTTCGCCCGCCCAGGAACTCATCTACCAGGAAGACTTCGAAACCGATGGCGAGGCGGCCAATCCGCAGCGCTACACCACCGTGGGCAAAGATGTTTATGAAATCGATCGGAAGGCCGAATTGAACAACCAAGACCAGTTGGGTCCTGTCTTCTTTGCTCACAACAACGAAGTCTCGTTCGTCGGCGTGCCCGGCGTCACGCTCGGCCGGCGGATGGTGATGGCGTGGGATCTGGCGATTTCGTCCGCCGAGGCAAGCCCGGCGATGCTGGAACTCTACGATTCAGGCGTCAAATGGCTGTTAAACAACAAGGCCAAGGCCAAGATTGTGGTCATTCCGGGCGGCTCGGTCGAGTCTCTTGGCGTCCTCGGCAAGCGGTTGATCGACGCGGGACACGAGCTTGTGGCGGATGACACCGGCGTCGCTGAGGCGGATGTTGCCACCCAGGGCGATATGCTCTTCAAGGTGGGCGGGGACAGCCGCGGAGGGTTGGCGAAACTTCCCATGCTGTTGGTCAGCTCGAGCAATGCCGATGAGGTGCTTATCGCCAACACCGGCAGCCCAACCCCTCTCGAATCCAAGAAGGGCAAGATCGAGGTTCCCGGTCATCCGGCGGCCGGTGGAAAGACAGGGGAATTCGACATTGCAACCGGCACGTTCACCTATGAACTCCTGGGCAATGAACTGCCGTTCAATTCAATCATTCTCGCCAGCTTTACCGCGCTGGGCGAAGATCCGCCCGTCACACGCCCACTCATCATGCTGATGAATGGACCCAATGACACCCCGAAGGGAGTCAATTTCGGCGGCGGCCCGTTCAGGAACTTCAGTGGCAAACGATTCTTTGGCGGGGCGGGCATTAACAAGTGGACGCTTCCCGACCAGCTGGACCGGAGCCTCACTCTTCGCCCCATCAATGTTGCGGGCAAGAAAAACGTGAAATTGACCATCGCCCTCGCCGGAACATTTCTGGACTTCGAGCGGAGCTCGCTGACCCGGGGTGGCGCCGACTATCTTGAAGTCGCCATCGATACCGACGGCAATGGACCCAATGAGTTCCAGCGGCTGATGTTTTTCACACCACCCTCCGGGAGCGACAAGTTCGTCAACGACTTTGAAACGAACCCGGCCAAGCCCACACGTTTGGGCTTGGAATTCAAGGATGTCACCTACGATATCCCGGCGACCGCAACCTCGCTGGTGATCCAGCTTCGACTCCTCAGCACGTGGTGGAATGAGGTCTTTGCGTTCGATAACATCCGCGTCACGGCGGGTGACATCGCCGTCCCCAAGGCCATCTCCGTTGCCCGCAGTGGCGCGGATGTGGTTATCACCTACACGGGCGGCGTGCTCCACAGTTCGGCCACCGTCAATGGCACCTACACCGCGGAGGCCGGCGCCGCCAGCCCGCTGACGGTCAGGAACGCGAAAGGGGCGAGGTATTATCTGGTCAAGTAACCTTGTCGGGACAATTAGGAATCCGCAATGGCCGGGCGCAAGCCCGGCCGTTTTTTCATGGTGTCAGGGCAAGCGCGACGGCAATCGGCGCCAGGGGATGCTTCGTTTCCTTAGATTCTTTCTGTTCAAATCTTGATGTGCATCAGGGCTGGGCTGCAGCACACCGACTGACGCTCGATCAGAATTGCTCGCCGCTCGTTCCTGCCGCGGCCGTTGTTTCTGCCCCTCTTGCCACCAGAAGCGGGCGCTGGAGAAAGCGGGTTGGGTGGCCGAGCACGTTTGCGCCGAAGTGCCTCATCGGCAATTCGTGTTCACGATTCCCAAGCGGCTGCGCCTCTATTTCCGGTTCGAGCGCCGGCTCCTGGGCGACCTGTGCCGGGCGGCGGCGCGCACGGTGATCACGGTCTATCGCGCCGCCAGCGGCCGGCCCGACGCCGTGCCAGGAATGGTGGGGGCTATCCAGACGTTCGGTCAACTCATCCATGCCCATCCCCACATCCACGCGCTGGTGACCGAAGGAGTGTTCCTGCCAGACGGCACATTCCTGCCGCTGCCCAAGCTGGCGACCGAGCCGTTCCTCAAGCTCTGGGAGCAGGAGGTCTTCGCGCTGCTGCTGGCCGAGGGCAAGATTACCGAGGAGGTGGTCGCCAACATCCGTTCCTGGAAGCATTCGGGCTTCAGCGTGGACCAGAGCGTGCGTTTGGAGGCGGGCGATCGGGCGGGAATCCAGCGCCTCATCCAGTATTTCTTGCGCTGCCCGTTTTCCCAGGCGCGCATGATCGAGGTGACCAATGCGGGCAAGGTGCTCTACAAGACCGGGGACAATCGGTTGGGACGATTCCCCGAAGCCGCCAGCGACGACCTGCTGGCGGGTCCCTCCCGCAACTTCCAAATCTTCGATCCGTTGGACTTCCTGGCCGAAGTGACCCAACACATCCCGGAGATGGGGGACCATCTGATCCGTCGGACCCGTTGACCTGTCCCAAATGCGGATCGGAAATGAAAATCATTGCCTTCACCTGCCTGCCGGCAGGCAGGTCGAGCGAAGGCAGACTGAGGTCGTGGAAAAGATTCTGCGACACTGCGGGTTCTGGGAAGAGGCACCCGCCCGGGACCCAC
>Ga0194125_10012440_pt1 | contig 11230 bp, 7 predicted proteins | sample TA2KigC250mmetaG_FD_148626 | JGI IMG/M metagenome (GOLD analysis project Ga0194125, IMG submission 148626) | Freshwater microbial communities from Lake Tanganyika, Tanzania - TA2015034 Kigoma Deep Cast 250m | ecosystem: Environmental > Aquatic > Freshwater > Lake | place: Tanzania: Lake... | reverse complement strand
CCGTCGCTGTCGTCGTAGATGAGGCTCGTGCCGTTCGAGTTGTTGCCCTTGAAGGGCACCTCGACCCGCTGGGCGAAATCGTAGACCGGCCGCCCGTCGGCCTCGAAGCGGACGGGCTTGAACAGGAAGCCCGCGTCGCTCCAGGCGTTGAGGTCGGCGTCGAGCCAGTTGAACGCCGTCTCGCCGCGGCCCGTGGGCGAGGTTGTCAGTTCGGCGGCCTGGACGGTTTGGTCGTTGTTCGCGTCCTGCCACAGGTAGGCGCCCTCCTTCATCCCCTTCATCACGGGATAGAGCACGCCGCCGCCGAATGGGCCGAAGGCGATGCGGATGGTGCCCGCGAAGGGCTTGAACACATCGCCGTCGCGGATGAAGAGCATATTCGAGTAGTCAATCATCCCCCATCCGAACTGCTTGCCGTTCTTGGCGGTCATCACGCGGAAGTGGCCGGCGTAGCCGCCGGGGTTGGGCATCTCGATCATGTTCTCGGCGGTCGGCCGCCAGATGGTGCTCCAGGGCACGCACGTGCCCTTCGCCAGGTCAACCTTCCAAAGGACGTTGTGGCAGTAGAGCTCGTCGGGGTGCTTGGGGTCCATGTAGGCCCAGCCGAAGTAGGATGAGCCGCCGAAGAACTCGGCGACGAGTTTCCCACTCTTCGTGTCCCAGACGCTATGGCGCTTCGGCCCGTCCAAGGTCTCGGCGACCCACAGGTTGCCGTTCTTGTCAAGCGCGATGCCGCCGGGCTCCAGGATGCCGTTGGGGTCGTATCGCCCGACCCGCGGCCTCCCGCCCTCCTTGCCGATGCTCTTGATGCGATCGATGAACTTGCCGTCGCGCGAGAAGACCGAGATCCTTTGGCGTTTGCCTCCGTTCGCCACATAGATCTTGCCGTCGGCGCCAGCGGCAATGCCCGCGGGTTTATCCACGTCCACTTGGTCGAAGGTGACCTCACCAACCTTCTTCACGGCGACGTACACTTGGTCGCCCGTGATGGCCGCAAAGCCCCAGGACTGGGCGGCGATACGGCCCGGCTTGGCCAGAGGCCAGGTCTTCTTGAGGTTACCCTGGACATCGTACTCTGCAATCAGGTCGCGCGCCCCCCAGGACACGAGCACCGTGTCTTCTTGGAAGGCCACTCCGGTGGCGACGTTGGACTTGGCGTCGCCGCCGGGGGGCGGGGCGAGGAAGGGCTTGCCGTTGCCCCAGTTGAGGGGGCGCCCGTCCTTGGCGTCGAAGACCTTGACGGAGTGCTCGCCCTCGTAGCCGTGGTCGCCGACGACGAAGAGGCGCTCGCCATCGGTCGCCATGTCCTCGGCGTTGTGGCGGAGGCCCATGAGCTTCTTGCCCTTGAGGTCGGTCTTGATGATGCCCCAGCCCGATTCGCTCATGTTCCAGGAAAGGAACATCGCGTCGCCCGCGGCGCAGACGCTGGTGGGGCAGCCGTGGTCGCCGCCCCAGCCGCCCGTGTTGTCGTCGGTCTTGTAGGGCGGCTGGCCGCTGTTGTGGGCGGAGAGGATGAACCTGGTCTTGAGCGGCTGATGGGTCAGCCCCTTCCAGGCGTAGGCGCCGGGGGCGAGGGGCTTGCCCGCGTCGTCCAAACCGTCCCACCGCTCGACGTTCTGCCCCGCCCGCCGTGCGCCGGAAGCGACGAGGATGCGCTTGACCATGCCCGTCGCATCGAAGAGGCAGATGCTCACCTCGCTCTCCTCGGGCACGTCGTAGGTGAAGGTGAGGGGCATGGGCTTCTCGGGCGGCAGGCCCTCCTCGACCAGGTCCTTGGGCAGGTTGCCCTTCTCGGAGAAGATGATCTTGCCCCAGACGGATGACGACTGGTAGACGAAGCCTGGCCCGGCCATCACGTCGTAGCACCAGGCCCCGCCGCCGGCGGTCTTCAGGCCGTCGGGCGTGCCCCAGAAGACGCAGACGGATGCGGCCAGGATGTCGCCGGCCTTTACTGGTTTGACGCCGAAGGTGGCCCAGGGGATGCGGTACTCGAAGGTGTAGCCGCGCGCATCGTCGGCCTTCGCGTAGGCGGCCTGGAACTTGTCGCGGGGGATGACGCCGTTGGCCCCCAGGTCCGGACGGAGGGGCTTGCTGAAGGTCATCGCCTTCATCGCGACAAGGTTCGGCTCCTTGCGGTCGGTGTAGTACCAGAGCATCAGCGTGCACATCTTGTCGCTCTCGTCCCTGTTGAAGGACGACTTGTTGATCGGGTAGCCGAGGGCGGGGTCGAGCGACATGAAGATTTGGCAGACATCGGCGTCCCAGGCACGGTCGGGGTCAACGTTCGGGTCATGGCGATTCATCATCGGCGATGGGTCGCGGACGACGCCGCTGATGTAGAGCGCCTCGGCGTCGTACATCAGCGCGCAGCGCGCGCTCTGCATCTCGCTCGTCTCCGAGACCACATACATGAGAATCTGCCCGGAGAGGTCCCAATCATCGAGCTTTCCATCAATCGCCACCTTGCCTGGCACGGGCACGGCATAGACCTTCTTGTGGCGACCTAGCCCCGTGTCGGCGAGGGCGGACACCGAGGCGGTGAGAAGGGCAATGCAGATGGCTGCCTTGAGGCGCATGGTGCGCTCCTGCCAAGAAGGGACCAGAGGGACAAAAGGGACCCAAGGGACCAAAAGGACTCTCGCTTGTGCCGGAGGCCTGTCTTGTAGCCCGCGAAGCGGGCGACCCAGTCGTAGCCCAGGGCGACCAAAGGGAGGCCTGGGAAAAGGCGTCCCCCATTCATGAGCCCCTGGAAGGGGCGATTCATGGCCCTCTGAATCGCCCCCTTCGGGGGCTCCCCGCTTGATGCACCCATACCCAGGGCTCCCTTCGGTCGCCCTGGGCTACGGCCCAAACGCCCCCGTTCGGGGGCTCAGACAATTGCATCCCCCGCTCGTCCCGACGGTCCTCCGTCGGGGTGCAGGGTGCCCTCGACGAAGCCTGCCCCTTCGGCAAGCTCAGGGCAGGCTCTGAGCGAAGCCGAACGGGCTCGCGCCAGGCTTGGACGCTCTGGCGTCCATCTTACCTCTGGACGCGGGAAGATCAAGCGGGACGGAGGGGGAGGAGGCCCCATCGTCAGAGGGAGAGGAGGTAGGCGACCAGGTCGTCGAGCTCCTCCTTGGTGAGGTGGGAGGTGCGGCCGTGCTTGTCGCCCTGGTTGAACTTGGTGAGGACCTCGAGGAGGGTGACGGCGCGGCCGTCGTGGAGGTAGGGGCCGGTGCGGTAGAGCTCGAGGAGGGAGGGGTTGTCGAATGCCTTGACGCCGGCGTCGAGGGGGCCGGTGGTGCCGACGTCGTGGGTCTTGAGGTCGGTGAAGAGCTCGCCGGAGTGGCAGGCGGCGCAGTAGGTCTTTGGGCTGCGGAAGATTGCCTCGCCGCGCTTGGCGGCGGGGGTGAGCGAGCCGTCGCGGCTGCGGTAGGGGCTGGGGCGGGGGGTGAGGGAGCGGAGGTAGGCGTCAATGGCCTTCGCCTCGTCCTCGACGACGGCGCGGTAGAGGATGAACTGGAGGCCGGCTCGGACGGCGTGCTCCATGTCCTCGCGGATGCCGAGGGACATCATGGGGGCGGTGCGGTGGGCGTTGAGCATGCTCTTGTTGTTCTTGGGGTTGCCCATGCCGTCGTTGAGGAGGTCCCAGTTGAGGCCGTCCACGCGTGCGTCGGGGTGGCAGGTGGCGCAGCTCATCCAGCGCTGGTAGCAGATGCGTGCGTCGTGGAAGAGCATTTCGCCGCGGCGGGCGAGGTCGGGCTGGACGGCGGGGCCGAGGGGGAGGGTGGCTTCGAGGCGCGCGCGCTCGCCGCTGATGAGGGCGAGGGTGTCGGAGAAGTAGTTGGCGACGTAGAGGGTCTTGCCCGTCGGGTCGAAGGCGGCGCCCATCGGCCCTTCGCCGCCGGTGGGGCTGCGGCGGATGGCGTCCCAGCGGCGCAGCAGCGACAACTCGTTGGCCAGCTCGGGCAGGCGGTCCGCGGGCTGCTTGGCCAGGCGCTCGTGGAGGCGGACGAGGTCAATGAAGGCGACCTCGTGGGAGCAGGGGAAGGTGACGGCGAGGGTCTTGGCGTCGGGCGAGAGGACGGCGGCGAAGGGGTCGGCGGTGCCGTGGCTCGCCTCGTCCATGAGCACGGTGGCGTGCCACTTGCGGGTCTTGGCGTCGAGGATCGTCAGGCCGCTGTTGTTCACCCAGCCGCGTTCGAGCTGGGTGGGCGGGAGGTTGAAGCGGGCGACGACGTGGACGACGTAGACCCAGGCGCCGTCGGGCGAGCAGGCGATCTGGCGGAGGTTGATGGCGCCCGAGGGGAGCTTGATCGTGGCGAGGGGCTTGAGCGTCTTCGCGTCGTACGCGTTCACCACGCACGCATTGTCGGGGTCGGTGGCGGGGCCGAGGGGGAGGAGGTTGGCGACCCAGAGGGTCGCGCCGTCGGGCGAGGGGGCGCAGAAGACCGGCTCGCGGGTGGCTGGGAGGTTTTGCACAAGCTTCTTCGCCGCGGTGTCCACAACGGCCACGTTGTTCAGGAAGCGGTCGCAGGCGTAGAGGCGGTCGCCGTCGGGGGGGAGAGCAAGGCCGCAGGCGGACCGGCCGGCCTCGACCTTGGCTCCCACGCTGCCGGTCTTGGCATCCACGAGGGCGACCGTGCCGGAATCGGCGTCGGCGACGAAGAGGTTGGCGCCATCGCGCGAGAGCGCCAGGCCGGCGGGGGAGCCCCCCACGAGCGCCCGCCACGCCACCTTGCGCGCCGCGAGGTCCACCGCGGCCACGGCGCCCGCGGTGTGGAGCGAGACAAAGGCGCGGGAGCCGTCGGCCGCCATCGCCATGCCCCAGGGGGACTGGTGGGCGGGCCGAGCCGTCTCCGCGCCCCACGCGGCGGCTCCGGCCAGCATGAGTGTGACGAAGGCCCCCCTTCGCAACGTTTCCGCCATTCGCTCGACCTCTGCGTGAGTGCCTCGAGGGAGGTGCTCCCGGTGCGAGAGCGCGCGAACCATCATTCTAGCCATTCCCGCCCCTCACGGCAAATAACGCGCTTGCGTTTCGCGCGGAATCCGCTACACTATGGGGGATGGGCCTCGGCCCTCTGCTGTCCGACGCCCGGGTCCTTGAAGGCACTAACCTCCCCCACCCCCTCGACCCATGCGGCCTCATCCCGGCCCGGGGCCAATGGAGAGAGGCGTGGGGGAGGCCCACTCCTTCCCGCCCGCCGGCCGCGGCAACCCAAGCGATACGGAGCAAGGCATGGCACCCGACGAGAAGCTGGCGAGCGAGCTGGCGCGCCGGGCGAGGGACGGCCGGCTGCCGTGCGCCGCGGCCTTCGCCATTGCGGAGGAGCTGGGCGTGCCCCGCCTCCAGGTGGGCCAGGCCGCCGACGAGTTGGGGGTCAAGATCGTTGACTGCCAGCTCGGCTGCTTCGGGCGAGGGAAGAGGCCGGGGAGCCGTTGGCCCCAGCGCAAGCGCTGACGAGGCGCGTCATGCCGAGCGAAGCCGAGGCATCTCTCTGCGGCCGCAGGAGAAGAGAGATTCCTCGACTTCGCAAGGCTCCGCTCGGAATGACCCCACCGGGGGCCCGTCGTCGGCTGCGCAGGGGCCGGTGAGGAACTCAGTGGCCCAGGCTCTCTGCATCATCGGCCGGAAGCGGGTGGGGAAGACGACGCTGATCGAGCGCCTCATCCCCGAGCTGAGCCGCCGCGGCTATCGCGTGGCGACGGTGAAGCGGCCGGCCCACCACTTCGCCTTCGACCTGCCGGGGAAGGATAGCCGCCGGCACTTTGAGGCGGGCGCCGTGGCCAGCCTGGTCTACGGCGACGGCAAGGTGGCCGTCGTCCGCCGCACGCCAGGGCCGCCGCGCCTAGAGGACCTTCTGGCGGAATGCGTGCCGAACGCTGACCTCGTGCTGGTGGAGGGGCACAAGAGCGCGACGCTGCCCAAGATCGAGGTCTTCCGCGCCGGCGCCCACCCGCAGCCGCTCTACAGCGGCCAGCCCCACATCCTGGCCATCGCCAGCGACGCCCCGGTCGAGCTGGGCATCCCGTGGCTGGACCTCAATGACACGGCGGCCATTGCCGAGTTCATCGTCGCACGCTTTCCCCTCAAGACTGCCTGAAGGCAGGACTCCCAACGCGCCGATGCCGTCGTTCGGCGTCCTGCCTTCAGGCGGTCTTGGGGGCCGCCCGGTTGCGCTGGGCGCCGCCTTGCATATATAATCGTGGCCGGGGAGGGAGTGGCAGCGGCCGCTGTGCGGTGCGGTCGCCGCGCAGCGATGGATGTCGGCCCAATGGCAACAGCTCCCCCAGACAAGCTGGCGCGCGTGCGCCGCGTGACGATGGCGGCGCTCAGTGTGTTGGACCTCCTGCTCGTGCTTGCCATCGGCGGCGTGGTGCTGGGCTATGACTTCGGGCCGGCTCCCGCGGCACAGCAGCCGCTGTTGCGGGGGCTGGACCTCGCGTTGCTGGCCTTCTTCCTGGCTGAGTGGGTGGTGCGGGTGGCCCTGGCGGAGCGGCGGCTTCGCTTCGCGGCCTCGCGGTGGTACGACGCGCTGGCCCTGGCGGCGCTGCTGGATGCGGCGGCGGGGGGCCGCGCCACGTGGTCGTGGTTCCTCGTGCGGGGCGGCGCGGCGGGGCTGATAGCCCTGGCGCGGGCGGGGTGGGTGCGGCGCCTGGTGGGCCGGCTGTGGCGGCATCCCGCGCCGCTCCTGGTGGGGAGCTTTGCCGGCGCGATCCTGCTCGGCACTGCGCTCCTGGCCCTGCCGATCGCCAGCGAGAGTAAGCAGAGCATCGGGGTGGTGAACGCCCTGTTCACCGCTACGTCGGCCGTCTGCGTGACCGGGCTGACCGTGCTGGACACTGGGACGGCTTTCACGCTCTTCGGGCAGGTGGTGATCCTGGCGCTGATTCAGCTCGGCGGGTTGGGCATCATGACCTTCTCCGCCGCCATGTTCCTGATGGCCGGGCGCGCGATCTCGGCTTCCCAGGGCGTCGCCCTTCAGTCCATGCTCGACCAGGAGTCGGCGCGGGAGGCCCGGACGCTGGTGCGCTTCATCGCGCTCTTGACCCTGGCCGTCGAGGCGGCGGGCGCGGTCGCCCTCTTCTTCTGCTTCGCCGGCCGCGAGGGCTACACGGTGCAGGCCGTGTACTCCGCGGTCTTCCACTCGGTGTCCGCCTTCTGCAACGCGGGTTTCTCGCTGTACGGCAGGAGCTTCGTGGAGTATCGCGGCCACCTGGGGCTGAACCTCACGATCACCACGCTCATCATCGTCGGCGGGCTCGGCTTCCCCGTGCTGCGCGACCTGCTGGTCGTGGGCCGGCGGCAGCGTCTGGGCGAGGGCCGCTCGCCCCGGCTCCACACGCAGACCAAAGTGGTCCTCACCACCTCCGCCATCCTCATCGTGGGCGGCGCCCTGGTCTTCTACCTCCTCGAGCTGCCCTCCACCCTCGGACCGATGCGGCCGGGCGAGCGGGTGCTCGCCAGCTACTTCCAGTCGGTCACCACGCGCACGGCCGGCTTCAACACGGTGGACATCGCCGCGGTGCGGACGCCGGTGCTGGTGGTGCTGATGTTCCTGATGTTCGTCGGCGCCTCGCCCGGCGGCACGGGGGGCGGGATCAAGACGACCACGGCGGCCATCCTGTTCCAGGCCATGCGCTCCGCCTTCCGCCGCCGGCCCGAGGTCGAGCTGTTCGGCCGCACCGTGCCGCGCTCCACCATCCGACGCTCCATCGCCCTGGTCACCCTCTCCGCTCTCCTGCTCCTTGCAGCGGCGGTCGCGCTCACGAGCGCCGAGCCGCGCCAGCCCTTCGACAAGCTCGTGTTCGAACAGGTGTCGGCCTTCGGCACGGTGGGGCTCTCGACCGGCATCACCGCGGCCCTCTCAGACGCCGGCAAGCTGATCATCCTCGCGCTCATGTTCGCCGGGCGCATCGGCCCGCTCACGCTCATGTTCTCCCTCCTAGGCGAGGGACGCCCGGCGCGCTACAAGTACCCCAACACCCATATCATGGTAGGATAGAGCTGGAGGAACACAGCCATGCCACGCGTCGCCGTGTTCGGCCTGGGACAGTTTGGGACCACGCTCGCCGAGGCCCTGGTGCAGCAGGGGGCCGAGGTGCTGGCGTTCGACACCGACCCCGAGCGCGTCGAGGCGGTGAAGGAGCGCGTCTCGATGGCCGTGGCGCTCGACTCGACCGACGAGCAGGCGCTGCGCGCCGTGGGACTCGAACAGGTGCAGACCGCCATCGTGACGATGGGCACGAACATCGAGGCCAACATCCTCACCACTGCGCTCCTCAAGCAGCTCGGCGTGCCCCGCATCATGGCGCGGGCCACCACGCCCACCCAGGAGCGCATCCTGCGCGCCATCGGCGCCAACAAGATCATCAACGTCGAGCGCGAGATGGGCGAGGCCATCGCCACCACCCTCGCCATCGGAGAAGTCCACCGCTTCTTCACCCTCGCCACCGGGCACAGCATCGTCGAGGTTGACGTGCCCGAGCGCCTCCTCGGCAAGACCGTCGAGGAGGCCCAGCTCCGCCAGCGCCACAACGTGAACATCGTGGCGATCAAGAAGCGGCGGCCGGACGTGGACGAGCGCGGCCGCCGCGCGCTCCGCGAGGAGATCAGCATCGTGCCCAAGCCCACCGACAAGCTCGAGGAGGGCGACCTGCTGGTCCTGGCGGGGGAGAACGACGACATTCAGGCCCTCTTGAGGGGATGACCCGTGGCGCTCTCGAATCTTCGTCGCCTCCTCCTCCTGCGCCCGCGGCTCTGGCTCCTGCTCATCCTCTGGCCCCTCGCCGCACTCCTCCTCATCCTCGCACCACTCGGCATCGTGCAGTCCGAAACCACCGCGATTGGGGCCACCCTCACCATCGTCATCGTCCTCGCCGTCGCCAGCCTCATCCTGCTCCTCCTCGTCGCCCGACGCATCCGCCAAGGCATCCGCGAGCTGCGCGCCAAGCTGTTCCAGGGCGACTACGAGGGCGCACTCGACGTCGCCCGCCGATACCCGTCCGTCGGCCAGGCCCTTGGCTTCGAAAGCGCACTGGCCCGCATGCTCGACTTCGACGCCCGCCGCGCCGAGAAGCTCGCCGCCGCCACACGCCTCCTCAGCAGCCTCTTCCACGAGGCCGACCAGTCCTTCTTCATCGCCGACCTCGAGGAAAACCTCCTCCACCTCAGCCGCGCCACTCGACAGCTCTTCGGCGTCAAGGTCGAGCGCTTCTCTCTCCTCTCCGTCCTCGTCCTACCAGCCAACCGCGAGTTCGGCCAGTTCTACAACTCCCTCGCCAGCGGCGAGCGCGCCCGGGCCGACGCCACGCTCACCCTCCACCTCCCAGTCCGCCAGGCCGCCAGGGAGGTCTCGCTCCGCATGTTCGGCGTCCAGAGCGACGAGGGGACCGTCCTCTACATCCTGGGCTTCCTCTTCCCACCCCACCCCCGCGAAGCCGCAGCCCTCGCCCCGGCGGACGACGAGGCCGCCAGCACCCGCTAACCCCCCAGGAGCAACCATGCAGCTTCCCCAGATTGACCTCTGTGGCCGCCGCGTCAGCCGCATCGCCGTCGGCGGAAACCCCTTCAGCGGCATCGGACACCAGGACGCCGCACTCGACCGCGAGATGAAGGACTACTACACCGTCGGCCGCATCAAGGACACCCTCTTCCAGTGCGAGGAGCTGGGCATCAACACCGCCTTCATGCGCGCCGACGCCCACATCATGCGCATGCTCCGCGAATACTGGAACGAGGGGGGCAAAATCCAGTGGTTCGCCCAGCACGCCCCCGAGCACCGCAACTGGCTCGACAACATCAAGAGCGCCAAGGGCGCGGGGGCCACAGGCATCTACATCCAGGGCGGCGTCACCGACACCCTCCAGGAGGCCAACAAGCTCGACGACCTCCGCGAAGCCCTCGCACTCCTCCGCTCCCTCGGCGTCGTCAGCGGCCTCGCCGGCCACCAGCCCAAAACCCACCGCGACGTGCAGGCCATGGGCCTCGACTTCGACTTCCACATGGTCTGCTTCTACAACCTCACCGGCCGCCGCGGCAAGGTGGACGTTGCCGACCCCGACTCCGAGCGCTACCGCGCCGAGGACCGCAAGCTCGCCGCCAACCTCCTCCGCGACCTCAAGAAGCCCTGCGTCGCCTACAAAATCATGGCCGCCGGCCGCAACGACCCGGCCGAGGCCATCCCCTACGCCGTCCGCCACCTCAAGCCCACCGACATCCTCTGCCTCGGCTTCTTCCCCAAGCACCGCCCCACCGAAATCCGCGACGACATCGCCCTCTTCTGCGAAGCCCTGTAGGGCGTGCATACCTGCACGCGGAATCCGCCCGTCCGTGTTCGTCCGTGTCTGTCCGTGTGATTCCTTCGCTCCGCCGGCTTGACAACGAGACGGCACCCTGCCATGCTGTGCCACAAGGGGCGTAGCCGCAAGCGTCCCGCTTGCGACGCTTCCGGGCCGCTCGACAAGCGGGACGCTTGTCGCTAAGTTCCGCGTGCGGGCCTGGCCCGAGGGTTTCCGAGGGCTGTGCACGCCCTACAGGAGGATGCGGACATGAGGGCAATGGCGCATGTTTGGGCGGCGTTGGCCTTGCTGGCCGCGCTCGCCGCCATCGGCTGCTCCCGGTTGCACCCGCCGAAGGCCAGCAAGGAGCGGGCGGTGGACCTGGGGGGCGGGGTGAAGATGGCCTTCGTGCTCATCCCCGCCGGCTCGTTCACGATGGGGAGTACGGAGGCCGACATCAAGGCCGTCGTGGCGAAGTGGCCCGAGGCGGTGGCGGAATGGTTCGCCGACGAGAAGCCCGCCCACAAGGTGACGATTTCACGGGCCTTCTGGATGGGGAAGCACGAGGTCACGGTCGGCCAATTCCGCAAGTTCGTAGACGCCACGGGCTACAAGACCGATGCCGAGAAGGGCACGGGGTTCAAGGGCGCATTCGTGGTCGCCGACGGCGAGGGCAAACTGGCAGAGGATGCGAGCTGGCGCAATCCGTACTTCAAGCAGACCGACGACCACCCGGTCGTCTGCGTGAGCTGGAACGACGCCCGCGCCTTCGTGGATTGGTTGAATGCGACCGACAAGGCCAGGCCGGCGGGCTCCACGTATCGTCTGCCGACGGAGGCCGAATGGGAGTACGCCTGCCGGGCCGGAACCACCACCTGGTATCAGTGGGGCGACGACCCCGACAAGGGGAAGGGCTGGTGCAACGCCGCCGACGTGACGGCCAAGAAGACCTTTCCCGACTGGACCGTGT
>Ga0194125_10012434_pt1 | contig 11235 bp, 11 predicted proteins | sample TA2KigC250mmetaG_FD_148626 | JGI IMG/M metagenome (GOLD analysis project Ga0194125, IMG submission 148626) | Freshwater microbial communities from Lake Tanganyika, Tanzania - TA2015034 Kigoma Deep Cast 250m | ecosystem: Environmental > Aquatic > Freshwater > Lake | place: Tanzania: Lake... | reverse complement strand
CGTCTCGCGAATGTACCGACGAATGGTCTCGAGGTTCCTCAGCGATACCGGCAACAAATCCTCTCGAACATCCCTTGGGATTTCACCCAAGTCCTTCAGTTGCACAAAGGTAGCGATGGGAGTCATCAGGTTGTTCAAGTCGTGCGCCATCCCACGCGACATCCGACCCAACACGTCCAACTCCCGTAACGACTCGAGCTCGTTCTCGAGCCGGCATAGGCTCGCCACCAACCGTAGGTTGCCCGCAAGCTCCGCCAGGCCTTCCACCGCCTCCGCCGTGTACCCCGCACCTTCCAACCGCGCCCCAACCAACAACAACCCCAGCGGCTCATCCCCAGCCATCAACCCAAAACCGTACTCCGGCTCCAGGTCCGTCAATTGTCGCCTCGCCTCCGCCGCCAACTCGATCAACTCAGCCCCCCCACCCCCACCGGCCGCCGTGTACGCCAGATAAACCGCTCGCGTCTCCCGGAAATAACGGAACAACGGACAGTCGTAACCCAGCTCCGGCAACCGCCGCCCAGCAGGCCCCGGGTGCGACCGCTGCACCTGGAAGCCCCGCGCCGCCCCGCCCAGCGTCACAAGCTGGTAGGACCCCACCCCCAGCGCGCCGACCAGCAAGCCGTGCAACTCGTCCAGAATCCTCCCCGTATCCGTCTGCCCGGGTAGCCGCTCGATGAACCGCCGGATGTCGCCCTGGTATCCCATGCCCATGCCCGATCGGCTCACCCGCCCCCAAACCATCCCGATCCCGGCGCCACACCACCGCCGCACCCCCAAGCTGGCATCCTAGCCTTGACCCGGTTCATGCCCCCTCCCGGTATCGGCCCAGCACCAAGCAGGCGTCCTTGCCCTCGAAACCCGAGCTCAGGTTCAACGCGTGCCGCACCGGATAGGGACGGCACCGCTTGGGCACGTAATCCAAATCGCACCCATCCCCAGCCATCGCGTGGTTCAGCGTCGGCGGAATCGCCCCGCGCGCAATCGCCAGCGCGCACACCACCGTCTCCAGCGCCCCAGCCGCCCCCAATAAATGACCCGTAACCGGCTTCGTCGAACTCACCGCCACCCGGCTTGTCCAGCGGCCAAAGACCTCCTTGAGTGCGTCCGTCTCCGCCAAGTCCCCCGCCTCCGTCGCCGAACCGTGCGCGTTCACATAGTCGATCTCGCCCGGATGCAACCGCGCCTCCGCCAGCGCCCGCTCCATCGCCCCAGCCAACCCGCGCCCCTCCCGCAACACCGGCGCTGCGTCCACACCCTCGCTGCTCTGCCCGTGCCCAAGCACCTCCGCATAGATCCGCGCCCGGCGCGCGACCGCATGCCCCAGCTCCTCCAACACCACGAACGCCGCCCCTTCCCCCAACACGAACCCATCGCGGTGCCGATCGAACGGACGCATCGCTTGGCTCGGCTTGTCCTGCCACCGCGTCATAAGCCGGGCCCCTGTCAAACTCGCCCACGCCCCCTCGTTCAGCGCCGCATCCGTGCCCCCAGCCAACATCGCATCCGCTTCGTCCGCCTGGATCTGGCGAAACGCTAAACCCACCGCCGCATTCCCCGAAACACACCCGGACCCCACCGTCACATGCGGCCCGCGCAACCCAAGCGCCAAGTCGACCTCCCCCGAACTCGCCCCGAGATACGCATGCATCAGCGCCGGCGCCCCTCCGCTCCGAACCCCCTTCCCCACCCCATCGGCGGCCGCACGAGCCAGCGCCTCCCACCCCACCGACACCGTCCCGTCCACCAACCCCATCCGCCGCGTCCGCTGTCCATTGGCCCAACCCGCATCCTCGAGCGCCCGTCGCGCCGCCGCCAACTCGAACTGCAGCGCCCGGTCCCAACGCCGGGACTTCCGCGCGTCCATGTAACGTCCGGGCTTGAACTCCTTGACCTCGGCCGCCAACCGACAGGGCGAAGACCCAGGATCGAACTGCGTCAGCCAACCCACCGCACTGGTCCCTTCGCACAAGGAACGCCAGAACTCCGCCAAATCGCTCCCGTTGGGCGCGATCACCCCCAACCCCGTGATCACCACCCGCCGGATCGCTTGCCGAGTCATGACCATACTCCCTTCACTCCTCGACCACCCCAAGGCCCGCACACGGCAACAAGACCCGAAAGGTCGTCCCCCGCCCCAACTCCGTCTCCACCTCCAGCGCCCCGCCGGCCTGCAACACCAACCGCCGCACGATCGATAACCCAATCCCGCTCCCCTTCGGCGCTGGCTTGGTCGTGAACCGCACGTGAAACAGCTTCTGCATCGCCTCCGCCGGAATCCCCGCCCCACTGTCCCGCACCGTGAAGGTCACAAACGGCCCCTCTCCCGCAAAACCCGCTCCGGAAACAAACCGCCGCCCACGCCCCTCGCTCCGCCGCCCAGGCTCCAACGGCCCCTGCTCGAATGCCGCCGCGAGCTCGACCCGCAACGGCGCCGGGCCCGCCTGCAACGCGTTGATCACCAGGTTCAGCAAGACCTGGATCAAATCCACCCCGTTCATCGGCGCCTCGAAATCCACCGACCATGGCCGCACCACCAACTCCTTGTCCCGCGCATCCGGGTGCACCTGCAACAGATTGTTCACGTCCGCCAACGCCTGGTTCACCTTCAGCACTCTCGGCTCCGACCGGCCCTCGCGCAGAAATCCCAGATACCGCTGGACCACGTCAATACAGTTGGCCACCTGCCCGTTGAGCGTCCGAATCACCTCCCGAAACTGCTTCATCCCCTGCCCCTCGAGATAGCTGCGACTCCCCAGTTGCGTGTCCAACAACGCTATGTAGCCGGCGATGATCGTCAGCGGCCCGTTCAAATCGTGCAGCACACTCCCGTAAATGTCGCCCTGCTGCTTCGCCCACTCCTGGTGCGCCTGCAACACCTCCAGCTCCCGATGCAGCGCCCGCAACCGTTCCGTGCTCTGCCGCAGTTGCCGCGCCCCCAACCGCCGCTCGACCGCGCTCGCCACCGCCGCCCGCATCTCCGCAACCGTGAACGGCTTCGAGAGATAATCGTGTGCTCCCAACCTCAAGGCTTGCCGCGCCGTCTCCAGCGTCTCGTACGCGGTCAAAATGATCACCTGCGTGTCCGGGTCGATCTCCTTGAGCCGCCGCAACACCTCGATGCCCGACATCCCAGGCATCCGAATGTCCACCACCGCCACATCCACCGGCGATCCCAGCGCCAACGCCACCGCCTCTTCCCCGCCAGGACTCAGCAACACCCGGTACTCACTCCGAAATAACACCCGCACCGAGTTGCGCGGCCCCTCCTCGTCGTCCACCACCAACAACGTCGGCTGCCCCAATTTGGAGCCGCCGCTCGCCTTCAACTCGCTGGCCGTTTCCGCCGTCAGTGCCATGTCCGCTCAACCGAATCGCTCACCCATCCCCTCAGCCCGAACCCGAACCGCTCCCTCGCCCCCCCACCCCGCTCGACCCAAGAACGCACCCCTACCGCACGCCTTGTCCCAAACCAGGTGCCGTCCCTGTCTCTTGACATGAATCGCGCCGCGTTCAAGGAAAAACTTCGACAACCCATGCCCACCCGTGTAGCTTCCGACACGCGGCCTCCGGGCCAGCGCACTGCCACCGCCCGACCCCATGGCGCGCCTAGTCATTTGCTCAGGTCCCGAGCAAGGGCTCGAACTCGAGCTCAAGCGTGGCCCCAACGCCCTCGGCCGCGCCCCAGCCAACGATCTCCTCCTCTCCGACCACACCGTCTCCGGCTACCATTGCGAACTCGAAGTCACCGACTTCAGCGCCAAAGTCAAGGACCTGGGCTCGACCAACGGCACGTTCGTCCAAGGCCAGCGCGTCCTCGAGGCCGAGCTCAAAGACGGCCACCAACTCCGCCTCGGCTCGCTCGAGCTTCGGCTTGCGCTCGAGTCCCCCGAAATCGCCATCCCCACGCTCACCGTCCCGGAGGCCCCGGGCCCTCGCTTCCTCCCGGACGGCGCCCCAGCCTGCGAACAACACCACCACCTCCCCGCCACCCTCCACTGCCGCCAGTGCGCCCGCGCCTGGTGCGACGACTGCGTCCATCCCCTCCGCCTCGCAGGCGGTCAAACGCGCATCTTCTGCCCGACCTGCAGCGGCCCCTGTGCGCCGCTCGAGACTGCCGCCGCCGCCGCCAAGCGCTCCCTCTGGCTCCGCCTCTGGGACACCCTCACCGGACCCGCGCGCCCCGCCCGCTCCCGCCGCCGCCCGCCCCGCCCCCCCTACCAGCGCCGACGCTGATTCGCCAAGACCAACCGCTTCAGGAACCGCGCACGATCCCCGTCATCCTCGGTTAACCCACACGCTCGGGGACGTGGGATACCGGTTCGACGACGAGGATCGGTCTAGGGGCCGTCCATAGGAGGAGCGGACAGGGCGCCGCCAAGGTTCCAGAGGTTGCAGATGGCCCACCATGTTCTCCTCGCGACCCCAATGGGTTGTTACTCATGAGTCACCGAGATGGTCTACAAGTCGTCGGCAGGGCGCGCAGTCCTCTGCGCGCCGTCAACCACGGTGGACTTACGAGGCTGCGGCGCGCAGAGGACTGCGCGCCCTGCAATGCGTCGTCTATCTCGACCTCTCATCAGTAGGTTCAACACCACCGGGTCGGTGCTCAGCGTCCGATACCCCATGAGCTTCCTGCCGTCCGTTGATACTTGCCCCGCGAGAAGCCACATGTCGCCGGGCGTCTCCACCTTCCGCGCAGTGAGTGAGCGCCCCCTGGGCCCCATCGCCGCCAACAGTAGCCTTTGCTGTCTGCTTCGCGTCGGTCAGTGCCACGAGCCCGAGGCCGCCCAGAAGTACCGGCGCCAGCCAGGGCCAGCGTCCCCGGGAATGATCGTGTTTGATCAACGAGGATGTCGCGACGCTTGAGGTGGGCCAATTCGTGCAGGAAAACGTAGCGCAACTCGGCCGGCGTGAAGCCTCCCGCAACGCCTTCGGGCAGTAGTAACCACGGCCGGATGAAGCCCATCAGCGCGGGGCTGCCCACCGCGCGGCTCTGCACTACGGGCAAGACCCGGCGGACCTCCATCCGCCGCTGCACCTCGGCGAGCACCTCTCCCACGGTCGGATTCACCACGGCATGCTGCCGGGCAAGCTCCGCGTTGAGCCGGCGACCGGACCAGACCACTTGCGCCAGCAGGACCAGCGCTCCGAGCAGCCAGGCTGCACCAAGGAGGGGAGAGCCAGGCCGAACCGCTGGACATCTCCGGGTCGCTTCCAGCGCCCGGGGCACCGCTCCCAGACCGGCTCGAGGATAGCCATGCGCCTACCGGTTCCACAGGCATCGACCGAGGAGGAATCTCCCCGACCGCCTGCGTCGATCCCGAGCTGTTCGCAGCCTCCGAAAGCGCCACGGGCCGGGACTCCTCAGCGGTCCCAGGAGCCGTGAGCTTTGCCGGGGCGGGCGACGGTCCGGCCGGGTTGGGGGCAGCCTTCACCCAATGGTGGGGCCGACCGGCGCGATGTAAGTTGCGCCCCTGGATTCAGGGCCTAGAATTGGGAGCGTGAAAGAGGTGGCCACATTGCTGAACGCGATGCGCGAGGCCGAGGTCATCGCCGAATATGCGCTGTTCGGTGCGGCGGCTCAGATGCGCTACACCGAAGCGGTGGCCACTTTCGACGCCGACGTCCTCGTGGCGGTGCCGTCGCCGCAACGGCTGGACGTGTTGCGACCGCTTTACGACTTCTGTGCCCAGCGCGGCTGGCAGCCGGAAGGCGAAGCCATCCCCGTCGGCGCCTGGCCGGTTCAGTTCATCCCGGTGTTCAGTCCGCTGACGCGCGAAGCGCTCGCGCTGGCCGACACGGCGGACTTCGACGGCGTGCCTTTTAGGGTGGTCAGGGCCGATCACCTGGCCGTGATCGCGCTGAGCGTCGGCCGCGCGAAGGACTTCGCAAGGATCCTCGCCCTGCTCGAAGCCAAGGCGGTCACGCCGGAGAGCGTGGTTGGCGTGGCCGCCCGGCACGGTTTGGCGGAGGCCTGGACCCAATTCCAGCGGCGATTCCTCCATGCCTCCTGACCTGCAGAAGCTCTTCGAGGCCCAGGCCCGCTGGCAGCGAGCCCGCGCCCTGCTCCCCTGGCACGAGAAGATCCGGATGGCCGAACTGATGCGCGCGACGGCGAGAAGCTTGCGAGGAGAATCGGCGAGTCCCACCGTGGAATCCGCTCGCGGCGCCACCCCGCCAACCGCGGAGTCCGGCCCGGACGCTCTCGCCCGAACCGCGAGGGGCGGATAGGGGGCGGTCCGGAACGATCGGGGTCACGTCTGGATTGGCCAACATGGCCGCGCGCAAGAAGCAGCGGCTCAAACGCGGGGGCGGCTGGCGGCGGCTGGACCTCGAGGAGGTCCATTTGGCGGTCGAGGCCGATCCTGACAGTCTCATGGCGGTCAACGAGGCACTCGAGGCGCTCGCCCGCGAAGATCCGGCCAAGGCGGAGCTGGTCAAACTGCGCTTCTTCGTCGGGCTATCGCTGCCGGAGGCAGCCCAAGCGCTCGGCCTGTCCCTGGCCACGGCGAAGCGTTCCTGGGCTTTCTGCCGCGCCTGGCTGTACCGGCGCCTGACCCAGAAAAGTCCTTGTTCCTGAAAAAAGTTGAGCCGGTCGAGCGGCGAGTGACGTTTGGAGGGATAGAACGAGAACGTCCTGGCTGCATGAACTCACGCAAAGAGCGAATCGAAGTGATCTTCAGCGCTGCCCTCGAGCTGGACACGCCGGAACAGCGCGAGGTCTATCTGGCCAAGATCGGCGAGGGCGGGTGCGGGGTGGTGTATGTCGCCGAGCAGGAGGAACCCGTTCGGCGCCGGGTCGCGCTAAAGGTCATCAAGCTGGGCATGGACACCAACAGCGCGATCGCCCGGTTCGAGGCCGAACGCCAGGCCCTGGCCCTGATGGAGCATCCCAACATCGCTCAGGTCCTGGACGCTGGAGCGACGGAAACCGGGCGACTCTTCTTCGTGATGGAGCTGGTCCGGGGCATTAAGATCACCGATTACTGCGACCAGAACAACCTCTCGACCCCCCAGCGGTCGGACCTCTTTATCCAGGTCTGCCACGCCATCCAGCATGCCCACCAGAAAGGGATCATCCACCGCGATATCAAGCCCTCGAACATCCTCGTCACCCTCCACGACGGTGTGCCCGTGCCCAAGGTCATCGACTTCGGGATCGCCAAGGCCACCACCCAGCAGCGGCTCACGGACAAGACCCTCTACACCGCCTTCGAGCAATTCCTCGGCACGCCGGCCTATATGAGCCCCGAACAGGCGGAACTGAGTGGATTGGACATCGACACCCGCAGCGACATCTACGCCCTGGGCGTGTTGCTGTACGAACTGCTGACGGGGCGAACCCCTTTCGACGCCAAGGAGTTGCTAGCGGCGGGGCTGGACCAAATGCGGCGGATCATCCGTGAACAGGAACCGGTGCGACCGTCGACTCGCCTGAGCACAATGATCCAGGGCGAGTTGACGGCCACCGCCAAACATCGGCATGCCGAGGGACCGAAGCTCATCCACTTGTTGCGGGGCGACCTGGATTGGATCGTGATGAAGGCCCTCGAGAAGGACCGGACGCGCCGGTACGAGACCGCCAACGGGCTGGCTCTGGATATCGAACGGCACCTCAAACAGGAACCCGTCGATGCTCGGCCGCCCAGCTCCGCCTACCGCCTGCAGAAGTTCGTGCGGCGGAACAAGCTCATGGTGACGGCGGCGGCAGCAGTTGCGGCCACTCTGGTGTTGGGGGTGGTGGTGAGCACCTGGGCAGTGGTTCCGGGCCGACCGTGAGCGAGATCGCGCAGTGGTGAACCAGCAGATTGCAGTTCAGGCTCTTGAAAGGGAGGCTGACCAGCGCCAGCGAGCGGAGCAAAACGAGCAGGGCGCTAAAGAAGCACAGGCGGAGGAGGCCAAGCAACGCCGTGTTGCGGAGCAACAGGCCTACCTCGCGGACATGAATGTGGCCTTTCACGCTTTGCGCGAGAACCAACTGGGACGGGTGCGTGGTCTGTTGGAACGGCACCGTCCACAGCCCGGAGCTCAGGACTTGCGGAGCTGGGAGTGGGGTCATCTGTGGCTCGAATCCCGGTCCGACGAGCTGTTCTCGTTGCAGAGCCACAGCGGCGGTGTCAACAGCATCGCCTTCTCCCCCGATGGCAGGCTGCTCGCTTCCGGCGGTCGGCAGGCCGTCAAGATCTGGGACGTAGCGAGCCGGAAAGGGAACGAGGTGACTACCTTGAAGCATCCACAGGTGAGCGATCTCGCCTTCTCGCCCGACGGGCGGTACCTGCTCACAGGAACCGACGACCCTACTGAGGGGGGGCCCAAGGTGCGCTTTTGGGAGGTCCGCAACTGGACCGAGGCCACACCCCTCACGAACTCCTCAGGCTTGCGGTCACTGACGGTTTCTCCGGACGGGAAGTCCCTCGCCATCACGGAAGGGACGGGCGATGTCCTTCTCTATGATTTCGCCACGCAAGAGCGCCTGGCGACGTTGGCCACGACCCCTTCAAGACATCGGGCCATCCGCGCTGTGTTCGCCCTACGGGAGCCGATCCTCGCCCTCGAGGAGGCGGAGGGTATTGCGCTGTGGAACATCGAACGACGCCAGAAAGTCCAAACGATTGCCGACCCAGATCGCAGACTCCGGGCCAAAGTGGGGAGGATGCACATGAACTCGCCCATCGCCCTCTCGCCGGATGGCTCACGGTTGGTCGTCGGGGGAACCTCCCTCGACGTGTTCGACCTGGAGCGAAGCGGTCAAAGGCTCGTCGTGACCAACCTCGCCAGTGAGCTCTGGCACCTGGCCTTTTCCCCTGACGGCGCCAAGCTTGCCGCGGCTGACGCTGACAATAGGATTATCATTTGGGACACGGCCGAGTGGACACGGCTAGCCGAGCTCAGAGGGCATCGCTCTCCCGCCCTGGATGTGGCCTTCTCGCCAGACGGCAAGCTGTTGGCTAGCGCAGGGTTGGACGGCACCATCAGGCTCTGGAGCACAACTGAATTCCCCGAGAAAAGGGCGTGGCATCTGTTTTCTACGAATGCCATGGTGTATTGGCAGGCATCACGCGGCCTCAGGTGTTCGCCCAACGGGAACTCATTCAGTCTTCGACTGGACGATAGGATACTCGAAGTCAGACTCCCGATGAAGCCTCTGGGCGAGGTGTTGTGGATGTCACCGCGGGGACGGTTCGTCTGCTATGCGGGCCAGGATGGTTGTTACCGCATCTGGGAAGTCGATGCGACGAAAGAAGTGAGCACCCTCCCTCAAGAGGGAAGCTACGTTCTGCCCGCAAGCTGCTTCTCGCCCGACGAGACGCTGATCCTGGGCGACGAAAAGGCCACCCGAGCGCGAGTTGTCTGGAGCACCGATGACGGCCGGGAGGTGGCACGTTTGGTGTCTGGCGATTTTGGGGACCCACCGGGCCATTGGTGGGGTGCCGATTCCCGAACCGTCATGATTGCCGACGCACGCGGGCGAGGGGTTCACCTCTGGGACGTCAGGAAGAACCTCGTCCGACAACTCCTCCGCCACCAGGGCGCAATTTGGAACGTCCTCATGTCGCGCGATACGGCTCACATGGCTACGCTGGGTGGGGATGGCATCGTCAAGCTATGGGCTTGGGATGGCCAGGATTACCGAGAGTCCCACACGATCGGTGAGCGCAGGCCGCTGGCCTACCAACACTGGATGTGCCCGATGGACTTCACGCCGGATAACCGCCGGCTCGTTCTAGCCGCCGGCGTAAGACAGCTCATGATCTACGACGTGGCATCCGGTCGAGAGGTCGGCTCGCCACTATTCGAAGGGCCATTTAGCGGATGCGGTTTCTCGCAGGATGGCAAGTCGCTGATTGTCGCCAACATATCCGCGTTCACCCGGCTGCGCGCAACGCCCCTCTCGGAGGCCGGCCGATGAGGCAGGGTGGGCATCATGGTAGCCCGCTTACATCGGACCTGGTGCGTTGGCTGGACTAGGACGGGTGGACCCCTGACCGGCGCCGTCCGCTGGCTGCCGTCCGCGGATCCGCTTGGGAACCGGCGCGGTCCACCCCTTGACTTCTCCACGCTTGTCCTTCAACGTATGCATTGTATGGCAACTAAGCCGCTCTCCCTGCGAGTCCCCGAAGAGGTTAGACTCCAACTCCAACGTCTGGCTCAACGGTTCGGCACCAGCCCAGCCACACTGGGCACCGACTACGTCACCCAGGGTGTGCGAACCACCCTGCACCCCAGCATCGAGTTTCGTCAGACGCCCGCCGGACGCATGGCCTACGTGCGTGGCGTCCGCTTGCCGGTCTGGCTCGCGGTCGAGACGGTTGCGGACTGCCGCGGTGATGCCGAGAAAGCATCCAAACTGCTCCGTCTGCCGCCGCTGCTGCTCAAGGCGGCGATCAACTACGCCCAGGCCTTTCCGGAGGAGATCGCCGCGGACCGGCACGCTGGACGGCAGCCGCTCGAGGACCTTGCTGGGTTGGTGCCCAATCATTCCTTTCTCCGCGTCTCATGACCCGCCTGCTGCTGGATTCGCACGTGCCCGCCGATGTGGCCGGTGCGTTGCGCACCCTGTGCCCCGAGGTGGACGTCCAACACTTGTCCGCTTGGCAGGACGGCGCCTACATCAACGCCACGGACGATGTCCTGCTCGAAGCCTGCTGGGAGGATGGGCGGGCGTTGGTGTCCAAGGACCGCGCCACGCTTCCGGGATGGCTGGCGCTCCGGGTGGCCGACGGCCGGGAACACGCTGGAGTACTGCTCTACGACCTGGAGCGGTTCAAAGCGCCTCAGATCGGCGCGCTGGCCCGGGCCATCGCCTCCGCCTTGGAGCAAACCAAAGGCAAGCTCGCCAACCGCTGGATCACCCTCCGCTGACCCGGACATCGAAGCGATGCTGGCGCGTGTCCAGGCCGCGCGATCAGCTCGCGAAGGGTATCGACCAGTCCAGGTCCCGCTGCTCGAACTTGACTTCCTGCATCCACAGCGGGCTCTCGAGGTGCGTGAGTTGAGCCGAGGCGGTCGAAAGCGACCGCGCGCGATTCTGGCCGCGAGTTGTGGTTGAACAAGCCGAGCACCTCCCAGGTCTCGGCGTCATAGCGCTGGAGGGTGCTCTTGCTGGGGACGCGCACCGCCTCGAGGCGACTGACACCGCAGAAGTGCTGCAGCAGGGGGCTGTCGGCCAGTCGGACGGCGAAGGCACGGTAACCCTCATGGAGCAAGAGGCGAGCGATGTTGCAGCGCAAG
>Ga0194125_10012430_pt1 | contig 11237 bp, 7 predicted proteins | sample TA2KigC250mmetaG_FD_148626 | JGI IMG/M metagenome (GOLD analysis project Ga0194125, IMG submission 148626) | Freshwater microbial communities from Lake Tanganyika, Tanzania - TA2015034 Kigoma Deep Cast 250m | ecosystem: Environmental > Aquatic > Freshwater > Lake | place: Tanzania: Lake... | reverse complement strand
CATGCACCCTGCCTCGTTTGTGCCCGAAGTGTGGGGCGACGTGTGCCGCGAACGCGGGCTTCTGCCCGACCTGTGGATGCAATCTCTTGTCGAAGCTGCAGTTGCTGCCGTCTACCCAACCACCGGTGGCATCCGGATTCGTGCCATGCCCTCGCTGTCAGGCGGCAATGCCCCCGAACGCCGTCTTCTGCCCGGCGTGCGGATTCAACTACCAGCTCGGCGGGACGGGACCGATGCCCATGCGCCCCGTCGCTCCGCCCGAACCCGCCGATCATCCAGGCATCGGTCGTGCAGCATACTTCGGGTTGTCTCTTCTCGTCGGCCTGGTTGCAGTCTTCTTCCTGGGCCTTCTCGGCCTTCAAGACCCCGCGGTCGGCGGCTTCGTAATCGCGGCCGCCTCCATTGCGCTCGCGGCGAACCGCTTTCGAAACATGGGAATGAGCGGATGGTGGTCGCTTCTGATCTTCCTCCCCCTGGTGAATGTCGTAGTGCAGGTCATGCTCTTGGTCTGCCAGCCCGGCTATACACAAACGAATCGACTCGACGCCCATGGGAAGCTGGTTCTGTGGATTCTTGTTGGCTCGATCTTGGTTGGAGTGTTGATCTTTGTAGCATTCATGAATGAGATCATCAGCGCGCTCTAGATATCGGAGGCGACTCCGAGATAAGGTTGGAAAGTAGAAGTATGGGCCCTCCACAGCAGATCTACAGGCTACAACCGGATTCCGAACTGGGCAGGGGAGAAACCCCAAGTCAGACGGGAGCGCGTCATCAGGGGCCTGCCCCCCGTGGTCCAGGAACGGAGCCAGCGCGGCCTGATGGGGCCGGGCCCATGGTGATCAAGATCGTTATCATCGTCCTCACCCTCGCCGGGATGATTCTAGCGGTTCGGGCATGTAACAGGAGTTCCCCGCCCGAATCGGAGACCGAGAACACGGAGCAACCCGCTCCCTCCGGAACAGGGGGCGCGCAAGCCGCGACCGGCGAGGAAGGGACAAACGCTACGGTAACGGGAGCCGAACCGGGCGCGTCCACCGGGACTGGCGCGGATTCGGCAGGCAGTGGCGCTCCGCAGGGAGCGCCAGCCGATGTCGGCCCAAAGAGCGGAGGCGCGAGCCCGCAGCCGTCGTCAGCAGGCGCAGGTGTTGCAGACGGCTCGATTCCGCAGGAGATGCGCGAGGCGGCCCGCCAAGCGAGACCACCCGATGGGCTTTCCGATCAACCGACAGCCGATGCCGTCTCGGTCTTTGAGGCACTACTTCGGGAGACCCTGTGGGAAGCGCGCACCCTGCAAGCAATGGCGGTCCCGTACATGTCGGCCGAAGATCGCAGTACAGCACAGGCGTGGGAGCGACGTATCGATATTGCGAAGGGCTTCGGGCCCCACTACGAGGATGCCATTACGCTGTCGGCTCGCCTGTCGGCGGATTCCGCATGCCATCTCATTGCGGGATTAGCCACAAGTCGCGCCGTCGCCGCGAAGGTCCTCGCGTGCAGACCAGACGACAATGACCCGTTCAGGGTCGGCTATCCGGCGGTGCTTGGGCACTACTCCGAGCTGCAGGTACGGGCATGGTGTCTCCTCCTCCGGGAGAGCGGCGCCGGCGGCCTGTCCCTGGCGCAGCGACTTGAGGCGGAGCTCAGCTCGCTCCCTCCCGGCCCTTCGATCGACCGATCCATGGCGGCAATGAATCTTCTGGTTCAAACTCTGGCCGGCGTTGGGCAGACGATGAAGAAATGGAATGCTTCCCGTTCCACACTTGCCGCAATCGAGAACACCATGCAGAACGATCTTCGCTCCGCTCGCGGCGTCTTCCCCCGATGCCTGATTCTAACCAGGGGTAGGGCCGCCTCCCTGCGGCATCTCGCGACAGGCGAGTCGCCCTGACACGACCGGGTCTACATGGCGTCGTCTGGAGTTCCTCGCACGAAGAAATAGGGCGGGCACTGCACGCTGAACATGTATCGGTATCCCCTCGATACCAGCAGTTCCTTGATGTAGTTGAACTCCGCAAAGGAATCGGGATCCACCATGAACCGAATCACGTGCCGTTGCGGGGCGATCTTCGCGAGGAGCGCCGCAAGCACGCCAGCCCGTTCGCAACCAGCCCGGATGGGTTGCCCTCCTCCCGGCGGTAGCTCGACAACCCATGAATCCGGTTCGTGATGGACGCGCACGGCAGGATCAAACTCCACACCCAGCAAGGCCTTTGAAGTGTGCTCAATGGGATCTATCATGTGAAACCGTCCCCTGTGAACGGCCACCCAGCGAGTCATATAGGTTCCGGCAACCTTGCCCACCCTGGGGAGGCGGCGGACCGCCACCGGGGCCGTCTCCCTTGAGGCAGGCACCGCCAACTCGTCGATCTTTCGCCGTATCAACGCGACATCTCGATCCTTCTCGGAGTCCTTCAATCGCTCTGCCCCGAGAGACGACTTGACTGCGGCAACCGCGGCCTCTTTCGCTTCGACCTCGGCGCGAAGGAGAGCATTCGTGGCCATCGCCTGAGCCAAGTCGCTTGCCGCCGTGTTCGTTGCCAAGGCCGGGGGGGAAGAGCTCTTCTGCAGCTTCTTCTCAAGGGCGTGAACCGACGCCGTCAGCTCCTCTACCTGCTGCTGTCGTCTCGTGTTCTCAAGTCGCCGTCTTTCGGCGGTCGTATCAACCTTGGCTGTCTCGCCAGCGGCCTGGGCGAGAATCGCCAAGAGAAGGGCAATGAACACGATGCCGCCAAATGTGTTGCAAATGGTGTCAAGCAGAAGGTCAAGGCTGCTGATGTCGCCGGCGCCGCCCCGTCTCACGTGCCGTCTCCCTGCGAAACGCCAGCATCTTCTTCTAGGGCATCGTAGCCGGCTTCAAAGGCACCGCGTTTCGCCGCGAAATAGAGGTCCATACCAATCGGCACACCGGAAGGCTTGAGCATGAATACGAAGAACTCGCGCGATGGCGAGCACGACGTCAATAGCGCAACGAATGCGCCCCTTGCCTCCGCAGTCTTCCATTCAACGTCACGGCGCGGCATGGCCAGCGAGATGAGCCTAACCGTGTTGGATCCGCACTCGACGAGGTGCGCCGTCTTGGACGTGCCCGCTTCGGGAATGAAGGCGATTGGGCGGACCGCGCGCCGCGCGGCCTCCGCTTCCGCCTGAGCCAGCTTGCGCTTGATCTCCTCCAACTTCGTACTCTTCGGCCCGGACGCCGAGGAGAGACGTGCCAACTCCGCGTCTAGTTCCTGTTTCTCCACGCCGAGGTCGGCCAAGCGTCGCATTCGTACTTCGACTTCCCGCCGAGTCATCTGAAGCTCGCGGGCGGCCTCAAGCGGGGTGCGCACCTGCGCAGAGGCGATCGCCAGTTCGCGCGCCTGCAAGTCACGCCGCAGCTCCGCCTGTCGTGCTTCGAGCTTCTCGAGGCTTTCCTTAAGCACCGCCGCGTCCGGGGCTGCCTGAACTTCCATTACCGTGGAGCGGGCCACGGTCTCGAGGGCGAGCATGAGCACCAACAGGATCATGACGCCGGTCAGGCAGGTAATGATGTCCTGCAGCGAGAACAGCGAGACCGGGCTTTCGTTGCTGCGCCTGCCGCGCATTACGGGACCTCCCCGGTAGCGGCCTCCGGAGGCAAGGAGGGCGCAACCGGCAGATCGGACAGGTCGTCCGACTGGAGATGGGCCAGCCTCAGCTTCCCGACCACATAGGCCTGACAGTACTCCTTGCACTCGTCGAGGAAGGTCTCCTCTTTCTTCTTGAGTGCCGTCATTAGCAACTGGGTGACCAATGCCGCAAGGAGAGCGATCAGTGTCGTATCGAAGGCCGTGGCCAGACCCCCGGTTACGCTTTGCAGGCCGACCTTGATATCATCAAGCGATGCGCTTCCGGAAAGCATGCCGCCGAAATTCCCGATCGCCTGGGAAAGGCCAAGGACCGTTCCGATGAATCCAAGGATCGGGATACACCAGATGAATCCCCGGATTAGCGCATAGCTGGATTCCATCTGCCCCTCGTCATTCTCGCCTTGCGCACGCAGGATCTCCGAGACATCCGAGATGACGCCGATATTGCTGAGGTTGGACAGGGCCCGCTCGATGCGGTTGAGAAGCACGAAGTTCCGGGGGTCGTCGACAAGTCCGTACATGCGGTCGAGGATGTCCTTGGCCGTCGCTGGCGCGAGCGTGAAGTCTTGCGAGTGCGGTACGACCATCAATCCCAGCGCTCGCCGCTGGAGGCCAAGCTTGCCGAACTTGACGACAAGGATTGCCATGGCCCAACAGAAGAACAGGACGGTGAAGAAGGGGGTCGGCCCCCGATCGAGGAAGAACTTCGCCCAAGGATGCGCCCGGAGATGGGGCGGAAGAAGGAACAGCGGCCCGTAGATAAGTAGCCACAAGATCATCCCAAAAGCGAAGGTCAGGAACGGGTTGGTATCCGTGAACTTTGCGCCCTTGAATCCGAACCGCTGCTCGACATCGCTCTTTCGCCAGTCAAGGACCCGAACAAGCCGCTCACGCGCCATGGGACACTCCCTTTCGATGCTCTTCGGTACGCCAACCCCGATGGAAGGTTCGCAAGACCCCGCCCCCCTGTCGAGTACCATCCGCCAGGACGAAGAGGATGATGACGACGCACGCCGCCGTAATGATCCCGCCCATTCCGCCGACGAGTGAGTTGTAGAGCCCATGTAGGAGGGCAGCCCCCATCCATCCCGCCAGCAAGACCCACCACCTGCCGTTAAGATATGCGAACGCCGCCGCCGAGCCCGCGATGGCGGCAAATCCCCCGTGCAACATGGGCAGAGTGAGAAACCGAGTCTGCTGGGCCATGAATGCCTCCCAGCAACGGATCATCATATCGCCGATGACCGCGCTCTCCTGAGCTCCGGCCGCCGTGCCCTGAGAGAGGATCGCGATCTGGTCGACGACGGAACTGCCCCAGTACGTAGCGGTGTAGTTGACGCCCTCGGCCCATGCGAACCCAAGCCCTGACATGATGCCCAACCATAGTCCGTCGGCGGGACTGCGGATCCCCCCACGGCGCATGCCGATGAAGATGAGAGGGAGAAGTTTGCACCCCTCTTCTAGAAGTCCGGCGGATACGGTAAAGCCGACGAACTGCCCAGCCCACGATGTCGAGGTCTCAAGCAACTCAGCATAGGGCCTCAGAATGGGGAGATTGTGCCATAGATAGAGAACCGGTATTCCCACGAACGCCGTGAACAGCGCATACCCTAAACCCGTGCGCCAGCGACGGCCGTCGACGCGAAGTACGAACCGGATCAGAAGTGCAAAGAACGTGCAGTAGTACCCGCTTGCAAGCCAGACGGTCTGGCCGATCGTCACCCCTGCCACGTTCACCGCCCACAGGAGCATCAGTGGGAATGTTACCAGAGTAACCGCCCATGTCAGCGTGCTCCAGGACAAGAGCGAAGCCGCGCCCGGGCCCGTGTCGAGGATCCAGACATTGGCTGTCTGAACTCGAAACCCGTCCCCAGCGTCCGCCGTGCCCTCGTCATGTCGACAGTGCGACTGGTGGCGGTCTGTCCCGTCGAAATGGCATGTAGTTTCTGGCGCCTTCGGGACCGTTCTGGGCGGATAGATCGCCGTTGAGACCGGGATCCAGCGCTTGCGATCCGCAGACACCTTGCAGCCCGGCGGCAGACGCCCGCTTTCATGCAGCCTCCGGATCCGCTCGAGTTCCAAGGGGCCGCGGACAGATGTGCCGACGCTCAGGTACAACCTGATGTCCATGGACCTCCTTCGCTAATCAGTCTGAGTAGTTCAACGGCCAAGCAGGATCGGCTAGGATGTCCGCCGTTGTGATCTTGACTCCCCCCTTGCGAAGGGTGGCGATCACGTCCCGGGTGAGAAGTCCATCCATCGGAGCGAAGATCGGCTCGCCCGGCTCGAGCTGCAGACGCTGTCGCGTCGTCCCATCCGCACCTGGATCCGCCAGAATGTGGATCCTAGGCTTCCCCCCGACCAACCTGACAACCCACAACTCCCTTCCCGCAGCCTTCCCCTTCATCTGAATCCCGGGCCCGTCGATGCCCGCACAGGCAATCCACTGAGGGTTCCGCAGGAACGCCGCGGTGTCCACTGTCTTCCACTCGCGAAGACGAAGGAGGCTTCCCACGGCAGCGCGCGCCGATGCTATGGACGCCAGCGCCGACTTGGCGGTCATCGCGTACTGCGGATGCCCCCGACATAACCAGTGGATCGTATCCCCGACAACCTCAAGGGCTGATCGGGCAGACTCCAGTGACGCGGCAGAATCAGCGGGCGCGATCTCCTTCGCCGCGGCCAGCAGCTCCGCCCCCACCCCGGCCCTGAGGATGGGGGAGATATCATCCTGCGACAGCCAGATGTCGACCTGATGCAGGAGCACCTCGATGCCGTTCTCCGGCTTGGCAAAGCGCACCTCGGCTATGAGCTTGTCGATAGCAGCACAATGGGGCATGCGAACTAGACGCCTGGTATACGCCGTGTTCCACGGCTGCATGGCGAAGCTGGGTTCCTTGTCCCTCGTTCCGGCCGTCACCGCATAGCACATGACTTGCATGCTCCCGTTCGCCCCGGGCGCCGGTTGGCCTTGAATGTAGAAGATGTTCGTAGTTCCCGGAAGGGGGGACATCTGGAACTCATGGAGGCTGACAAGCCGATCATCCTCCTCCATCTCCAGAATCTGATCCCGGACTGTCGTCCACTTGGTCGAATCCGAAGCCAGACCGGCCTGTCGGGCCTTCGCCTTGCTCCAGAACGGATTGGACGCGGCGGACGCCGATGGGGCCTCCAACAGTGCCTCCATCGGATGGCGAAGCTCCAACAGCCTTCTCATGGCTGGCACCCGCGCATCCTTCTCATAAGCCTTCGCGAACACTTCCACCGCATCGAGGTAGGCGGAAAGGCTTGCTGCCGTTCGGATCCGGGTCAACTGATCCCCGGCTTCCTGGCCAAGAGACTCCACCCTACTGATCCGCTCGCTGAACTGGCCTACACAATTCGAATCCGCCGATTCCGGCATCGTCGGCGCACGCTGCAACTCAACCCGGGCTGCCGCAATCGCGTTCGATATCGCTGCGGGGGCGCCACCGGACTGCGCTGCATCCATGGCGCCAAGTAGTCGGTTCATCGCGACCATCCACTCATCCCACCGCTCTTGAACCTCTCGGCGACGGTCCGCCTTCCGCTTCGCCCACGACGAGGCAAGATCCGCCAGACGGGCAACCTCGCCCCCCTCCGTGGCCAACTTCTCCGCCTCTTGGAAGACCGCATCGGCGTCGTCCGACGGTTTTTCCGCAACAACCTCTTCGCTGAGGCGCGCGACTAAAGTCTCGAATTTCGTGCGGCGTTCGCCGATCAGCCGGGCCATCTCGTTTGTCCGCCCGACCAAGGGGATCACATCGGGATGCACGAGCAGCCCTGGCTCCTCCGCCTTGACGCGACTCAGTCTCCGGCCATACGTATCAAGATCCAGTTTCCCGAATAGGTCATTTAAGTCCCGGACAAGCAGCGCTGCGCGGTTGCGCAACTGCACCTCGCGCCAGACGAACAGCGCCCCGGCCGCCGCCAGCATCAACCCGACAACAATGGCGACATTCAACCGCCGACGCGCTCGCTCCCGCGCAAGCTGCCATGCGCCGACCAAGGTCTCGGCGCGTTCGCCCAGCGTGTCCGGCAGCGGGCGGTCGTGCCGCGCCAGTTCGTTGAGGATGGAATCCGCCGCGGCCGCATCGCTGCATTCCACTGCAGCGGTCAGATCTGAGACCTTGCGAGTGAAATGCGCCTCGTCGTCGCGCCGTTTCTCTTCCTGCCGGCACCAGTCACGCGCATCTGCAAACTGCCGGGCAAGATCTGTCGGAAGATCGATCCCCGAAGCTTTTAGCAGTGCCTCAACCCGGCCCATCAGAGGGATTCCCGCGTCGAGGTCCATTGCCGAGTAGGCCGCCGCAAGCTTGTCCAAGAGGTCCTTCGCGTCCGTCATCGCTTGTTTCGCGTCCAGCACCGCGAGGGCCGCCTCGACGGCGCTCTTCAGATCGAGCGGCACGGGAATCGACCAGTCCGGCGACAAGATCTCCCCCGCAAGTCTCCGCACCGACGCCTCGTCAGAGCGTGCCGAGGCCGCTTGAAACTCTCGCCGGAGATCCTCCATCCGGCGGATCTCGAACTCCTTCAGATCTCGCTCGTGTGCCCCATTCCCCGGCTCCGCTCGCTTCAACTGGCGCAAGAGCCAGATGCAGGACCGCAGGTCCTTTTGCCGCGCTGCCGTCCGATACTCCTTCAACAGGGCGGCGGGCTGATGGCCCGCGTCCACCGCCGCCGCGAGACGGTCGACCGCCTTCGTGTCGATGACGGCGGCTTGCGGCCATCCGCGCTGCATGCACAGATCCCGCCACACCGCAGCGCCCTCAAAGGCTAGATCCCGGCATTGCGCCAGCAGAGGGGGCACCTCGTCCGCCAGCATCATCGCTTCGACGAGCTTGCCGGCCTCGATGTGGACCAGCGCCTGCGTCACGCGCGTTATCGTTTCTTCGCAGAGCCGCGCATAGGTGCCGCCCAGTTCGGCCCCGTTTGCGACCTCGGAGTCCGGCTGGCTGGCCGCGGCCAACGATTGGACGAGTTCCACTGCGTTCATAGTCCAAGAATCCTGGTTTCCACTTGTTCCTCAGGGCTGCACGTGAAGGACCGCCGCCCTCCCTACACCCGGGACCGTGATCGTGAGTTCGACTGGCACGCCCGGCGGGGCACTCCCCACAGGGCGATTCGTTGCCGACATCTCCAGTCGATCAAGCGAGGCAAGTATCGCCAAAACCCACGCGCCGGGATGCTCCGTCAGGTCCCATTCGAGGAGCAACGCGACAGCGCGCCGCGTATCCATTGGGGCCAAATGCCCCCCGGCACGCGCACGGTCCAGCGTAGCCAGGGCCTGCAATGCCTTGCCCAACGATCCGTCGTCCCAGATCGAGGAGAACTTGGTTCGCTGTCGGATGGAGTCGAGCAGGTTGTCGACCTCTTCGACACCCTTGATCGAGAAGACCGACCAGAGGTCGTGGTCGCGACAGGCAGCAGGCAATGCCGCCTCCAAAGCCACGATCAACTGCCGGCGCCGGTCGGCACTGCCGGGGCCGGGCCGCTCAGCCTCTTGGACCAGCCCCTGCACGATGCCGACGATTTGATCGCGATCCCTTCGGACGCGAGCGGCGCGATCCGGCTGGCCGCCGCCCGCCCCTTGTTCCTTCTGAATCCCGCTTATATCCAGCACGTGACCGACAACCGTGCAGGTCGCCAGGCTTCCGGTCTGTCCCCCGGAGCGCCACTGGACAACGGCACGCGGGGCAAGGTCGGCAATCAGGGGCGCTAGCGTGCCAAGATCGACATGTAACGGACTCGCCGGGACGCGCCGTGTGCGGATGACCGGCGCGGCACTCCCGAGCACGTGGTAGGCACGGGAGTCGCCGGATTCCACCATCAGAACCGGGATGCGCGGGTTTGCGGTCAAGCGCAACCCGTCCTCGCCGAAGCGCCCCAATTCCTCTGCGTTGAGCTTCAGCACCCGCGACGTCCGTTTCACCCCCGCGACGCTTCCGTCGCTCAGGTACGCCCGGAAGACCGCGTTGCTGTCAACGCGGATCCCCTCGCGGCCCATTGGGAAGACACTGATGCGACGTGTTCGGCTTGTCTCCGCGCCTCCGGATGGGGCAACGGCGCCGGAAGCCGCGAGCAGTTGGCGGGTCGGCGACGACAGAGAACCGCCGTTCGCGATCTCCGACGGGGGGGCCTGATGACCGGATGATTGAGAACTGCAGAGAGCCAAGGCACACGCGAAGCCGGCCCAACGACCACGTATTGTCCGTGAGCGGCCCGAGAAGAAGGCGGAATGCAGCACCACCTGCTCCGAGTTGCACAGCGGTCTCTTCCCTGAAAGGGATAGACGCAACCTCTGGTCAACGACCGTTCTCATTTTGGCAGATGGTAGACTGCTATGGGGCCAACATCTGGCAAAGAGAAGACTATCTCGCATGGCATACGGTCCGGCTGATTGCTCCTATGCTCAGCTTCGATAGCCGCGATGCCAACTTCAGTACTTGCTAGTACTGCTCTAGACCATTCCTCCTTCTGGAAGTCGAAATCGTAGTTGAAGAAACCCCTTAGATGCGGATGGACTTGCTGATTGTGATCGCCCTTCCAGCCCCGAATAGACATCAAACAGGATTTTGCCTTTCGTTGCGCGTCGTCTTGGTTAGGGCTCTTCTTGAGTCTCTCGTCGAACCCCGTGAAGACCTTCGAACAAGGCTTGTTGTCCTTGTTTGCAAATGCTCTGGCAATGTCCTCCATCTCACACGCCCGCCGGACGGCATCTTTTAGCTTATCCTCCGTTTGGTCCAGTTTCTCGCGGTCCTTGTCGTCAAGTTGCCGGCTTCTGCAAAGCTCTAGGTATACTGGCAAGGCTTCCTTGATATCATCCCGAATCTTCCGGTAGGGCCTCAACTTGCCTTCAAGTTCCTCTTTCAACTGAGCAACCAAGCGCCCTCGCTGCTTCTTCACGGCCGATTCAAGCTCAACCTCGGTGCCCCTAATTGGATTTGGCAGAACCTGCTGGCGATCCTTCCCCATCATCATGTGAACTTCGCACTTCGAGGCAATGTTGGTCAAGAAGACGGCGAACCCACCGAGATGGAATCTGTGTGATTCCACATGTGTCCACTTCGTGGTGATTACGGAATAGCAGTTGGTGTCAACATAGTAGCTGAGCGTGCGTCCCCCTTGCTTGAGAATCGCAAGAACCGGTCTCTCTGGGTTGAACTGGAATTTCAGCCTATTCTTTTCAATGATCCCTACGCTCGATCCATAGTCCCCAGGCCTCAACACCGTCTTAAGATTATTCCTCACATTCTTCAAGTCTGCTCGGGTTCCATCCCGCAAGTACATCCAGAAGCTGTCGCCTGCTTCGATTGGCATTCCATCACTAGAGGCTAGTGAGACGTGGACCTCATGCTTGCTCTCGATGACGTCGGTCTTCTTGGGGGGATCCACTTCAGCCGTTACGTGCGGGGCATCAGCCTTTGGGCTGTCCTCCTTGGAGGGGCGCTGAGAATCCTTTATGACAGGCGGCGGCGGGGTAGACTCGGTCGGGGATGGGCTTTGCGATGCAGGCTTAGCCTGTTCTGGGCTGGCCAACGGCTTGACCTCCTGGGTCTCTTCGGGCTGCGATTCGTGCGAATCCGCTGGCTTCCGGCGTCCCTGATGAAC
>Ga0194125_10012428_pt1 | contig 11238 bp, 6 predicted proteins | sample TA2KigC250mmetaG_FD_148626 | JGI IMG/M metagenome (GOLD analysis project Ga0194125, IMG submission 148626) | Freshwater microbial communities from Lake Tanganyika, Tanzania - TA2015034 Kigoma Deep Cast 250m | ecosystem: Environmental > Aquatic > Freshwater > Lake | place: Tanzania: Lake... | reverse complement strand
CGATCCTTCCGGCCGAGAGAGCGCGTCTCATCGACGGAACCCCCGATCCCGACTGGATCTACCACCCGCTAGCGTCGGACCGTCCCTCCTTCGGGGGACCACGCATGCGCTAGGAAAGCCGCTTGGTGATGCGGCGCCGATCGCCCTCGCGGGATCGAGGGAGACGAATCGCGGAGAAGGGGCCGGGGAGCGATCCATGTATCGTGATTTGAAGAAGTTGCGGGAGGAAGAGCCGGTCCTCGGGGGGGATGATTCGCGGCCCCGGGTGCCCGTTTCCCGTAACGCGTTGATTTGGAGTGGGTTGAGTCGTCCGGAGATGGCTTTTTCAGCCTCGTCATCCCCGGAAGGCTTGCAACGTATTGACGACAGAAGAGTTATGGAGGTCCGACTGGGGCACTTCGAGCCCCTTTTCGACCTCTCGAGGAGCTTTTTTCGATCATCCCCGGAGAAGCCTCTGGAACTTGCGTCAGGAGTGTGGTTTACTGGGGCAGCTGTCGAAGTGGGAAAGACCGCGCGCGGGATTACGACACATGGTGATACCACCAGAGATGAAGTGGATTCCATAGTCGAAGTGGGAAAGACCGCGCGCGGGATTACGACTTTCTGAATATCTCGGCGCGCCACACCGACGTCACCAGTCGAAGTGGGAAAGACCGCGCGCGGGATTGCGACGCCAGTCCTTGCCCGCGACATCGTGGTACGGCGTCAGAATGTCGAAGTGGGAAAGACCGCGCGCGGGATTGCGACAGGTAAGGGCCTCGTCGACTTGGTCGAGGGCTTCCGCCGTCGAAGTGGGAAAGACCGCGCGCGGGATTGCGACAGGAGATTATTGACAAACGGAAGAACGAGATCGGAGTACGTCGAAGTGGGAAAGACCGCGCGCGGGATTGCGACTCATGATGGTCTCGGGACAGGGGCATCCCGTGATCGGGGTCGAAGTGGGAAAGACCGCGCGCGGGATTGCGACAACGTAATGGATTCGATGATCCCGGTCGCAGTCCCGTCGAAGTGGGAAAGACCGCGCGCGGGATTGCGACTCCGGCTACGGCGAGGAACCGGACCAACTCCCCGATAGTGTCGAAGTGGGAAAGACCGCGCGCGGGATTGCGACTTCTGGTGATAGTTGTAGCTATCCCAGACCCCTCCATCGTCGAAGTGGGAAAGACCGCGCGCGGGATTACGACGTGCGAATGCCGTTCTTCATGGTCGCACGGATGACTCGTCGAAGTGGGAAAGACCGCGCGCGGGATTACGACTTCTGGTGGCGATCACGAAATCCATGAATTGCCTGTTGGTCGAAGGGCGAAAGACCGCGCGCGGTCCCTTCTCGCCTCGCGTCCGGTGGCGGCGGGACAGAGCATGGGGTGGCGCCGGGGGAAGGGCCGACCTCGCCGGGGCGTTCCGGAGCCTTCAGAGGTCGATTTTGGACTTGTCTTCGGACCCTGGAAGGGATCAGAATACGGGTGCGGTCTCCAATCGTGGTAAGCGACCGCCCCAGCCTCGTCGGTCATTCCTCTCGGACGGAGGAAAGCGAGCGGAAAGCGACATCTCCAGTTGTCAGCCCCGTGTCTCCGAGCGGCGGCGATTCGAGCGCGCACGCGGCTCCGGAAAGCGCCCGATCCGAAGGAGGCCTTCATGGAAACATCGACCGGGCTTCGACGGTTCTCTCGAGCGCATCCCTTTCGCCCGAGGAACGTCCGACTTCCGCTCTCCCACGGGACCGTGCTCTCCCTCGTCGTCTCTCTTCTCCTCGTTCTCCCGCTCGGCCGCCTGACGGCAGGGGAGGACAAGGGAAACCTCAACCTCGTGCTGATCGTCGATACGTCCGAATCGATGCGCGGGGCCGGAGGCGCCGCCGACATCTTCGGAAAGGTCCTCCGAACTTGTAATGAGATCGCGGGGGAGCTGAAACCGGGCGATACGGTCACGCTGATCTCATTCGATGAAGCGCCCCGCACTCTTCCGACCGTTACTCTCTACGGCGAGGCCGAAAAACGCCGGGTGACCGAGGCGATCCACGCGCTGGCTGCCGAGGGAAACTGGACGTTCACGTCCATGGCGCTCGCCGAGGGACTCGAGGAAGCGGCCTATCTGGAGCAGAACTACCCGAACCACCGCCAGGTCGTCGTCGTCTTGACCGACGGGCGGAACAACCCGCCTCCGTCGAAAAGGGATGCCGGCCCGACGCTTCGCGAGGTGACCCGCCCCTACGCGGGGAAGCCCTGGTACGTGTTCCAGGTGCAGCTCGGACCGGAAATCGATGCGGAGCTTGAAGACGCTCTGCGCGTCTTCGAGAACGCGAAGACCATCCACGATCACCGGGCGGAGAACGTCGATGATTGGCGTCCGACGATCTTGCCGCCCGCGCCGCCGGAGAAGAAGCGTGTGGTCTGGCGGGTCGAACCGAAAGAGATTCGGCTTGAGCTGGAAGAGCAAGGGGTCGAGCGATCGGGAGCCTGCCGGATCGAGTTTCCCGCCGAAGTCCCCTCCGACGCGGTTTGGACGCGTCTCGATCGCGGATCCGTGCCACCCGAGATCGATCTCAGGCTGGAAGATGTTTCGAAGGCGCAGGGAAGGATCGACCTCCAGATCCTCGCGAGCGCCCGCGAGAGGATTGCGAACGACGTTCGCGAAGCCAAGATCGAAATCGGCCTCGCCGATCTCGAAAGCTTCGCGGCCGATCCGGTCGAGGTACTGATCCATGTGAAGACCCGGCTGGTCCCCCCCGCGTGGCCCAAGTACCTCTTGGCGGGATTCGTCCTGCTCCTGCTCGCCGCCGGAATCATCCTGATCGCCAAGCGAAAACGGGAGAGCCGGCTCTTCGGAAGCCTGGACTATTGGCCCGTCAAGGGAGAGACGGGTGCCCGCAGAAGGGTGGACGATTTGGCCGCGTACGGCGGCAGGGCGGAGATCGGAACCAAGCAGATCGTGATTCCCGGTGTCTCCTCACCCCTTGCGTGCCTGGCCACACGCATGGAGAACGAGGAGCGTCATGTCGTCGTCGCTCCCGAGAAGACGGTTTCGATCATGCATGAGAACCGAGAGGTCGTCGAGCTCGTGCTCTACGACAGCGACGAGTTCGAGATCTCCGGTTGGTGCTTTCGATATCGGGGCGCCGTATCGAGGCGCGCGACGAGAAGATCGTAGGCAAGCGGTTCAGGGGAGGAAGCCATGGTGAAGCTCTTCGGAGGACACGGGACGACGGCCACCGACGCGGTTTCAGGAGTAGCCCGCGCCGCCTTCGCCGGAAGAACCTACTACCCAACGATCATGATCGGGCTCGGCGGAACCGGGGCGGAGACCCTCCTCCGAGTGAAGAAGCTTCTCGTCGACCGCGCGGGAGACCGGCTTCATCTCCATCGGTTTCTCTTCATTGACACCGATCTGCGAACCTTCGCGCCTCGGGAGGGGCTCCCTCCGATCGAGACCGACGAGCAGTGTCTCATTGGGGTCCGTTGGGCGGACCAGCTCGTCGCGAATCCGAACCTGCATCCGGAGATCCTGAGCCGTTTCCCGCGATCGGAGCTCAAGGAGGGATTCATCCGCAATCTCGCGCGGGGAGAGGGGGCCGGACAGATCCGATCGATCGGGGCCCTCGCCTATGCGCTCGACTATCGGAGCATCCGCCAACGGATCTCTCAAGCATATAGGAACGTCATTGACCTCTCCGAAAGCGTTCAACAGGTCCTCGCGAACGCCCACGCAGAGATCGGCACGGACATCGCCGTATACATCGTCGGCTCCTTGGCGGGTGGGACCGGGTCCGGTTGCTTCTTGGATCTCGCTTTGACCGTCGAGTCGGTTTGTGAGAGTCACAAGGCACGGATCCTCGGTCTGTTCGCCCTTCCGCGCGGATTCGATGAGAAAGTGGCCAATGACCCCGGCCAGACGGATCGGATCCGAGCGAATACCTACGCGGCCCTCAAGGAACTTCAGTTCGTTCTCGATACGGACGCTCCCGAACGGCCGGCGCAGGTCGAGTACGACTACGGGGAGGCGGGTCGGCTCTCACTCCCTAAGAGCAACAAGCTCTTCGAGCTTGTCTATGTGTTCGATATCCTCAACCAGCGCGGTCGGTTGCCGAAGCTCGAGGAGCTGTACGAGCTGATGGCGCGAACGGTTTACCAGGATGTCGGATCACCCTTCGGCGCTCATGCCCAGTCTTTCAATTCGAACTGCGGAGTGCTCACCGGCGTCACGGTCTGCCCGGAAACGAATCGTACTCGGCTGTTGAGCAGCGGAGCGACCTCCTCCCTGATCTACCCGGCGGAGCGGACGTCGCTGTACTGCACCTACCGCTCTCTCGCCGAGGTGGTCGCGGATGAGATGCTGGAGAAGACTTCGTCTCTTCACGAGATCCAACAGAAGGTCTCCGTCTTCCTCGCACAGGAGAAGATGGAGGAGCGAGGGGCGGTGAACCAGATCATCGAGACCCTCCTCTCCGAACCGAAGAAGGGGGAGGTGCTCTCCTCCTCCTTCTACGGACTGCCGCGCACGTGGGGAGGCTCGTACGATGGTCCGGTCTTCGTGGCCCAGATCCGAGACAAATGGAACCAGTTCCGGAACGAGGAGGTGCCCGAGGTCTCGAAGATCATCAAGCAGAACCTCGAGCGACGGCTTCACGGATCGGAGGATCTTCCACGCGACGTAATCCGGGAACGGGTCGAGCGGTGGGCGATCGGCGTTGCGGCGAGCGACGGCCTGGGGGCCGCGCGGAAAGCGATCGAGGAGCTCACCTCCGTTTGTCAAAAGATGAAGAACGAGCTGGTCGCGGAGCTCGATGACTGGAACACGAACGAGCGCGAAGCGACCCGCCAGATCTTCGATCGGAACTGCCTGCTGCTCTCCGGGATGAGCTGGCTCGGGCGGCAGCTCAGCAGCAAGGACGAGAGACTCGAGAAGCAGTTGATTCTCGATTTCAATCGTCGAGTGGACGGCGAGCTGGATGCCCTTGCGAAGGCGGACGCGATCCGCATCGCCGAGCACTTGGAGAATGTGGCGCGGACGGTTCAGGCCAACTGGGATCGGTTGGCCGTGATCCTGGCCGATCTGATCCGACGCTCCCAGGAGCTGGCGAGCCGTCTCGAGTCCCGCAGGCGCGGTGTGACGCGGGATTTCGTCGTCGAACTGGAAGTGACCCAACCCGGCTATGAACGACGCTACTATGAGACGAACCGACGTCCGACCTCCGAAGTTCTTTCCGCCTTGCTCGAACTCAGAACAGTGGACGACGAGAACTCCGAGGGCGCCGCGCGGATCAGTCTTTACCGGTGGATGCTCTCGGTCAGCGGGCTCACGCGGTCTCTGGAAGTGATCGGCGAGCAGCTCGGCGCTCAGATCTACGGGAAGTTCTGGGAGAGACTCCTCGAGACCGACCTGATCCAGTTCATCGAGAAGAACCCTGCGGAGGTCGGTGAGACCCTGGAAGGGAAGCTGAAGCTCGCTTTCGAGATGTGCCAGCCGTTTTGGCCGGCGAGGCCAATCCAGTCAGGCATGTACTTCCCCGAGTTCATGGCTGTGACCGTGCGCCACGAAGCTCAGGCAGGAAAGCAGGCGACCCCACCGAGGCTGGTGCGGGAGTGGATCTCGAAGTTCGGACCGAAGGGGAAGGGTGGGGTTTCCGAGACGGTCAGTTCCGACATCCCCTACGAAATCATGATCAGCCGACGAACCCATGGAGCGCGCGTCCACTACTTCGGTCCGGCGAGAGACTGGGCGGTCCGATATCGGAAGGAGAAGAAGATCGCCAAGGGTCGGTTCATGCTGGAGTCGCACAGCGCGTATCTAGAGATTCCGGATCCCATCCCGCAGGATGCCAGACCGATGGAGTGCTTCGCCTTGGGTGTGGCTCTTGGGTTCGTCGCGGTGCGCGGGGACCATTACTACTACGGTCTCACGGAGAAGAAGGACGCCGATGGACGGCCGATCATCGCCGTCCAATATGCGAGTCAGTGGGGGACGATCCAGACTCTGCAAGGCGTTCCGCCCGTACCGCAGGATTGCGGGCGGCTCAAGTTCATGATGAAGAACGTGAGGAGCATCTCGGTCGATCAGAAGTTCGGCCAGGGGCGCCAGGCTGCGGTGGACGCGCTCGGACAGAAGCCCGAGTGGACCTCTCTCATCGAACAAGCGTTCGGGGAATACCACCAGACGGTGGGGAATCCGACCCTTAGGGCGCATTTCCAAGCCTACATCGACCAGGTTTTGGATCCAGCGATCGACAAAGCGGGAGATCGGGGCGATCTCCTTCGCGAGGAGAAGCGACTTATCGAAGAGCGAATGGCGAACCTCGGGATGTGACGACATGCACGTGAGAACCGGCTTCGAAACAGCTCGGCCTCACGCGGCCCTGAATCTGGTCATAGCCCTGGACGAATTCGGGACCGAGGTCGTCGCTCTCCTGAGACAGCATCTCACGGTCCTTCCGGAACCACTCCAGCGGACGGTCCGCATCGTGGAACCTTCCGATGGTGATCTCGGGACCGCGATTTCAGGGGCCCGGGCCGCCGTCACGGACAGAACCAACCTCGAGATGATCGAAGCGGGAGGGTGGGCGGTCGAAGGTCGTTCCCTCGATAGGATCCGGATCCGCACCTGGCTTCTCTGGAGCTGCCGATCTTCCGGGGCGATTCCGGAAACCGTTCGAACGATCGTGTCGGCCGGTCCCGAGGCGACCTACCTCTGCTGTCGTTTCGAAGATGCCGACCGGGAGGATACGCCCTCCGAGGTTCTACCTTCGCTCTCGCTCGTTTGCATCGGTTCGATCGCACAGAGCGGCGAGACCGTGACTCGCCTGGAAGTGGTCGCGATCGCTGCGGGTCTGGTTCTCGCTTCGCTTCTTCCGAGCTTCTCGTTGGACGCCGTTCATCGGCCGGGAACGAGAGCTTGTCCTGGATTCTCCGGCTTCTATGGGCTCGTCGGTCCTTCGGCGGAGCGCCTCGCGCGGCATGTGGCGTTCGCGCTCGTACCGGAACAACTGAGCAGAGACCCGCACGCGTTGGGTGTCCAGGACCTCCCTGAGCCGGCCAGGCGTCTTCTCGAGGAGATGTCCCCCGAGCGGCTCGGGATTCAGCTATTTCATCCCGAACCGGCAGGTGTGGCTCCTGAGCAAGCGATCCCAGCGCATCCAACTTGGACTCAGGAAGGTCGCCTCGAGGTCGCCCTAAACCGGAGCGAGGTGGGTCTCGGGTTGGAAGATGTCCCGGAGACAGAGTGGCCTCGGCGGCTCCGGCGCTACTCGAGCAGCTTCGACAGGACCCGGGCCACCACTTGGCGCATGTTGATGGAGCGGGCGTCGAGGACGATCGCGGAACGGGTCGACGAGAGGTTCGGACCGAGCTTCCGGCGGCTGCTCGACTCGCTCCCTCACGCCCCTTCTTGCTGCAGACAAATCCTCCACGAGATCGGCGTGAGGATCCGAGAAGAACGTACATCGGCGGCGGATCCTACCGGAGACTTCGAGGCGGCTCTCCTGGATCTGCGCGAAGCGATCGCGGTGCGCCCGAATCCGATCACGCTCAGCCTGCGCACGATACTTTGGGTCGTCCCCGCTCTCGTGTTTGGGGCAATTGGGATCAGAGGTTTGTACGACGACTTCCGCGGCCTCGCCTACTCGATCTCGTGGAGCGTGCTCGGCGCGCTGGCTTCGGCTGCGTGGGTCTTCTGGAAGGTCTGGAAAAGCCACAGGCGGATCCGCTCGTCCCAGGATCATGCGATCGACATCCTGATCCGGAGACAGGAGTGGATCCTCTCCCGAAACGCGATCGCCTATCTCGACGAGATTGTTCAGGGCTTGGCCGATCGTGCGGCCGAAGCGGAGAGCGCCCTTGCACGGAATGTGCAGGAACTCGAAGAAGCTACCCGCGCTCTCGGCGACTCCCTCAACCCTGATGTCGCTGCGGCTCTGACGTTCGGGCCCGTGCTCCGAAAGAGAGGCGAGTACGAACAACTCTTCCGCGAACTCGCCTTGGATCGGAATCGGTGGCTGGAGGATGCGGTGGAAGGGGGAGAGTTCGCGTCGGTGGGCACCGATCACAAATCGGCCGTGACGTTCGCTGAGTCTCTCGAACGATGGTGCCGGACGCGGCTGGAGGGGCGGATCGCGGTTCATCTACCCGGTTTCGCGGACCTTTGGAGGATCCGGGCCGAGATCGGCGGGGAAGGAGAGTCGCTCGAGCGGAGCGCCGAGGCGCTCATCCGGCGGGCAGCTCCGCTGACGCGCGAAGCTCTTCAGACCGAATGGCGGCGGCTCGGTGTCTCGCGTGAGCTTGTTTCTCGGATCAGCCCTGTGATCGAAGGGAATCCAAACCTCGCCGGCGTCGAGATCGACGCGATCGAAGAGCTTCCGATTCTCTGCTGCGTGCGGAGCGGTTTCCCTCCCCGTACGGAAAAGGAACAACCGTGACGTTTCGTCTTCTCGCATCCCTGGTCTGGATGTCGATCGTCCTGATCCCGCAGGTTCGGTCCGTCTTCATCGGGATCGCGCTCGCGCTCTGGCCCACGATCGAGCCGTTCCAGAGTCTCTCAAAGATCCATGCGACATGGGTTCCGTTCGTGATGCTCCTCTTCATCGGCTATGGGTTCAGCCTGCTGATCCTTCGGTTTGTTCGTGCAGACCGAATCCAGGCTCTCGGCGGTCGCGTGCATGGAGGTGACCGCATGACTAGCCTTGCCGTCGTCGTTACGCTCGCATGGGTCGGACTGAACTTCTGGACGGGGACTCTCGGAGTTCCCGGCGTTCTCGTTGCGGCGCTCGTCTGTGTTGGAATGATCTCGCCACCTGCGCCTCCGACCATTCCGAGCCCGAGCCCACGGCCTGCGCCTCCGACACCTGAGCTCTTCACCACGTCCGCCGATGAGCACGAGCCGTCTGGTCCGGACGATGCCGAGGACGCCGACCACTACTACAGAACGTTCTCCTGGCTCTTCAATGAGGAGCCCTACTTGAAGACCGGAAGGATCCATCGATTCCGATTGAGGTTGAAGATCCCCCGATCGATCTACGATGAATACAGAAACAGGTCGCACGATGTTGCTTCCGATGAGGATTACGTTCGGTTCGCGAACGAGGAGCTGAGCGACGATGTGGTCAATCCGTTGGTCGCGAGGATCCGTGGGATTGTCGAACAAAACGGCTTCGACGCACTCGACGAGATCCATCTGGTGATGGCCTTCACGCGCAGCATCCCTTATGCTTCCGATGATGAAGAATACGGGCGTGAGTACCCGAGGTACCCCGTAGAGACGCTGGTCGAGAAGCGAGGCGACTGCGAGGACCACGCGATCCTCTGTGGGGTCCTGCTCCATCGGCTCGGGCATCTTGCCTGCCTCGCGATGACCCGATCGCACGCGTATCTCGGGGTCGAAGCGCCGGTGCCCATCAAGGGGGTGTCGGTGTACGACAACAGCATCGGCGCCGAGTTGTTCTGCTGCGAAGTGACTCCGACTGCGGAATCGGGGAGCTCGACTCAGTGCTGGCTCGGCAGTTCGCCTCACAGCGGGCCGGCGCCGGCTCGGTTCATGAGAATCGGTTAGCCTTTCGGACAAGAGTGCTCGGACGGGATCTCAAAGGTGCGATTGCCTACCTCCCCCTCGGCGCCGCGAAGTCGATCTCGACACGCTGGATGCGGTCTTCCTGGGGGGCTTCGATGACGCCGAGGCGTTCGGCGGCTTCCATCACGCGGGTGGTGAGGGTGACGCCGAGGTTCTCGAGGTCGCTCGGGACGAAGCCGAGGTACTTCTCCGGGTTGCTTTCCGCGACGAAGTCGACGCTCGCGACCGTGTAGGTCTTCGCCGGATCGACCGGCTTCCCGTCGACGAGAGCCGTGTGGATCTGGATCCCTTCGGGGCTCTTCCACCAGGAGTAGGTGAGGCCGGAGACCTGAAGGATGCCGTGAATCTCTTCCGCCTCGGCGATCGCGTTCGTGAGCGCGATCGTGCGAAGCTCCTCGCCCGTGCACGTGAAGACCGAGATCCCGTTCCAGAAGGGGAGCACCTCGAAGAGGTCGAGCTTCGTGACCGGGCCGCGGGCGATGTCCTTTCGGATTCCGCCGCTGTTGAGAAGCGCGACGTCGGCGCCGGTCGTCTCGCGCAGGCGGTCGGTCACCCAGTTCCCGAGGTCGCTCTCGCAGAAATAGCACCGGCCGAGCTCGGCGCGCGCCTCGGCGATCACCGCGCCGTACTCTTTCTCGATCCGCGTCCGGAACATCTGGATGAGATCTCCGAGATCCTCCGAGGCCTCCGCTCCCTTCGCGTCGGTCCGGACGAGGCGGCATTCGGCGCTCGCGAGGGAGTCTCCGCGGACGTCGAGGTCCGCGCGGCCGAGCCACTGTCCGTTGCTTCCTGCTTGAAGGATCAGGACCCGGTTCACCCACTCGCCCTGGTCGAGGCGCGTGTGGCTGTGGCCCCCGACGATGATGTCGATCCCCTCCACGGCGCGCGCGATCTCTCGGTCTTTCTCGATCCCCTCGTGGGAGAGGGCGACGATGAGATCGCTCTGTTCATCCACCTCGGGAAGGAGGTCGCGAAGCGTCTCGATGCCTGGTTCGATCTCGATTCGGCTTCGGTTCTCGGCGCTCGTGAGCGAGGGGAGCTCGTCGATCGTGATCCCGATGACGCCGACGCGGACCTCGCCGACCGTGAGGATCTCGTACGCTTTTCCGGTGTAGAGGCTTCCGTCCGAGCGGCGGAGGTTCGCCGCGAGGACCTGGTACTTCGCGCGTGAAAGGAGTGCGTCCAGGTTCTCGAGGGTCTGATCGAACTCGTGGTTCCCGAGGACCTGCGCGTCGAGGCCGACAAGATTGTAGAAGGCGACGATCGCGCCCCCCTTCGCACCTTGATATTCGATGTCGGAAAGAGGGGTGCCGGTCATGAAATCCCCGGCATCGAGGTAAAGGGAATGGGGCGCGGTTTCCCGCTCTCTCCGGAGAGCCGCCTCGATCGCGGTGAAGCCGCCGACGAGCGCCTGCTCTCCTTCGCGGCCGATCTTCTCGGGCGCGTACCGCGCGTGAAGGTCGTTCGTGTGGAAGAGGGTGATCGTTCCTTCTCCAGCGCGGGCGATGCCGGCCGAAAGAAGGACAGCGGCGAGGACGAGAAGCTTCACGTAGGGGCGCATAAGAGAGACCTCCTCGGGAAGGGTCGTTTCGGGTTCCTCTTCGAGAGTATAGGCGAAAGGAGCCGCGCGGGCGATACGGGCCAGAGTATCATAAGAAAGAGTGTCCACCGGAAGTCATCGGACGG
>Ga0194125_10012427_pt1 | contig 11239 bp, 11 predicted proteins | sample TA2KigC250mmetaG_FD_148626 | JGI IMG/M metagenome (GOLD analysis project Ga0194125, IMG submission 148626) | Freshwater microbial communities from Lake Tanganyika, Tanzania - TA2015034 Kigoma Deep Cast 250m | ecosystem: Environmental > Aquatic > Freshwater > Lake | place: Tanzania: Lake... | reverse complement strand
CAGCGGCGAGTTGGCCAATGTGTGGTTGATTGGACACGATGTTAACGAAGAACTTGATCCCAGCGTGAAGTTTACCGGTGACTCAATTAAAATTTGCTGGGGAGATGGGAGTTTGTCAAAAGTTTCCATGGTGGTGGCCCTGGTTTATCGCAATGCAGCTAATGTTTATAAGGTGATACGTCAAGGTTATGATGCCAACGCTGGTGACACCGTCGGTTTTGAACAGGCCAACAGCGGGAAATGTACTGGGCTGGCTTTTGCCAAAGATATTTCCTTAACCAGCGGGATTTTTAACATAAGTGGCGGAACTCCGTATTTGTTAAGGTTAAAACTTTTGTATAACGAAGCGACCCCACAGCCGATTGTGGTCGAATCTAGTAGTAATTTTCCCACTCAAGGCAGATGCTATGATTCCTCAGCCACAATTGAGACTTCTCAGATCACCCGTAAAATCCGTCAGTGCCAATTTTATCAAGCCCCACCAGAGATTTTTGACTACGTGTTATTTTCTGAAGAGGGTTTAACTAAATAATAAATAAAAAACCTGCCCATGGAATTTTTCGGCCTCGATATCGGTTCGCACCAGATTAAGATGGTTAAGCTGGCCAAAAGCGGTAAACAATACCGCTTGTTGGCTTTAGGCAATGCTCCTTCAACTCAGAAAGGAATTCTTTCTGAAGCTGAAGCCGATTTAACCGCTTTAGCCACCATCATCAAAAAACTTCATCAGGAGACAAAAATTAATACCAAGAATGTGGTTACTGCCCTACCTCAAGATCAGGTTTTTGTCCAGGTTATTTCTTTACCGAAGATGTCAACCGATGAGCTTTTATCGGCTTTGAAATGGGAGGCTGAGCAATATGTGCCAATTCCTTTAAATGAAGTGACCTTAACCCATCAAATTTTAGGTGAGGTGCAAGAAAATGGTAAGCAAAAAACTGAAGTTTTATTAGCGGCGGCCCCTAATCGTTTAATTGACCGTATGGTTACGGTTTTAAAAACCGCTGGTTTTAATCCTTTAAGCTTAGAGACAGAAATTATGGCGGTTGTTCGCAGTTTAATTGCTCCTGACTCTGAGATGACCATGGTCGTTGACTTTGGCGCCAAGGCAACTGATATTGCGGTGACCGAAAATGGACAGATTAATTTTGTCCGCTCTATTTCGACGGCTGGCGAGGCCTTAACCCGGGCTGTCGCGAGTGGCTTGGGTTTGGATGTTAATCAGGCTGAGGCCTACAAAAAGGCTTATGGGGCCGATCCGGAAAAACTAGAAGGGAAAATGTTGCAGGCGTTGGGGCCGGTGATTGAAGTGGTGGTGGCTGAAATGGAGAAAATTATTCAATTTCATCAACTAGAGAAAAATAAGATTATCAAGCGGGTAATTTTAACTGGGGGGACAGCCAGTTTGCCGGAAATGGCTTCTCTTTTGGCGAAAAAATTAAATCTAGAGATTCAGGTTGGCGATGCCTTCGCTCAGATTATTAAAGACGAACTGACCAAAAAAATACCGGCTCAAGACGTTCCCCTTTATGCCATCGCCACTGGTTTGGCGATGAAGGAGATTTAATGAGAGAACAAATTGATTTTCTTCACGGCGAGCGAGCTGCCAGAGAAAAGAAAGCAAGGGTTTTACGTCTGGTTAAAGTCGGGAGTATCCTTATCCTGTTGACTTATTGTTTAGTGGTCGCCGCCTTTTTTTCTTACAGCTTCTTTTTGACCACCCAAGCGAAAAGTGTTAACCGTCAGGCTGAGGCAAAAAAAGCTCAAATTGAAGCCCTAAAGGATGTAGAATCTTTACAGATTATTTTAAAGCAAAGGTTGTCTAGTTTGGAAAAATATTTTGCCGGTCAAAAAGGAGTTGATCTCCCCCGCCTGTTGGATTATTTTAACCAAACGACTTATGCTTTGAATTTAACCGAGTTGAGTTTATCAACCAATGGCGCGGTAACTCTTAGTGGCGAAGCTGCCAATCCCTTGGTCTTTGGTGAATTTTTAGAAATCATTAATAACGAATCATCTGGGGAGCTTTTTTCCCAGATTACCCTTTCCTCACTTGACCGAAAAGAAGATGGTAGTTATTCATTTTCCATGGCCCTACAGGCGAAATAATTAAATGTTTAAATTTGAGACCAAAGAATTAAAGCCGTTTTTAACTCCCCTTTTGGTGGTTGCCTTGATTGTGATAGGTAGCCTTTTGTTGCTCAGGCCCAGGATTGAAATCATGGTTAAAGCTCGTCATGATCTTTTAAAAGACCGTCGTTTTTTGGCTGATTTAACTCAAAAACTGTCAGCCCTGGAAGGTTTAGCCAGAGTTGAGTTGACAGAAAAAACAGGGGTTGTTTTGGACATTTTACCCCCAGAAAAAGATGTCCCCAGGAATTTAGCCGCTATTAAAAAACTGGCTTTAGCCAGTGGTTTGGTGGTTAACAGTATCAACGTTGGCAATGTTGGCGAGATTGCCACCGTCAGCGCCAAACAAAAAAGTAGCAAAACCAAGGGTGGAGAATCCCTCCCCTCTTTATCGTTCGACGTCACGGTTACCGGCAGTTTGGAAAGTATGAAAAATTTTATTAATCTCACTCAAAATGCGTCGCCATTAATGAAAATCAACCGCCTTTCTATTGGTCAGAAAAATATCCAAACTCCAGAGGCAAAGATTGAGATTGAGGCTTTTTTCCTTCTTTATCCAACCAGTTTAGGACGCACGGAGCAACCATTAGTGGCGATTACAGCGGCTGAGGAAAAAGTTTACAGCCGGATAAGTAACTTTGTTTCTTTTCAAAGTCAGGGAGAATTACCCAATCTGCCGGTGGGAAAAGAAAATCTTTTTTCTCCTTAAATTACTGATTAAGATTGAGGTTGACTCTAACTTTGTCTTTAATCGCCTTGATTTTTAAAAGCTCTCTTAAGGCCTTGATCGTTCGGCCTTTTTTACCGATGATGATTTTAACATCCTCAGGATTAGCGGCGAGGTTTAAATTGAGCCAGTCTTCTTCTCTTTCTTCCTCAACAACAACTTCTTGAGGATGATTGACAATTGATTTCACCAAAAATTCAAGTAATTCCTTCATTTTTTTAAATTATTTTTTTGACCGCCGGAGTTAGTTGGGCGCCCTTTTTAAGCCATTCTTCAAGTAATTTTGAGTCAATTTTAACTGTTGCTGGTTTGTTTTTGGGATCATAAGAACCTAAAATGGCCAAAGTTTTGCCATTTCTTTTACAACGTTCATCCGTGACCACAATGCGATAAGAGGCCTTCTTTTTGGCTCCGATGCGGGAAAGTCTGATTTTAACCATGTTTGAATTTTACTTTTTTAGGCTCACTTTTTCAAGGGCTTTTTTAGCCGCTTCCTGTTCGGCCATTTGCTTGCTTTTCCCTGTTCCTTGAGCCAGAATTTCCCCTTCGCTTAAAACGTTGACGGTGAAGATTTTATTGTGCTCTGGTCCTTGTTCGCTGATTGTTTTATAGTTTGGCGATTGGCCAGTTTTAGCCTGAATTTTTTCTTGCAGCAGGCTTTTGTAATCCTTTAATTGGCCAGAGCGGACAACTTTTATCAAAAAGGGTTCAAGATATTTTTGTACCAAAGTTTTAACCGGGGTTAACCCCTGATCAAGAAAGACAGCACCGATAACGGCTTCCAAGGCGTTAGCCAAAAGGGTTGGATTTTCTTGACCCTTAGCCTCTTTTTCTCCCCGACTGAGAAAAAGATAATCGCCGATTTTTATTTCTTTGGCGATTTGTGCCAACGTTGTCGTTTTAACCAGATTAGAACGCAGATTGGTCAACTTCCCTTCAGGGAAAAGATTAAATTTTCCAAACAGCCATTCGGAAACGACAAAAGATAAAATAGCATCGCCCAAAAACTCCAATCTCTCATTGGAAGATAATTTTTGTTTTTTAAACTCGTTCAGATAAGAACGATGAGTTAAAGCTTCTTTTAAAAGCGAAGGGTTTTTAAATTTAAAATTAAGATTTTTCTCCAGACCGTCAAGATCTACTTTGGTAGTCATTTTAATTTTTTATAAACGGTGCCTAAAACGCCATTGATAAAAGAGGGGCTTTTTTCACTCCCAAAGGTCTTCCCCAGCTCAATGGCTTCGTCAATAATGACTTTGGGGGGTTCCTTTTTTTGAATCATTAATTCCCAAATGGCCAGTCTTAAAATGGCCAAATCAACTTTATTGATTTGTTCCAGAGGCCATTCCGGAGCGGACTGACTGACGGTTTGGTCAATTTTGTCCAGGGCTTGAAAGACTTTCTTCCCGATTTCAGTTTTCGGTTTTTTACTTTGGCGGAAAGAGAAAGCAAAAAGATCTTGGATAGTTTCTTCGCGTTTTTTATGTCGCGGGTCAAACGGCGTTTTCATTTTTAAGCGAAAGGCCCCTTATTTTTTTTTGAACGGATTTCAAAAAACGTCTTTTTAAAGCCGCTTGTCGTTTCCCTTTTCTTTGGGTTGAATGTTTTCTTTTTGGTTGGGCACCCATAATTTAAAGATGAACTAGTTAGGTTCAACGAATTTAATTGTATCCAATTCTGCTTTAGCTTGCAAGAGTGGATATTGGTCTAAATTGGGGAAAATTGCTTGGGCTGTTTTTTTAGTTTGTTCAATCAAGGACAAATCCGCAAAAGAGGCGACCTTAAGTTCCAAAAACCCATGTTGAGCGGTCCCATAGATTTCCCCTGGCCCGCGCAGTTTTAAATCAAGTTCAGCCAGCTTTAACCCAACGTTGATTCTTGCCAAAGCCTTTAAGCGCTCAAGCGGTTTGCCGGCGGTATATTCGGTAAATAAAAGACAGAAAGATTCTTTGGCTCCCCGACCGACTCGGCCACGTAATTGATGGAGTTGGGAAAGACCAAAGCGTTCCGCGCCCTCAATAACCATAATGGTGGCTTGGGGGATATCAATGCCGACTTCAACCACGGGAGTGGCAACCAAGATGTCCAACTGACCTTGTTTGAATTTGGCCATCACCTCGTTTTTTTGTGAGCTTTTCATCCGGCCGTGGAGTAGCCCCAATTTTAAATCAGGAAAGATTTTTTGTGAAAGATTTTCAAACTCAGCCGTAGCGGCTTTGACAGTTTGAAGTGTTTCCGAAATCTCAATTAAGGGACAGATGATAAAACATTGTTCATCACTCCCTTTGACTTTTTTCCTAATCCAATCGTAGGCACCGTCTCTTTTTTGCGGTGGGACAACCCATGTTTTTACTTTTTGACGTCCAGGTGGCATCTCATCAATCACTGATAAAGCTAAATCACCATATAAAGTTAAGGCAATAGTTCTGGGGATGGGAGTGGCGGTCATGGTTAAGATGTGGGGCGTTTTACCGGCCACAAGATTTTTCTCCACCAACTGACCTCTTTGTTCAACCCCAAAGCGATGTTGCTCATCAATAATGACCAGCCCCAATTTCTGAAAACGGGCTCTTTTATGAATCAAAGCATGGGTCCCGACGATCAAATCAGGCTTGGTTGATTTTTCTTTGCCTGCTTTTTGAGCTCCGGTTAAAAGAAAAATTTTTAAACCAAAAGGTTCAAGAAGTTGTTTTAAAGTCTGATAGTGCTGATTGGCCAAAATTTCCGTGGGGGCCATTAAAGCCACCTGAACGTTGTTTAACCAAGCCATAAAAATAGCCAAGGCGGCGACAACCGTCTTGCCGCTACCAACGTCCCCTTCTAAAAGTCGGTTCATCGGTTTGTCCTTCCCCAGATCAGTTAAAATTTCTCGGCAGGCTTTTTTTTGGGCTCCAGTCAGCTCAAAAGGAAGACTTCGGTTAAACTCAAGAACTTTTTCCTGATCAATTAAAAAAGGAAAAGCCAATTTGTTTTTCTGCCAAGAAGCTTGTCTTTTTAAAACTAGCAAATGAAGGAAAAAAAGCTCTTCAAAGGCAAATCTTTTCCTGGCTTGTTCGGCCTGTTTTAGATTTTGTGGGAAATGAATCTGTCCAAGGGCCTGGGGAAAGCCCAAAAGATCATGTTTTTTTCTGATTTCCTCCGGCAGAAAATCCTCAAGCTGAGGGGTTAATTGTTTTATTAAGCTGTTGATTAAAGAGCGCAGCCATTTTGAAGAAAGACCTCTTGTTTCCGGATAAATCGGGACCAAGCGTCCGGTATGGATGCTTTTTTGATTTTGTTCTTTCTCGTACTCTGGTGAGAGAAGGACTTTTTGGCGGCCAAACCAGTCAACCTTGCCGGAGAAATTATAACTTTCCCCTATTTTTAAGGTTTTAACCAAAAAGGGTTGGTTAAACCAAACAATTTCAATTTGGCCAGTGGGATCCAAAACTTTGGCTTTTTGAATTTTTTTACCGAAACGGGTATATTCATTTTTTAAAGAGACAATTTCTCCCTTGATGGTGGCGATTTCCCCTGGTTGGAGACGGTTAATCTGGGAAATCAAAGAAAAATCCTGATAGCGAAAAGGAAAATGATAAAGAAAGTCCTCAACGGTTTGAATGTCTAACTTCTGAAGTTTTTTGGCAAAAACCGGCCCGACCATAAAAAGGTCAGTTACCGTGGTTTGTAGGTTCATCTTAGCGAAAAAGCGAATAAACAAAAGGCAACATGGAGGTTAAAATCAAGGCCAAGGAAGCAATGGCGACCAAAACGATCCATAATTTTTGTTGTTTTTTGGAAAGAATCATTTTTTATTTTTTTAAAAAACAAGGTTCTGCCAAAGGCAGGTTCTTATGTAATTTTAATTTTAACGAAATCTTTCTTACCAGCCCGAATTACCGTCCCATCTTGTACTTTATCAGTCGAAAACTCATTGATAGTTATGCCATCAATGTCAATTCCCCCTTGTTTAATTAATCTTTTAGCTTCACTGCGTGATGAAACTAATTTGCTCTCGGTTAAAATTTTAACCAGGTCATTTTTGTCCACTGGTTTAATTCGATAAATCGAAAGATCTTGTGGTGTTTCTCTTTTTTGGAAAACTTTTTCAAATTCTTTTTCCGCATTTTTTGCGTCTTTTTCTGAATGTAAATTACTGATAATCTCTCGTGCCAGCCATTTCTTTTTCTCTATTTGGTTAAGTTGACTCTCTTTAATTTCTTTTATAGAAATATCTGTTAATAGCAAAAATCCCTGTTCAATCATCTCATCAGGCCAAGACATGATTTGGCCAAACATTTCATTTGGTTTTTCATCCAGTGCGACGAGATTACCAGTTGTTTTACCCATTTTTTCTTTTCCAGGCGCAGCCAAAAGTTGGGTGGTGAGGACAAATTTTTCCTTGTTTAACATTTTTTTCATCAGCGTTCTACCAGCCAGCATGTTAAAGGTTTGATCATTGCCCCCAATTTCCATATCGACATCCATGGTTACCGAATCATAAGCCTGGAAGAGAGGATATAAAAATTCATGAACATAAACTTCTTTTCCCACCTTGAATCTTTGCTGAAACATATCTCTTTCCAGGAGTTGTGAGACGGTAAAATAAGAAGCAAGTTGTAACATGTCTACAGGTTTTAATTTGTTGGTCCATTCCTCATTGTGAAGAAAGCGAACATTGGCTTTTTTTAAATCTAAAATCTTGCCGATTAACTCTTTGTAATTAGCAGAATTTTTTTCTACTTCTTTTTTAGTTAGCTGTTTACGAGTTGCCAATTTATCTGAAGGGTCGCCGATTTGAGCCGTAAAATCACCAATTAAAACAATAATTTCTTGATCCAAATCTTGAAGTTGGCGTAGTTTTTTTAGGACAACCATATGGCCTAGATGGAGCTTGCCAGTAGGGTCAATACCGTTGTAAATTCTAAGTTTTTTGCCAGAACACAAAACTTTTTCTAGTGCTTCTTTTGAGGGGTAGATATTTTCCACTCCCCTGGTTAAAAATTCTTCAATTTTATCCACTTGATTCATAATGCCATTGTAAAATTTCCTATGTTATAATGCAAGAATGAGTCATTGGCAAGAGATTTGGCGAAAAAGGAATTCTCCATCTCCTCGTCGGTTACGTCCCTATCGTCGTCAGATTAAAGGCAAAGTTGCCTCACGTTTGGCCCTTTTTAGCTTTGTTGGCCTTTTGGTTTTGATTCTCTCTGCCACAGGATTATTCGCTTTTTACGCCAAAGATTTACCTCGTCCGGACAAAATTGTCCGCCATGAAGGTTTTTCCAGCAAAATTTATGATCGCAACGGCGAGTTGCTCTATGATATTTATGCCAGCCAAAAAAGAACCCCGGTCGAACTCAAAGAAGTTCCAGAGCACTTACGGAATGCTACCATTGCCATTGAGGATAAAAATTTTTACCAACACAGTGGTTTTGACCCCACCGGGATGTTCCGGGCTGTTTATAATATCATTGTTCACCGTCGTTTGCAGGGTGGGTCAACTTTAACCCAGCAGTTGGTAAAAAATGTTTTACTGACTCCCCAGCGAACTTTAACCCGCAAACTTAAGGAGTTTATTTTAGCGGTTCAAATCGAAAAACGTTATTCTAAGGATGAGATTCTCCAAATGTATTTAAATGAAGCTCCCTATGGCGGCACAGCTTGGGGGGTTGAAGAGGCTTCAGAGACTTATTTTGATAAAAAGGTCAGTGAGTTGAATTTGGTGGAGGGAGCCATCTTGGCTGGTTTACCCCAACGTCCGAGCGTCTACTCCCCTTTTTCCGATGACCCTCAGGCTTATGTCACTCGCACCCAACAAGTTTTAAGAAGGATGAGGGAAGATGGTTATATTACCCTCGAACAAGAAGAAGAAGCGGCCAAACAAATCGAAAAGGTTGAATTTGCGCCTGAGGGAGCCAATTTTAAAGCCCCTCATTTTGTCATGTATATTAAAAAACAACTCGAAGAAAGATACGGGCAGCAGACCGTGGAAAGCGGAGGTTTGCGGGTTTACACCACCTTGGATTTAAAGATTCAAGAGGAAGCCCAGGCGGCAGTCACCGAAGAAATCGCCAAAGTAGAATCACTCCATATTACCAATGGGGCGAGTGTGGTCATGGATCCTAATAATGGAGAAATTTTAGCCATGGTTGGTTCCAAAAATTACAATGATCCTAACTATGATGGTAAGGTTAACGTGACTTTATCCTTAAGACAACCTGGTTCAGCCATTAAACCGGTAACTTACCTGACGGCTTTAAAAAGAGGCTACACGGCCTCAACTTTATTAATGGATACGCCGGTGACTTTTTTGGGTGGCGTTGGCCAGCCGGATTACAAGCCAGTTAATTATGATGGCAAGTTTCATGGTCCTTTACAAGTCCGTTTTGCCTTAGGCAGTTCGATTAACGTCCCCGCGGTTAAAATGTTGGCTAAAGTTGGCCTTACTGAAATGTTGGAAACCGCTTTTGACTTAGGTTTATCAACCCTTGAGCCCACCGTGGAAAACTTAAAGCGTTTAGGTCTGTCAGTGACCTTGGGTGGTGGTGAGGTTAGACTTCTGGAATTGGCTCAGGCCTATTCAGCCTTTGCCAATGGTGGTTTAAAAATTGAGCCGATTTCAATTTTAAAAATAACTGACAAAGATGATAAGGTTTTGTTTGAACAAAAGAAGACCTCAGGCCGAAAAATTATCACCCCTGAACAGGCTTTTTTGGTCTCTCATATTTTATCGGATAACAACGCCCGTTTGATTACCTTTGGTGAACGAAGCGCTTTAGTTGTTCCGGGCCGAACCGTGGCGGTTAAAACCGGGACAACCAATGATAAAAGAGACAACTGGACGATTGGTTGGACTCCCCAGGTGATTGTCGGCGTTTGGGTCGGCAATAATGACAATAGTCCCATGAAGGAAGTCGCCTCAGGGATAACCGGAGCGGCCCCGATTTGGCGGCGCATTATCCAAGCCGCTTTGGCTGATAAAGCCAATATGGGATTCAATGTTCCTGAAGGGATTGTGACGGCCGAAGTTGATCAGATCTCCGGTTATAGAGCCCATGATGGTTATTCTTCAAGAGTTGAGTATTTCATCAAGGGAACCGAGCCCACTGGCGATGACCCGGTTCATACCAAACTCAAGCTTTGTCGTGGCCAGGAAAAGTTAGCCACCGTGGCTCAAGTGGCTAGGGGTGATTATGAGGAAAAAGAATATTTTGTTTTAAAAGAAGAAGACCCCACTTCCTCAGACGGCATAAACCGTTGGCAACCAGGGATTGATGAATGGTTAGGGGGTCAATCTGATTCTCGTTATCATCCACCCGCTGAATATTGTGGTTCGACCAGTGAGATTGAGGTGACCATCAATGATCCTGCCAACCGGGTTCAGATTGACAGCAATGAGGTTAAAGTGGCAGGGAAAATTGTCTCGACCAATGACATTAAAAGAATTGAAATCATCATCAACAATGAACTTAAAGAAACGCTTGAGAAGACCAAAAAGTTTGAAAAAGTTTTCCACTTGGAGAACGGTGTTTACAAAATTAAAGTCAGAGCTTTTGATAGTGAAAATAATCAAGGCGAAAGAGAAGCCGAAATTGGTGTTAAAGTCCCTTGGGATTGGCAAACTACTCCGACACCCTCACCTACCCCGTAATTTTGACCGAGATTGTATAATAGTAGATAAGATATGAGTAAAGAAAGATATTCCTATTCTGGTGGTAAAAAAAAGGAGATTCGACTTTCAAAGAGTGTCCGTAAGCATGTTCGTCTTCTGGCACCAAAAGATAAAGAGGCAGCTTTGGCGTTTAAAAAGAAAGAAATAATCAAGAAAGAAGAACAAAAGCGTAGAGAATTAGAAAAATTAGAAAGAAGACTTAAAGAAGAGGTAGACCCCTATAAAATTGCTGAGATGAAATTTACAATCCCCTGGCTTAAAGAAAAGTTGGGCGATATCACAGAGGATGAGAGAAAAAAGGACGTCAGGAATATCATTACGCAATTTAAGCCAGATATCTTTGAAAAATTGTTCATGGAAAGAGACGGAACTGGTAAAACCAAAGTAAGGGAGATTATAAATGAAATATTGCCAGATAATGAATACAGACGTGAATTAGAGGAGCTAGAACTAAAACAAATTGGAGAAAAATATCTTTCCCCGGAAGAAACCCTAGAGATAAAATTTACCCATTTTTGGCTTGAAGTTAAATTAGGAAAGCTAGAAGAGGAAGAAAGATTTGAGAAAATAATGAAACTTTATAAGAGCTATCCTGAGGAAATTACTAAGAAATTTAAAGAAGACAAAGCAAGACAGATTATAAGCAACCTTTTCCCAGAGAGAAAAAAAATTAGTAGAGGCGCCGGAAGCTTCAAGGTGGCTGACAGAAGAGATTAGCTTTTTAATCG
>Ga0194125_10012426_pt1 | contig 11240 bp, 9 predicted proteins | sample TA2KigC250mmetaG_FD_148626 | JGI IMG/M metagenome (GOLD analysis project Ga0194125, IMG submission 148626) | Freshwater microbial communities from Lake Tanganyika, Tanzania - TA2015034 Kigoma Deep Cast 250m | ecosystem: Environmental > Aquatic > Freshwater > Lake | place: Tanzania: Lake... | reverse complement strand
TGCCGCTCGTTCCCGCGAGCCATCACGTGATACACCGCGCCTTCAAACTCCACTCGGATCGGCCTTGCCATGCTCGCCATCAAACCACAGGAGATCGAGTTTGTCAAATGTCAAGAGTTGACCCCATGGCCATGGCCACCAGAAGCTGAAGTCTGGCGACTTCAGCTACGGGGCACATGCTTTCGCATCAGGTCATCCACCGCCGCCAGCACGTGATCCGGGGTGACGAGGGTCATGCAGCGGTGGTCGGTGGGGCAGACGCGGAGGTGGCAGGGGCCGCAGGGGACGTCCACGCGCAGCACGGTCGTCTTGTCCAGGTTGCAGGCCGTGTGGCGCGGGTCGGTCGGGCCCATGATGACGACGACGGGCTTGTCGAACGCGACGGCGAAGTGGCGCGTGCCGGTGTCGGTGGTGACGAGCAGCGCGAGCCGGCGGACGATGGGCTTGAGGAGTTCGAGCGTCATCGGCTCGTCGAGGAAGTCCACGGCCTTGTGCTTCATCTCCAGCTCGATGGCGCGGACGATCTGGTCTTCGTCCGGCGCGGAGAGGATGACGACGCGGCAGCCGTAGCGCTCGATCAGGGCGTCGGCGACCTGGGCGAAGGATTTGGGGGACCAGCATTTGGACGAGCCGAAGCGCGCGCCGGGGTTCAGGCCGATGACGAGCGCGTCCGGGGGCACGCCGCGTTGCGCAAGCATCCGGTCCGCCTGCTGGGCCGCGGAGTCCGAGACGAACAGTTCGGTTTTCGTGGAGCGCACGGGGCAGCCGATCGTCTCGCAGAGGCGCAGGTAGTAGTCGGTCTTGGGCACGGGGAGCCACGTGCGACCTTCGCGCGGGGACGGCAAGCGGTCGGTGAGGAGCCACCCGCGGTCGCCGCGGCTGTATCCCACGCGCCGCCTGGCGCCGGCCAGCCAGGCCATCCACGCGGCGCTGAGCGAATGGGGCATGATGACCGCGAGGTCGAAGTGACGGACGCGGAGCCGCTCAATGAGGGCGAGGTAGCCGAGCCAACCGCGATGGGCGCGGTCGGGGTCGTATTCGATGATCTCGTCGGCCCAAGGCGCGTTTTCGAGCGCGCCCCGGACGTAGGGCTTGGCGAGCAGCGAAATCCGGGCGTCAGGGCAGTGCTCGCGGATGCACCGCAGCGCGGGCGTGGCCATGACCGCGTCGCCGACCCAGTTCGGGCATCGGATCAGGATGTTGCGAGCCGGTATCTTCATACGCGCACCGTGGCAAGGTCAGCGCATTCTACCGCGGGCCGAGCTAGGCCACAAGACGGCGGACGCGCGGACAGTCAGCGCCCAGAAACCCGATTCCTTCGAGAAATCGGGGTTCTTCTCACTTCCCCGGCTCGTTGCTCATCAAGACGAGCTTCCGACCGCCGAGCCGGCCGCTCCAGACGGGGTGAAGGGCGACGCCCTCGGCCAGGACCTTGGCGAGGTCACCGGCTTTGTCTTTGGACAGGAGGAAGGCAGGCTGGTGGGTTCGCAAGAAGGCCGCGACCTCTTTCGGGTCGAGCGACCAAGGGATCACGTGTCCCCAGTAGTAGGAATACGAGGCGCGCTCGGAGCCGTAGAGCATGAGGTGGCGCGGGGGCTGGACGAGCGCCCGGAGCCGGTCGCACAGGACTCGAGGAGACTTGACCTCGTTGATCTTCGGCATGTCGAAGATGAGGAAGGCCCAGACCACGAGAAGGATTGCCGTCATCAACAGGCTGAGGGCGGCGCGTTCGTTGCGTCGGCGCACCAGAAGCAGGACGCCTGCGCCGCTGAGGGCGGACACGATGGGCGCGATCGAGAGCGTCTGGGCGAGGCCCTCCGCCTCCGCTTTGATGGGGACAAACGCCAGCACGGCCGCGGCCACCATCAGGAAGCCGGTGACCATGAGCGGCACGGTCATCCAGCGTCGCCGCGTCCCCTCCGATGGACTCAGAAGCGCATCCAGGACGCACGCCAGCCATAGCGCGGCCGCGGGGAACAGCGGCAGGATGTAGATCGTGCGCTTGCCGCTGGAGAACGAGAAGAAGACGAACACCACCGCCCACCAGGCCACGGGGAACATGAGCCGGTCGCGGTGGGCCGCGAATCCGCCGGGGCGGACGAGATGGAGCATCGTCGGCAGGAAGAGCGTCCAGGGCAGGAAGTCGGCCGGGAACACGAGGAAATAGCGGTAAAAGGGGGCCTTGTGCCGGATCCCTTCCACGTAGCGATCGAGGGTCTGATGGAAGAGGATGTTGTGGGTGTAGTCCTGGCCGGCGCGCAGGCAGGCGGGCACGAGCCACGGCAGAATGACGAGCGCGCAGATCAGCAGGCCCGTCGGCAGCCCCAGCTTGAGGAGATAACGGACGTCGCGCCGCCAGACCACGTAAGCCGCCATGGTGAGCAGGGGCAGGATGATGGCCACAGGCGCCTTGGTCAACGTGCCGAGACCCATGCAGACGTAGGCCGCGACGTGCAGCCCCCAGCTTTGGCCGCCGCGAAGGTAGTTGAGATAGAGGCAGTAGAGCGCGAGCAGGATGAAGAAGAGCATGGGCATGTCCATGCGCGCTTCATTGGCCGTCCAGAGGAAGAAGGGGGTGGCGAGCAGGAGGAGCGCGGCGAGCCGTGCCGTGCGCTCGTCGAAGAGCCGACGGCCAAAGAGGTAGGTCATGACGAGGCAGCCGATACCGGCAAGCGCGGACGGCAGGCGCACGGTGAACTCGTTCATGCCGCCGAGGGCGAGCGAGCTGACCGCGATCATCCAGAAGTAGAGCGGCGGCTTGTCGGGGTAGATTTTGCCGTTGAGATGGGGCACCACCCAGTCGCCGGAGACGACCATCTCGCGGGCGATTTCCGCGTAGCGAAGCTCTTCGGGCTCCCACAGGTCACGCGTTCGCCAGTTGAGGAGCATCGTGACGAGGCAGGGGACGATGAGGAGGGCGAGGAAGGCGGAGGATCTCGTCCTGGTTTGCCACTGGGTCAGAGACCCCGGTGACGGTGTTCGGTGGTCGGTGTTTGGTGTTTGGGATGCGGGGGCGCTCATGCGGGTTCTGTCACTATCGGTTCTGTAAACGATTCCCTCGCAGGGGCCGATGGAAGCCTTGCGGGGTGATGTGTTGAGCCGGAAGAATTCGCTCTTGCGGGTGCGCCGTGCGCAGCGCACGCATCCTGCCCAATCTCACTGACTTTCCTGCAGGAGTGCAGGCTTCAGCCCAATGGTCATAACATTCTGGAGTGCAGCCTGAAGGCTGCACTCCAGCAGGAACGGATTCATGCGCAGGCCGTCCCATCGAACGTCGCGCCGAACACCCACCACGCGCCGCCGCCGAAGCTTTGGCGCGCAGGCGGCCCAACACCGAACACCGCCATCTGGTCGCCGAGCCGGATCAGTCGCCATCTTTGCCTCGCAACCGGAATCTGGCCAGCGGGCTGCGGTAGAGCTTGCAGCATCGGGCGCAGCCGGGGAACGTGCCGCCCGCGGCCTTGATGGCCCGGCGGAACTGGCGATAGCGCTCGTGGTTGATGAGTTGCTCCGGGTCGCTCTCGCGCACGTTGCCCACGATGAACGGGATGAACTGGCAGGCGTACACGTCGCCCCGCGGCGAAATCCGCGCGTCCGTCCAGGGGTAGAGGCACTTGCCCGTGAAGGCGAAGTCAGGGCCATACCAGACGTCGAGCTTGTCCTCGGCGAGGAAAGGCTTGAAGACGACCTTGACGCCCTCGGCCTCGGCGAGCCGCAGGACGGCCTGCACCTTCTGCCACATGCGCGCGGCATCGGCCTGGACGGTCGAGTTGTCGGCGTGGATCAGCTCGACGGGGCTGTTGGGGAAATGCTCGCGCCACACGGCCTCATGGTGGCGCACGTCGTCGCCGGTCAGGAAGGTCTCGTGCTGGAAGGTGAGCGCGTCGGCGCCCAGGCGCTTGGTCAGGCCGACGAGTTCATCCGCGTGCTCGAAGGTGCTGGGCGCGAACACGCAGTTGATGAGCACCTTGGTGTTCGTGCGCAGCCTCAGGAACGTCTCGGCGTTCTGCACCACGCGCTGGAAGGCGCCCGCGCGCCCCACCACCTGATCGTGCACCGCTTCCGGGCCGTTGAGCGAGAAGATGATGTAGTCGAGGTGCGCGGCGATGAGGCGGCGGATGCGGTCTTCCGTCAGGAGCGCGGCGTTGGTGTTGACGCCGCAGCGGACTCCGAGGGACTTGATGGCCTCAACGATCTCGACCGCATCGTCGCGCATGAACGGCTCGCCGCCGGTGAGGTAGATGCCCGCGCCCATGTTGGCCGCGGACTTCGCCACGCGCCAAATGTCCTCCAGCGACAGCTCGTCCTCTCTGCGACCGCGCGGACTGTTGCGGTAGAAGCAGAACTCGCAGCGGTTGTTGCAGCGGTACGTGGTTTCGAGCGTGATGTTGAGGGGACGGCTGCTCTTGCCCTGGCGCAGGTAGTAGTCGGGCAGGAGCGTGACCACGCGCCGGACGAGCGGCCCCCAGCGCACGGACTGGATGGCTTTAAGGTGAGCGAGTTCGAGACGAAGCCAGGACATCGCACCTCCGCGCTACTTTGGCGGCGCGGGATCAGACAGGGCTTTGGCCGCGGCGAGCGCTTCGGCCTGCGCCCGACGGCTCAACAGGATCAGGTTTCGCACGTAAACGATGATGCCGGTCGTCTGCCCGACGATCCAGACCGGGTCTTCCCTGTAGACGCCGTAGGCGAAGAGCAGCGCGCCGCCCGCGATGCTGATGAACCAGAAGGACACGGGGACATAGCTGGTCTTCCGTCGCTCGGACGCGATCCATTGCACGAGGAACCGGAGGGCCATACATCCCTCACCGGCGAAACCGATGACAAGCCACAGGTAGGACATGGTTGACTCCGAAGCTAACCGCCGCCGGGGGCGCAGGCTTGCTCGAATCGCCTGCGTTCTCGCATTCGCTCCAGCGGCTTGATGAAAGGCCGGTAAATCAGGTTTCTGTACCCTCTGGCGACCAGCCAGGCCAGACACGAGAACCAACGCGCGTCCAGGACTGCTACGGCGGGCTTGCTGGCGGCCACGGTCACGACCACATTGACAAGCGCCTGCGGCATCCTTGCCTGCTTCATCCAGCACACAAACGAGAGCAGGAGCGAAAGGTAGTCGAAGTCGCGGAACTTCGCTGTGCCGCCGAACGTGCGGCCGTATACCTCGCGTTCCTCGTCCAGAGGAATGCCGGACTCCTTGGCCTTCTGGTAGAGCACCGTGCCGGGATAGAGCGTGAGCGGGAAGATGCCCAGCTTGAACGGCAACAGGTGCCGCGTGGCCACGAAGCGGATGGTCTCGATGAGGTTCTCTTTAGGCTCGAACGGATTGCTGACGATGTAGTCGAACTGGGGCGTCAGTTGTCTCTTGAATTGGTTCAGGACCTGGATGGCGCGCTCGATGGCTTCGATGGGCGTTCGGCGCTCGTAGATGTCGTACAACGTGCGCTGGCTCGCGCTCTGCGCCCCCACCTCGATGCGCGTCATCCCCGCGTCCACCAGCATACGAATCTTCGGCTCGGTGACGGTCAGCGGATGCGTCTCCGTCTTCAGCGGCAGCCCAATCCGCTCGCGGTAGAGGCGGCAGAACAGGGCGAACTCCTCGTCCGACCGCACGAAGAACGTGTCGTCCGCGGCCACGGTGTCCTCAATAAACGGGAAGCGCTGCTTCATGGCCTCGAGTTCGGCGATGACGTTCTCGACGCTGCGCTTCCGCACGTAGCGCCCCTTGCCGCGATAGATGTCGCGCAGGCGATGGTTGCAGCAGAAGGTGCACGCGTAGGGGCAGCCGCGGCTGGTCAGGAACATGTACCGGCTGATCTCGTCCCGCAGGATGTCCATGTCCACGGGCAGCAGCCGCTTCTCGAACAGCGCGTAATGGCCCTCCAGGTCGTAGTCGGGGAACGGGTACTTGTCGAGGTTCTCCTCCAGCGGCCTGGGCGGGTTGGTGATGAGTTGCGAGCCTTTCTTCAGCCAGAGGTTGGGCACGTCGTCGAAGCCGCGGCCCTGATCATGGCGGCTCGCCACGTCGAGAAGGACCTCTTCGCCCTCGCCGACGCACAGCAGGTCCACGTGTTCCAGGCTGCTCTCCGGCACGACAGTAGGGTAGATGCCGCCCCACATGATGGGAACACTCAGTCGCCGCTTCAGCTCCCTTGTGACAAACGCCGCCTTCACGAACGAGTTTGCCATCAACGAGAGGCCGATGAGGTCAACGTCCTTGCACACATCCGCCAAGGCGTCCAGCGCGGCCGGGGCGTAATCGGGCAACTGCCTCTGCTTGCGGCTGCTGGGCAGGAAGACCATCTTCACCGAGTGGCCGTTGGCCTTGAGGTAGGCCGAGATCCACCGCAAACCAGTGGCGTAAAGGCGGTTGTAGGTGGAAATCAGGGCGAGCTTCAACTCGACTCCCCCGCGCTTGACGCCGTATCGGACTTGATCCTGTAGCGCAAGAAGCGCTTCTGCATCCAGCGCACGGCGTAGAGGTCGGCCAGACCCTTGAACAGCCGGTTGCCGATGCCGTACTTGGACTGGCCGCGTTGTCGCGGATGGTGGCCTACGGGCACTTGATGCACCGTGCACCCGCGCATCTTCATCAGCGTCGGCAGAAACCGGTGCATGCCCGCGTAGAGGGTCAGGCTCACGAGCTTCTCGCGCCTGAACGCCTTCAGCGAGCAGCCCGTGTCCACGATGTCGTCGCCCGTGGCCCAGTTCCGGACCGCGTTGGCAATGCGCGAAGAAACTTTTCGGACGAAGGTATCCTGCCGTCCCACGCGGGTGCCGCACACCACGTCAAACTGGCCGATATGGGCGAGCAGTGTGTGCATGTCCGCGGGATCGTTCTGCAAGTCTGCGTCCATGGTGACGACCACGTCGCCCCGCGCGGCCTTGAAGCCCGCGTCGAAGCCGGCCGTCTGGCCCGCATTGGCGGCGAAGGTGATGACGCGCAGCTCGGGGCAGGTCGCCCGAAGGCCCTCCAGCACCTCGGCCGTGCCATCCGTGCTGCCGTCGTTCACCACGATGATCTCATGCGCGCCCGGCACGGGCGACAGGGCCTCCTTGACCTTCGGCACAAGCCGCGGCAGGCTCTCGGCCTCGTTGTAGGCGGGGATGACGATGGAGAGGTTCACGGGCGTTGCCAGAAGCATGACGGATGACGACGCGGATCGAGGATTGAAGATAGAAGATGGCGACGCCGTACGCGATCCTCGATCCTCCATCCTCGTCCCCATCCGCCATCCGCTTCCTCAATCCTCGAAGCACCTCACGGCCAGGACGAAGGCCACGGTGAGCACGGCCAGCGCGACGGCCTTCAGGCCATTGTCGTGGCTGTCGAAGAAGCAGACCATGCTGCCGATGGTCGTGATGGCCGCCAGCAGCGCGAACACGGCTCGTCCCATCCATCTGCCAGGAACCATGTCTCTAACCCTCAAGAGCCGCGCCGTCGCCGAGCCTCCTTCGCCGAAGCGGCTGCGAAGGCCGAGAGCTTTGGCGCGTAGGCGACTTGCCGAAACTCGGGCAATGGGAGTCCAAAACGGCACGCGAAGTCTAGCAATTCCGCCGCTCGTTTGCAACTCATTTCTCATTCACGAACTTCCCCAAAACCGACAACCCATAACCCAGAACCGCCGTTCTTCAGCCCTGAAGCCCCAGACTGATCCCTCCACCACCGGGCGATCTCACGCGGCTTGGCGATCCAGGCGCCACGGTCGGCGCAGACGAAGTCGAGCAGCCTGTCGTAGGCCGCCAGCATCCCCGGATTGCCGCTGAAGTGCCGTTCCGGGTGCACGCCCACCACCGCCAGGCCGCCCACGCGCCGAATCCAGGCGATCTTCGCCCGCCACGCCCGAAGGATGCGAGTCGGGGAGTAGCCGCGCATGATGAGCGCGGAGTCCAGCGGCACGCTCAGCGGCAACTCGAGCAGTGGCGGACGATCGCGACGAGGATCGAGGATCGAAGATGGAAGAGGGCGACGGCCGTCACGATCCTCGATCCTCGATCCTCGATCTTCGGCCGTTACGGATGGCGAGCGAAAGAAGGGATACACGGTGCAGCAGCCCGTGCCGGACTCCGTGTCCGGGCAACTGCTGTCGTAGTCGAAGCGCTCCGCGATCATCTCGAAGAGCGCAGGAGTGCGGCAGAGCGACGGCGAGCGGAATCCGCGTATCCCGTATTCTCGGCAAATCCCCTGACACGCCTCAAAGCGTCGGCGCATAGCCTCGGGCTCAAGGAACGCCAGCCGATTGTCGTGGCTGTACCCGTGCAGCCCAATCTCATGGCCCGCGCCGGCCAAGCCGTCCAGCACGCTCAGATGGGCTACGCACGACCGCAGCACCACGTTCCAGCAGGAGGTCACCCCATGCGCCTTCTCGATGGCGAGGAACTCCGGGATTTGTGGATAGCCCTCGCTCGTGTCCACGTCGTGCGTGAGCGTTACGGCGTATGGCTTGCCGTCCGGCCAGAAGCTTGGGCGCGGCTGGCGGCCCTGCAGGCGCTCGAAGGCCCGCCACACGACCTCGCGCAGCATCTCCACAGCGCCGTCCATGGGCCACGCGGGAAAGACGGGCCGCCGAAATCGGCTGAGGACGCCCTTCACGAGCCGATGAATCGCCACGCGCACGTCGCCCGGCACCACGTGGTAGTGAAACGGCAGGAGCGTCGTGTAGGGCCGCGCGGGCCGGCAGTAGCGCTCGAACAGCAGCCCGTCCAGCGCTTCCTCCGGGTCGAACTGAAAGACGACGCGGCCCTCCGCGGCGAGGATGGCGGGGAATTCCCTCGTTTGGTCCACGAACCAGGCCAGCGGCTCGCCCTTCACGGGTCCTGTAGCGAGCGATGGCAGGAAGACCCACCGCGCCGCCTCGTCCCTCAGCCATTCCGGCGTGAGCGATGGGGAGAGGCGCATGCGAACGGGCCGCCTCAGCCGTTCCACGCGGTCGCGGTTGATGATCAGGCCGCGCCCAGGATCGGCATCCGGGACGAAAGCGATGCCGGGGCTTCGCCAGAAATCTGCGAATGAGTTGGTCATGGGGTTCATAGCCAAAGCGCCGTCGCCGCTACGCTCTGCCGTCGCACTCCAAAGGGGCGGCTAGCGCTTCTGGAAGACGAGAAAGCCCTGCTCGTCGGCCGCCAGCCGCCAGTCCGGGCTCTCTCGATACCGCGCCAGGAGGCGGTCAAACTCGTCCTTCTTGAAGGGGACGGTCGGGCCTTGGAGGTCGAGGATGACGTAGTCGGCCCGTTCGCCGACGCTGCGGTCGTTGAGCACGTAGACCTCGGGCCGGGGGGCGAGTTGGGGCACAAGATGGCCTTGGGCGATGATGCGCGCGTCGGACGGGATCGTTCGGAGCAAGGCCCGTCCCGCGGCATGGCGCTCGGTCACCCGGTGCCATTTCCAATGCCCCAGGTTCACGAGGAGCAGGAAGGCGCAGACGATCCAGAGGATGCCGCGACGGCGGTCGGGCCAGCGGTTGCAGAGGTTGGCCAGTCCGAGCACTGCGGCGATGAACACGAACGGAACGACGGGCGCGGCGTAATAGCCGACGAGCTTCCGGCACATGCTGTCCGCGGTCAGGTTGACCAGGAGCGGCGGGCCGCAAAGCAGCAGCGTCGCCAGCGGGGCGGCGAGCGGCAGAAAGAGCACGGTGCCGAGCACCTTGAACGTGGTCTTGCTGAGCAGATCGGCCGCGACCCAGTGCGGATGAAGGGCCATGTTCGCGGCCACCTGGACGAACGAACTGCCATACTTGCCGTAGCGGCTCAGGTAGCGGTAATCGCCGAGCGCCTCGGCCGGGGGCTTCACCAGCTTCACGCTCACCACGAACCAGGCGACCGAGAGAACGAGGGTGACGACGGCCATGCGGCGCGTGCGAGGCGACAGCAGCCCATAGCAGCCCAAGCCGAAGGTGTACAGGCCCACGTCCTCCTTGCACATCAGGGCCAGGATCAGGCAAGCGAAGTAGGGAATCCAGCGTCGGGTCTCCAGGGCCGCAAAGGCGGCCAGGAAGAACAGCGGTTCCAGCAGCTCGATGTGGAAGTTGTACATCGCGCCGTCCATGAGGAAGCGATTGCCGAGCCAGGCCACGGTCAGGAGCGCGGCGGCGAAGGGCGCGCCGAGACGCTGCCGTGCGATGAAGAACAGCGGCAGCGCCGACGCCCCCACGGCCAACCCCTGCGCCACGAGCAGCACCAGCGGGCTGTCGTAGAGGGCATAGAAGGGCACGAACAACAGAAGGATGGGACAGAAATGGTAGTGGAAAAAGTTCTCCCGGAGGACCGTCGTGTGCATGAACCGGCCGTGGAGCGTGTTGGACACGGCCTGGTCGAACATGGACAGGTCAATGGCGTGAGTGTGGAAGGAGAGGAACTCGGCGACCTTGATCCAGGCGAGGAGGGCGGCGAAGAACCCGGCGATGAGCCAGGGCGTGGCCTTTCTCTCGGCCAACGCTTCGAGCGGCCGAAGAAGGCGGCTGACTCTGGCGCGAGCGGCGGAGTCCATCAGGATGCGGATGATGACCAGGCTGGCGCACACCCGTGCCGCCGCGCCGTCGTGCCTGAAGCTGAAGAGCTTCCGACCCGCCCACAGAATGTCGCCGCCCCCGGTGATGAGAACCCACGCGATGGCCGCCAGGAGCCCGAGAATGGCCAGTTCAAGCGCTCGCTTGAGCGCCCCTGCGAAACGACTCTCAGCGAAGACTCGCATCGAGTGACGCGGGGATGTGGGGGCTTCATTCATGGACGATGGCGGGACGATGAGCGAGGAGACGTCCGTGTCCCGCTGGGACAACACGACGGAGGGGAATCGTGCTCGTCGTCGTACTCGTACTCGTCGTCGGTCGTTCTAACGTCCGAGTCCGAGTACGACGACGAGTACGAGGGCGATTCTCGAAGGACGATGGTATCTCTCATCCCTCATCCGCTCGACCCGGCCACGGCCTTGAGGGCGGCCAGGAACTCGCGGGCCGACTGGAACCGCCGCGAGGCGTCCCTTTCGAGACACTTCATGACCAGGGCCGAGAGCGGCTCCGTGACGGACGGATTGAGCTTGCTGGGCGGCGCGAGCTCATCCCGAGACGCCCTCACGGACTTGGCCCCTTTGGGCGGCGCGGCGTCGCTGACGCGTCGGCCCGCCCAGGGCGCGGTGCCGGCGAGCATGTGGTACAGCGTGGCGCCGAGGCCGTAGAGGTCTGCGCGCTGGTCCACGGTCGAACTGGCCCGCAGCACCTCGGGCGCGACATAGGGCAGGGTCCGCA
>Ga0194125_10012417_pt1 | contig 11245 bp, 8 predicted proteins | sample TA2KigC250mmetaG_FD_148626 | JGI IMG/M metagenome (GOLD analysis project Ga0194125, IMG submission 148626) | Freshwater microbial communities from Lake Tanganyika, Tanzania - TA2015034 Kigoma Deep Cast 250m | ecosystem: Environmental > Aquatic > Freshwater > Lake | place: Tanzania: Lake... | reverse complement strand
GATCGTCCGATCCCTGTCCTGACGTCGACGCGGGTGATGGACCCGCCGTAAGAGCCGGCATAGACGATGTCCGGGTTGCGCGGGTCGACGGCGATGTGCCCGCTCTCCCCGCCTCCGACGGCATAGAATCCCTCCCCGCGGCTGGGGACGGCGGCCGTGCTGTTGTCCTGCTGGGCGCCGTACACCCAATAGGGAAAGCGGGTGTCGGCCGTGACCCGGTAGATTTCAGCCGTCGGCTGGTTCATCTGGCCCGTCCAGGACAGTCCCCCGGTGAACGAGACGTTGGCCCCCCCGTCGTTGGCGTTGACCATCGTCATTGGGTCGTTGGGGTTGATCCACAGGTCGTGGTTGTCGCCGTGGGGGACGGCGATCGTCTGGAAGGTCCGGCCGCCGTCCGTGGATTTGTAGAAGCCGGTGTTGAGGACGTAAACCGTGTCCGCGCTCTTCGGGTCGGCGTAGGCGTGGATGTAGTACCAGGCCCTCTGGAGGAAACGGCGCTCGCCGTTGACCTTGACCCAGGAAGCTCCGCCGTCGTTCGAAAGGTACAGCCCGCCCCGCGTCTCGGGCGCCTCGACAAGGGCCCAGACGCGGCCGCTCTGGGCCGGGGAGGGAGCCACGGCGATCCTCCCGACGATGCCCTGCGGCAATCCGCCGCCGAGCTTCGTCCAGGTGTCGCCGCCGTCCGTCGATTTGAAGAGGCCGCTCTCCTCGCTGCCGCTGTCGATCGTCCAGGGGCTCCGCCGGACGGTCCAGAGCGCCGCATAGATGATCCGCGGATTCGTCGGGTCGAGGGCGATGTCCACGGCGCCCGTCTTGGAGCCGATGAACAACACTTTCTCCCAGGTCCGGCCGCCGTCCTTGGAGCGGAAGACTCCGCGCTCATCGTTGGGGCCGAAGATGTGCCCCAGCGCGGCGACATAGACGAGGTCGGGATTTTTGGGGTGGGCGGCGATCCGCCCGACCTGGCCCGACTCGGGAAGCCCGATGAAGGTCCACATCGCGCCGGCGTCGACAGACCGGTAGAGGCCGATTCCCGGTGAGATGTTGCCCCTCGGGCAGGCCGACCCCGTCCCGACATAGACCACGTTGGGGTCGGACGGGGCCACGGTGACGGCTCCGATCGACCCGGCCTGGAAGAATCCGTCCGAGACGTTCGTCCAGGTCAATCCGGCGTCGGTCGTCTTCCACACTCCTCCCCCGGTCGAGCCGAAATAATAGGTCAACCGGTCGCCGGCGACGCCGGCCACCGCCGTCGACCTCCCGCCGCGGGCGAACTGAAGCAGCCGGAAGCGCAACCCGTCGAAGCGCGACGGGTCGACGACGGCGTTCGGGTTCCGGCCCTGGGCCGGGGCCGAGCCCGGGACCGAGAGCAGGGACAGAAACGCCGCCGAAGCCAGAATCCAGGTCGCCAGCCGGTGTTTGCGCATGCGATCTTCTCCCCGTTGGACTTTCAACGGAGCCTAGCGTACCCCGGCCCTCGCCGGGCTGTCAATCCGCCCGCGTTTCCGGACATCTGGGCGGGAATTTTGGGCCGGCGATGACAAACGAAGCGGCTGGATTTTTTTCCACGCCCGCCTTTATCGCTTCATCCGCCTCTGGCCGCAGCAGCAAACGGATTCCGAACGGTCAGCCCTTCGGCTGAATGACGACGGATCCCTCGGCGATCAGGCGCCGGAATTTTTCATCGAGCGACGCCCAGTCGAGGACATCCACGGAAAACGGGAGGTCGGAGTCGGAGAACGCCGCGTTCAAACCGGCCAAGACCGAAACATCGAGCGGCCGCTCGGTCATGACGACCAAATCGAGGTCGGAGTATCGACGGGCATTGCCCAAAGCCCGAGATCCGACCGCCCGGACTTCGAAGCCGGCGACGAACCGCCGAAGGAGGCCGAGGACGATCTCGAGGTCCTTCGGGAGAATGTCAACCGGCCGCATGATTCCGCCTCTTCAATTCCCTCAAGAGGAAGAGGACGTCTTTGCGGAATCCTTCGAGGACGCTCAAGACTTTCTCCGCCTTGGCCTCGTCGTAGGTGTGGGCGGTGATGTGGCGGATCTCCCGATAGAGGAAAAAGCCCGCCGGGTCGATGACCAGCCCCGCATCGGCGGCTTTGCGGATGAAGTCCTTGAAGGCCATTTCCGCCAGCTCGGCGGGAACGGGAGCGATCTGAGCCATCTGGCGGCGCATCATCTTAACGGCCAGTTCGTAGGTATATTCGAAGCCTTGAATGGCCGCCGCTCGAAACTGGGCCCGCAGTTCCGGATCTCCGGCCGCCAGGTCGGAGCCGAGGTAGGACAGGCTCTTTTCAAGCTGAGAAAGCGCCTTTTCCAACGCGCTCACGTCGAGCTTCATCTCCCGATTCCTCGCTTGACCATTTTATCAAAACGTCGAAACCGCATAAAGCGAAATCGGCGGCCCTTCAGGCGACCTGGCCGTCGAAGAGGCGGATCGTCCGCTCGGAGTGGGCGGCGATCCGGTCGTCGTGGGTGACCATGACGATCGTCCGCCCCTCCTTCCACAGCCCGCCGAGCAATCCCATGATGTCCTCGCCGCTTTTCGAGTCGAGGTTTCCCGTCGGCTCGTCGGCCAGGAGGATGGGCGGGTCGTTGGCCAGGGCCCGGGCCAGGGCGATGCGCTGCTGCTCGCCGCCCGAGAGCTCCGAAGGCCGGTGCTCCTTCCAGTCCAGGAGCCCGACGGCCTCGAGCAACTCCGTGATCCGCTGCCGCCTCCGCCTGGCGTTCTTGCCGTTGAAGAGAAGCGGAACCTCGACGTTCTCCCAGGCCGTGGCGTAGGTCAGGAGGTTAAAATTCTGGAAGACGAAGCCGAGTTTTTGGTTCCGGATCGAGGACAGCTGGTCGAACGTCAGCCCGGCGACATTCTTCCCCTCGAGGTAGTACTCCCCCGAGGTCGGCGTGTCGAGGCAGCCGATGATGTTCATCAGGGTCGACTTGCCCGAGCCCGAGGGGCCCATGACCGAAACGAACTCCCCGCGGCCGATCTCGAGGGAAACACCGCTTAAGGCCTCCAGGGCATGGCCGCCCATCTGATAAACCTTCTTGATCCCCCGCAGTTCGATGATCGTCTCGGCTTTACTCATAGCGCAGCGCCTCAATGGGATTAAGGCGGGAGGCCCGCGTGGCCGGGAAGATGCCGGTCAGGAAGACGAGCGTTCCCACGATCCCCAGGAAAATGAAGAAAATATCCATCGAAAAGACCGGCCTCAGCAAATACGCCCCGATGCCGAACCCTTCCTCGCTCAGAGGGATCAGGCGGACCAAGCCGACGATGTTGAAGGCGGTGATGAATCCCCAGAACGTCCCCTTCGCGAAGATGAAAAGGGTCTCGAGGATGAACTGGAGGACGATCGTCCGCCGCCGGGCGCCAACGGCCATCTTGATCCCGATCTCCTGGGTCCGCTCCCGGACGACGGCGTACATGAGGTTCGTCACGCCCACGGCCCCGATGAAAAGGGTCAGGGCGCCGATGACCCCCAAAAATATCTCGATCCTCTTGAAGATTTTCTCCTGCTCCCGGGCGTTGTCGATCGTGTTCCAGATCCCCAGGGCATAGCGGTCGGCGGGGTCGAAGCGGTACTTGCGGCCGAGGACGGTCCGGATCCGCTCCTCGACAAGCTTCGACAGGCCGAGCTCGCGCGGCTGGACGTGGATGCGGTCGAGGTACGGCTGGCTGTCGATCTGGGAAAAGGCGCTGAAGGGCAGATAAACCTGGTCGGCGTCGGGCCCCTGGTACATGGAATTCTGGATCTTCTTCTGGAGGACGCCGATGACGGTGAAGGGGACCCGGTTGACGATGATTTCCTTCCCGACCGCTTCCTCCCCGCCGAAAAAGTCGGCGGCGACTTTCCAGCCGATGAAGGCGACCTTGCGGCCCTCGGCCTCGTCGTCCGCGTTGATGAAGCGGCCGCCCGGCTGGGGAATCTGCGTCCGCAGACCGGCGAACTCGGGCGTCGTCCCGTGGACCGTCCGGTTGAGCTCCTTGCCCCGGGCGGAGACGGGCCAGCCGTTGTAGGATTCCGGGGCGATCACGGCGATCTCCGGGATCCGCTTCTTGAGGTCTTCGATGTCGTTGGGGTAGACGCGGATCAGCCGGCCCTTGGCCAGCCCCCCATGGACGATCGAGCTCTGGCCGCCGGAGATCATGATCAGGTTCTCGCCCAGGCCGCTGAAGGCGACCCGCGATTGGGCGGACATGCCCCGCCCGAAGGCGAGGAGGATGAGGACGCAGAGAGTCCCCCAGAACAGGGCGAAAGTGATCAGGGCCGTTTTTTTCCTGCGCTTCCGGAACTCCCGGAGGAAGAATCGCGGCAGGGTGAGGTTCATCTCACTTCCTCAGGGCCTCGATGGGATTCGTCGAGGCGGCGTTGCGCGCGGGGATGTACCCGGAGACGGCCCCGATGGCCAGGAGGATCAGGCCCGTCGAGGCGACGACGAGGGCGCTCAGGCGCGGTTCGCCGAAGAACTCGGCGAACTCCTCCGACGGGATCCCCTGGATGAGCTTGATCACGCCCGCGGCCAGGGCGAAACCGACGGCGCCCCCGATGATCATGATCATGAGCGTCTCGCTGAAAAACTGGACGAGAATCGTCCGCCGCCGCGCGCCGACGGCCAGCTTGATCCCGATCTCCCGCGTCCGCTCCTCGACGACGACCATCATGATCGAGGCCACCCCGACCCCGCCGACGAGGAGGGTCAGCGCCCCGATGGCCCCGAGGAAGACGTTGAACGCCGCGAAAAAGACGCTGAACTGCTTTTCGAACTCGATCGTGTCCCAGACGAAGATGGCGTCGGGGTCCTTGGGGTCGAAGCCGGCGAGCTTCGAAAAATGGCCCTTGACGTCCTGGGTCACGGCGGCGCTCCGGCCCGAGTCCAGGGGCCGGAGGATGATGTTCGAGACGTATTTGGCCCCGTAGAGGGCGGCGAACGTCGTCCAGGGGATGAAGGCGCAGTTTTCGTCCCTCTGGCCGTTGTAGTTCGAGTTCTGCTCCTTCTTCGCCATGACGCCGACGACGGTGAAGGGGAGGCCCTCGATGAGGACCTGCTTGCCGATCGGGTCGTCCCGGCCGAAGAGATCGGTCGCCAGGACGTCGCCGATGAAGCAGACGCGGCGCCGCTCGGCCATATCCATCGGGTTGATGAACCGGCCCTTGGCGGGGATGGTGTTCCGGATCCGTTCGAAAGAGGGATTCACCCCCCGGACCGTGTTCATGAACTCCTGCTTCCCGTAGCGGATGCGCCGGCTCCAGACGAACTCCGGGCTCAGGGTCTCGATGCCCGGGACCTTCTCCATCAGGTCCTCCGCCTGCTCGGGAGTGATCCGGACGGGCTTGCCGCTCTTGAAGCCCTGATACGGAAGGGTCGTCCGCGACGGGAAGAGGAGGACGATTCCCGCGCCCATGCCGTGGAAGCTCTTTTTCTGCGACGCCCCGACGGACTCGCCCAGGGCGATGAGGAGGACGACGGAAAAGGTCCCCCAGACGACGCCGGAGAGGGTCAGGATCGTCCGCAAGGGCTGGCGGACCAGGTCGCGGGCGAGGTTCCGGAAAAAAATGGCGATCATTTGATCTCGCGGGGAGGCCGCTCGATGACGGCCGCGCCTTCCGCCAAGCCCTCCACGATCTCGATGTTCAGGCCGTCCGAAAGCCCGGTCTTGATTTCTTTCTTCTCGACTGTCTCACCGTTCATGACCTCGACGAATTTTTTGCCGTTTTCGAAGAGGACCAGACGCTCGGGGAGGATGAGAATGTTCTCCTTGGCCCGGACGACGATCGTCGCCGTGGCCGAGTATCCCGCCCGGAGCTGCGGGCCGGCCGAGTCGGAGATGAAAATCTCGATGTCGAAGAGCGTCGCGTTGCCTTCCTTCTTGGCCTTGGGAAAGATGCGCTCGACTTGGCCGGGAAAGAGGCTGTCGGGCAGGGCCCCGATCTGGATTTCGGCCGCCATGCCGGTCTGGATCTTGCCGACGTCGATCTCGTCGACCGTCCCCTTGAAGAGGAGTTTCCCCATGTCGGCCAGGGAGCAGAGCTCGGTCCCAGGCTGGTAGTTGGTCAGGGGGACGACCGGGTCGCCCTGGAAAACGCTCTGGGAGAGGACCATCCCGGACGTCGGAGCCTTGACCGTCGAGTCGATCTCGCGGTTGGACATCTTGATCCGGCCCTTCTCCATGAGCTCCAGCCGCTCCTGGGCGATCTTGTGCTTCAGGGCGGCGTCGTTATAGGACGTCTCGATGGCGTCCATCTCGGCCTTGGAGATGAGGTCCTTGGCGAAAAGCTGGATGTTTCTCTCCCGGTCGGTCTGGAGCTTGGAGAGGGCGATTTGGGCGACCTCGACGGCCCGCCTCGTCTCGACGTATTCGACCGGCGTCGGGTTGGGGGAGATCGTGAAAAGAGGATTCCCGGCCTTAACCTTGTCGCCGACCTTGAAGAGGACCTCCTGGACGATCCCCGGAATGATCGACTTGACCTTGATCTCCTTTTCCGGCTCGATCGTCCCCACGGCCAGGGCCTTTTCGCTGATCGCCCCCCGGACGACCTCGACCTGCTTGGGAGGCTCCTTGTCCTTCTTCCCGGAGATGAGGAGGAAGGCGAAAAGCCCGACGGCGGCCACGGCGACGATGCGCCAGATCCATTTTTTCATGATAGACCTCGACCCTCGATTCAACTCATCATACGCGAAAAACGGGGAAATAGTTCAAAAAATCGACAGCCGCTTCCGGGCGTCCTCGACTTCGGGCAATCCCGGGGTCGGCGTCCTTCCAGAGGTCGAGGAATTTCGCGTAATTCTCGCGGGCTTTGGCCTTAGGGCGACATTCTCTTTAATATCCGTGTCGTGGACCTTGTAGACCTTCCCCATGCCGCCCCGGCCCAATTCTTCGATGATCTGATAGCGGCCAGCGAAAGTCGAACCGGTCGTCAACTCGCGGACGGGCGTTTGGAGAGTCTCGGTCTGGCCGAAGCCGGGCCCGGCGGCGGCCGGGAGCGGCGTCGCGCACTCGGCACAGAATTTCGAGGTCGGAGGATTATCGGCTTGGCACTTCTGGCATTTCATCGTCCGCGTTCCCTTCCCGGACGGTCTGGTTAAAGATCAACACCTAGAAAGAGGGAAATCAATCGGTTTGACAACCCCTTCCAGCGCCCCCATACAAGAAAAATCTGAGAGGTCAGCGAGAGAAAAATCTCATTCCGCCCCGACGAATCCGATCCGTTGGCTTCGAATTCGGGGGACACGTACCGGATTCCGGAGAATCCGGAACATGTCCCCGGAGCGGCGCGGCGCACTTTTTACAGAACTCGGAGTCCGAAGTATTATCGGTCTGACATTTGGAGCATTTCATGGCCCGTGGTCCCTTCTCGATGGCGTGGCTCAAGATTATCACCGAGAGGGAGGGAAATCAATTATCCATAATTTGACCGCGAGTTGAGTTCTGCATTATATTGACCTGGGGAGAACGAACATGGCAAAGAAATTAACGGCCGTCATCACCAAGGAAGATAAATGGTATGTTGCCCACTGCGTTGAGCTGGGAGTTGTCAGTCAGGGAAAAACAATCGAGAAGGCCCAAGCAAATCTGAAGGAAGCCGTCGAGCTTTATATCGAGAGCTTTGGGACTGATGACATCCCAGAAAACACCGGCGAAGTGATGTTTTACCCGCTCGAGGTTGCTTTCGGTGGCTAGGCTCCCAGTTCTCTCAGGCCCCGAACTTATCCGCTTTCTAAAAAAATCGGGATTTCAAGTCGTCAGGCAAAAGGGAAGCCATGTCAGCTTGCGGAAAGACGAACACAAAACCGTAATCCCCTTACACGAAGAGCTGGCCAAAGGAACACTACTTGGCATCTTGAAACAGTGCGGTTTAACCAAAGACGATCTCATCAAGATGTTGCGAAAAAAGCAATAATCTAAAGATGATCGCCGTGAAACAAGGAAATCAACGGCCGCAGACAACCGACCGCCGGGTGTTGACAATCGGAGGGGGAAAATTATTTTGTTCTCAGAGATAGGTAGATCATTCGGCCTCCCCCGGAACAAGCTGTTTCCCCCGAGAAATTAAGGACGGAAGAGGACCGTTTTAGCCTCTAAAAGACAAATTCAGCCAATCTTGAGGCAAAATAAGATTCTCTGCATATCCATAGAGCAAAATTGATTATTTTGGCCTCTTACCCAAGCCCCAACAGCCGCTTCTTTGCGTCGGCGACTTCGGGAAAAACGGGGTCGGCATCCCTCCAGAGGTCGAGGAATTTCGCGTAATTCTCGCGGGCTTTGACCTTATCGCCCTGCTTTTCGAAGATCTGGCCGAGCATGCAAAAGGCCCGGGCATAAATGTCGCCGTAATCCAGGCGACCGGAAGTCAACGCCGTGATGTGCTCGTATTTCTCCCGCGCCTTCTCCACATCGCCGGATCTCAAGTACGCGAGAGCCAGGGTGTCGAGAAACCAAGCGTCTTTTTCGTAGCGGCCGTAGGAAAGAGACCGCTCGGCCCGCTCCAGATATTCGATGGCCCGGGAAAAATTCTTGCGTTCGAGCTCGATCGCGCCCAGGAGATGGTCGTAAAGCCGAATGGCTTTCTTGTTCATTCCCTTCTCGATGAACGCCTTGAGCTCGCCGGCTGTTTTTTCGGCCTCGTCGACGCGCCTCAAGCCTAAATGCGCGAATCCCTGGAGGTGCAAGGTTTCTCTTTTCAGACGGTAATCATATTGTCCGCCGTCGACGGCATAGGCCCTGCGGCATTCTTCGAGAGCGATTTCCGGCCGGCCGGCTCTCAAGGAAAAATAGGCCAGCAAGTAGCGTTCGTACGATTCCGCCTCTCCGATCTTCGAATTCTTCGCGATCTCGATAAAGGGAGCCACGAGTTCTTGGAAGTCTTTATACCGTCCTCTCAACAAAAAGACTTGATAGAGGCTGATGCCGCCGCTGTATGCCGCGAGCGGGATCTTGTTTCCGAGCAATTTCCGAAACTCCGTCTCCGCTCCGGCAAAATCGCCGCTGTAAATTTTAAGCTGGCCGGCGAGATCTCGATTCTGCCATTCGTCCGGTCCGAGCGTTTGGGACGCGTCGAGCTCCCGAGCGGCCAGGTCGAACCGGTTCTGGTAGATATGGTGGTACGCCAAGCTCCGGTGGCCGGCCGCCGTGTTCTCGACCTCGCGGAGATACTTTTCCAATACTCCCTGCGCCTTGTCGGGCATGCCTATGGCTCGATAGGAATCCGCCATTTGCGAATAGGCGGCCCCGAATCGATACTTCGCCGATATGCACTTTTCATGGTATTTCAGCGCTTCGTCGTATTCTCCGATACTGTCATACACGCATGCCATTGCGTAATTGACCCGCGGGTGATCGGGGTAGAGGGCCAGATTCCTCCGGCCCGCTTCGAGCGATTTGGGCCAATCCTGTTCCGGCCTATCCCAATAATAATGGTCTTGCTCCAAAATATTGCGGTCCTTCTCCGAGATCCGCTCCGGGTGTTTTTCAATGAGATCGAGGGTTTTAACCTTGTATTTACGAGCTTCGGGAAAATTTCTGATATTGTTATAAGCGCTATTCAATGCCCTGTACGCCATGATGAATTCGGGATCGATGGCGACGGCCCTCTGGAGGAGCGGAATCGCTTGGGCATATTCGTACCGGAAATGGTGCCTGCGGGATTCGACGTAGTAGGCCCAGGCCTCTGCGGACGGCGACGAAATATCGCCGATGCTCCTGTCGGCGGCGGCGGCGAGCTGCGCCGCGGTGAGGTTCAAATCCGTCTTGATCTTCTGGGTGATCTCGCGGATCCTGGGCATGATTTCGTCGAAATTCGCGCCGGTCACCTGGACCGGCGCGAGGCCTGCGCGCGAATGCGGCTTCCGGCACGTCGCGTTGATGATGATCCGGTCGCCCGCCTTGAGGAAGCTCCCGTTGACCGTGTATTGGGCCCCGCCCTCGTCGGCGATCCGGGCGAGGTCCGCGGTCGAATACGTCGAGGCGTCGGCCAGGTTGAGCTTCTTGAGGATGCCGTAGATGTCGCTGTCGGTCAGGACGTCCAGGAATCTCGACTGGTTCAGGTCCATGATCAGGAGGTCCCGGATGCCGGTCGTCCAGTTGTCGAGCGTATTATCGCCCGTCCTGTTCTCGAAATTCACGACCGCGACCGTCGGCAAGGCCGAGGCGGGAAGGGCGGTCCTTTTTCGGGGCAAAACGCCGAGGATGACGATCGCGGCCGCGATGACGGCCAGGGCGGCCAGCACCGGGATGATGAGCTTGCGCGGGGTGAAGGACACCGTGATCTGCCGCGACGTCGTCGGAATGGAGGGCAGGACCTTCTCCGTCGTCGTGACGCCTTTTTCGATCTTGTCCAGATCCGCCCGGACGGCCTCGACGCTCGGAAAGCGCTTCTCCCGGTCCCGCTCCAGGCAGCGCAGGATGAGCCGCTCGAGGTCGTCGGAGAGCTGGGGGTTGAGCTCCTTGGGATGGCGCGGCGCCTCGGTCTTCTGCTTGAGGGCGATGGCGACGAACGTCTCCCCCTCGAACGGCACCTTTCCGGTGACCATCTCGTAGAGGATGACCCCCAGCGCATAGACGTCCGACCGGACGTCCGCCTCCTTCCCTTCCATCTGCTCGGGCGACATGTACTCGGGCGTCCCGACGACCACCCCCGCCCCGGTCAAGCCCTTCATCTTCAGGGAGCGGGCGATGCCGAAGTCCATGATCCGGACGTTGCCCTCGCGGTCGATCATGATGTTGTGAGGCTTGAGGTCGCGATGGACGATCCCCAGCCCGTGCGCCTCGGCCAGGCCTTCGCAGATCTGCCGGGCGATGTAGACCGTCTTGCCGGCGCTCATCTGGCCCATCATCCGGATCACGCTTTTCAGGTCCTCGCCGGAGACGTACTCCATGGTGATGAAATGCGTCCCCTGATCGTCGCCGAGGTCGTACATCCGGCAGACGTTGCGGTGGGAGATCTTGCGGGCGAGGCGCAGCTCGTTGCCGAAGCGCTCGATGGCCTGCCCGTCGGAGGAGATCTCGGGCTTGAGGAGCTTCAGGGCGACCTTTTCCCGGGTCTTGCCGTCGAAGACCTTGTAGACCCGGCCCATGCCGCCGCGGCCCAGCTCCTCGATGATTTGATACCGGCCGGCGAAGGTCGAGCCCGTCGTCAACTCGCGGACGTGCGTCCGGATCGTCTCGGTGGCCTCGGGGCGGATATCCTTAGAATTCGGGGGACACGCACCGGATTCCGGAGAATCCGGAACATGTCGC
>Ga0194125_10012416_pt1 | contig 11245 bp, 6 predicted proteins | sample TA2KigC250mmetaG_FD_148626 | JGI IMG/M metagenome (GOLD analysis project Ga0194125, IMG submission 148626) | Freshwater microbial communities from Lake Tanganyika, Tanzania - TA2015034 Kigoma Deep Cast 250m | ecosystem: Environmental > Aquatic > Freshwater > Lake | place: Tanzania: Lake... | reverse complement strand
TGAATATTTACCTCTCAATTCTCTTATCATTTTTTATATCCTTAATTCTTCTTACATATACATCAATTAAAAGCTTCAGCTCAAATTCGTTTAACTGGCTGATATTTGTGATATGCTCTGGCGAATGAATTACAACTTCATGCAGGCCAAAACCATCCATTACCATATATACACCATACTTTGATGAAGTGGGTGATGTATATGGAATTAGTGCTGGAAACTTATTGGGAACGACTCTTATCTGCCAGTCACTGTTTTTATCAACGATATTTCCACCTGAATCCACTCTTAAAATCTCAGGGGGAGTCATTGATTCATTTCCCTCATCAAAAGGGCAGACTTCAATTTTTGAAGCCGGAACCCTTACTTTTTCTTCCTTAAAATTTTCGGGCCTCTTTGCTCTTTCCGTTGCAATTATGACCCATTCATCTAAAATTATATCTTTTCTGTATTCAGGCAATTTTTACTCTCTAGCAATTATTTTTAAATAGCAATTCTTTCACTTTATTTTTAAATTCTGTCAGATCGGATGATTTAACAAGATATTCATCAGCAGCCCAGGTGGAAAAGTTCTGCGTAAATTCACCATAGGCAGAATAAATAATAATCGGGATATTTTTATCCTCTTTCCTTATCTTATCAAGAAGTTCAAGGCCATTCATATTTGGCATTTTAATATCAATTGTAATTAAATCAGGTTTACCTTTTTTAAACATTTCATAACCAGTTACACCATCAGGTGCAGTTATGACATCATATCCCTCATCCATTAATTCATCCTTGTATAAATTCCTTATTGGACTCTCGTCCTCTACTACAAGAATTTTCTTCATAAACAAACCTCCATAGCCTTTGCACAGAAAATATTATTAATATAATAAATATTTTTAAAATGCAATCTTTTAGAAACCCTATCTTCCAGTACAGCTTTATAAATAAAATTGATATTTTAAAAAACAGCCAATGTTAATATTAATAAACCTGGTGACTAATAGCATTATATTAATATATTAAAACTGAAATTTTAACAAAGGCAGCTTTATTGTAAAAGTAGTGCCATTCTCAGCATTGCTTTCAACATTTATCTGACCTGAATGCTGCTCTATTATTTTTCTTGTAATTGTAAGACCAAGCCCCGTTCCTTTAGTTTTTGTTGTAAAAAAAGGCAGAAAAATATTATAAATATCACTTCCGACTTTTAACTCACTCCTGTTATTAATTTTTATAACTATCCAGTAATTTAACTCATCCGCTTCAGTTAAGATATCAATTGTTATTATATCTTTTGTACTGCTAGCTTCAATTGCATTATTTAAAACATTAATAAATGCCTGTTTTAAGTTGTTAAAAGAGCCTTTTATTAACATATTTTTTGACTCAAGAATTTCACTACCTGAATTTAAAATTATCTCTATATTGTTCTGCTCTGCTGCAACTTTTGCAAATTCTATGCATTTTTCAAGCAGACTGCTTAAATTGATTTCCACAAACTCCATTTTTCTTTCAGAAGCAAAATCAAGAATATCATGAACAATCGTTTCAAGCCTTTCCACTTCTTCAACTATTGTATCAATGCTTTTACTGTCTACTTCACCATAATCCATAAATTTTCTCTTTAATCTTTTTGCATATCCTCCAATTGCCACCAGCGGATTTCTTATCTCATGTGCTACTGTAGCTGAAAGTTTACCAAGCTGTGAAAGCCTCTTTGATTCTCTTACAGCATTTTCAAGCTCAACAGTTCTTGTAATATCCTCAATTATAATAATTACACCTTCAGAAACACTTTCAGAAAACTTAAAAGGTGCAAGAAAAATATCATAGATATTATTAAGACTTTTATCATTTATTGAAATTTTCACCCTGTAAAAACCTTCAGCTTTATTTTCGCCAATCACTCTATTTATTTCATCCTGTAAATTTATCCCATCAATATAGATTTTATGCACATCTATTTTTTTACCAATAATCTGAGACTTATCCCTTTTCATAATTTTCGATGCATTTTCATTGCAGACCGTAGCTGTCATACTTTTGTCAAATACAAGAATACTGACAGGGATGCTTTCTATAATATTTTCATTATATTCCTTTAGATAATTAAGCTTTAAATTAAGCTTTGCAAGAGCTGACAGGCTGTCTTTTAAATCATTATAGATAATTGTATTTCGAATAGATGAAGCTGCAAACTGGCTTAACATTAATAAAAATTTTATATCATCATCTGTAATTTCTCTCCTATTATATTTGTTGTCTACAACAAGTATTCCAACCTTTTTTGTCCTGCTGATTAATGGCAGAACACAGAATTTAGGATAGTTAACATACTCTAAAAGCTCCTCGTCTATAAGATTCTTAACCGTAATGAAATATGATATACTCTGGTCATGTATACTCTGGCAACTGCCTTCATGAAGTTCCTGGCTTTCTGTTACTGTTAAGTCAACATTTCTTGGAATTCCATCCTCAAGGCATTTTGAACAAACTTTTTCAGGATCCAGGGTAATGTTTATTTTTCTTATATTATCATCAAGTGCTGTATTATGCTGCTCATATTCAATTTTTTCAGAGCTTAAAAATTCCTCAAGCGAATAACTCTTATATTGAATTTCACCCCATATTCTCCATGCTTCTTCTTCGCTGCCCGGTCCTATAGCCATTCTACCTGCAAGTTTTTTCTTTTCCCTATCTATAAGAAACAGAAAAGCTCTGTTAAAACCGAAACCATCACCTAAAGTAACACCTGTTAAAATTATGCGGAGCAGTTTATTTAAATCAAGAGTGGATGCAACAGTTTTTGCAATCTGGTTTAAAATATTATACTGCCTTAACAGGTCTTCGCATTTTCTTATTATGTCCTGATTATCCAACCTAAAAAAACCTCATAACATATAATCTGGCTAATTTTAATGATTTAATAAAACTTAAAAATTAAAAAATTTTACAAACTTTATAATGCTGTCTCATATAAGTCTTTATACTTTTCTGCAGAGTAATCCCATGAATAATTGCATTTCATTCCATTTAAAATTATTTCATTCCACAAATTTTTATTTTTATAAAAATTTACAGCCCTTTTTAATGCTGAATGAAACATATTCCAGCTGTATTCTGAAAATTTAAAGCCCTGACCACCTCTTTTTATATCTTCTGTGGTTTTTATATCTATTATAGTATCTGCAAGTCCGCCTGTGTTTCTTACAACAGGAATTGTCCCGTATTTCAAGCTTATCAACTGTCCAAGCCCGCATGGTTCATAATTTGACGGCATCAAGAATATATCAGCACCTGAATAAATCTCTCTTGAGATTTTATCAGAATAACCAATTACAAGGCTGAATTTTTCCTTATATTTGGACTGAAGCTTCTGTAAAAGTTCATGGTATTTTTCATCCCCTGTTCCAAGTATTATAAGATACAATTCATCTTTCATTATTTCGTCCATAGCAGAAGCAACAAGGTCAATTCCTTTTTGTTCTGACAGTCGTGATACCATTCCAAGAACAGGACTATTAATGTCAGCTTTCTTGCTGAAAAAATTTGAAAGTAATTTTTCCTTGCATAACCTTTTTCCGTCCGGATTGCCTGCATCATAGTTTGCAAAGATTGAAGAATCAGTTGCAGGATTCCAGAGCTTATAGTCAATCCCATTTATTATCCCGGTTATATCTTTTTTCCGGTTTGATAAAACATTCTCAAGACCATAACCAAACTGTCCTGTTAAAATTTCCTTTGAATACGTGGGACTCACAGTTGTTATTTTATCGGAGTACAATATACCTGCTTTCATAAAATTTACCTTACCAAAAAACTCCAATCCATCAATGCTATAGTGTTTCCTGCTGATACCGCAAATATCAAGTGTGCTGCTGTCATAAATTCCCTGATATGCAAGATTATGTATTGTAAAAACAGTACCTGTCTTTTTAAAAATATCATTTTTTGAACTCAATTTAAAATCTCTTAAAATAACTGCAGCAAGAGCAAAATGATGGTCATGAAGATGAACAATATCTGCTTTAAAGGATATTTTTTCAAGCACCTTAAAAATTGCTTTTGAAAAGAAACCAAACCTCACATTATTATCTGTATAATCACCTTCCGGGGTACCGTAAAGATTTTCCCTGTTAAAAAAATTATCATTTTTAACAAAATAAAAATCAACCCCATTTTCAGTCGAAGAATAAAGGTCAAAAGATTCCCTGTAATGTGAATTCATATCAACAACTAAATCCTGGGCAATTTTTTTTAAATTAAAGCCTTTATTAAAAATAAACCCGTAGCCAGGCATTATTACTATTGGTTCTGTGTTTATTTTTTTTAATGAATGTGGGAGTGCTCCTGCCACATCAGCAAGACCACCTGTTTTAGCAAAAGGAACTGCTTCCGAAACGCAAAACGCAACATTAATCACCCGCATCTCCTTTTCTACCCTTATCTACTTATACTTTACTCTGTTTAGATTAAAGCCAGACAAATAGTTTATATACAAATAACGTTTGATATTATATCATTTTAACAATATGAATAAGAGTAAAAATTTCACCGGAACCACTGACAATAATAATCACTTAGATAATATTAGTAATTCAGGCAATATCAGCAATTTAAGCGAATATGATATCTATCTATTTAAAAGCGGTAGCCATTATAAATTATATAATAAATTGGGAGCACACTTAAAAAAAATAAATGGGGTTGATGGAGCATATTTCGCAGTTTGGGCACCTAACGCAAAGAGTGTATCTGTTATTGGAGATTTCAATTACTGGGACAAGAATGCAAATCCAATGGGAGTAAGGTGGGATGAATCCGGAATATGGGAAACATTTATTCCAAATGTCTTTAAAGGCTCCCTTTATAAATTTCATATAAAATCAAAACATTCAAAATTTGAGGTAGAAAAATCTGACCCATATGCTTTTTTCTGTGAAACTCCCCCGAAAACTGCATCAGTTATATGGGATCTTGATTTTTCCTGGAATGATAAAAACTGGATAAAAAACAGGTATAAATATAATAATTTTGATGCTCCTATGTCCATATATGAACTTCACATTGGTTCGTGGAAAAGATTATCAGAGCAGGGCAACAGGTACATGGGTTATAAAGAGATTGCAGAGAAACTTGTAATGCATGTGCACAAAATGGGTTTTACACATGTGGAATTTATGCCTGTAATGGAACACCCTTTTTTTGGCTCCTGGGGATATCAGCTCACCGGATATTTTGCACCTACCTCAAGATATGGTACTCCGATGGATTTAATGTTTTTAATAGATTTCCTGCATCAGAACAATATAGGGGTAATATTTGACTGGGTACCCTCTCATTTTCCAGATGATAAACATGGACTTGCCTGCTTTGATGGAACATCCTTATATGAGCATGAAGATGTTAAAAAAGGTTTTCACCCCGACTGGAAAAGTTTAATTTTTAATTATGGTAGAAAAGAGGTGAAAGAATTTTTAATAAGCAGTGCATTATTCTGGTTTGATAAATACCATATTGATGGTTTGCGAATTGATGCAGTGGCTTCAATGCTTTATCTTGATTATTCCAGAGAACAGGGGCAGTGGATTCCAAACAAATATGGCGGAAATGAAAACCTTGAAGCCGTTGATTTCATAAAAACTTTAAATGAAGTTGTTTACAGGGAATTTCCGGATGTTCAAACAATTGCTGAAGAATCAACTGCATGGCCGCTGGTGACAAAACCAGCTTATCTAGGCGGTCTGGGTTTTGGATTAAAATGGAACATGGGATGGATGCATGACAGCATAAAATATTTCAGCCTCGACCCTTTCTATAGAAAATTCCATCACAATGAACTGATTTTTACATTCTGGTATGCATTTTTTGAAAATTTCATACTGCCACTTTCACACGATGAAGTCGTTTATGGAAAAAAATCAATGCTAGAAAAAATGCCCGGGGATAAGTGGCAAAAATTTGCAAACCTGCGGGCACTTTTAGCTTATATGTTTGCTTTTCCAGGCAAGAAATTACTTTTTATGGGCAATGAATTTGCTCAGGCAAGTGAATGGAACCATGAAGGAAGTATTGAATGGCAGCTTGCCGAAAGCAATGATAACAAGAAAATTTCAAATCTTTTAATTGATTTAAACAAACTCTACAGAACAGAACCTGCGCTTTGCAGCAGCGACTTTAAAGCAGAAAATTTTGAATGGATTGATTTTTATGACTGGCAGCAGAGTATAATATCCTTTTTGAGAAAGTCAAAAAACATTTCAAATTTAAATAAAAAAACAAATAAAATGGATATCATCGCTGTTGTCTGCAACTTCACTCCTGTTCCAAGATATAAATATAAGATTGGTGTCCCGTACAGCGGGTTCTGGAAAGAAATTCTAAACACTGATGCTGAAGAATATGGTGGAAGCGGACATGGAAATTTTGGAAAAGTCAAAGCAGGAAGGAAAAAATTTCATGGTAGAGATTATTCAATTTCAGTTACTCTGCCGCCGCTCTCAGTTTTATATTTTAAAAAAAGTATAAAATTTTAAAATGTTAAAACAGATACCTGTAACAAACCTAAAACAAATAACAATATTGGGGTATTTACTTTACTGCAGTAACTACTAGATGCAGCAATGTTAGTTTTTAATAATGTATCCAATAATCAATATATAGTGTGTGCCGTAGTCAATTGAATAACCATATAACAATTTATATACATTTTTATATTTATTATATAAGAACCAATTATTTTAAAGAAAGGAAGCATCTAAAATTATGTGATAAAAAATAAATGAATAGGTTAGGATGGGTTATTGAGAAAACCTTTTGAAGTCTGAGCGGGCACGGTTCCTCTGCAAAGAGGAGAGCGAAGACGGAAACTGAGCAAGCTTTGGCTCGCTGGGACAAAGCTTTGCGTGTTTTTGAAATAACCCATCCTAACCCTTAAAGTTTTATTTTGATTGCTATCACATAATTTTAGATGCTAACTAAAAGGAAAAAACCTGGTCAAAAACATCTAATAATATGGAAAGATATATATGCATACACGGTCACTTTTATCAACCTACAAGGCTAAACCCCTGGCTTGAAGCTGTTGAGCTGCAGGAAGAAGCATTCCCACACCATGACTGGAATGAAAAAATTGATGCGGAATGCTATACGGCAAATGCAAATGCACATATCTTAAATTCAGATAAAAAAATAATTGACATTCTCAATAATTATTCAAAAATAAGCTTTAATTTCGGTTCCACTCTTCTTTCATGGCTGAAGTCAAACAACATAAGAACTTACAGTGCAATTATAGAAGCTGATCATATAAGTAAAGATTATTTTTCCGGTCATGGCAGTGCAATTGCACAGATTTACAATCATATAATAATGCCGCTTGCATCAAAACTGGATAAGTATATTCAAATAAAATGGTCTGTTAAAGATTTTGAAGCCAATTTCAACAGAAAACCAGAGGGCATCTGGCTTTCCGAGACTGCTGTAGATATTGAAACACTGGAAATGTTAGCAGAAATGAATATTAAATATACTATACTTTCCCCGAACCAGGCATCAATGATAAGAAAAATAAGCTCAAAAAAAAATCTCCAGAATCCTGACAGCATCAGCGAATCTGAGTCAGAGAAAAAAGATAACTGGCAGAGTATTGAAAAGACAGGAATAAATACAAGGATGCCATACCTCTGCAATCTTCCTTCAGGCAAAACAATTAATATATTTTTTTATGATAAAGAACTTTCAAACGAGCTTGCATTTGGAAATCTTTTAAAGAGTGGGGAAAATTTTGCAAAATCAATTCTTCATGCATCAAAAACTGAACAGGATATACCGGAAATTATTACTATTACAAGTGATGGAGAATCTTTCGGGCATCATCATCAATTTGGAGAGATGGCTCTTGCATATTTTTTAAAATTTATTAAGCGCGGTAAACATGTAAAGCTTACAGTTTTTGGTGAATACCTTGAGAAATTTCCCCCAGTTTATGAGGTAAAAATAATTGAAAATACTTCGTGGAGCTGCCCCCATGGGGTTGAAAGATGGAAGGCAAACTGCGGGTGCAACTCGGGAGCGCCATACCACTCCGACTGGAATCAAAAGTGGAGGGTGGCGTTAAGAGAAGCAATTGAATTTTTAAACACCAAAGTATTTGAAATATTTACAGATGGGGTAAGAAAATATCTTAAACCTGAATTTAAAGACAATCCCTTTGCCCCGCTTGAAGAATACATTGCAGTTATAAACAATAGAACCGGTGACACTGCTGGAAAATTTATTGAGAAATTCTTTAAAATCTGTAACAGCAACGACAAAAACCAGAAATTAAAAAACACTGAAGCAGAAGTATTAAAATTACTAGAGATGTACAGGCATTCAATGCTTGCCCAATCAAGTGACGGCTGGTTTTTTGATGACATTTCAAGAATTGAAGCAATTCAGGTCTTAAAGCATGCAGCAAGAGCAATTGAAACCGCAGAAAAGATATCATCTGAAAACCTTGAGGAAGAATTTTTTTCAATACTTAAAAGAGCAGAAAGCAATATTTCAGAATTTAAAAATGGGGCATATATTTATGAATCAATCGTAAAAAAATCAATATATAACTCCGAAAAAATATGTGCAAACCTTGCATTTGAAATACTTCTGCTTGAGGGCAGCAGCAAACCCCTGCGGGCAAAAAAAATATTTCCTGAAATCACAAATAAAACTGCCAGACAGAAAAATATTTTCAGCTTCTCTTTAAAAAACATAATATACAAAATAATTGAAAGCGAAAATATAAAAATGGTAATTGGCACTGCAGACATTTTCTCCGGTATTACTTACGAAAAAGACTTTTTAATTTTTATTGCTTATCAGCTCTTTAATTTTCCTGAAAAAACCAGCAGCAAAGAATACGGCATTCATTTAAAACCAGAACTAAATGAAATTGATAAAAGCATTAATACAATGGATATAATAGGTATTACGGCAGGTAACACAGCTACATTAATAAAAAAGCAAAAAGATGCAAAAAAAGATGAAGTAAAATTTATTATAAAAAAGATAAGCAGATTTATAAAAAGCTGTAAAATAAAGGAACTCCTCAAATTCTTAAAAGTCAATTTCAGCAACAGTGTCTACAGCATTGGAGATTTAGCCAGAGATTCACAGATTGAAATTATAGATAAAGTAATTTTAAAACAGGCAAAAAAAATAAAACCTGTTCTTTCTGCACTTTATAATTTTCTTTCAATGATATTTAACACCATATCAAACAAAGTAAATCTTGATATAAAACAAAATTATATGAATATATACCTGCCCGAATATTTAAACTATCTATACGATGGAAATTTTATAAACATCTGCAGCTTCTTAAGCGAATTAATTCTTTATGCTAATCTGAAAGACCTGGACATAAAAAAGGGACAAACAGAAAAACCTGATAAATTTCTAAAAAAAATAGCAACCAGTGCAGAAATGCTCCCTTTAAATATTAAAGAATTTATGAAGTATAAAATGGCTGAAAAGGATAATAATACAACATTTTCAGAGAGCAACTTACCTGCGTTTCTTCCAGTTCATTTAAATACTGAAAGCTTTAATTTAATTTCAACAAAAAAGTTAGACCAATTAGTTTTTAAGTACGAAAAACAGCCGGAAAATTTAGTATTACTGAAAAATATCGCAGAATTTTTAGTTTTATTAAAAAAAATAAAAATTACCCCAAACCTATGGAATGCACAAAATATATTCTTCAACATAAAGAAAAAATTTTATGATGAAATCAGGCAAAAAAATACAGCTGATTCAAATCTCTGGCTAAAATATTTCAATGAAGTGCTTGAATATCTTGATATAGAAATTTAAGGCAGTTTTAAAAACAAAAACATTAAAATAAAGGCTCTTGTTATTTTATAAACTTTTAGCAATTACTGAATTTATTTTCTGGACAAATTTTTTAAAAAAATTATTAGCATCTAAAATTATGTGATAATAAAAGAATTAATAGGTTAGGATGGGTTATTTCAAAAACACGCAAGCTTTGTCCCAGCGAGCCAAAACTTGCTCAGTTTCCGTCTTCGCTCTCCTCTTAACAGAGGAACCATGCCCGCTCAGACTTCAAAAGGTTTTCTCAATAACCCATCCTAACCTATTAATGCTTTTATTATCACATAATTTTAGATGCTATCTATATATTTTATTTATTTGCATAATATTTAAAATTTATGTATAATATGCAGAATTATCAAATTGATGTTTTTTATAGAAAATTTTTTATAAGTTTTTAAATAAATTTTAAAAGGTTAAGCATGAGTGATAGTAATTTTGAAATTTTAAGTGACGGAACAATAACAACAGTACCTGGAGTTTTTGCAGCTTCAAGCCACTGCGGGATAAGAAAATGGAAGGAAGACATTGCTGTAATATTTGTACCTGGTAAGACTGTCTGCAGCGGTGTTTTTACTAAAAATAAGTTTGCGGCTGCACCAGTTTTGGTTGACAGACAGCAGCTTAAAAATAATAGAAATATAAATGCAATTATTGTTAACAGTGGAGTTGCAAATGCATGCACGGGTCAGAAAGGAATTGATAATGCAAATAAGGAAATTGAAATTGCATCAAGGTATTTAAAATTAAATCCTGATAATATTATTATTTCCTCAACCGGAAGAATAGGCAGGCAGCTTCCGCTTGATAAAATTGAAAAGGGGATTGAAATCTGCAGCAGGAATTTAAGCAGGGAAGGTGGTCATCATGCAGCAAGAGCTATACTTACCATAGATAAGCACCCAAAAGAAATAGCATTGAAATTAAATATTGAAAATAAAGATGTATTTATTGGTGGCATGGCAAAAGGCTCTGTAATGATTGAGCCTGATATGGCAACAACACTTGTATTTCTGACAACAAATATTTTAATTTCCGGCAGCTTACTGGATTTTTTACTTATTGACTGCATAGATAAAACCTTTAACTGTATATCAACTGATGGGTGCCAGAGCACAAATGATATGGTAATTATTATAGCAAATGGTCTAAGCGGTCTGGAGATATCACAGGAGAATAAGGCAATATATGAATATTTCAGAAGCGGTTTATTGTTTGTTCTGGAAAGCCTTGCAAAGATGATTGTTGACGATGGAGAAGGGGCAACTAAAGTTATTGCAATAAATGTTATCGGGGCAAGAGATGGAGATGAAGCAAGGGAAGTGGGAAAAAGAGTTGCAAATTCAATACTTTTTAAAACAGCAATGTATGGCGAAGA
>Ga0194125_10012413_pt1 | contig 11246 bp, 11 predicted proteins | sample TA2KigC250mmetaG_FD_148626 | JGI IMG/M metagenome (GOLD analysis project Ga0194125, IMG submission 148626) | Freshwater microbial communities from Lake Tanganyika, Tanzania - TA2015034 Kigoma Deep Cast 250m | ecosystem: Environmental > Aquatic > Freshwater > Lake | place: Tanzania: Lake... | reverse complement strand
ACGGTAAAAGGCTTGGCAATGGCCTGTGCAAAGCCTGTGATTGGCATATCCACGCTTGATATATTAGCTGCAAATATTACTAGAGAAAATCGGCAAATTTGCACTATAATAGATGCAAAGCGAAATAGTGTTTATTATTGTTTTTATAGAAACAATAATGAGCATTTAAGAAAAATAGGCAGTTATGGACTGATCGATATCGGAGAATTAATAAAGAAAATAAAAGAAGATACAGTTTTTACGGGAGATGGCCTAGATATCTTTGGGCAGCTTATAAAAGATAAATTGGGAAAGAAAGCAATTATAGCAGAAAGAAGAAATTGGATCCCTAAAGCAAGGAATCTTGTTGTAATGGCCAAAGAAAGATTGAAATCGGGGAAATTTGACAATCCAGATAAATTAGTTCCCCTGTATTTATATCCTAAAGAATGCCAAATAAAAGGATATAATAATGCAAAGTAAAAGATTGCTGCGTCCAACTTGGGTAGAAATTGATTTGTCTGCTCTAGAGTTTAATTTTAGACAGATTAAGAAACTCGTCGGAATAAAAACAAAAGTCTTATGCGTGGTTAAAGCTGATGCTTACGGCCATGGGATGATTGAGGTTTCCAAAAGGCTTGCCAAATGCGGAGCCGATTATCTGGGAGTTGCTAGTATAGATGAAGCAATCAAATTACGCAAGTCTGGTATAAAACAGCCCATTTTGATTCTGGAACTTATCCCTGAGGAACACGCAGGATATATCGTCGATTATAATCTGACTCAAGCACTCTGCACGGAAAAACTGGCGAAGAATTTAAACAATTACGCAAAAAGAAAAGGAAAAACTGCCAGAATCCATATTAAGATAGATACAGGTATGGGAAGGCTGGGAGTTTGGCATGAGGATGCCATAGAGTTTATCAAGAAGATTCATCAGCTAAAAAATATAAAAATTGAGGGTATTTACACGCATTTTCCTGTCGCAGATACGGACAGATTCTTTACCAACCATCAGGTTAGATATTTTGAGAATCTGATAAAGAAATTAAAGAAAAACAATATCGATATTCCTTTACAGCATGCCGCAAACAGTACCGGCGTTATTGATTACAGGTGCAGCTATCTTAATTTGGTCAGGCCGGGCATTATGCTTTATGGGATTTATCCCAAGGAAAGTTTTCGTTCAAAGCTGGAATTAAGACCGGTTTTGAGTTTTAAGACTAGAGTTTTGTTTATAAAAAAGATCCCGAAAGGTAGAAGCGTCAGCTACGGCAGGACATATATTGCTAAAAATCCCACTACCATTGCGACTTTACCTGTTGGATATAGCGATGGATATTTAAGGAGCCTTTCTAATAAAGCAGAGGTTCTGATCCGAGGAGTCCGCCGTAGAATTGCGGGAAGAATCTGTATGGACCAGTCGTTGATAGATTTGGATAATTTGAAAAATGTCAAGATAGGAGAAGAGGTAGTATTAGTAGGAAAACAAGGTAAAGAAGAGATTACTCTTGAAGAGTTAGCAGTTTTAGCAAATACAATTTCTTACGAGCTTGCCTGTTCGATTGGCAAAAATAGCACCAATCGCTTCTGCAAAAATACCTAAGTCGTTTTCTTCAAAAGAAACAGCCCGATAAACAAAAACGACATATTAGCAAACCAACCTGAGATCATCGGAGGAAACAGCCCGCTTTTTCCCATGGCGATACTTACGGCATTAGTTAAATAATACAGAAATCCGATCAGTATGCAGACTCCGAACGAGGCAAAGGTCATGCCTTTTCTTCGTTTTATCATCAGTGAAAACGGGAGCCCGACAAATACAATCACGAGCGAACTAAAAGGATAGGCGAATCTTTGCTGAATATCCACATTAAGGTTACGAATCACGGACCTCGCGCCACTATCTGAAAGTTTGTCCAGATAATCCCTTAGTTGTTTTATATTCATATAATCGACTTGAATCCTTTGCGTCATAAAATCATTAGGAGTTTCTGGGATATCCATAATTTTCTCGGTTATAAATTCAGACGTTTCGGACCCGTTTTCATCGTAAGAGAAGACTTGTATGCCAGAAAAAACCCACTTCCCGTTTTTCCAGGAACCCCTCAAGGCATAGATTTTTTCTTTTAGTTCCTGGTTTTTATCTTGTTCTAGTATGGTTATGCCTTCCATGGATAAATCTTTAGGCTCGAATGAATTAATAAAATACAGTCTGTTTTTGCGGCCAAAATAAGCTACGTTATTTATACGTTCTTTTTTTGCTATTGAGGTCTTGCCTTCAATCTTTTCTATTTTTATTTTATCTGACATTTGCATTGCCTGAGGAATAATATTCTCATTTACCCAGAAAATGAAGATGCTCACTATAAAAGCGAACAGAATTGTTTGTTTAGTGAGCTGCCATATGTTGATTCCTGCAGAACGCATTGCCACTATTTCATTGTTCACGTTTAATTTGCTAAAGGTAGCCAGTATAGCCAACAAAATTGCTACAGGAGCGGTTTGGACAAATATTATCGGTAAGAAAGAGGCGTAATACTCCCATATTACCAAAGGAGAGACTTTGTCCCTTAAGAATTCATCCAGATGTCCCAGGATATCAACGATCAAATAAAGCGATAAGAAAACAATGAGCGCGCCAAAGAAGATAGTCACGACCGATTTTAGGATATACCTGTCTAGGATACGCATAGTCTATGGTTTAAAATTAAAGCTATTGTTCCGAAAATCGCATTCGGAGCCCACATCGCCAGCGGTGGAGGGAGCATGTTTTGCAGGCTTAAGGCTTCAAAGCCGATTAAAAGAAGATAATAGGTTGCTACAATCAAAAATGCCAGGACAAAATTTGCCGATTTTTCCCGGCGATGAACAATTATCGCTAAAGGAAAACCCAAAAGAATAAATATCAGGCATGAAAAGGCCAGCGATATCTTTTTATGGTATTCAATAACTAATGGAGCTGTATCGATAGAGAGAGATTCGATTTTTCTTATCTTGATAGCAAGTTCATCCAGAGTCATATCTTTGGGTTTCTTGGCTATTTCTTCGGAAGTGCTCTTGGCTAAATCAAGGGTCATAAAGTATGTTCTGAAATTTAATTTGTAGTATATTTCCGGATCTTTTACGTCTGCTTCGTCAGAGGTGCCATCCATTAATTTCAATTTGATTTTACTCTGTTCGGGCAAAACCACAAATTCTCCCCTTTTTGCTATTATCGTACGGGTAGGTTTTCCTTCGCCTTGGGGTTGGTAGATCCTGACTTGGTAGAGTTTATTGCCTTCGATGCGATAAATAAAGATTATGGAACCGGAAAATGAATCAATGAAGGTCCCTGCTTCAAGCGCCGCAGCTGGGTTTTTTAATCCTATCTGCTTTATAGTTTTCTTGGCGGCGTAATGAGAATAAGGAATAACCCTATCATTTAATATTAATAAGACTAAGCTAAAGATAAAACCAACAACAATAAGAGGGAATACAAGCTTGATAATGCTTACTCCGCTGCTTCTTATGGCAACAATTTCATTATCGGAGGACATCCTCCCAAAGGCTAAAAGAACCGCGGTCAGGCAAGCAATAGGGATAGTATAGGCTAATAGAAAGGGAACAAGATACAGAAATGATTTTATAACTAAGATTAAATCTACGCCTTTGTTTATCACAAGATTGGCCATCTTTACCAGGTTGCCTAGGAGCATGATAGTGGTTAGCACTACAAGCGAGAGGATAAAAGGCCCAAAGGTTTCTTTTAGGATGTAGTTTCTTAAAACTTTCATTTTGCCTTTGCTATTGTTAAGACAGAGACCGTTTTTGCTCCGGAATCTTTTAAAGTTTTTGCCAGTTCCGAAGCGGTAGAGCCGGTAGTCATTAAGTCGTCAACAACTAGAACACTTTTATCCTTAAACGCATATTCATTAGTCGTCTTGAAAACGCCTTCGACATTTTTCCATCGAGAAGCTTTATCGAGGGTAATTTGTGATTTTGTATTCTTAATGCGCTTCACATCCTTAGTGGATAACTCTAAGGGGAAGAACTTTTGTAATTGCCGAGCCAGTATTTCACACTGGTTGTACTCTCTTTCCCTTAGCCTGGTAGAATGAAGCGGGACAGGTAACATTATATCATAGCTATCAAGGGGTATATTAAAATTCATCGCGAAATCAAAAATCATCTTTGCGAAAACCTTAGCCAGCATGGTCTTGTTTGAATATTTGAATTTATGGATTAGTTCTTTCGCCATGCCCTCAAAGGCGAATACGCTAAATGCCTTATCAAAATACAATTCCCGTTTTTGGCAATCTTTACATAAATCAATTCTGGTATCGATATCTTCAAGATGCAAGCCGCATTTTGAGCAAAAAGGCGGTAAGTTATTCTCTATTGATTGCCAGCAATCTTGGCATAGCGAGAATTCATAATCCTTATCAAGGATGGCGGTTTTGCAATTGATGCAGTTATTCGGGTAAACAAGATCAAGGACGGCGTTGGCTAAGCTATTTGACATGACCATATCTTAACACCTGCAAAAGAGATTGTCAAAATAATTGACACGTTCGACTGCTCCGTCTTGAGGCGGAGCAGTCATTAGCGTCAACACTGAGTATGTGCACTTAAAGCGCAATGAAGACATACGAATGTGTTGACATATATGGTCATAAAAGGTAAAATAAAACCAAGTTATATGGATAAAATAAACCTAAACGACCTCAAGAAAAACCTTCATAACTTAATTAAGCAAAAGGCATTTTTTAAAGAAAAGATCACCCTTGCTTCCGGCAAGGCCAGCGATTACTACATTGATGCCCGCTTGGTTACTTTGATGCCTGAAGGCTCGTATCTAGTTGCTTCAATAATATTAGAGATGATTAAAGATGATGGTTTTAAAGCAATTGGCGGGCCGACCATCGGAGCTGACCCGATTGTGGGCGCTATAGCTTCGCTAGGATATCTAAATAAAAAACCTATAAATACTTTTATTGTCAGAAAACAGCCTAAGGAGCACGGCAAAAGGCGCCAGATTGAAGGGCCAGAGATTAAACCGGGATCAAAGGCTATACTTATTGATGATGTGGCCACAACCGGCGGTTCGCTAGTAGATGCGGTAAAATTACTTGCCAAAGACAATATTGAAGTCATCAAAGCAGTTGTCATTGTTGATCGGCAGGAGGGGGCAAAAGAAAACTTGGCCAAAGTCAATTGCCCTTTAGTTTCGATATTTACTGCGAAAGATTTCTTGAATTAATCTTCTAACAACCTACAACTATATAAAATATGGCAAAGAAAATTTTGATTGTTGATGATGATCCTAATGCATTAAAAGAAGCAGAGGCTACTTTAAAATCATCCGGATACGAGATTATGAGCATAGGCGATCCTAAGTTTATTTTTAAGGTTATTAAAAGCGAGCAGCCGGATTTGATCCTTTCCGATATCATTATGCCTTATCATGATGGCTATTCGTTGTGTCAGGAATTAAGAAAATTATACGGCGATAAGATTCCAGTTATCCTGTGCACCGCCAAATCTTATGAGCAAGAGTTGATTGCGAAAGCCTCAAAGGAATTCGGGGCCAGCGATTTTATTATCAAGCCTTACAATAAAGAGGAATTGTTGAAAAAAGTAGATTCAGTATTAAAGAAGACAGGCACGTCCAAAGCCGGAAAATAATAATTTTGCATAAACCTAGAATTCTCTTTACGTACGTAAGTACGTAATTTTTTTTAAATAGGCATGAAAAAATACGACATAATTATAGTAGGTGCCGGTCCTTCCGGGATGATGGCTGCTATACGTGCGGGCCAACTGAAAAAAGAAGTGCTTTTGATCGAGAAGAATAATAAGCTTGGCCAGAAGCTTTTAATTAGCGGCAAAGGCCGTTGTAATATTACCAATATCCAGGAGCCGGATAAATTTATTTATAATTTTAGCTCAACCGGATTATTTCTGCGCAGCGCATTTGCCAAATTATTTAATACCGAACTTATAAAATTCTTTGAAGCTAAAGGTTTGCAAGTTAAGATTGAGCGAGGCGGAAGAGTATTCCCCTCGGATGATCGGGCAAATTCGGTTCTGAAAGTCCTGAAACTATATCTTCAGGAAAATAAAGTTAAAATCATCTACAATAATCCGGTGGTTGATATAAAAGTTGGTAAAAATAGCGAGTTTAGTGTAGAATTAAAGAATAGGGAGATAGTAAAATCCAAGAGTTTGATTTTGGCAACAGGGGGTTTGAGCTATCCTTTGACTGGTTCAACCGGAGAAGGTTTTGGCTTTGCAAAGAATTTAGGCCATAAGATAGTGGATTTAAGTGCTGGTCTTGTGCCGCTTGAAGTTAAGGAGCGCTGGGCTAAAGAGCTCCAGGGGTTATCGTTAAAGAATATAAGGATTAAATTTATCTGCGGCAAGAAAACAATTACATCCGAAATTGGCGAGATGCTTTTTACCCATTTCGGAGTTTCCGGGCCGCTTATTTTAGAATTAAGTTCCAACGTAGTGGATTGGCTTAAAGCAGCAAAAGATCCTATAAAATTAATTATTGATTTAAAACCAGGCCTTGATGAAAAGCAACTGGATAGAAGGCTAATACGCGATTTTGGAAATCAAGGTTCAAAGATCTATAAGAATGTTCTGGCAGAGATCTTGCCTGGCAAATTAATAGATGTTTTCGTCGAGATTTCGGGAATTTCGCAAAATAAGAAAGCAAACCAGATTACGCAAGAAGAAAGACGGAAGATTGTAAGGTTGCTTAAGGATTTTTCTTTGACGATCACCAAACCGCGGCCGATAGAAGAGGCGATTGTTACCCGCGGAGGGGTCTTGACCAAAGAAATCGACCCCAGGACAATGCAATCGCGTTTACTAAAAGGGCTATATTTCTGCGGGGAGATTATCGATGTCGACGCGGTAAGCGGCGGCTATAATCTGCAAGCAGCATTTTCTACCGGTTTTTTGGCAGGCGAATCTGCCGGTAAGGAAGATTAGAATGAGAAAGATAATTTTAGCCAGCGCATCGCCGCAGAGAAAGGCGCTTTTAAGGCAGGTCGGAATTCAATTTAAGGCAGTAAAAAGCAACGCTGATGAGAAACGAAAGGTTGCTAAAGGCGCTGCCAGTTTAGCCAAGGATAACGCCTTGGCTAAAGCAAGAGATGTGGCGAAGAAATTTGCTACTGGCATAGTTATCGGTTGTGATACTGTAGTGTCCGTCAATAATAGGATTATCGGCAAGCCAAAAAACTTGGCCGACGCGAAGAAAATCCTGAAGTTTTTATCGCGTCGGCCCCAATTAGTTTACACTGGCCTTGCAGTTATCGATATCGATAATAAAAAGGTCTTAACCGGTTTTGGAAAGACCAAGGTCTTTATGAATAAATTGTCCGATAAAGAGATCGACAGGTATTTTAAAAAAGTATCGCCTTTGGATAAAGCAGGGGCATTTGATATTCAAGGATACGGCGGGATTTTTATAAATAGAATCGAGGGTTGTTTCTATAATGTTGTGGGCCTGCCCTTGGCTAAACTTTGTCAGATTTTTAAAAAACTAGGAATCCATATTTTAGCCATTCTTATTGCGCTGAATCTTTTTGGTTGCGCCACCGAATACAATGTGGCTACTGGCAGAGAGGATCTTATTATGTTTGATACTGAAGCTGAAATAAAAATGGGTCAGTCGGTTGCCAGAAGTTTTGAAGAAAAATATAAACTCGTCAAAGACCACGAGTTGCAAGCGAAGGTCGAAGAGATCGGTCAGAAGATCGTTGCGGTCTGCGATAGGAAAGACATAAATTATCGCTTTAAGGTTTTAGATGAGGATGAGGTAAACGCCGTCAGTCTTCCCGCTGGATATGTTTATTTGTTTAAGGGCCTTACTGACAAAATCGAGAACGATAATGAGATTGCCGGCGTAATCGCCCACGAAGTTGGGCATATTGTAGCAAAACACATCATAAAGAAGCTACAGGCTGCCTTGGGATATAACTTGATGAATTTACTATTGATCCCTACTAGGAGTGCCGATGCCATTCAAGGAGCTAACGCCGCCTTCGCTGCCGTATTCTTAGCGTATTCCCAGGAGGATGAGTTTCTGGCGGACAAATTAGCGGTGAAATACACTAGGCTCGCAGGCTATAATCCTGAAGGAGTGCTTACATTATTAGAAAAGTTAAAGGACCAGAAAGAAACCAGGGAATTTAGCTACTGGAGGACGCATCCTTACATTACCGCGAGAATCGCCATGGTAAGAAGCCAGCTTCGTGGCGGGATGGATTTCCTAGATTATATCAATATTGAAAAATAAGAAGTTTTTAGGCTTTCTTTTTGGCCTTCGGTTTTATATTTATTAAAGTATATACCTTAGTTGTTCTGTAAGTTCCTTTTTTCTTGGTAAAATAGACCTCTCCATCACAGAGTGCATAGAGAGTGCCTGATCCGCCAACATTCTTTCCCGGTTTCCATTTATTGCCTTCGCGGGTTAAAATAACAGATTTTACCACAGATTGACCGCCAGCTACCTTCAGGCCTTTTGTTTCTTTATAATTTATATGAGATATTCCACCGCGTTGCGCCATTAAAACACCTCCATTGGTTAGTTTGTTGATTTATTTATGCGGAAGGGGGGAGTTTCCCGAATAAAGTTTCTTTTTTTAGAACTTCTTCGGGATCCCGAAGGGATTCTTCAAAGAATCGCTACATTCGGGAGAACCCTCAATCCATCTTATTAATAATGCCGTGGGAGAGATTTGAACTCTCAATCCTTGAGGGAACTGCGCCCTGAACGCAGCGCGTATTCCAGTTCCGCCACCACGGCAAAATTTTCTCAATAAAGTATACTTCATAAAGACCTATCCGTCAAACATAAATTGCTACATCTGAACTGAAAATTGTAGTATAATATGCTAATAAATAAGGGGAGATAATGTCGGATTTTATGACTATTTTTAAGACGGTTTTATTTGCGATGCTGGAAATCTTCATTCTAGGCGCCTGCGGATTCGTCATGATCAGGAAGAGATTCCTGGATGAAGCCGGCCTTAAGTTTCTGATGAGATTAGTAGTGGAATTTCTCCTGCCGCTGTTTATTTTCACAAAAACCATAAAAAGTTTCAGCTTCACTCTTTATCCCAATTGGTGGGTTTTTACTTTGGTCGGCTTAATTATCAACCTTGCAGGTTTTATAATTGCATATTTTTGGTTAGGCATTTTTAAGACCGTAAGTTCAGAATCCGAGAGGCGGCAATTTGTCAGCATGGTCGGTTTTCAAAATTGTGGTTATATGCCTTTAATTCTTGCGGCTACTTTGCTTTCTGCGTTTGAGGCGGAACAGATGTATATCTACATATTTTTATTACTTTTGGGCTTTAATGTCGTAATTTGGTCTTTCGGGGTTTGGTTTCTCTCCGGCCATAGCATAAAAAAATTTGAACTCGGCAGCATGTTCAGCCCTCCTGTTTTGGCAACTGTTCTTTCTATGGTTTTAATAGGTTTAGGATGGGATAAATTTATCCCCAAGTTTGTATTTGAGCCGGCGCAAATGCTGGGGAATTGCCTACTTCCTTTGGCGATGATTGTTACTGGAGGCAATCTCGCTATAGTTTCATTAAACAATGTCAAAAGGTGGGTAATTACCAATGTGGTTTTTCTTAAGTTGATTTTGTTGCCGATCTTAGCCTTGGCTATTTTCTGGTTTATTAAGCCTGTGTATCTAGTAGGAATTTTTATTCTTCTGCAAGTGGCTATGCCATCGGCAAATTCTTTGTCTTTGATTACCTGGCATTATAAACAGGATGATACCATCATCAGCCACGGTATATTCTTTACTCATCTTTTTTGTATCTTGAGCATTCCTTTTTGGCTTATCATCTACGAGATGTTTGCCTTTTTTAGATAAATATGTTATTCTACTTCGCATAACTAATGTAAACAATGGTAAATGTCCGCCTTCGTTAAAACTTCGGCGAGATTTCTCCGAAGCTTTAGCGAAGGAGAACTTCGTAGAATATTCTCGTAGGAATAATTCTCCGAAGCCTGTACCATTATGTTCCATTAGTAAGGCGAAGGAGAATAAATTATGAAAGATAACGTTATTGCCAAGAATAGTTCGGCTTTTCGGGATTTTGCTATTTTAGAGTCTTTTGAATGCGGAATAGAGCTCAAAGGTTCTGAGGTAAAATCCATCCGTGAAGGCAATGTAAACTTGAAAGACAGCTTTGCCCGTATCGAGGATGAAGAGGTCCTTTTATATAATACGCACATCACACCGTATGAAAAAGGCAGCTATTTTAATGTAGAAGCTAAAAGGATTCGCCGTCTTCTATTGCACAAAAATGAGATCAGGCGGATTTTAGGAAAGGTAAACCAGCGCGGCCTGGCGTTAGTCCCGCTTAAATTTTACTTCAAGAAAAGTTTCGTAAAAGTAGAATTAGGCTTAGTAAAAGGCAAAAAACTATATGACAAACGGCGCGCAATTAAGGAACGCGAATTAGATATAGAAATGAAACGGGCGTTGCGACAGCGCCGTTAAAAGATATTTTTGTTCATTGAATAATAGGGGGGGGTGAAAGGGCTCGACTTAAGTATACGCTTTAAGAGTTGCGTGTCGAGGTTGCAAGGAGGCCTCGTTAACCACCTTGCACATATAAACGCAAACGCAGAATATGCATATGCGGGAAGTCCTGAATTTAGCTTAAACTAAATTTAGGCCTCCGATTAATCTGCCTGTGGGTTAATCGGCGCATTTAAGCAGGATAGTCTTGACGATTTTGTCTTTGTAGTCGTGACGAAACCCTAAAAGACTGGCTCATTTTTGATTTTGTCTATCAAAGCAGGATGAGCGAGATTAAATGATAGGCTACACATGTAGATACTCTTATTGTGTTATTTAAGGACGCGGGTTCGACTCCCGCCACCTCCACCATTGATACCAATTCGCACCTTGGTCCTGTTCATCTAACAGGGCCAAGGTGTTAATTTTTGTATGGGCTACGTAGTAGGGCTTGAATTCTCTGTCGCTACCTTCAAAAAGTCGATATAAGTCTGTATCCCTATTCAAAACTGGCTCGAGGATTATCGGTGATAGCAGTTCTTTAAGCGCCAAGGAAGAGGCGATAGTATCTTTGTTAAGTGTTTCGGTTAATTTTTCCAGTCTGTGATTGATCCATTCCTTGGGTGGTGCTTTAAAATTATTTTCACGTTGAAATTCGAGGGCCGCAATTTCCTGTTCCAACTCTCCGTTTTTCTTTTCCGCTTCACTTAAAGCTTCTGATACAGTTTTT
>Ga0194125_10012408_pt1 | contig 11251 bp, 6 predicted proteins | sample TA2KigC250mmetaG_FD_148626 | JGI IMG/M metagenome (GOLD analysis project Ga0194125, IMG submission 148626) | Freshwater microbial communities from Lake Tanganyika, Tanzania - TA2015034 Kigoma Deep Cast 250m | ecosystem: Environmental > Aquatic > Freshwater > Lake | place: Tanzania: Lake... | reverse complement strand
CGTGAACCCTGAACCGTGAACCCTACTTCACGTTCACGACGGCCTTCTCGCTCCCGACGTTGGCTTCGGAGTCGAAGGCGTTGATGAGGATGGTGTGCTCGCCTTCGGTGAGCGGGCCGAGGGTGAGGGTGAAGGATTCGGTCTTGGAGTCGAGGATTTCGTCTGCGGGGAAGAAGGATACCCAGTCGCCGGCGTCCACGGAGTATTGCAGCTTGGAGAGGCTGCTGAGGTTGTCGGTGGCGACACCTTCAATGACGACCTTCTTGCCGTCGGCCGCGGCCTTCTTGATCTCGATCCTGGGGCGCGTGTTGTCCACCATGAACGGCTGGCTGGTCTTCTCGGCCGTGAGCGCGCTGGCGGGCGGGTTGTCGAGCACGTCGCTGGCGGTGACCTTCACCTGGTAGCGGCCATCGGGCACACGCGAAGTGTCCCACGAGTAGTTCGTGACGTTGTCCAACTCCGTCTTGAGCGTCTTCCAGTTCTTCTCGTCCAGGGCCTTGTAGGCGAGGCTGAAGCGCATCTTGTCGCCGTTGGGGTCGGTGGCCTTCCAGGAGACTTGTTTAGCGGGCGAATGGCGTTCGGCCTCGGGCTTGGGAGGCGAAGGGGCTGGCCCTAGGCCTGCCGGCGGGCCTTTGGCCGCGTCGGGGCCGCCAGCGGGGGCTTGCGCGCCGATCGTGACGCTCTCAATCGCGGGGGCTTGGTTGCGCGGAAGATAGGCGATGGTGACCTCGTGCAGCGTGGGCGAGGCGGACGGGTTCGTGGTGCTGAGCGTGGCGCGGTACTGGATGAACCGCGCGGGCGGGCTTTGGATCGGCTCGCCAGCGGCGTTCTTGTACTCGGCGGACCACGCGCTCCAGGTGCCGTCGGGCTTCTGGGTGTTGCCGGACCGGGTGGCGAGCGTGATGGCCGCGCCTTCGGCCAAGTCGGCCTTCCACGAGATGTGGCCCCACTTGGAGAGCAGCGTAGCGTCGCGGACGGACGATTCCAGCGTGCCCTGCTTGCCGAACGGCTGTGAGAGCTTGCGGACGACGCCCATGTTGCCGGTGCCCGAGTAGAGCATCTGGCCATCGGCCAAGAGCGCGAGCACCTGCGATTCGGGGTGATCGGCGAGGGTGGTGCGCGTGAAGTCGGGCGTGAAGCGGTAGATGAGGCCCTTGTTGCCCGTGCCGGCGAGGAGGTTGCCGGACGGGTCGAGCGAGAGGCTGAAGATGAAGGTCTGGTCGAGCGCGGCCATCTTGGTCACATCGCCATTGGGTCGAATGCGGTAGATGGCGTTGGGGATGGTAGGCGCGCCGGCAACGCGTGGCGTGGGCGGCACGGCCGTAGGCGGCGCGGCGGCCGGGGGGGCGCTGGGCGCAGCCTGGGCCTCGCCAGGTTTCTTGTCCATCGGCGGCATGGGCGGGGTCACGGTGACGGTCACTTGCGCGCTGACGGGCGGTGGCATGGGCGGCATCAGCGAGGGTGCGCCCGGTTGCGCCCCGCTGGCGGCCGTGCCCACGTAGAGATTGCCCGCCTTGTCGAGCGCGAGGCAGTGCACCTCATTCTCGGCCGCGTCGTAGAGCACGCTCGTCTTGCCGTCGGCCGTGATCTTGTACACGATGCCGGACGGCTCGCTGCCCGCGTAGAGAGTGTCCGAGGCGTCGAGGGCCAGCGTGAGAATGTGGTTCTCGCCGGACTTGAACAGCTCCTTGGCTTCGCCTTGGGGCGAGATGCGATAAACGAGGCCCTTGTCGCCCGTGCTGGCCAGCAGATTGCCCTTGGAGTCGAAGCAGAGCGCCCAGACGTAGGGCAGCTTGGACTCGAAGAACTTGCTCGCCTTGCCGTCAGGCGCGATCTTGAGGACAAGGCCGTGAGGCGACGTGCCCGCGTACAGGTTGTCCTTCTTGTCCACGGCAAGCGAGTGCACGTGAAGCTCGCCGGTCTTGTGGAACTCGCTGGCCTTGCCGTCGGGCGTGACCTTGTAGATGATGCCCGTGTCGCCCGTGCCGACGTAGAGATTGCCCTTGGAGTCCCGGGCGAGCGCCCAGACGTAGAGCGGCGCGATGCCTTTGACGGCTTCCATGGCCGGCGCAAGGCGCACTTCGCCGCTGGTGAGCGTGGCCACGCCGTCGAGCTTGCCGGCCTCGAAGTCGGCGGCCGTGCTTTGAGTCCAGGTGAGGGTGCTGACGGCGAACGCGGGGGATGCGCAGGCCACCAGACAGGCAAACACGTAAAGCGCGGAATGCGGAGTGCGGAGTGCGGAACAGAGGACGTGAAAGCGACATTCCTGACTTCTGACTTTTGACCTCTGACCTCTTTCGTTCATCGGCTAGTTTCCTCTCTCTACAGTGAGCATCATGGTTTGATTGCCTGAAAGCACCCAGGGGGTCTGGACACGCTCGACGGCCTCGTGGATGAGCGGGCCTAAGCCGCTCGTGTTGGAGAACGCCATGACGGAGAGCAGCGAGGAGGGCAGCGCGGGCAGCCCTTCGCCGCGCACGGTGACGCCGCTGCGGGGCAGCATCATGCGCACCACGAGATTCGTGTTCGGCTCGACCCGCTGAAGCACGTCGAGCAGTTGGTCGAGGTTGGTGGGCGCGAACTTGCCGGGCGCACGCGCGGCCTCCAGGCTCCGGCTCATGGCCCCATCGCAGGCCACGAGTGTGACCTGCGAGCCAGGCATGGCATCCTCGGGAATCTCCAGAGTGACCTTCTCCTGCCTCGTCGGCTCAGCAAAGGGCCGCAGTGTGACGATGGCCTCGACCTTCGCGCCGGGCTTGACCGCGCGCTGGCTGACGGCGAGCGACTCGAGGGTCGCGGTCTGGCGCACGTCGCTCAGGTCAATCGCCATCTCCATCCGCTCGATCCGCACACGCTGGAACGGATTCGACAGCAGCACGCCCACCGGATACGTGGCCTGCGAAACGGGAAATGTGGGCGAGGAAGGCTCGAAATAGACGTTTTCCACGGTCAGGGGCTTGTCGCGGCCCTCGACCTTCACGTGGGTCCGCACCTTGACCATGACTTCCGCCATCTGCTTCTCCGTGGCCAGGAGCGCGCTGGACGCGGCCGAACTGAAGAACCGGCTCGTCCAGAACTTGCTGTCCACCACCTCGAAGCGGTAGGTCTCGCGCTGGCTGCCGTTGACGGTGACCTGGCAGGGGATCATCCGGGCGAATTCGCCCATCTTGCCGGCAATGGCAGGCTGGCGGTCCTGGTGGATGCGGCCCAGGACGCTCACCGGCTCGCTCACCTTGGTGGACCATATCACGCTGGGGATGACCGTATGCACATGCGCCGCGATCATGGGCATGTCCACCTCGCCCGCCTGGAACATCGGGTGGCCGAACGCGAGCACTTGGTCGCCCCGGCGATAGGTCAGGGTGCCCGTGCCAAACGCGCTCACGTCCCCGCGCACCATCTGCACGCCGACCGCGGCGCCGGGGGAGAAGTCCACGTCCTTCGCCACCCCCCCACCGCCCCCGCCGCCCTGCACGGGAATCACGCCGAACGGCTCCAGCGACGGCCGCAGTTGCTCGATCACCGAGGGATCAAAGCCCGACAACACGAGCGGCGTGTGGATGGGCCGCAGCGTGACGGCGCTGAACTCCGAGAAAGGCGAGGCCCCGCCTGAAGCCATGGCCATTTCCGACGGCCTGAAGGTGAGCGGGGTGAACCAGTGCGCTTCCCGTTCGGTTCGCAGCGTGTTCGCGGGACGGTCCGCGGCCTCCAGCACCCCGAGCATCTCCACGATGGGCGTGACGCCCCCGAGGGCTTCCTTGCTGAACTGCCAGCCGTAGGCGACCGCGCCGATGACGCGTTCGTTGATGTACACCGGGCTGCCGCTCATGCCCGCGATGATGCCGGTCTTCTCCAGCGGCCCGCCGCTCATGCGGATGAGGATCCGGTCGCCCCGCGCGGTCGTGCGGCGCTGGATGCCGATGACCTCCACGTCAAACCGCTCGATCTTTGTCCCGGAGAATACGGTCCGTCCGTAGCCCTTCATGCCGGGCTGAATCTCGTCCAGCGGCATGACGTCGGGCGGAAGGGCCTTCGGCTGGCCCGTCGCGGCGGACAGCGGAATGACCAGAGACAGCACAATAGCTAGGAAAGGGATCTTGATGGTGTGGCTCCTTGCATTGGCGAAACACGAGACTGACGGGACGTGGCAGTATTGTAGGCGGATACCCATCGGCAGTCAAGGGCAAAAAGGCGTCCTGGGCCACTTCGTCGCTCACTTTGTCGTTCACTTCGTCGAATGGTCGTCGAGGCGAGTGACCGACAAAGTGACCGATGAAGTGAGCGACGAAGCGGACGCGGACGGCAAATCACTCCCTCGTTCACTTTGTCGTTCACTTCGTCGAATGGTCGTCGAGGGGAGTGAGCGACAAAGTGAACGATGAAGTGAGCGACGAAGCGGACGCGGACGGCAAATCACTCCCTCGTTCACTCTGTCGTTCACTTCGTCGGACGGCCGTCGAGGGGAGTGAGCGACAAAGTGACCGAGGAAGTGAGCGACGAAGTGAATCCCGACCACGCGTCACTTCCGCGCTCACTTCGTCGTTCACTTCGCCGGACGGCCGTCGAGGCGAGTGACCGACAAAGTGACCGAGGAAGTGAACGACGAAGTGGAGGAAGAGACGACCGGGCGTATGCCGAAACAGTCCTTGCGGCAGGCCGATGCTTTTGCTATAATGCCGCCGCCACAGAAGAGTGCGAAGTGACCATGAGAACGCAGGTGCTGGAAGTGGACGAAGATGGCCCGTGTAGCCGCAAGCGTATCCAGGCGGCCGCTGCGGCGCTGAGACGCGGCAGGATCGTGGCCTTCCCGACGGAAACCGTTTACGGCCTTGCGGTTAACGGCGATGACCCGCGTGCGGTGGCGAGGCTTTTCGGGGCCAAAGGACGACCGAAAGAGAAGGCGCTTGCCACGTACTTCGCCTCGGCTCAGGATGTCGAGAAATGCGTTCCGGGTCTGCCGGCCACGGCGCGGACGCTTATCCGCCGTTTCCTGCCTGGCCCGCTGACGCTTGTCCTGCCCCAAGCCGACGGGGGTTCGCTCGGCATCCGGGTGCCGCGCCACAGAATCGCCCAGGAACTGATCCGAGCGGCCAAAGTGCGCGTTGTGGGCACGAGTGCGAACCTGTCCGGTCAGCCGCCAGCTACGGACGCCAAGCAGGTCGCGGACACCTTCAGGGGACGGATTGAGGTCATTCTCGACGCCGGCCCGACGGCCAGCCGCGCGGCATCCACGGTGGTGGAACTGGCGGGCGCGTCTTGGCGTGTCCTGCGCGAGGGCGACATTTCGTCATCGGAGATCGGCCGCGCCTTGAAAGCCTGCCGCGTGAAACAGACGAAGGAACTGAAGCTAATGAAGATCGCCCTAGGCGCAGATCACAGAGGGCTTGAGGTCAAAGAAACGGTCAAAGCGCTGCTCGCCAGCCTTGGCCATCCGGTGAAGGACTTTGGCGCCGAGACCGACGATCCGTGCGACTATCCCGACTTCGCGTTGCCTGCGGCAAGAGCTGTGAGCCAGGGCAATTACGAACGCGCCATTCTTGTGTGCAATTCGGGCATTGGGATGTCCATTACGGCGAACAAGGTGCGCGGCGTGCGTGCGGCCTTGTGTCACGACGTGAAGGCGGCCGAGATGTGCCGACGGCATAACGATGCGAATGTGCTTTGCCTCGGCGCGGCATGGGTCTCGCGGAAGCAGTTGAAGGCCATTGTGACGACCTGGCTGAACACGCCCTTTGAGGGCGACCGCCATCTTCGACGGCTGAGGAAGATCGCGAAGGCTGAGAGAGTTCGGAGTTCCGCGTTTACGCGGAATAGACACGCCGACTAAAGGCGACGCCGCCTAAAGGCGGAACTCCAAACCTGACGCCGCCTAAAGGCGGAACTCCAAACTTGACGCCGCCTAGAGGCGGAACTCCAAATCTGACGCCGCAAACTTGACGCCGACTGAAGCCGGAACTCCAAACCTGACGCCGCCTAAAGGCGGAACTCCGAACTGGGACGTTAAGGTGGAAAGCTCGAAGGAACAAACAGTTACGTTCAGACGGCTGTGGCCCTTCATCAAGCCGTACACGGGGGCTCTCGTCAACGCCGTCATCTGCCTGCTCGCCCTTTCCATCTTGGGCATGTTGGGGCCGCTGCCGGGCAAGATTCTTATTGACGAAGTGCTCATCGGCAGGAAGCTCCCTCTGCTCTGGGTCGTCATTGGGGCCATTGTGCTGCTGGCGCTCGTCCGCCAAGTCTTCAGCTACCTGAACAGCTACACGATCCGTTACGTGGGCAGCCGCCTTGTCTTCGACTTGCGCACCAAGCTCTTTCGCCATTTACAGGACTTGTCCCTGAGCTTCTACGACCAGAAGCAGACGGGCAAGATCATGTCGCGGCTCATGGGCGATGTGAGCTCCTTCCAGCAGCTCGTCACCGGCAACGCGCTTAGCCTCATCACCAATATCTTCCAGTTCTTTGCCGTGCTGGCCATCATGCTGTACCTGCACTGGAAGCTCACGCTGGTGGCGATGGCGACGTTCCCAGGTCATCTGCTCACCTACTACTACTTCCGTGACAGAGTGCGCGAGCTGAGCCGTCGGTCGCGCGACAAATGGGCTGCGTTCAGCGGCAGCGCCCACGAGGTCATCCGCGGCACGAAGCTCGTCAAGTCCTTCGCCGCGGAACGCCGCGAAGCCAAGGACTTCGTCCACGAACTCAAGAACCTGTTCAACCTCGGCATTGACATGGGCCTCCAGTCGCAGCACTGGGGCATTGGGTCGAGCATGGTCGAGCTGGTGGGGCGAGTCCTCTTTGTGGCCTACGCCGCCTATTGCGTCATCCGAGGCGAGTTAACCGTGGGCACGTACTTCATGTTTCAGAGCTACCTCGGCATGTTGCACGCGCCCGTGATGAGCTTCGTGGAACTCATCAGCCAGATCGTCCCGGCGCTGACGGGCATGGAGCGCGTGTTCGAGATTCTCGACATGAGACCCGAGGTGCAGGAAGCCCCGGACGCGGTGTCCATGCGCAAAATGAGAGGCGACGTTGAGTTCCGGGACGTGAGCTTCCAGTACGCGGACGGGGAGCCGGTGCTGCACCACCTCTCGTTCCGCGCCAAGCCGGGAGAGGTGGTGGCGCTGGTCGGTCCCAGCGGCGCAGGCAAGTCCACGGTCGCCAACCTCATCTCGCGCTTCTACGACGTCACCAGCGGCCAAATCCTTGTGGATGGCGTGGACATGCGCAAGGTCAAACTCCGCTCGCTCCGCGAGCAGATCGGCAGCGTGCTTCAGGAGACTATTCTGTTCAGCGGCACCATTGAGGAGAATGTCCTCTACGGCAACCCCGAGAAGGACCATGACGATGTAGAGTCGGCCGCGCGCGAGGCCAATGCGCACGACTTTATCGCCAGCTTCCCCGACGGCTATCGCAGCGAGATGGGCGAGAACGGCGTGAAACTCTCCGGCGGCCAACGGCAGCGCATCGCCATTGCCCGCGCCATCCTCAAAGACCCGCGGATTCTCATCCTCGACGAGGCCACGTCTTCGCTTGATACCGTGTCGGAAGCCCTTATCCAGCAAGCGCTTGAGCGGCTCATGAAGGGCCGCACCACGTTCATCATCGCCCATCGGCTCTCGACCATCCGCAACGCCGACAAGATCGTTGTCCTGCAGCGCGGCCGTATCGAGCAGATCGGCAAGCACGCCGAACTGCTGGCGCAGGACGGCCTGTATCGCAAGCTCTATTCGCCCCAGTTGCCCACGCGCGATGCGGCCCATCGCCCCGAGCGCGCGCAGCAGGTGGCGTGAACACCATTCTCGATTGCCGTAGGCGACTGCGCGCCTGCTAAGAGCGTGTTAGGAAATGGCCAAGAGCGACCGCGTATTGGGTGTCATGTCCCACAGGCGCGTCTCAGAAACCCGTTTTCTTCGAGAAAACGGGTTTCTTTGACATTTCCTAACACGCTCTAAGGTTACTCGCTCACTCGCTTACCCGCTTACTCGCTCACTCGCTCACTTGTCGGTCCAATCGCAAATCCAAAATCCAAAATCGTCTATAGGAGCTGACCGTGGCTCGCGCCCCCATCATGCGTCGCTTCGTCGTGTTCCGCATCGTCACCTTGAGTTCTCTGCTCTTCCTCGGCAGCGTGATCGCGTTGCTCTTCTTTGCCCGCATCGAGGAGCACGTCACCGCGTATGGCCATGTCGAGCCGCTCTATCCGGAGGAGGTCCGCGCGCTCGTGCCCGGGGTGGTGCTCAAGCGATGCTTCGACTATGGCGAAGTGGCCAAAGTCGGCAACATCGTCGTGCGCCTGGACGACAAGGCGCTCTATGACCAACTCGTTCGGCAGAAAGAGAACCTGGAGAAGGCCGAGGCCAAGCTGCTATCGGCCCGGAAGAAGCATGAGGTGCTCCTGAAGAACCCCCTGCCAGAGAAATTCTTGGTCACACCGGAGGAGCTACAGAAGGCCGAGGTCAACGTCGCGAGAACCAAGAAAGAGCTTGAAGTCGCTGACGGCCTGGCCAAGCAGGGCCTCCTCGCCACGGCCGAAGTGGATAGGGCCAACTCGAACTACCAGGCGGCCCTGGCGGACCTCAAGATGGCTCAGAGCCGGCACGAGATCGTGAAGGCGGGCCTGGGCAACAGCACCATCGAGGCCAGCGAGGCCGAGATCGCCGTGCTGGAGAAGGATGTGGCCAGCATTCAGCGCGAGTGCGAGCGGCTTCAGCTCGACGTGAACCGCGCCACGGTGCGCTCGCCCGTCAACGGCCAGATCGTGGATTTCGGCGTGCGCGAGGGCGAGGCGGTCAAGCCCGGCGACGTGCTCTTCGTCATGACCACCGGCCCGGAGACCCGTCTGCGGCTCCGGGTGGACGAGGAGAGCATCATCAAGGTCGGCAAGGAGCAGTTCGTGTGGATCTACAGCTCCGCGTTCTCCTATCGCAAGTATGGCATCGGCGAGGGCATCGTTTACGAGATTGCCCAATGTCCGCCCGAACGCACCAGCAGCGGCGCTGTTACCAAGCCCTACTACGAGGTCAAGGTCAAAGTCACCGAATCGCCCCTGCCGCTGCCGCTCGGGTCGAGCGCGCAAGGCAAGATCGTCGTCGCACATAAGACCATACTGGAATTGCTGTTAGGAAGCGACTAGTCGCCAAGTTTTGGGTGTTCGGTGGTCGGTGTTTGGCAACTGCCGTCCTGACCTCTGACTTCTGACCTCTGTGTGAGGGATACGGAATGACGCGGAGTTACGCACTACGGACTACGCACCCCCGAGAATCCGGGAACCGTTCCCACTGTCATGCGTCTAACTGGCAAGACCGTGTATCAGCGGAAGGAGAATGACTTTGGACATCATGCGCATCTCGACGTGCACGTATCCGGTTCGTGACAAGGACGCGGAGACCGCTCTGGCCCTCATGGCCAAGGCGGGCTTCAAGAAGGTGGACCTGTGGGGCAACATGCCGCACTTTTCGGCCAACCCGGCTCAGATGGACATCGCCAAGCTGCAAGCCGCGGCCGAGAAACTCGGGGTCAAGATCGCCAACCTCGGCACGTACTGCGGCGCGAAGTTCGCCAGCGAGAAGGAAGCCGAGCAGGAAGCGGCGCTGGCCGACATGAAGGCCACGATTGACATCGCCGCCAAGTTGGGCTGCCGTTCCATCCGCGTCCGGCCCGGCGAGAGCGAAGACCGCGCGATCATTGACCGCCTCGTGCCCTACTACAAGAAGAGCGCCGAATACGCGGCCCAGAAGAACGTCTACCTCGGCATGGAGAACCACAAAGGCAGCCTGGCCGGCATTCCCGACGCCTGCGTCGGACTGTGCGCCAAAGTCCACTCGCGGCACTTCGGCGTGCTCTACGAGCCGTGCAACCTGCTGCACAGCGGCGTGGACTACAAGCAGGCCTTCCGCAAGTTTGCGCCGTACATCGTCCACATGCACCTCAAAGACGGCCGCGAGCGCGACGGGAAGTTCGCGCGCTGCATGTTGGGCGAGGGCGACGTGGACGTGCGCTGGGTCGTGGACAACCTCAACGGCATCGGCTACAAGGGCGACTTCGCGCTCGAATACGAAATCTGCGACCTCGTGCCCATCGAGGTGGGGCTGCCCAAGTGGCTGGAGTATTTCAGGACGTTCGGATAGTGAGCGGGTAAGCGAGTGAGCCAGTGAGCGGGTAAGACAACGGACTCGCGCACTGGACCACGGAGGTGGAACACATGAACGCACGCAAGATACTTGCACCTGGGTCAGCGGTGTTCATGGCCTGGATGGTTGCGGCCAGTGCGGTCGCCCAGAAGCCCGACGCGGCCCAAGCCAGGCAGGAATTGGCCGAACTGCACAAGCAGGCCGAGCCATTCCTCAAGCTGTTCTCGAAAGCGGCCGAAGTGATCCAGCCCTCGGTCGTGACCATCTGCACAAAGCAAAGAGTTCTGAGAGAGCGCTCACGCAAGATGTACCCGGTTCCGCGCCCTGAGGGCGTTCCACGTGACGCGCCCTTCATTGTCGTTCCCGAAACGCCCCTATTTCCCCGCGAGGGAATTGGCGCAGGCGTGGTCGTCGCGGAGAACGGCCTCATCCTGACCAACCACCACCTGATCGAGGGGTTCAACGACAACGAGATCACCGTTGCCGACAGAGAGGACAAGAGATACGGAGTGACAGTCATCGGCCGGGACGCCAAGACGAACCTGGCGCTTATGCAGGCGAGAGACTTGCACCTCCCAGCCGCGGTGTTGGGCGACTCGGACGCGGTCAAGGTCGGCGAGTGGGTGGTCGCGATCGGCAGCCCCCTCGGCTGGCCCCACTCGGTCACCGCGGGCATCATCAGCGCCAAAGGCCGCCGCAATGTCCGGCCAACCCAGGTGCCTTTCGCGGTCGAGGATTACATCCAAGTCCATTCCGCCATCATCGGTTTTGGCAGCGCGGGCAGCCCGCTCGTCAACTTGCGCGGCGAGGTCATTGGCATCTGCAGCGCCCTGGCGTCGCAGACCGAGAGCTTCGAGGGTCTCGGATTCGCCATCCCCAGCAACCTGGCTAAGAAGGTGATGGACAGCCTCAAGGCCAAAGGCAAAGTCGTGCGGGGCTATCTCGGCATTGAGATCGCCGACATCAACGACACTCTAGCGGATCGGCTGAACAAGAGGGATGAGAAGGCCCTGCGCGAGGAAGCCGGCCTGAAACCGGCGGAGGGCGTGTTCGTGTTCGGCGTCGGCAGCGACAGCCCGGCCGAGAAGGCGGGCCTGCAGAGCGGCGATGTCATCCTGGAG
>Ga0194125_10012407_pt1 | contig 11251 bp, 8 predicted proteins | sample TA2KigC250mmetaG_FD_148626 | JGI IMG/M metagenome (GOLD analysis project Ga0194125, IMG submission 148626) | Freshwater microbial communities from Lake Tanganyika, Tanzania - TA2015034 Kigoma Deep Cast 250m | ecosystem: Environmental > Aquatic > Freshwater > Lake | place: Tanzania: Lake... | reverse complement strand
AAAAATACCAATCAAAGCGGCTTTCGGAAAATTTCCGTTACTTTTTGTTTATGTTCACTTTTTAAAAGCATTATTATCGCATCCCCCCCTTCGAGCGAAGTACTTCCGCTCGGAATAATATATTCATCATCCCTGTAAATAACCGTAATCAGGCATCCTTCCGGCAGTCCCAGTTCGGCAAGCGGTTTTCCTGTAACAGGAGAGCCATCGGGAACGATTATATCCACCAGGTCGGAACTTTTACTCATTTCCGCATCGAGTTCGATAGGTATTTTTTTAACTTTTGATTCGGGCAATAAAAGTTTCAAAGCACGTGCGACAACGGGCAGTGACCAGCCCTGAATAATAACCGAAGTCAGTACGACAAAAAAGATAATATTAAAATAATACGAACCGTTCTGAAGATTTGCGGTTATTGGGAAGGTAGCAAGAATAATGGGAACGGCACCTCTCAAACCGACCCACGACACGAGAACTTTTTCCCTGAATTTATATTTAGAAAACATAAGAGACAGAAAAACGCTGAGCGGTCTTGCCAGAAAAATCAGCAGTGCAGATACGGAAAGACCAATCAAGACAACGTTAAGTACCTGTGAGGGAAAGACGAGCAAGCCGAGCGTAAGGAACATCGTAACTTCCCCGAGGAACGCTATACCGTCAAAGAAGCGAAGCAGAGATTTTTTCTGAACGAATTCGCTGTTTCCGATAACGACAGCAGCCAGATAGACAGCCAGAAACCCGCTTCCGTTTAGAATTGCAGTAACCGAATAGACAAGAACGGAGTAAGTTATGGCAAACACCGAATAGAATCCTTCGTTCGGAAGTTTAAGTTTATTCATTATAATAACCAGCAGTTTTCCCATTCCGATTCCGACAACAGCTCCCACGCCAAACTGCATAACAAAGAAAAATACAAAATTCAACAAATCGAATCCCTGAAATTTTACGGCTTCGATCAGAACCAGAGTAAGAAATATTGCCATAGGGTCATTACTGCCGGATTCGAGTTCGAGCAGAGACCTGACATTACCTTTCAGTCGAAGACTTTTTGAACGAAGAATGGAAAAAACAGCAGCCGAATCTGTTGAAGATATTATTGCACCGATAAGTAGTCCTTCGAAAAGCGGAAAAGAAAAGATATAATACAGGGCAATACCGATTATAAGAGCAGAAAGAACGACACCGAGAGTCGAAAGTTTCAGTGCACCGCTCATTGCGGATTTGATGCACTGCCATTTTGTATCCATTCCTCCGGAAAACAGGATAAACACAAGAGCGACGACCCCAATTGCCTGAGAAAGTCTGAAATCGTCAAAATATATATTTCCCGGTCCGTCCGTACCCGCCAGCATCCCGATTGCCAGAAATATCAATAATGAAGGCAGTCCGAGATTATTTGACAGTTTGGTCATGATAATACTGACAAGAATCAGAACGGAAATAAGGAGCAGTATGTATTCAAAAATTATCAAGGAAGAAACCGTATTATTTTTTTCAAACTATTTTATTAATCATAAAATTTAAAGTCAAAAGACAATTACAATATTTTAAAAAAAGCAAAATAAAATTAGACCCGCAGTATTTATCAACATACGAGTAAATAATACAAGTGTATTATTTAAGACTTGACAAATATATCTTTATGTATTATTTTATAAAAAAAGGAGGATAGCGAAATGGAAGAAATCAGAACAAACAAAAAGAACATAAAATCGTGTCTTGAGCATAAGACAATTGACGATTTACTGGAATGGCACTCATTCATGCGCAATTTAAAAAAAGACATACTGAGACCGGATATCGATTACGGAATTACACCGGGAATAACAAAGCCCGTATTGTTCAAGCCCGGTGCGGAGAAACTGAGAAACGCATTTAATTTAGAGATTGATTCGATGGAGTGTGTTAACGAAATATGCGATATAAGTAAGCCGTATATAGATTTCACTTACAAATGCATAATAAAAACAAAAAGGGGAATAAAGGCAGGGATATGCGAGGCAAATGCAAACAGTTACGAGCCGAAGTTCAGATACACATACAGTTACACTACAAAAAAACCGACGAAGGAGGAATCAGACAGGGCGAAGGCAGCGGGCATCGGCAGATGGAAAAAAATTAACGACAAATGGATATGGGTTGAGAAGAAAGAAAACAGGGAAATAATCGGATTAAAAAACAATATCAAGAAGATAGCACAGAAGAGAGCATTTGTGGGAGCGATATTAATCGCTACGGGAGCAAGCGAATTTTTCACACAGGATATGGAAGAATAGGTCAAGAACATAAGGATTTCCATTTTTTATTGAAAAATCAATGGATTGCTATAATTTTTTGATATTATTATTTTTGTATTCAGGCGCGGTTGGCGGAACTGGCAGACGCACTAGACTTAGGATCTAGCGGGGCAACCCGTGGGGGTTCGACTCCCCCATCGCGCACAATATAAGTCAGGATAAAACGGAATTAATTTTGATAAAACACGGATTCTTTAAAATAAAGAATCCATAATTTTTTTAATTTAAGATTAATCAGAAATTGACATCAACAAAACCTCCAACGACAAAGATATTTCATCCCAAGTGTTCCTTTTGCGGAAGAAGTGCCAGTAAAGTGACGAATATGATAAAGGGACCGGCAGACCAATCGGGCAAAGCAGTTTTTATTTGCGAGATTTGTGTTGCAAGTGCGATGGGAATAATAAAAATGAATTCGATTTCCAATACTAATAAGAGTTTTTCCGACAGGTACAAAGCAAACATGACACCTCAAGCAATAAAGAAAATACTTGATGAATATGTAATAGGTCAGGAAAAAGCAAAGAAGTCATTATCCGTAGCGGTTTACAATCATTACAAGAGAATCGATTCCGTCGAATTCGATTACATAGACGACGTAGAAATAGAGAAGAGCAACATACTTTTAATAGGACCTACCGGAACCGGAAAAACATTTCTTGCACAGACATTGGCAAAGATATTGAATGTTCCGTTTGCTATAGCCGACGCAACGACGCTGACGGAAGCAGGATATGTAGGAGACGACGTAGAATCAATTTTAGTTCACTTACTGCAGAGTGCTGAATACGACGTAGCGAAAGCAGAGAAAGGCATAATATATTTAGACGAGATTGACAAGATATCGAGAAAAAGCGAAAACACTTCGATAACCCGAGACGTATCGGGAGAAGGTGTACAGCAGGCATTATTAAAGATACTCGAAGGAACGATTGCTGGAGTTCCTCCGAAGGGCGGCAGGAAGCATCCCGAGCAGCCGTTAATAAACATCAACACAAAGAATATATTATTTATATGCGGCGGAGCGTTTGACGGACTGGAAAAGATAATCGAGAGGCGTGTTGCACGCGGTTCTGTCGGGTTCGGGGCAAATGTATATTCAAAAAAAGATTTAAAACTTGACGACATATTTGCACAGGCAGAACCGGATGATTTGATAAAATACGGTTTAATACCCGAATTAGTGGGAAGGCTTCCCGTAATTACGACACTTCAGGCATTAGACAGGAAAGCGTTATTATCGATTTTAACACAACCGAAAAACGCAATAGTAAAACAATACAAGAAACTGATGAGGATGGAAGGTGTAGATATTGAATTCGAAGAATCTGCACTTGAAGCAGTAGCCGAGATAGCTATTGAGAGAGGTACGGGAGCCAGGGCATTACGCTCGATACTTGAAGACATAATGATAGACATAATGTACAAAGTTCCTTCAAAAGAAAACATAACGAATATTGTGGTGACAAAAGATGTGATTGTACATAAGAAAGAACCAATTTATGTTAACGAGAACAAGAAGATTTTTGCATAGTTCAGAAACGGGAACTCCTTCTATATCCCCTCCGGGTGCAACCTCCAAGTTTACACAGGCAGTCAAGGTTGTAGTACTGACCACAGTAATGTTCACATTCATATCATACTGGCGGGCGGCGGCAGTGGTAATAGCGGATATGGGTTCAACCGCATATTACATCGGAGGAATCGTGGAGCAGTTTATCGGGAAAGCGGCTCCATATTTTATAATGGCGGTAATGCTTTTTTCACTTGCAGTAAGAGCAGTATACATAGAATCCTGTTCGATGTTCGTGCGGGGCGGAGTTTACAGGGTAGTAAAATCGGCGCTCGGGGGATGGTTTGCAAAAATATCGGTCAGTGCATTAGTGTTCGATTATGTGCTGACCGGACCTGTCAGCAGTTTGTCGGCAGGTAAATACTTCATCGGTTTGATAAATGATTCGATAAGATACACGGGGCTGAACCTGAAACTCGATATGGACATATTCCCGATGATATTCGCCATATTTGTGGTATTATATTTCTGGCGTGCAAACGTTAAAGGTATTGAAGAATCTTCGGGCAAGTCGCTGAAAATTTTTATTACGACTGTAATTATGGCAGTAATAGTACTCGGCTGGTCGGCTGTAACACTTTCACTCAGACCGGAAGGATTTTTAGCGAACCTGCCTGATGCGACGCCGCAGTTATCAGATGAAGCATACGGCTGGCTGAAAGATTTTGACTGGGTAAGAGGAATAGGGTTAATTGCAATTCTCATAGGATTCGGACACAGCATGCTTGCTATGAGCGGAGAGGAAACACTTGCACAGGTTTACAGGGAAATCGAATCGCCGAAATTAAAGAATCTTAAGAAGGTTGCCATAGTAATGTTTGTTTTTACTTTTACATTAACAACTTCAGTATCATTTCTGGGTGTGATTTTAATTCCTGACGAACAGAGGGCGATGTACATCGACAATTTAATAGGCGGCATAACGATGAATTTGATAGGACCAAACTGGATACTGCTTTTACTGCAGGCATTCGTTGTAATTGTAGGTGCGTTGATTCTTTCGGGTGCAGTAAACACTTCAATAATCGGGGCAAACGGAGTTTTAAACAGAGTTGCCGAGGATAAAATATTAACCGACTGGTTCAGGAAACCGCACAGAAAATACGGTACAACCAGCCGAACATTAAATCTGATAATGATTTTACAGATTGCAACGATAATATTATCGAGGGGCAACATATTAGTTCTCGGTGAAGCGTATGCATTCGGTGTAATATGGAGTTTTACTTTTAATGCATTCTCAATGCTGCTTTTAAGGTTTAAAGACAAGAGACCGAGAGAATGGAAAGTGCCGATAAATTTAAAAATCGGCAGCAAAGAAATTCCAATCGGACTTTCAATAGTATTTTTCGCATTACTGACTGTTGCATTAACAAATTTATTCACAAAACCGATAGCGACGGTAGCGGGAATTACATTCACGATATGTTTTTTCCTGATGTTCACGATATCAGAGTTTATCAACAGGAAAAAGATAATGGAAAAGGAAGAAATAACAGAAGACGAATTTGTGGAATTACAAAACGGCAAGATACTCGAGCATTTCAATCTGGAGAGCGAAGCAGCGATAGATGCGGAAATAATCGGCAGTCTGAACGAGAGCAGAATTTTAGTCGGAGTAAAGGACCCGGGCAATTTATCCCATTTAAGAAAAATCATTGAGGAAACCGACACAGAAACAACCGACATCATTGTCATGATAGCGAGGGTATTCAAAGACCGTCAGAATACTATAGTTGATGAAAACCTGGATGAAGAGGAACGGCATTTATTTTCCGAAGTTGTAAATGTTGCCGAAGCAATAGGCAAACCCGTGATTCCGATTGTCGTTCCGACAAACAACGCATTTTTTGCAATTGTAAATGCCGCTAAGGAATTAAACGTAAAAGAAATCGTACTCGGTTTATCGGACAAATACAAATTTGATGTTCAAATACAGCAGCTGGCGATACTCTGGGGTACGGTACAATCAGACGAGAGCAAAACAATTACGCTAAGAGTAATTACAAGAACAAAAGATTACAGAGTAAACTTATAATACAAATTATTGCTGAATTCAAAACAAATAAGAAAATCTTTTCTGAATTTTTTCAAGGATAAAGGACATAAAATTGTTCCCTCATCCCCTGTTGTTCCTTATGATGACCCAACACTTCTTTTTACAAATGCAGGAATGAATCAGTTCAAGGATGTTCTGCTCGGAACAGGAACGAGAGACTACAAAAGGGCAGCCGACACTCAGAAATGCATAAGGGCAGGCGGAAAACACAATGACCTCGAGGAAGTCGGACACGACGGTTATCACCATACTTTTTTTGAAATGCTCGGTAACTGGTCATTTGGCGACTATTACAAGAAAGAAGCAATTAAATGGGCGTGGGAATTATTAACGGAAGTCTGGAAACTGCCAAAAGAAAAATTTTGGGCGACGGTATATACGACGGATGATGAAGCATACGAATTGTGGCAAAGCGAAACAGACATAGAGCATTCGCATATTTTAAGGTTCGGCGAAAAAGATAATTTCTGGGAAATGGGAGAAACAGGACCCTGCGGACCCTGCTCGGAAATACATATTGATTTAACGGATGCAGGATGCAAACCGGAAGACATAAACTCAGGTACGGAGGATGTAATTGAAATCTGGAATCTTGTATTCATCCAGTATAACAGGGACGAACAAGGAAATTTACATACACTGCCTTCAAGACACATCGACACAGGGATGGGATTCGAAAGAATCGTGAGAGTGATACAGAACAAAAAATCGAATTACGAAACAGATATATTCGAACGGTTAATAAAAAAGACGGCTGAGATTACCGGGAAAACATATACCGATGAAAACATTCCGAGCATCAATGCCATTGCCGACCATATACGTGCGTTATGTTTTGCAATTGCAGACGGTGCAATACCTTCAAACGAAGGAAGAGGATATGTATTAAGACGAATATTACGAAGGGCATCCAGACTTGCACGTAAACTCGACTATCACAATCCGATATTATGCGACCTGGTAGATGAAGCAGCGGATTATTTTTCCGATATATTTCCGGAGGTTAAACAGAAATCGGAATATATAAAGAGCGTAATAAAGACAGAAGAAGACAATTTCAACCTGACTCTTGACAGAGGAATCGAATTATTCAATGACGTTTTCGAAACAATCAAGAATAACAAAGAAAAAATTTTTCCGGGAGAATCGGCTTTTAAATTATACGACACGTACGGTTTTCCGTTAGACCTTACGGAAGTGATGGCTAAGGAAAAAGGATTCACAGTAGACAGGCAAGGATTCGAGAAAGAGATGAACATACAAAAAGAGCGCGCAAGGGCAGCAAGGAAAGACGAAGCTGCAGAAACCGAGAAGTTAATCAATTTCGAAGCAGATATTAAGAAATACAATCCTGTGTATAATCCCTATAAAGTAATACTTGATTATATTGATATAACAGTATTAAATATATATAAGATAGAAAATTCTAATAAACAAATACTTTTAGTTAATTACAATCCATTTTATTCAGAATCCGGCGGACAAATAAGCGATACAGGAGTTTTAGAGTTCGGAGAACTGAAATTCAGGGTAATAAAAAGTTTTAATAATCATTACATAGAGATAGAAAATCCGGATAATATTGATTTAGCCGGAAAGTCACTTAAAGCAAAAGTAGATTATAACCGAAGGGAAGCCATCAAGAAAAATCACTCTGCAACTCATTTATTAAACGAGGCATTAAGAGAGGTGCTTGGAAATCACGTAAAGCAGATGGGTTCTTTAGTATCCGAAGAATATCTGCGATTCGATTTCCCGCATTTTCAGAAAGTCAGCAGCAAGCAGATTAATATGATAGAAGAGATTGTGAATAAGAAGATTACGGAAGGAATACAAGTTAACACTCTCGAAAATATATCGGTCGAAAGAGCAAACGAAATACCTAACGTAAAAAAAATATTCGGAGAAAAATACGGAAGTGAAGTAAGGGTAGTTGTTATGGACAATGATTTCAGCGTAGAATTTTGCGGGGGGACTCACGTAGAAAACACAAAAGACATAGGGTTATTCAAGATTATAAAAGAAGAAAGCATATCATCAGGAGTAAGAAGAATATTCGCGATAACAGGAACAGGAATAATAAGATATATAAACAACAGGCTCGACGAATCGGAAAGAGAATGCAGAGACTTAAACACCGTAAAAAGCAGGGAAATTTTAACAAGCATTTCAGAAAAAAGAAAAATATTATCGGGAACAAATTATCGGGATACGGAAAAATTAAAAGAATTAATTGATTTTACCGAGGAAATCGGCAGACTGACAGAAAAAATAAAGGCAGAGGAATTCGAATCAAGAAAAAAAGCAGACAAGAAGAAGATAAAGAAAAAAATAAAGGAGCATTACAGAATAATAGACGAGCATTTGAAATCGGCTGATGAGCAGTACGGTTTCAAAGTTATAGCGGCTGAATTAATAATTGACGACATTGAAGAATTAAAGGAGTGCGGTGAATATTTAAAGACTAAAATGAAAAACGGTACGGGACTCCTTGCGGGTATAACCGGAGATAAAATTAATCTGATTTGTGTGGTAAGCGATAATCTGGTAAAGGAAAAAGGATTAAACGCAGGCAGGATAGTATCGCAGGTTGCAAAGGAACTCGGCGGCGGGGGCGGCGGAAGAGCGAATTACGCGACAGCGGGCGGCAGAGATACGAGTAAATTGAAAGATGTATTATCGGATTTCAGTAAATTCTTAGCAAAAGGAAAACCAACTCAAAAAAATTAATTTAAAACAGAGAAATTAAATTTTTCAACGCAACGACGCAGAGACGCAAAGAAATAACACAAGTCATAATGTCAGTTGATATATCAATTAATTAAATATATAAAAAATGACTCAACGCAGAGACGCAAAGAAATTAAATAAGTCATTATATTGGATAAAGAAAAAATAAATAAATTAAGTAAAACAACCTTAGATATTTCGATAGAAATTCATAAACAACTCGGTCCCGGATTATTGATATCAATATACGAAATCTGTTTTTGCAAAGAATTGAATTTAAGAAATATAAAATTCAAAAGACAAGTTGAGATACCAGTATATTATAAAGGTGAAAAACTCAGCACTTCGTTTAGAATCGATATTTTAGTAGAAAATGAAATTATCATAGAATTAAAAGCAATAGAAAATATATTACCTGTACATAAATCACAATTATTAACATATTTAAAACTTACAAAAAAAAGACTTGGATTATTAATTAATTTTAATGTTCCATACATGGTCGAAGGTTTTCACAGGATAGTTAACAAATTATAATTATTCATTTTGCGGCATTGCGCCTTTGCGTTGAATCATACTAATCTATTACAAATATGAAGACAATAATACCAGTAGCGGGGGTGGGGATAAGATTGAGACCCCACACATTGACAAAGCCAAAAGTTTTATTAAACGTGGCAGGCAAACCGATGATACATCATATCATCGAGCAATTAATACGTGAAAAAATCACGACACAGATTATTTTCGTTACCGGATATCTCGGCAATAAAATAGAAAAATACATCAGGCACACTTTTAAATTTAATTTCAAATTTATTGTTCAGAAAGAGCCGCTCGGTTTAGGACACGCCATACACTGTGCAAAGTCCGCATTCAGAAAAAAAGATGAGGTTTTAATCATACTCGGGGATACATTATTTAATGTAAATTTAAAGCAACTCTGTGATAACAAACATTCGGTAATCGGAGTAAAAAAAGTAAAAGACCCGAAAAGATTCGGGGTCGTGGAAAAAAATAAAAAAGGATTCATCACACGAATGGTCGAAAAGCCCGCCACAAAGCAAGTTTCCCCGTCGAATTCAGCGATAGTCGGTTTATACTATTTAAAAAATTCGGATTCACTTTTCAACGCACTGGATTACACAATAAATAATAACATCAAAGTAAATAATGAATATCAACTAACGAGTGCACTTGAAAAAATGTTACTTGATAAGGAAAAAATGGTAACTTATAATGTAAACGGCTGGCTGGACTGCGGGAAGCCGGAAACCGTACTCGAGACAAACAGATATTTACTTAATAAATCAAAAAAGATTTACAGCTTTAAGGGAAATATAATCAAATACCCGGTTTCAATAGGAAAGAATGTAATAATTAAAAATTCCATAATAGGACCTTATGCAACAATAAGCGATAAATGCAAAATAATGAACAGCATAATAAGCAATTCGATAATAGACAAAAATACAAAAATAGAAAATAAGATTATTAAGGATTCTATAATCGGGGAAAATGCCGTAATAAACGGATATGAAGAAAGTTATAATATAGGAGATTATACTATAGTATAAATTTCAGATATACTGTTAAGAAATTTATTTCGTTAAATAACAATTTCCGGAAAAATCCGTCAGCTGTTACTTGCAAGCGCAATAATTTTTAAGAACCCGTATTAAGAAATATTACTTCTTTTAATTACGGAGTTTACTTTATCAAACTCATCTTTTTAGTTTCGATAAAGTCGCCTGCTTTTATTCTATACAGATAAATCCCGGTAGGCAAATCCAGACTGTTGAACTCTACCGAATAACTGCCGGCGTTATAAAATCCGTTTACAAGTACCCTTACTTCCTGACCGAGAGTATTATATACTGTAAGATTCACATTTTCATTCTTCGGTAAATCGAAGCATATAATAGTAGAAGGATTGAACGGATTCGGATAATTCTGTTTTAGAGCGAATTCAGTCGGAATATTTGCATTAATCAAACCTATGGAAGTAGCATCTCTATTACCGACAAATACGCTGTCGATATTGACAAATATTCCATCTACAGACGTATTCATATAATATCTCCAGGCAATAAAAATCGTTTGTCCGTTAAAGGCACTTAAACTGAATTTTATATTTTGCCAGAAGTTAGATGCAGCCGGCAGACTCATAACGGTAGCTAATTTTGTTTTTGTGCCCAGCGAAGGCGATTTTTGGGTCGAGACCAAAACCTGGCAGCTGTCAAAATAATAAGTCAATGTAGGGTAAGTTCCGAGTTGTATCCAGAAAATCAAACTGTCGCCCGTTTGAATATTCAAAGTATCGGTAAACACCCAGTCGTCAACCAGTGTACCTGCGGAAGCCGTCCATGGAATATTCAATGCTCTTTTACTTTGGTAAGCTTTTGTCAGATAATTCCAGTAGTTGGAGGTTCCACACATCACCTGTCCGCTGTCTCTTGCCGCCCAGTTCGCCCAGGTACATACGCCGGGACCGTTAATTTTAAATTTTGCCCAGCCGGTGGGGAGACTATCCGTACCCCATGTTGTACCTTCAAAGTTTTCGTTTATTAAAATTCTTTGTCCGTTCTATAC
>Ga0194125_10012405_pt1 | contig 11251 bp, 8 predicted proteins | sample TA2KigC250mmetaG_FD_148626 | JGI IMG/M metagenome (GOLD analysis project Ga0194125, IMG submission 148626) | Freshwater microbial communities from Lake Tanganyika, Tanzania - TA2015034 Kigoma Deep Cast 250m | ecosystem: Environmental > Aquatic > Freshwater > Lake | place: Tanzania: Lake... | reverse complement strand
ACGAGAAGCTGAAATCACTACCTGAGGCACAGAGCTATTTGAAAGCTGGCAAGACACTACAGCAGCTTGATGACATTGCTAATCAAATGAGCGATAATGAATTCGCAGAAAGGATGGTGAAAGCACGCTCCGATCTCTTCCAATACATCTCTCGACTTCCTAACCGAGGTGCCTAGACTCATTCCTTCAGGCTCATTCTTGGATTAGAAAAGACTGTGGGAGCTACTCTGACGGAGAGTAGCGTGGTAGAATAGCAACTGATGGCTCTCAGGTTGACCAAGGCTCACTTGATAGAATGGCGCAAGGCCAGGGGTGGTAATTCTATCGGCGTGACGCGCTGTGGCGATGCAACTTTCCGATGGGGCGAACGTACCTATGTCATGGGAATTGTCAACGTGTCACCCGACTCTTTCTCTGGCGATGGCTTGAGCACTGTTGAGTCGGCAGTTGCCCAGGGTAAGCGATTTGCCGAGGAAGGTGTTGACATAATAGATGTGGGTGGAGAATCAACGAGGCCGAATTCCAGTCCCATATCAATCGATGAAGAACTGAGGCGGGTGATGCCGGTATTGGAGAAGCTGGTTGCGGGAGTCAAGGTGCCTTTGAGCGTGGATACCTATAAGTACGAGGTGGCGCGGAGGGCACTAGACGCTGGTGTCCGGATGCTCAATGACATCTGGGGGCTGAAAGCGGAGCCGAAGCTGGCTACGCTGGCAGCAGAGAGAAATGTCCCCATAATCTTGATGAGCAACCAGAGAGACAAGCAGCAGCGCTACATTGTCTCTGCAGTGATTTCTGACCTTAAGATGGCCATCGATGTGGCACTGGACGCAGGTGTGAGATGGGACAATATCATAATTGACCCGGGGATTGGCTTTGGCAAGACGCTGGAGCAGAACCTGGAACTGGTGCGCCGCTTGGGAGAGCTGAAGGCTTTGGGCAGGCCGATATTGCTGGGTACCTCGCGTAAGTCGATGATAGGACTGGTGCTGGATTTACCTTTAGACCAGCGGGTGGATGGTACTGCAGCCAGCGTGGCCATTGGCATAGCCAATGGCGCCGATATCATCAGGGTGCATGATGTCCCGCAAATGATGCGTGTTTCCAAGATGGGCGATGCTATCGTGCGCAGAAAAAGGGGATAGTTGTGGCTATTGCTTACTTGGGATTGGGGTCTAATCTGGGCAACCGACAGAAGAATTTAGCGCAGGCGTTGAAGTTGATGTCTAAGAAAGTAGTGGTGCAGGAAATCTCTTCTATTTATGAGACTGAGCCTGTGGGCTATGAGCAGCAGTCTCTTTTTTTGAATTTGGTATGTCGTGTATCGACCGAGTTGAGTCCGGAGGAGTTGCTTCGGCTGGCCAAGGAAATTGAGAAGAAGATGGACAGAAAATCAAGCTTTCGCAATGCTCCTCGTCCTATCGACGTGGATATCCTGCTCTATGATGTTTTAGTTATAACTAGCCAGGAGCTGACTATTCCACATGCGCGGTTGGCAGAGCGCGCCTTTGTGCTGGTGCCGCTGGCTGAGATTGCCCCGGAGCTAGTTCATCCTGGCAATGGGAAAGCGGTCAGGCAGTTGTTGGCAGAGTTAGGGAGCATATCGGGCGTTCGAGAGTGGGGCGGAGGCGAGGAATTGCTGAACAGGAGGCGAAATGTATCGGGTATCCGTTGAAGGGCATTTTGACGCTGCGCATTACCTGCGAAATTATCAGGGCAAGTGTGAGAATGTGCACGGACATCGGTTCAAAGTGGTAGTGACTTTGCGGGCGAAAAAGCTTAATGACATTGGCCTGGCCTACGATTTCACCGAGCTGAAAAAATGTCTTTCGGAGGTGTTGGCAAAGTTTGACCATACCTGTATCAACGATGTGCCGCCTTTCGATAAGCTAAACGCTTCTTCGGAGAACATAGCCGCCACTATTTACGAGCAACTGAAAGGGCGTTTCCCGGCCAATGTAATGTTGGAAAGCGTACAGGTGTGTGAATCACCGCAGAGCTGTATCACCTATAGCCCGGAGTAGGCGCTCTATTTGCTTTGCAGTTCGGGCGGTAACAGGTTGGGGATATAGTCAGTAATAGGGTAGTCGAATTTGCATTTTCGGCAGTAAAGGGAACCGGTAACTACTTCGTCGTCCTTTTCTTCAGTTGATTTAAGCTGCAATTCGCCTTTGCATACGGGGCAGGCTAGTATTTCCATCAGGTCCTTTTTCATGTTGCCTATCGTAGCCTAGTTTTGGTCAAGCCGTCAACGTAGAACTGGGGTGTCGTTGCGAACTGTAGTGGTCGTATGATGTGCCTACCTGAAAATGTATCCCCACAGGGACATTCTCACGTTCTGAGTTACTGTTCTCTCTTTCAATACCTGTGTGGGCACCTCGCGGTACCTGGTGACCTCGCGGTATTTGGTAACCTGTTGTTGCTTGGTCACGTCCTCGGGATAGGTCAGCTTGATTACCGCTTTTCCGGCGCCACCGTAGGGATAGGGCACGCAAAATACCCGGCATGAGGATGCCTCTGAGGTGGTACAGACCATATCGCATTGCGGGTGGGCGTAGTAAGGGAAGCCGTAGAAGTTTATGCTGACCTTGGAGTTTGCCTTATCTACGTTAAACACGTAGGACCAGTTGCCGGCGTCGACATAGGAGTCATACACTGTCTTTGTTTGCATTTCAGTAGTGGTGTAGGTTTCCGTGTCCGTATACGGCTCGCTCACCGTATAAGGCTCCTGCTTCATCTCGGTGTCCCAATATGTCTCAGTCACCTGAATGGGCACGGTTTTGAGCGGCAGCGCAAATATGATGGCAAGAACCACTAAAGGGCCTACGACCGAGGCGATGAGCTTCCAGTGCTCCTTCAGGTTAGTAACAATGTTGCTGCCCAATTTGGTTATGGCGTTGCTCTCTTCTTTCTTTGCTCTTGTCCTTGTCTTTGTCTTTGTCTTTGTCTTTGCCATATCGCGCCTCCTTGTCGAACGATTACATCTGGATTATAACATCGGCGTTCGTCTTTGACGAAAAATCTGTCATGGTGAGGGTTTCGCTGTGTGTTATTGTACAGCGTTTTCTGTTTGCAGCTTCTGCTGCGCATCTGTACTATAATAACGGCTGGCTAAGACTCAGGTTTAGCCAAGGTTGACGGGAGAGTATTGTCTTGGAAATAGGTGCTCTGTGGATTGAGCGGCTGCTGACGGGCCAGATAAGCGTTAGCCCAGTGAGCCGTGCCCTTATACGGGCTGCTGTACATGTTGCTGTTGGCGTGGTGTCGGCTGTTGGCTTATGGCTTCTGCCGCGGGCGGTAGTCATTGCGGCGCTGGCAATCTTGACCTTCCTTTTCTTATCTTTTGACGTGGCCAGGTTGCGTATATCCGGGTTGAACAATTGGTTCTCCAAATGGTTTGCCCTCTTTCTGCGGCAGGAGGAGGCGAACAGGCTCATGGGGGCTAGCTATTTTCTGCTGGGTTGCTTGCTCACTGCACTGGTTTTCCCCAAGGGAATCGCATCACTGGCTATTCTCTATGCTTCCTTTGGCGACCCATCAGCCACAGTCGTCGGCAAATGGAAAGGTCGTCCCCGGTTCTGGAGGAAAAGCGTGGAGGGAAGTCTGGCCTGTCTTATTGCTTGTCTTCTAGTGGGACTGCTGGCGACCACTCTTGTTGGAGAGCCTGTGCTGGTGGTTGCACTTGTGGGGGCGGTCTTCGCCATGCTCTTTGAGCTGTTACCATTGCGATTGAATGACAATATCACCATACCTTTTGGCAGCGCGGTGGTTATGGTGGTAATGGGTCTTTTAATTTGAGACGAGGAGGAGAAATTGCGCATAGTGCGTTTTGCAGTCAAGGGCAAGGTCAGGTTCGGCAGGCTGGACGGGGATGTTATTCATGGCTTCAAGGGTAGTCCCTTTGCTCATTTCAAAAGCCCTGGCGGTTCCTTTCCGCTAGATGGAATCAGATACAGGCTGGATGAGGTGAAGTTGCTGGCTCCCTGTGTGCCATCGAAGATAGTTTGCCTGGGGCTGAACTATCGTGCTCATGCCGAAGAGACCAGGCTGCCGATACCAACAGTACCCCTGATATTTCTCAAGCCGTCCACGGCTGTCGTTGGGCCTGAGGACAAAATTGTCCTGCCGCGTGATGCTAAGCGTGTGGACTATGAAGGGGAGATGGCTGTGGTTATGGGCAAGATAGCAAAAGATGTGTTTGAAGGTGAAGCCAGGGGCTACGTGCTGGGCTATACTTGTTTCAATGATGTCTCAGACCGTCATGCCCAGCGGGATGATGGCCAGTGGACGCGGGCTAAGGGTTACGATACTTTCGCTCCGACCGGGCCCTGTATAGAGACCGATATTGCGCCGGATGATTTGAAGCTGGAGACATATCTCAACGGAGAATTGAAGCAGTCTGCCCGTACCAGCGACCTCATCTTCGGTGTTTCTAAACTGGTCAGTTTCATCTCTGGCGTGATGACCCTGCTGCCCGGAGACGTCATCGCCACCGGCACTCCATCGGGCATCGGCCCTCTGAACGCCGGCGATGTGGTCGAAGTCAGAATAGAGGGGATTGGGGCTTTGCGAAACTATGTAACAAGGCAGGGGTGAGGGCGCGCGGAGTCCTTTCACCCTCACCCTGTTCCTCTCCCGTCGAGGGAGAGGGGATTTTATGGTGTGGTCTCTCCCGTCAAGGGAGAGGGGATTTTGTTGGTGTGCCCAGTCCCGTTGAGGGAGAGGGGAATATTCGTGAAGGACGGGTGGCCATTGTGGCTTGTTCAGGCTGGGACGCCTGTCCTTCCCATGAAGGACTTGTGGGCAGGTGTCACCTAGAAATCTGTTTTTTTGAGGGAGTGAGGCAGTAGCCGGCGTAGTTGCCCAGGGCTTTAGCTGCGCGGGTAATAGAAGGGAAGACGGCTGCGCCTTCGTTGATGCAACGCTGCTGCTGTTCCAGGAAACAGCGCCACTTCCATTCCTCTGTGTGGTCAGCAGGACGCAGCACCAATGCCATGGGCTTATCGGTGGATTTTCTAATCTCGAGGAGCATGCTGGTGGTGGCTTCAGAGTAAACTGCATCTGCCGGCGTCTCAGGATACCATTCGCCGGCATCGCCCACCAGGATTTGAAATATGGGATGTGCTGCCATGATGGCGAAGATTCGCTTCAACACATCCATTCCCCAGCCCATGGGCAGGATTACGGAATTGTCCAGCGGGTTCTTTACCAGCCTCCAGTCATTGCCCAGGAATGTTTTTACTTCATCGAGAACTGCCTGGGGCATGGGTGGCACGTGCAGGCCGTTTAGCTCGAACTCGTCCGCTGCAATGATACTGCCACCGCCTCCGGAGCCGATGATTCCCACGTTCCTGCCCTTTGGCACTGGCAGCTTGGCGAAGGCAACAGTGGTGTCGATTAGCTCGTCGATGGAGTCAACATGGATGGCTCCGCACTGCTTCACCAGGGCTTTCCAGACGGCGTAGTTGCCGGCCAGGGAGCCGGTATGTGAAGCTGCCCCGCGGGCGCCGGCTGCGGTTCTGCCTGCCTTGCAGATGATGACGGGCTTGAGCCTGGCTGCAGCTTTCAGGACTGAGGCGAAATGGGGGCTTCTTACGCCTTCGATATAGGCGGCGATGATTCTAGTCTTGTCGTCAGAGGCGAAATACTCCAGAAATTCGGCTTCGTTGATATCGGCGGCATTGCCGTAGCTGATTACCTGGCTGAAACGCAAGCCTCTGAGGCCGCCACGGTATATCATCTCTCCGGCGTGTCCAGCGCTCTGGGAGATGCAGGCTATATCCCCGACTTCCCTGGGCGGGGAAAAGCGGAAGGTCAGGCCGATTTCGGGGCGGTACACGCCCATGCAGTTAGGGCCGAGGATGCGGACACCCAGTCGCTGCGCCAGTTCAACGATTTGCTCTTCCAGTTTCTTTTGCTCCGGGATGCCGGTCTCTGCCAGTTGGGCGGTGTACAGTTGCAGCAGCTTCACGCCTTTCTGGGCGCAGTCCTTGACCAGTTGTGGCACTTCCTCTGCGGGGATGGTGGAAATTACATAGTCCACCGGGCCGGGGATGGCGCTCAGGGAGGGATGGACTTCCAGTCCCAGTATGGTGCCTCCGCGGCGGTTGACCGGATACAGCTTGCCCTTGAATCCGAACTCCAGCAACTGTTGCAGGTAGCGGTAGCCCTGCTTCACGGGGTTCGGTGAAGCTCCAACGATGGCAATAGAGCGTGGGTTCAATGCGGACTCAAGGGGAATTGGTGGTTTGCTTGAAGACACCATCAAGGCGTCATTATACAACAGGTGGGGTGGCCTGAGAATGGTTCCGAGTTTTCTCGTCCGGAAGGGCAGAAAGCAAACAATCGAGGAACGTGCGCTATAGTACAGCCGACCTGGGGGGCTTGACAACGCCATGGATATAGCCACAACGTTTGCGGGTGTTTTCACAAGCTATAGTACAGCCGACCTGGGGGCTTGACAATGCCTGTGGTTTATGCTAAAAGCTATTTAAAGCTTGTGCTTATAAGAGTGTCGAATTGACTATGAGCGCTTGAAGGTCTGGTAGGCAGACACTAAGCAGTGCGAAAAGGAATAGGAGGCTGCTGCGACCTGATGTTTCAGAGGGGCTAGCTGAGTGTAGCTGTAGTTTCAGGGGTGCTGTGAATCTCTGTGTGTGGCTGGTTGCTGAGGCATAGAGTGGAGCAAATGGCAAAACCGACCCGAAGTGGTCGGTTTTTATTTTAAGGTCAATATGGATAATCCGTAAAAGGGGGAAATCATGACAAAACAGTTAAGGTACGGAAGTGTTATCGGACTGGTGCTACTGTTGATGCTGGCGATGGTGGTACTACCGGGCATGACAGGTATCGCCCAGGCAAAGCCACCAGGAGATAAAGTCCTTATCAATGTCCAATTTAAGGCTTCTGCCAACAGCGCCGCCGTTAATGCGGCTATTCAGGGCGCTGGTGGTACAGAGACTCGTGACCTGCCCCAGCTCCGCATGCGTACTATAAGCGTTTCGGCAAATGCCGCAGACAAGGTAATAGCCGCTTTATCCAAGCATGCGGATGTTGAATTAGCGGCAGAGGCAGTTAAATTGCATAAAGCAGGGGCACCTGATGACCCCGAATATGCCCAACAATGGGCACTATCTAAGACCGCCTGGGACCAAGTATATGGCACTGTGCCTGTTAATGGTTCAGCGACCATAGCAGTATTAGATACCGGTGTGGATGCTCAGCACCCAGACCTTGCAGACAGGATAGTTCAGGGACAGAGCTTTGTTGGTGGTGATGCCAACAGCGACCCGAACGGTCATGGTACTGCTCTGGCCGGCATTGCCGCCGCCAGTGTTAATAATAATATAGGTATTGCGGGTGTTGCCTACGCTGGAGCAAGCATTTCCTCAGTTCAGGTATTACAACCAGATGGCACCGGCTGGGATAGCGATGTCATTGCTGGCGTGGTCTGGGCAGCCGATAATGGCGCCAAAGTAATCTTAATGGGCTTCAGCAGCCCGGACTACTCGGAGTTTCTGCCAGATGCTCTCCAGTATGCCTGGAGCAAGGGAGTGGTGCTTGTTGCTGCTACCGGCAATGATGGTTCCACCGCGCCGAGCTACCCCTCGGGCATGCCCAATGTCCTCGGCGTTGCCGCCACCGACCAGAATGACAACATAGCGGTAAATAGCAACACCGGCAGCGCCTCCGTTGCAGCTCCCGGGCTGGGAATTTACACTACTTTGCCCGGCGGCAATTACGGCAATGCCAGTGGTACCTCGGCTGCTGCTGCTCATACCGCCGGCCTTACTGCCCTTATGATAGCGAATGGACAGAGCAACGACTATATCTATAATCAAGTCCGTGGTGCCACCGACCCGGTAGCTGGTCAGCCCTTTGGCCGCATCAATATTGCCACGGCAATGGGTGAGGCGGTAACCCCGGTTCCAACACCCACGCCTACTCCAACGCCTACGCCTACTCCTGCACCCCCGACCTACATGGTGGCGGGTAACGGAACAGTAAACGGAACAGTGAAAAATGCCAGCACGGGCACAGCAATTAGTGGTGCCCAAGTAAAGGTCACTACCAATAACAATACGTACAACATTATTACCACCACTGACGGCACATACTCGGTCGCTGTGAACTTTTCTGGCAACAGCACGGACGGGGATGTGACTGCAAGTGCTACCGGTTTCACAGAAACGACAATAGGGTATTCCGGACTTTCAAACAACGGAGCAAAGACGGTAGATTTCGCCCTGATACTTGCCATCACTCCCACCACTCCCACCACTCTAACGGTGGCATCAGCTACCGGCACATATGGAGGCACGGTGAACCTTTCGGCTACGTTGAGCCCTGCGGTGAGTGGCAAGCCCATAAGCTTCACTCTCAACGGTGTAAGCAAAGGCAGTGCCAATACTAATGCTAGCGGTGTTGCCAGCTTACCTAGTGTGAGTCTTGCGGGTAATAACGCAGGGACGTACCCAACTGGCGTAGGAGCTAGCTTTGCCGGTGACTCATCATATGGCACAAGCAGCGGGACAGCACAATTAACAGTAAACAAGGCTGACCAGACCATCAGTTGGACGACCGCACCACCGGCCAGTGCGATATACAATACCAGCTTTGATGTAGTAGCCACAGCCACCTCCGGCTTGGCAGTTGCCTACAGCAGTGATGCTCCTTTGAGCAATGTTGCAGCCCACTACACCATGAACAGTGGTATCGGCACCGGCAAGGCGAAGGTGGACCAGGCGGGTAACGATAATTACAATGCAGCACCTCAATTGACAGCCGATGTGGCTGCCGCGAAGGCTGACCAGACGATAACAGTTACCACACATGCCCCGGCGAATGCGGTATACAACACCACCTTTGATGTGGCGGCTACAGCCAGCTCCGGCTTAACGGTAGCTTACAGTGCAACCGGTGTAGCTTCTAATGTTGGAGCTACCTTTACCATGACCAGCGGTACTGGCACAGCGACTGTCCACTATAACCAGGCAGGTAACGATAACTACAATGCGGCGACCGAGGTAACCGAGACGGTTAACGCTGAGAAGGCTGACACCACCACGACAGTGCAAGGCAAGCAAGCAACATACGGGAACGATCAGGTCGTCACCCTTACCGCTACAGTGACCGGCTCAGTGGTTAATGAGGGTACCGTGACATTCACCGTGAAAAATGGTTCTACGGTAATCGGCATACCTGTGACTTCAGGCACAGTAACTGGTGGTAATGCCAGTGCGGACTACACATTACCGGGTGGTACCGCAGTAGGCACCTATATGATAGAAGCAGAATACAGTGGTGGAGGCAACTTCAATACAAGCAGCGGCACTGGCACCCTTACGGTGATTCAGGCCAGCACAAACACCATTGCCAAGGTCAGTGCCCCGAGTGTGCGCTACAAGGACATGATAACTCTCTCGGCGACAGTTATACCACTGAATACCGCGAGCCCATTAACGGGTTCAGTCGAATTCAAGATTGGGGACATATCCTATGGTTCGGCAGACGTTGTTCCTATTCCCGATGCTACTGTTGGTTCGGTTTTGGCGACCGTGATTTCGCAGGTTAACAATTTACCCGGCGTTTACACGGTGACGGCAACGTTTACCAGCACTAATGGTAACTACTCCGGTAGCTCTGGCACTACCCAGCTCACCGTGAAACAGCGCGAGGTCAGCCCATTCAGTGCACAAGGTTTCTACACCGGTGACGTTTGGGCATGGACTACCGGACCTAAAACAAGCACTGCTACGGTAACGCTGGCAACTACTCTAAAAGATAATGGAGACCCAGCCGGAGACCTGAGAGCCGCAAAAGTAACGTTCTATTTCGTGGGCGACGGCGGTAAACTGTCACCTATTTCAAGCGCTCAGAACTTACCCGTAGGATTGGTGGACATAACTGACGGTACTGTCGGTACTGCCAGCGCTATCGTCCAGTTGAACATAGGAAGCGGTAACGCCCAGACTTTCTACATCGCTGTAGGAGTCTCTGGTGCATACGAGAATAATCCATCGTCCTTGACCTCACAAGCGGTCGTTACGGTCAGTAAACCGATTACCGGCGGTCAGATGGTTGGGGCAGGAATACTCACTAACAGCTCTTCGTCAGGTTTAATCAAAGCACAAGATGACTCTCGAACACTGTGGGATTTTAACATTACCTACACCAAGAGCGGCACTAATCCTAAAGGTAAGGTTGGATTCACTTTCACCTCCTGGAACAAACCTGATGGAACACTTGATACTATACTGCACACCTATGAGGTTAAAAGTAACGCTATCGCCTCACTTGTGGTAACCGCTCCTGCTGGTGGCAAACCGGGTACCGCAGTTTTTTCAAGTAAAGCCAATGTCACGGATATCACAAACCCGAGCGCTCCGGTGGGGATTGATTCAGGAACGGTATTGCAAATAACCGTAACTGATAATGGGAATACTGGGGATACTGATAAACTGGGCATTACTCTTCAAAGGAAAGCCGGCGGTTTATGGTATTCCAGCAGCTGGGACGGGACAAAAACAAAAGAAATCCTAACCGGTGGCAATGTCAACATAGGCTATTAGTTATCACGCTACGCTGGTTAGTGCGCGAATAGAGAGGGCAGGGGCAAAATCCCCGCCCTCTCTAATGTAGTGGGCGTGCCGGGGCATATTTTCGACTGGTCCCGACCATATCACGCAGTTCAGCAGGCGTTATTTTGCTCTTTACCTTGCAGCATAGCACCATGATTTCTTTCGAGTTAGCTGCTTGATATCTTGAAAGCAGGTATAATGCTTTCAAGAAGGTCACATGTTGGAGGTAGGTCAAACTGCAATAACATTTTCTGCCGGATTCCTGCTCTACATTCAAATAGGCGTGATACTCGGCCTCATTGTATTGCTGATAATATTATTGAGTAATCTGAGGTACCTGCGCCACCTGTGTATTTACCCGCCACCCGAAAAATTCCCCCTCTTCTCTGTGCTGATACCAGCACGCAACGAAGAGAGGAATATAGTATATTGCATGGAAACACTTCTCTCCCAGGACTACCCCAATTTCGAGGTGATTGTGCTGGACGATGATTCTACAGACATGACCTGGGAGATTCTTCAGAAATTCGCCAGCAAAGATACGAGGCTAAAGTTGCTGAAGGGCAAACCGCTCCCGCAAGGGTGGCTGGGAAAGCATTGGGCATGCCACCAACTGGCGGAGGCTGCGGATGGAGAGTTACTTTTGTTCGTCGATGCAGATACCACTCATC
>Ga0194125_10012403_pt1 | contig 11253 bp, 6 predicted proteins | sample TA2KigC250mmetaG_FD_148626 | JGI IMG/M metagenome (GOLD analysis project Ga0194125, IMG submission 148626) | Freshwater microbial communities from Lake Tanganyika, Tanzania - TA2015034 Kigoma Deep Cast 250m | ecosystem: Environmental > Aquatic > Freshwater > Lake | place: Tanzania: Lake... | reverse complement strand
GGACCGCCTCAAGTCGTTGCTCGCGGACCCTGTCGGCCACGGCTCCGACATGATTGGCCTTCATCCCGATCTGAAAATCAGCGGTATGGAGGAATTTCATGTGGGGATTCCTCTTGAATATCTCTCATCCTTCCGATAAATGCATTCGAAGGCATGTCCCTTCAAAATAGCCGTCCAATCTTCAGGACTGATTTTTTCGTTCAGCTCTTTTCGGATAACGTGCTGGAGATTGCCTAAATATATGGGCATCAAGCCCCCTTGCTTAATGAAATATTTCCCGGCGCGCTCCAAATCGACAGTGCCCTTTCTTTCCACAAGATCCAAATAGTATTCTTCCACGTCATCTAACATATGAATGAGTGAGCTTTTTAATAGGGCTTCCTCTCTTTCAAATGTCGATTTCAGAAAACATATTTCAAGGCCCCTCATGCGTTCACCAGAGCCGGATGCGTCATCCGCTTCAATGTTTTCGTACTCAATATCGAATTTGTTATAGTAAACCGCTATCGAGACGGCATCCTTGAGCAATCCGATGATGCTGCTAAAGAGCACACGAAATGATTCAATATAAATCTCTCCGCTGTTTTCGGGTTCTTTTCTCATGACATACGGAAAAAGGAGGAAGATCTTTGTCCACTTTGTTGAGGGTGTTTCAACAACCTTGATTCTAATTGCCCTCGTTTTCATAAGAACCGGAAGCCAGTTTTCTCCCAAAGCTGGCTTGGTCGCATCGCTGTCTGTTTCGAACAGATCCTCAGGCCAATACAAGCCGGTAAACTCTTCTATGCTCGAATCGAATACCCGAATTGTTTCAAGAATGTTCTCATAGAGCCTGTCAGCGTCTTTTGGCTGAATCTGCCTAAAATGCATCAGGTGATTTCTGGTTATTAATATCTCCCAGAACTTCGGAGCGAATACCTTGTCTATTGATCCGGGGAAGTGCGGAAAAAAGTATTCCTTAGTGGCGACATCGGTGACTATCCCTACAAGCTCATCCATTGTGAGATAATCCATTGGAATCTCTGAAACGGAACCGATATGCCCGTATTGCCTGAGCTGGTTCTGCCTCGTTTCTATCCTGGACTTGAGCGATGGACCTTGATTCAGGGCGATGCTTTTCCAAGCCTTACCAAGGCTGCCCCGCAATACTGCATAGACGAATATTCTCATTTTATTTTCATAGGCAAATAGCAGGCGGAACGCATCTAAATAGTATTCTGGAAGCATTGGCAGGTATTCTTCAATTTCATTTTTCACATTGCCCCTCTTTCGGATCTCGCTCAAAAGACCGGGAAATTATCTTCTGAATTCTTCTTCCCTGAGAACTGCCTCGAAGAAGGCTTTGACATCGCATGCCAATCCCCGTTCTTCTGGATCGTTAAATGCCCCTGTTCAGCTGCCTCATGCAGGGTTGTCACCTCTGGGAATTCCTCCCCTTTCACCGTGCTCAGATAGGCCCATTGAGTAGCCCGGGCAATGCCGACGAACATCATGCGCTTGATACGGTCGGAATCATAGAAGCCATAGGCCTTAGCAGTCAACCTGGGTAGAAGGACACTGTCAAAGGTCAGGCCCTTGGCTTGGAAGAACGTAGCGATCTTGGGGACCTGATTATCAAAGGAACAAGCAACGTCAACTTTGCGGCCTCTTTCCCTTGTCACAGCCTTTTCAACCTCAATGCCCCGCTCAGCTAAGCCCTCCGCAAAGCCATGAAGCAACCGATTGGTCGGCACGATGATGCCGATCCGTTCGTTCCGGACTTGACGGGACCGGATGACCTCGGCAAGTCGATCCATCTCCTGGGCGAACGACGCCGCGAGGAAGAAGAGCGGCCTTTCACGGATTCTTTGCGCGGCGCTCACCTGAGATTGGAATTGGGTCCTCTTTTCCGGATTCAAAATGAAATGGGCTGCAAGTTCTGCCACATAGTCAGCGTTGCGGAACGCGCCAAGGATGGTTCCATGAGGATTCGTAACGCCGAGCCGGTCGAAGATGAAGCCGATCTCAGCTCCGTCATCGAATATCCTTTGTAACGGATCCACAAAGACCGTGACGTGACGGGCGATCTCATAGATAATCTCGTAGGCCTCGGGAGCAAGGTCCTGGCCCTCATCAACGAGCACGAACTCAAAGGTATTCCGGAAGTCACTCTTGCCTCGTACGAGGCCCAAAACCTTACGCCGAACGCCTAGGAAATCGACCGACCGACCATCAGGTGTCCGGGGCAGCCGGGCTCCGAAATGCTTCTCGTAGGCCTCCACGCACCAGAAATCGAACGTGCTCACCACGCTGTCGGGAAGATCGAGCATCTCGAGCCCCGAACGGATGTACTCCCTGATGACGTTGGTGAAGACGAAGACCCGGTACCGCTCGGGCGGGATGCGAAAGGTAGAAGACAGGTGCGCGGCCCGGTGGATCAGAATCTGGGTCTTCCCCGACCCGGCCATGCCCTGAATGATGCGGTTGACTGTTGGCGGCATTTCGACGGCGCGGGCCTGGTCGGGCGTCAAGTCACAGCGCGGAACGAGCCAGGTGTTCAAGACCCCTTCCCTCCGCGCGGTTTCTTGCGCGGCTTCTTGAGATTTTCTTCGCCCATGATGTCCGGGCGAAGGATATGCTCGCGCGAAGGATCGGCCTTCCCCTTACGGCTCCTTTTGATCTGTTCGGCTTCGGCTCGCCTCTGGATCTCGTCGTTCCCGGCGACCCCGGCCGTTGTGATCAACCATCCTAGGCTCCAATCATCCTGGATGGCGGGGGGGCCAAAGAACGAAAGGGCCTTCGAGGCCACGGCGCGTGATTCCTCCTGCCGACCGAGAGAGTCCAGAGTCAAGGCTTTGAGGCCCAGGTACGGACCCGGATCTTCCTCTACATTAATAACTTTATCGACCGTTGAGAGAGCCTCAGAGTGCCGGCCTAGCCGCCGGTAAAGCAAGGCGAGGTTGAACAACGGTCCGCGCCACCGTGGCTCAGCCGTGTACGCTTCATTATAGGCCGTTTCGGCCCGCTGATGATCGCCGAGCTCTCCGAAATAAATGCCTTGGAGGTTTAGGATCCCGGGGTCGGGCCTGGGAAGCCGGCTCTGCGCGGTCCTCAGGTAATCGAGGGCCTTTTCGCGCTGGTTGAGCTGGGCATATTTCCGGGCCAGCTCGACATACGTTTCGCGGTCACGGGCCGTCCCCCCTTGCCGCTGGCGAAGGTCTTCTTCGATTTTCTCGATCTCGATCTGGATCGCGCCGGGATTGGCGACATTGACCAAGGGATTGTCGATTGTCATCTCGAGGTAGACGGATGGGCGATCCGCCAGGTAGGAACGGCAGTCGAGTTGCTTGCCGCGCGTCAGCCTATACTCCAGCACGATCCCGTCCCCGGGAGAGACTCCCTCCGGAAGCGACCAGATCTCGTCGTAGATATGCTGACGGTCGCGCTCGCCGACGACCTCGAATCGCAGCTGCTTAACCGGGAGGCATTCGGAGGGCGGAACGACGAGCCTATCCCGGAGATAGGATCCGTCATCAGGGAACGGCAGGCCGGTCCCTGAAACGATGAGCGGATTGAGCTTGCCGTCCGATGTAACAAGGGCGATGCCGTCATAGAGGACCGGCTGGATCAGGGGGCGATTGGCGATCGACTGATAAGCCGCATTCCAGACTGCGCCTCTTGCCACACACAGTTTGGACTCCAAGCTATCCCCGTAGAAGACGTGGCGGGCGTTGGGGAAGAAGCCGCGGAGGGCATCGCGGACCTTGGGGATGAGGCTGCTCCCGCCGACCATGAGGCAGAGGTCGACGTCATCGGCAGATTTACCGGCCCGATCTAAGGCGTCGCGCAGGGGCGCGAAGATGGACTGTGTCATGCGATATTCTGTCACCCTTGCAAACAGGAAGTCGGTCTCGAGGAAGGGCGCCAGGACTCGCTCGAATTCGGCGGCTGAGATCGATGGATCAGACAACCTGTAGACTGTCTCCGACCCCAGCTTACAAGAGATTGAAGGCTGCCTTACGACGATCGCCGCCTTGTCGGCGGCATCGTCGTAGCGGCCGAAGGCGGCCAGGCGATTGATCTCGGAGGAGATGGCGATCTTGAGCGCCTCGGCCTTCCCTAAGAGCTGCGGCTCGAGGCCCTTTTTTTTCTGGGCAAATGTGATGTCGAGCGGGCCCAGCTTGTTCTCAGCCAGAAGGCGGGGGATGAGGACCTCGTGGACGATGGCCGCGTCGATATCGCCGCCGCCCAGCCGATGGTAGCGAGAGACGGCCAAGTGGGACATCGATAGCCCCGAAAGGGCTGGCAGGAGATGCGGCGCCGAAGCTTCGCAGTCCGCTTTGTCCTCGAGCTTCGAGATCTCTACGACCGACACGTCGCACGTACCGCCGCCGAAGTCGAAGACAACGCAAACGGCCGGCCGGTTCTCCGGGAGAACGACCGGCTGGGTTGCCGAAGCGAAAAAGTCGATCAGGGCCGCGGTCGGTTCGTCGAGAAGGTCATCATCAGAAAGGGAGAGGCCGGCGAGACGAGTTGCTTCCAGAGTATCGCGACGTTGGTTGATTTGAAAGGAGGCCGGGACGGTGACGGACATCGGCACGCCAGATCCGTCCACACTTCCCCCGAAAGCGCCCTGCTTCGCCGCCTCTCCCGCTATGAATTCTAGCACCTTGCCTGCGATCTTGGACGCGTGATTAAGGCCCTCGGGCGCGCGATAATAGGTCTTTCGCAGGCCCATCTCGTTCTTGGCATCGTAGAACAGGTTCTTCTCGAAGGACAGGCCGTAATCTGTCAGGAAGGCCCGAAGCCTCTTGGCGCCCTCCCCCACCCATACCTGGCCTTCCGGAAGGACGGCCACCACTGAGGGGACGAGAGGGCTCGAATAGACGCCCTCCCGGGTAGTCTGCTCGATCTCCAGGACACGGACCTCGGGCGGTGCCCCTGAGGAGGGATCCCAGACAAGCTCGGCCGCCGAGGAATTTGTGGTCCCGAGATCGATGCCAAGAGAACGGATTTTGTCCTTTTTCAAATTATTCACTTCCACTCCCTATTGCGCTGTTGACATGAATTCGCGTCCAGAAGCTCCTTTTCCATGATTTTGAAGCGGTCGGAAACAATGGCCTTCCCCGGGATGAGGCCCAATCCGCTCCCGTATTCCTCGTCGGTCGAACCGAAAATTTTCCTCTCCCTGGGGGCGGGATCGATCGGGCCATATTCAGCAGCCTTGGACTTTGTCAGGAGCCCAAGCGTGTTCAGCGTCCGCACCATGGCCATGGCGCTCACTCCGAAATACCGCTTGAGGAGCAGGACACTTTCATATGTTAGCTTGGCGGACCTTGTCTCCCTCTCCATTATCTCGCGAACTTTTGCCGGCGGCATCAGGAAGTGGGCCGAGAACTCCTGGGCATAGCGCTCCTTAGCAGATAGACTATATCCCCAATCCCCTGACCCCGGCGTCCCATTCTTCGTTCTAGCATTCCTCACTATGGTATGGGCAGCTCGACTCTGATTCTCCCCAGTTCCTATATCAAACGCAGAACCGCCGAGTGCGCTCATTGGCGCACGGTCACCAACGGTCTCTGGGCCGTCGATGACCGGGCCGTCGTGGCGGTCCTTGAGGTAGTGGCAGTATTCGTGGGCGGCGGTGAAGATCTGGCGGCAGAGGGGCTGGGCCGCGTTGATCAGGACGAAGGCCGCGGCCTCGGCCTCGAGGAAGATGAAGACGCCCGAGATGCCGGCTTCGGGAGGCATGGGCCGGCGCAGGATGCGGCAGCCGTTGCGCTCGAGGAGGCCGAAGATGTCGCGGATGGGCTCGTCGCCCAGGCCCAGGCGGCGGCGCTCCTCGGCGGCCAGGCGGCCGGCCGGGATGTCGGCGTAGAGGGGGGCGAGCTCGAGGCGGCGGCCGGTCTCGCGCTCGAGGCGGAGGTAATCCTCGACGTAGCGCTGGAAGGGGACGAGCTCGGAGCGGGCCGGGTCGTCGAGCGAGGCGGCCCGGAAGAGGATGGTGAAGGCCGGCTCCCTCTCCCCCAAGAAGAAGGCCGCGTCGCGGTTGAGGCGCAAGGCGACGCGCGAGAGGGTGTCGAGCGACGGGGCACGCTTTCCCGACTCGAGGAGCGAGATGAACTCGGACGAAAGGCCCAAGGAATGGGCGAACGTCTCCTGGGTCAGGCCCGCGTCCTCACGGGCCTTCTTGAGCCGTGCAGGAAGGAAGTTCCCCATATCTCCCAAAGCCCCGCTGTAAGCTTAGAGCTAAAAGACTTAACTTATTGTTATATAAATGTCAAGCTCAATTTATCACCCCACACCTATAGTTATAAAAATCTCTAAATTAAAAAGCATTAAGTAACTTCATTCGCCATCAAGTTAATATACCTAAGCGCAATCTGAGCATCCTCCTGATAGCTTCGTACTATCTTATCTATTTCGTTTTTTTCTTCTTTCTCATCCTCTTCTGCAGGGACAGACAGAAATGCCCCAATCGGTCTCTGCCCCGTTATTCTGACGACATCGGGGCTCCCAGCAAACACCGCACGGGCATATTCTTTAGAGGTACATTCTTTCTTCATCAACAAGAGCGGATAGATGAAATGGCCCCCATGTATGGTGTGCAGGTTAATGAGCACGGACATCTCGGGATTCGTTAATCCATTAACCAGCGTGCTGATTACCAGCTCCAAGCCTTCCTGATGAACCCTGTCCAGGGGGTGGAGGGCTCTTACCTCTATCCCAGCCTTTCTCAAGAATTCTAGGGCCTTCTGATATGTCGCGACCTGAAACATATAGATATGGGGGTGCCCGGCAGTGTTGAAGATTGGATCATTTATGATATGCGGCCTGATTGATCTAAACGGGTGGTCGCCTTTGTCAACAAAATCGATTTGCGTCGATGCCAGCAGATAAGCACTGTGGACACGAGGAGACAGGATGATTCCATTGCTTTCTTCGATCGAGGGCTGGCCATCGAAGTCCGCGATAATCCTCAGAAAGAGGGCCCTCTTGGAGGAGGAGATAATCGCTCCGCCTGGAGTCCGAAGCACACGCCCGTTAACGAGCAAATGATAGGTCTTGCCCCTTTTCTGGATTTTGTACAAGTCGTCATTCTTCATGGCATGCTCAGCTAGCCTCGGAAAGCTTTACCGATAACGGCGTCCAGTTCTTTCTGCAGATGTAGCCAATCTTGCCCATCAGCGATCCGCTTTTCTATTTCCGTCGTCAGTGCGACGATCCGTTCGGTTTCCCCTTTCTTCAGCCGCGGGACGGGCAGCCTTCTCAAGAGCGCCTGGTCTACGCCTCTCCATCCATCCCGCTTGGGGTCTCCTTCTAGCTCAAGCCACCGCCCTATATCGCTGGAGTTTAGTACGGCTAAGAGCCAGCGGGGATTGACATCGGGGCCCTTCGCGACAATCCCCCATGCGCCTCCGCCTCCTTTCCCGCTCGCAGTATAAGCGATCTCTCCTGATCCGTCATAAAAAGCCGTCCCGCTCTTCAAGATAGAGGGAACCAGGATCTTCGGCGAAGTGCAGAGATCGAGGCCTTGAGCTCTGCCGAACTGCCACCATCGATCAGCGTATTTGTTCTTCGGCAGATCCCTGGCTTGCAACCTTTTCCGACATCTCTCCAAATAGGACCACGCGAGTGGAAATCTGCTTTTGAGATGATGACCGTCCATGGGCACCCCGTCCCGGGAATAGGGCCAAAGTATATAGGTATCATCTGCTACCTGGTAGGGCTTGATGTGCTTTGAGCCTTTCGCGCAACGGCGAAGGGCAGCGCTTTCGACTTCCAGATCTTTTCCTAAATAATCCGAATGGACCGTTGTAGATCGGCCGGCGGACTTCATCACCTTATTCAAGAGAAAGACTTCATCGGCACTCGTTTGGACTCCGACGCCGATGCTCCGAGCGATGTCGCCGAGAGGGATGGCGTTGCGCTCGAGGGCCGTCGTGAACTTGGCCTCCTCCGTCGAAAGGGTTCTCCATATGTCCCCGGAAGAGACCTTGCCCGAAGGCGATTCCGTCAACCACGGAGCACTTTGCTCGGGAGGCCAAGCCTCCTTCCGGGGTTTTATGCAAAGGAAGGTCGATCGGCGGCGTTTCTTGGCGGTGGCGGACAAAAGGGCCACATAATTCGTAGAGGACTCGAACACTTGGATATCCCCGAAGTCGACCCAGGTATCCACGGCGCCGCGGGCACTCAATATGTCACGGAGAGGACGCCCTGAGGCCGTCCTCGAGAAATTGGGCATAATGAACGCTATCCGACCTTCTTTACCTGCCAACAGAAGTGCTTGTTCAACGAAAGCGAGGTAAAGATCCTTGTTCCCAAAGGAGAGGGTTTTGAATCTCTCTTCGTAATCATCAAGGATCTTCTCCTCCAGGCGCCTGAGATTATGGATGCGCACATAGGGAGGGTTCGCGATGACGATATCAAAGCCTTTGTTCTTTCCCCTGAATACGTCGGCAAAATGGACGCCCCATCGGAATGGCATCGCGCGTTCCTTCTGAGGATCGTATTTTGCCCCCAACGATCCTTGCTTCCTCTCGGCTCGAAGCTGACTCACATAATATCGATATTCAGCTTCCTCCAGAGCTTCCCCCGCCCGGCCAGCAGCTTCTCCTTCGGCCTTCTTATAGGCACCAAGAGCCACAAGAAAGGCATTTCTGCTTTTCTGAAGCTCGTCAAACTCCAACTCGAGCTGTTCTTGAGCTCCGATCTCATCGATCTTCGAGAGGCTGTCTCCGCATTTAAGGTTATACTCGAGGTCGGGAAGAGGCCGCGGGTTCTTCTCTCCCGCCGCCAACGACAACCATAATCTCAGCTTGGCGATTTCCGGAGCGAGGGGGTCTATATCAACCCCGAATAGGGAATCCCGAATGAAGCGTCGCATAGTCTCAGACCACACATGCTCGCCCTTGATAAGTGGCTGCCCGAGTCTCTGGCAACAATTCCCGAATATTCTCATCAAGAATTCCAGTGCCGATAATAGAAGCGAACCTGAGCCGACAGCCGGGTCAATGATCCTCAGCTGGGAAAGTGTCTTCTGGATGTGTTGGGCAGCCTCAACATCAACCGCGTCGATCCGCCCGCGCCCAAAAGCCGCAAGGTCTTTCTTTGACACATTAACCAGATCGGATAACCGGCCTAGGATAGCTTCCTCGGCAAGCACTCCGGAAATAACCGGCGGAGTAAAGTGGATTCCCTTGCTCTTGATTTCCTGCTCCGCGCAGATGCTTTCGAGAACGAAGCCGAGAACGGCGGGGTTTACTGATATTTCTTCGTTCCCGGAGAATTCCTCAAGGGCGAAATCATTCCTTCGCATGATATCGATGACGCTGTCCTTCACGTCGGGATCGAAGAGCGAATCGGGCAGTTCATATCCCTTTTTGGAACTCCTTCGAAACAGGCCGGCGTTTATATATGGGATATCCTTATGGGCGCGCCTTTTATCTGGAGGGGTATCCAGGACCTCATAGAAAAGCGGTTCAAGAACGGTCGAGAAATAGGGCCCTTTCTTCTGCCGAAAGCGCTTTGCCAGATAATTTTGCTCTCCATCCAGCCATCCCTTTTGCTCCAGGAATCTCAGAAACATCAGCCGCCCAAGCAACATCTGATTCTCAAGGGCGGCGGCAGGGTGTGGGAGGCCATGCTTGATGAGGACGTTTTCGATCCTTTCGCCGAGCTTTCTATAGGTCCGATAAAAATTCGCCGTTACTGCCTCCCTGTCGATGACGTCCTGAAGCCGCTCAACGCTCTTGCTCCCTAGAATAGACAGGCAAAGCTGGAGCTTATTCCGGGAGATCCTTCTCTCATCCTTGCGTTGAGTGAGCTCCCGGCCTCCTCGCAAAGAATCCCCCCATTTCATCCAGACACAGATGGCTTCTGATCCTAGGCGTCCGAAAACAAGGTCGCCCTGAGCGAGCTCCGTTTCCAAGGTCTTTTGTTTCTCTCGTGTCAGCGGCTCCTCGAGGATAACAACCTTGCGGAGACCTTTGTGTGCCACAATTTTTGCCCACGCAACGCCGCATATCGCTTCCGGAGGCCCTTCTTTCCATTGATCAAGCACGAGAAGCTCCGGGATCCTAGCCGCCGAGCGTACACGGGTCATGGCGATTATCGCCAATTGCCTTTGATAATAGAGCGTCAAAGTGGAAAATGGGACCGTTTTGAAACGCAGCGCTTTTTCTTTCGAAGAGAAGGAAATGAGCTGCTCGCCCCACTCGACGGCAATCGATTGCTGATCCAAATCGCGCGCAAGGCTCTCACAGATCTTGGCTATTTCAGATTTGCGCTTTTCACTCGTGAGATCGTCATCTTTGACCTTGGTCCATACTCGGATAATGGCTTCATCAACGACCCTATCATCATCGTGCTTGAAAGAGCCAATGTACTGAGTCGGGTCGACTCCGGTGCTGCCACCGAACAACTCCGTTAAGCCTTCCCGACAATGAGAGGTCTGGAGATCTAGGACATCTGGAGGTATGGGCGCGCCGCTTCGGTACCTCGTCGGGATGTAAATGGCGATCTCGACGTCTCCTATGATATAGGGCTCGTTACTACTCATGATCTATGCCTCCGATTTAGAGCGACTTGATGCATTATTATACTTATTAGAGCGATCCGCTCTCCATTTCTTTAAGCGCGGGCAACACCATGATTGTCTTCGCGATTTTTTTTACCCATGCATAGATGAAATAGGAACCGACAAACCCAAAATTCACAAGAACCTTCTTTCTTTTGATTTTATCCATATAAGAATGTTTCGGATCGCCGACATATCCATCCGTCAGGATCACCGCTTGGCGAGGGGCTGTGTGCTTCGGCAGGCCGAACAAATGCTCCAGCACGCAATTGATATCCGTCCCGAAGGTGTTCTGGATCGCGTCCTTGAGCAGACCCCCGCGCCTCACCTTGCTGACGATCGTGCTGAAGGCATACAACTTGATTGCTCCCCGCCGTTCCAGAGGGTCGAGGGCGGCCGCCAGCCACGGCAACTCGTTGATCATCGAGCCGCTGACGTCGAGATAGACATGGACGGCTTCCCAGGGGATTAGTCGGGCCCGGGGGCGGCGGATTGAGGTCGTAAAGAGGATGGGGCGCCCGCCCCACAGGGCTTCCCGGCCGTGGGCCATGCGGTCCCCGATGTCCGGCAAGACGGTGGTCATGTCCTGGGATTCGATAGTCTTTTTCCGCTCTCGGAGATTCGGAGAGATGGGCCGCAAGGCCCCTGCGCGGGCCAGGAGCTTGGCCAGGGCATCCAGGAATTCCTTCCCCGGG
>Ga0194125_10012402_pt1 | contig 11254 bp, 9 predicted proteins | sample TA2KigC250mmetaG_FD_148626 | JGI IMG/M metagenome (GOLD analysis project Ga0194125, IMG submission 148626) | Freshwater microbial communities from Lake Tanganyika, Tanzania - TA2015034 Kigoma Deep Cast 250m | ecosystem: Environmental > Aquatic > Freshwater > Lake | place: Tanzania: Lake... | reverse complement strand
CTCGGCTCCGGCGATGGCGTTCTGGAGGCGGGCCAGTTCGGCGCCCGCCGGGACGGCGCTCTCGCCGGGGCTGTCCGAGCGGCCGGCCAGCAGCCGGTGCTGTTCAGTCAGCTCCCTGTAGCGGCGCAGGATGCTGGTGAGGTACGTCTCGCGCCGCCGGTTAATATCCTCCAGCTCGCGGGTCAGTTGCGCCACCCGGCCGAGGCGCTCGGAGACGCTCCGGTTCTCCTGGCGCAGCCGTTCGGCGGCGGCCTCCAGGTGGGTCGTCCGCTCCGTTCTGGTCTTCAGTTCGGCCTGCAAGGCCTCGAGCACCCGGTCGCCGCTGGCCAATCGTTCCTTCAGCTCGGCCTCGGAAGCGGCCAGGCGCTTGCCTTCCTCAGCGCTCTTCTCGATTTCAGCCTGCAGAGTCTCGAGGCGGTTTCGCAGTTCACTGAGGGTGGCATGGGCGCGCCCCAGACTCTCGCGGAGGGAGACGATAACCTGGCTTTCAATCTGAGTTCCCGGCGCAGGCGCCTCGCGGGGCGGCGGAGCCCCCTCCGGTTCCCGGGCGGGCGGCGGGGCGCCCGGCGGGACAGCCTCGAGCTGGCGGGCCAGCTCGGCGGAGTGCGCCTCCAGCCGCCGGTTCTCCGCCTCCAACTGAGCCAGGCGGTCAGCCTGCTGTTGCCGGGCATAGTGCAGATACCCGATCCAGGCGAAGGCCAGGGCCAGGGCCAACCACAGCGGGAGCGTGCGCGGGATTCGCATGGCGGCTACTTGTCCTCGAAGACGAAGCGGTTGCGGTAGCTCGCAGCGCGCCCGCCGCCGTCCACCTCGACCGGAACGATCCGGGAGAGTAGCGCCGGCGCCTCGACTTCCAGGCTGTAGTGGGACACGATCGAGCGGAAAGCCGAGGCGATCTGCGCGGGAATGTCCGCTCGCGACCGGCAAAAAACGCTGCTGCCGCCGGCGGCCGCCGCCAGCCTCATCAGGCCCGACTGATAGGCCTGATTGAGCCGGTCGCTGCGGTAGTCCAGGTGCACGATGAGCAACGGGGGCGCCAGCCCGGCCAGCCGGGCCTCCAGCTTGGAGATCCTCTCCAGCACCAGACCCTCCGGGAAGCGGCGGCTCATGTCGTGGCGATCGCTGGAGTTGACCACGGGGTTGATGAAGTCCTCCCGGTAGTTGTGAATGTCGCTGTCGGTGACGTACTGCAACACCAGGCGCACGGAGGCCTTGGCCATGATCAAGTCGGCCAGCCGCGCGGCGGTCTCGATGGTGTCCAGAAACCCGGCCTTGCCGCTGACCGGATAGCTCCGGATGGCCTCCCCCAGCGCGCTCCGGTCGGTGGTGGGATCCACCAGCACCCGCAGGCCGTCCTGGGCGCGGAGCACGGCCACCTGGGTGCGCGCGGGAAGCCCGCCCAGCGCCTGGGCTAGGGCCTGCTTGGCAATCTCGGCCAAGCTGAGTTCCTCGCTCAAGTCCAGCACCAGCAGCACCAGCAGATCGTCGGCCGGCCCTCGCGCCGCCACCACCGGGGCGGGCTTGCCCTCGAGCTTCACATTGAAATCCGACACCGTGAGATCCGGCGCCCCGTCGCGCTGCTCCACCCACACGGGAATCCGAAGCAAATCGCGGCGGGCCTGGGGTGGCGCGGCCAGCAGCAGGGGCAGGCAAACCAAAGCTAGCACGAGGTTTCGCACGTCAGAAACTGAACCTCAATCCCAATTGAATCACGCGCCCGCCGCGCGAGCCAATGATCTTGCCGGCGTTCACGTTGGGTGCGGATGCCGGGCCAATGACCGTATCCGGATCCGTCCAGTTGGCGTGGTTGAGAAAATTCAGCCCTACCGCGCTGAACTCCAGGCTCCGGTCGGCGGTCAGCGCGAAGCGCTTGCTCAGCGACAGGTCGTGGTTCTGGCTCAGCGGAGCGCGCAGTTGGGGATGCGTGCGCGAGGCGTCGCCCAGGCTGAAGTCGGGCGGCTGATCGAACGCCCCCGGATTGAACCACAGGTCCGGTCCCGGATCGGGTACTTGGGGATCCACTCCGGGGACAACGTTCACCCGGAGGCCGCTAACCACCCCCCCGGTGTTGTTAAATTGCGGCTGGAGCGCCAGGGGCTCACCGCTGGTCACCGAGGTCGAGCCGCTGACCGACCAGCCTTCCACGAGGTAGCGGCGCCAGCCGGGGAAGGTCAGCCAGCCCTTGCCCGCGCCCAAGGGCAGCTCGTAAAGGTAGCTGAGCGAGAACCGGTGCGGGTGGCTGTAGCCGGTGAGCGACCACTCATTGCGGCGGTTGAAGAAATCCTGGACCGCGCCGGAGTAGTCGTCGATCTGCTTCGAGAACTCGTAGTAGGCGCCCAGGGTCAGGCCCTGGGTGGCCCGCTTCTCCAGGCGCACATAGCCGGCGTCGCGCCGGTAGCGCCCCAGCGGGTAGGCGCTGTAGACATCGAAGCCCTTGTAGTGCGGGTACGGGCGCAAGGAGCGATTGAAGACCTCGTCGTTGAGCTGGTCGCGGTAGTGAAGGGCATCCGGGGAGATGGCGTTGGGGTTGGCGGCCCAATTGCCCACCAGCAGGTTGTGCCCGCCGGAGAGTCCCGCCCCCACGGTGCATACCAGCGTGCCGGAGAACTCCCGCTCCAGGGAGAAGGAGGCAGAACGGTAGAGCGGCTGCCGCGCGCTCGGCTCAACCAGGTCGGCGATGGTGTCGTTAGCGGCCTCCGCGCGCAAGTCCGGGAACTGCTGGCGCAGGGGCGGCAGTCCCGCGCCCAGCCGGACGGCCGGCTCCAGTTGCACGTTGGGCGAGATCAAGGTGGGTGTGCCGTTGAAGCCCTGGGTGGCCCACTGCCCGAAGTAGACCGGGATGGCGGCGTAGCTGCGGGAGAAGGACACCCGCGCCACGGTCTTTGGCAGCGCCGCCGGGCTCCACGACAGGCTGGCGCTAGGCTCCAGGCGGCCGCGGACCGGCTGGAACGCGCGCTCCCGGCCGCCGCGCCCAGCAAACACCAAAGCGCCCGGCCGCCCGTTCGCTGGATTCACGGCTTCCAGATCCACGGTGGACTGCCGGTCGTACTTTTCCACCCGCGGCGTGCTCACTTCCAGGTTCACGCCCCAGGACAGACTCAGTCCCTGCATGATCTCCCAGGAATGGCGCCACACGGCCATCCCCGTGCTCCGCCGGAAATAGGAGGGCGAGGACACCTGGCTGATCTCGGCGAACTCGGAGAGGCCCAGCAGGAAACTGGCGAAGGCGTGCCCGGTGTTGACTATGCCGGGCAGGCTGGTCAACCCGGACGAGAAGCGGAAGACCCCCGCCGGGTACTGCGGCCCGAAGGTATTGGTTTGGTAACGGTAGTAGCGCCCGTACAGGCGATAGCCGTGCCGCCCCCGGCGAATCGAGAGGCCGTTGGCCCACTCGAAGCCGTTGCGGACGTGCTTCGAGGCCGGACTGCCCCGCCCCATGGACAGGTAGGGCGAGAAACCGAAGATGGGGAAGGCGGGACGGGTGGGAGCGCGCAAGCCGATCAGGGACGCGTAGTCGGTGGTTTCTTCCAGGCCGCTGCTGGAGCCGTCCGTGACGGCCTCGAAGCTGAGCGTGTTTATGGTGCGCGGCGTGATGGTGAAGACGTGCTCCAGCGAGGCCCGCCGGGTGTGGAACCGCCGGTCCGCCGGACCGGGGTTGGCCGCCGAAGGAAACCACGGGGCGGCCACCTGCATGCCGTTGGAAAATGACAATCCCAGGCTCAGCCGATGCCGCTCCCTGAGGTTGTGATCCAGCTTGGCGATCATCCCGTTGGCCACGTTCCGCTCCGGCGACAGAATGAAGTAGTTGTTGCGGAAGAAGGGGCCGGCCGCGGTGTTCGGCTCGGGATAGAACTGGAGCGCCCTCTGCGCCACGGGGTCCAGGCGCGCAGCCGGCATCTGGTTCGAGGGGAAGGGCTCCCGCAGGTACTCAAGGTTGCTGAGCGAAACGGGACTGCGGGGATCAAAGGCCGGGTTGGGCCGGGTGGTCAACGGATCGTAGATGGGCAGCGCGGAACCGGCCTGATCGACAGTCTGGGACCAGTCGCCGCTCCGCTCGGGCACGATCGGGATGGTCCGCAGGTAAGAGCGGGAGATGCTCTCGCGCACGCCCTCGTATGACAGCGAGAAGTGCGTGACGCGCCCGCCGTCATACAGCCGCGGGATCCACACCGGCCCGCTCAGGTTGAAGCCGAACTGGTTGCGGCGCAAGGTGGACTGCGTGCCGCCCCGCTGGCGGACTTCGTGAGGGATCGCGTCCAGGAAGTCATTGCGGACGTTCTCGAACAAGCGGCCATGCCAGCGCCCGGTTCTCCTGCCGTTGCGCCCCTCCGGGCGGGAGCTTTCCGGGCGCAGCCCCAACTCGCGGGTCTGAAGCCGGAATTCCTCGACCGCCTTCTGGATTTCGCTCTGGCGTGCGGGCTGCTGGGCTGCCGCGGGCGTTACAATCGCCCACCAGACGAGCAGGGCCCCGCTGGTACGGCCCATACATCTAGTTTACCCTGTAGACTGAGTCGGTGAGGTGGTCATGAAACTGCTACAGATGGCCGCGGCACTGGGCTGTGAGCTGGTGGGAGACCCCGAGATCGAAATCCGGGGCGTGGCGGGCATGGAACAGGCCGGGCCCGGCGATCTGACCTTCCTGGCCAACCCCAAGTACGCCCACAAGGTGAAGCACACCCGGGCCGGCGCCATTCTGGTGACCGAGCCGGTGCGGGGGATTTCCATCGCCAGTCTCCTCTCCGCCAATCCCTACCTGGACTTCGCCCGCGCCCTCGAGCTGTTCTACACGCCTCCCCGCCCGCCCGTCGGGATTCACCCCCTGGCCTGGGTGGCGGCGAGCGCCCGCATCGGGGAAGGCGCCTCCATCGGGCCGTTCGTGGCCGTGGGTGAGAATGTTGTGCTGGGGCGCAACGCGGTGCTCCACCCCAGCGTCGTCATTTACGAGGGCGCTCAGATCGGTGACGATTTCTATGCGCATTCTCACGCCGTGGTGCGGGAGTTCTGCCGCCTCGGCCACCGGGTGACGCTGGGCAACGGCGCGGTGGTGGGCGGTGACGGCTTCGGCTTCGCGCGCCAGGCCGACGGCCGCCACTACAAGATCGTGCAATCGGGCGTCACGGTGATCGAAGACGACGTCGAGATCCAGGCGCTGTGCTCGATCGACCGCGCCACCGTGGGGGAGACCCGTGTCAAGCGCGGCGCCAAGCTGGACAGCCTGGTGCAGGTGGGCCACGCCTGCGTGGTGGGCGAGGACAACATCCTGTGCGCTCAGGTGGGCCTGGCCGGCAGCTCCATTCTGGAGAAGAACGTGCTTCTCGCCGGGCAGGCGGGCATCTCTGGACATCTCACCATCCACGACAACGCCGTGGTCTACGCGCAAAGCGGCATCGGCGGCGATGTGGAGGCGGGTGCAGTCATGTCCGGCTCGCCGGCCTTCGAGGCCGCCACCTGGCGGCGCGCGGTGACCGCGTTCCCCAAACTGCCCGAGCTGCTCAAGACGATGCGCGATCTGGCGAAAAGAGTGACAGAGCTCGAGAAAGCGACACAGCGGAACCATGCATAGACATCCTGGACATCCCTCCTGCGGAGTGGCCTACAAGAACCGCGAGTTTCTGGACAGCCCGGATGCCCGGGCCTTGCGCATCTTGTCCGAGTACCTGGAGCCATATTCCCACTTCCGGCGCGAGAAGGTGCGCGACACCGTCGTGTTCTTCGGCTCGGCCCGCCTTAAGGAGGACAGCCCGCTGGGCCGCTACTACGAGGAAGCCCGCACGCTCGCCCGCCTGGTCACCGAGTGGTCCGAGGGCATCCGCAACTCCTCCCGCCGCTTCGTGGTATGCACCGGCGGCGGTCCGGGCATCATGGAAGCCGCCAATCGCGGCGCCCGCGAGGCCGGCGGCAAGTCGGTCGGCCTGAATATCGGTTTGCCCTTTGAGCAGTTCCCCAATCCCTACATCTCGCCGGAGCTGTGCTTCGAGTTCCACTACTTCTTCATGCGTAAGTTCTGGTTCGCCTACTTGGCTAAGGCCCTGGTGGTCTTCCCCGGAGGCTTCGGCACCCTGGACGAGCTGATGGAGATGCTCACCCTCACCCAGACCCAGAAACTGGCCAAGAAGATCATCATCGTGCTCTATGGCACGTCCTACTGGAAGGAAGTCGTCAACTTCGAGGCCCTGGCCCGCCAGGGCATGATCTCTCCGGAGGACCTGGAGCTGTTCGAGTACGCCGACGACCCCGACACCGCCTTCAGCATCCTGCGCGACGGCCTGACGCGGCTCTACATGGAGCCGCCCGCGCTGCTGCCCGAGCACGAGCGCGAAACCCCCGCCATCGCCAAGTCCCGCATCCCCGGCCCCGGTGCCGGGCCTGGCGCGACGGCCACGTAACCGCCCCAGCAGTCAGACTGCCCCATCCTGCCCGGTGCTAGAATGAAGGGCGATGGGCGGCCTGCTGGAAAAAGCGATTTGCGAAGCCTCCAAGCTCCCTCCAAGCGAGCAGGAAGCCATCGGCGCCTGGCTGCTCGCGGAACTCGAGTCCGAGCGCCGGTGGGCTGAGCTCTTCGGGAATCTGGGCAGCGCCCTGGAGCGAATGGCGGACGCGGCTTTGGAGCAGCACGCTCAGGGCCTGACCACGCCGCTCGATCCGGACCGGTTGTGAAGTCGCACATCACGCCCGCCTTCCGGAAAAGGCTGGCTTCGCTGCCTCGCGACGTACGCCGCCAGGCCCGCTTGGCATACCTTCAGTTCATCGAGAACCCACGGTACCCCGGTCTGCGCTTCAGGCAGATTCATGGTTCGGATCGGCTGGTCTCAGTCCGCATCAGCCGTGAGTACCGTGCGGTCGGCGTCCGCATGTCGCCGGACGAAATCGTCTGGTTCTGGGTCGGCACGCACGACGAATACGAGACGCTTCTCGCAAGACGATGAGGCGGCGTGACGCCCTGCTGCCTCGCGACCCGCAACATCAATGGGCGCCTAGGCGGATCGAGCGGTCGGCGCGGCCCCAGCATGGTGAAGCTTGTGCTGCCTCAGCCGCGTCGCACCTCCAAATCGCCGCCCCGAACCCCACCCCCCTCCAAGTTGCTACAATACCGCCGTAACCATGCGGAACTGGCGGGTGGCGGTGATGGGGCGCACCGGGCGCGGGGGCTATGGCCATCTTCTGGACATGGTGTGGAAGCAGTTCCCCAACGTCCAGATCGTGGCGGTGGCCGACGACAACCCCGAGGGGCTGAAGAAGGCTGCGGAGCGGCTGGGGACGCGGGCCGCCTACACGGATTACCGCCAAATGCTGCGGCAGGAGAAGCCCGAAGTGGTTTCGGTCGCGCCGCGCTGGGTGGATTGCCACCTGGAGATGGTGCTGGCGGTGGCCGAGGCCGGGGCCTCCATGTACCTGGAGAAGCCCATGGCGCGCACCCCCGCCGAGACCGACCGGATGATCGCGGCCTGCGACAAAGCGCGGGTGAAGCTGGCCGTGGCGCACCAGATGCGCATCGCGCCCATCCTGGAGCTGGCCAAACAGCGGTTGGCCGAGGGCGTCATCGGGCAGTTGCAGGAGATGCGCGCCCGCGGCAAGGAGGACGCGCGCGCCGGGGGCGAGGACCTGATGGTGCTGGGCACGCATCTGTTCGACCTGATGCGCCAGTTCGGCGGCGACCCGCTGTGGGCCGTGGGGCGTGTGACCGTGGCGGGCCACGACGTACAGCGGCGCGACGTGCGCGAGGGCAACGAGGGCCTCGGTCCGCTGGCCGGCGACGCCGTCGCCGGCATGTTCGCCTTCCGCGACGGCCTGACCGGCTACTTCGGCAGCCGGCGCAACCCGGAGACCAGCGGCGCCCGCTGGGGAGTGGATCTTTATGGCAGCGGCGGCGTCATGGCCCTTCGCGCCGACATGAACCCCGAGGTGTACATCTGCGCATCGCCGCGCTGGACCGGCGCGCCCTGGACCCGGCTCACTCTGCCCGGCAACCCGCCGCCCCGCGACACCAACGAGGCCAACCGCGTACTGGTGGCCGACCTGCTGGAGGCCATCGAGCAGGACCGCGAGCCCAAGGCCAGCGGCCGCCACGCCCGCTGGACCATCGAAATGGCCCTGGCCCTGTATGAATCCCAGCTCGCCGGAGGACGGGTGCACTTCCCGCTGAAGAACCGGGATCACCCGCTGGCGCGGTGAGCCATCTTAACATCATGTGGGCGCGTGTGCGGGCCCTCCTGGGGAAACTCGGGCGCTTGCAGAAGCTGTTTTTGACCCTGCTGGTGGTGTACGTGCCCGTGCTGCTGGCCTGGCCAGGCAGCGATCCGGAGTTGTTTCTGCGGCTGGTGGTGTACGTGGTGGGCTTCGTGGTGGCCTGCCGCCTGATGCGGCGCCACATCAGGACCGCCATCTGGCGCCTGCGCAACCGCCTGCTGGTGGTGTTCCTGTTCGTCGCCGTGGTGCCGGTGGTGCTGATCATGCTGCTGGTGGGTATCGGCGCCTGGATCCTGACCGGGCAGATCGCCACCTACCTGGTGATCACGGAACTGGACCGGCGCACCAGCGCGCTGCTGATGCCGGCCCGCCTGCACGTGCGCGGGCTATCGCCCGTATACCGGCAACGGTTCCCCGGCTTGCAGTTGCTGTCCACCAACGGCGGCGCGTGGCGCGACCCGCCGGACGCGCCCATCACCGCGCCCCCCAAGGGCTGGCAGGAAACGGCCGGCCTGATGTCCAGGGGCGGGGCCTTGCACGTGTGGGCCCACGCGGCGCGTGAGGGCAAGGAGACCACCCTGGTGGTCCCCATGTCCGCGGACGCGCTCTCGGAACTGGTACCCGGCCTGGCGGAGGTGACCATCCTCCTGGAGGAGGAAACGCCCGCGGCTTCGGCCGCTCCGCGCGGGCGTGGCGCCGCGGTTTCCATTTCCGGCCGGCGCTATCGCACCTCGCAGGCCGCGCGCGCATCCAAGGACTACCTGCCGCCCCAAGCGAACCGTTTCGACCGCGAGGTGACCTACCTGTGTCCGGTGTCGGTGGCCTTCTGGGAGACTCCGGGCCGCGTGGAGACCCGCGTGCTCATCATCCGGACCCGCTACTTCGCCGTGCTGGGCACTCTGTTCGGGCAGACCGTCGAGTTTTCACCCGGCTTCACCATGGCGGCGCTGGCTTCCTTCGCCTTCACCGTGGTGGCCATTCTGTTTCTCCTCGTCGAGGCGGTCTCGCTGGTGATCGGCGCCCGGCTGACGCGTAGCGTTACCGGGGCCGTCCACAGCCTCTACGAGGGCACCCAACGGGTCCGGCTAGGGGATTTTTCCCACCGCATCGAAGTCAGGGGCAACGATCAACTGGCCGAGCTGGGACACTCCTTTAACCGCATGACCGAGAACCTGGAGCGGCTGGTGGACGTGGCCAAGGAGAAGGAGCGGCTGCAAGGCGAGATCGAGATCGCGCGCGAGGTGCAGAACCAGCTCTATCCCAGGAGCCTGCCGGTGTCGAAGACCCTGCGGCTGACCGGGTGTTGCCGCCCCGCGCGGATGGTCTCGGGCGACTACTACGACTACCAGCACCTGGAGGAGGAGCGGCTGGCGCTGGCCATCGGCGACGTGGCGGGCAAGGGGATCTCGGCGGCGCTGCTGATGGCCACGGTGCAGTCCAGCATGCGCGCCCAGCTCCGCGGGTGGCGGGAGCTGGAAGCCGGCGGCGCCGCCCCGGAGAAGCTCACTCCGGCGGGACTGGTGTCCCGGCTCAATCAGCAGCTCTACGCGTACACCTCGGCGGAGAAGTTCTCCACCTTCTACTTCGCCCTCTATGACGACCGCACCGGGGGGATGACCTACACCAACGCCGGTCACCTGCCGCCCATGCTGGTGCATGACGGCGCGGTCTCGCGCCTGGACGTCACGGGGATGATCGTGGGCGCCTTTCCCTTCGCCCACTACGAGGAGAGCACCGTGCAACTGACGCCCGGCGACCTGCTGGTGTGCTTCACCGACGGCGTCACCGAGCCGGAGAACGAGTACGGTGAGATGTTCGGCGAGGAGCGCTTGATGGATCTGCTGCTGCGGCACCAGCGGGGCGAAGGCGAGGAGCTTATCGAGGCGGTCGTCGAGGCGGTGCGTCACTGGACCGGCTCGCCGGAGTTGCAGGACGACATGACTATGCTGGTGGCGCGCAGAATCTGAGAACCCATGGACCGGCTGAAACGGCGCTTCCTGTACATCGCTCTGGCCATTCTGGTGGCGCTGGCGGGCGGGACGGCGGGTTTCACCCTGATTGAGGGCTACCCGCCCTTCGACGCCTTCTACATGACGCTGATCACCATGACCACTATCGGCTACGAGGAGGTGCAGCGGCTGCACACGGCGGGCCGGGTGTTCAACAGCTTCCTGATCATCTACGGCGTCACGGTGATGTTCTTCGCCATCGGGGCCATGACCCAGGCGGTGCTGGAGATGGAGCTGCCCGAGCTGTTCGGCAGACGGCGGGTGAGACGCATGATCGACAAACTGGAGAACCACTACATCGTGTGCGGTTTCGGGCGCGTGGGGCGCGCGGCGGCCTGGGAGCTTCGGCAAGCGGAAGTCCCCTTCCTGGTGGTGGACCGGAGCCCGGAGCGCATCGAGCGGGCGGAGCGCGCGCGGATGCTGGGCCTGAACGCGGATTCCACGCGCGACGAGACGCTGCTGGAGGCCGGCGTGAGCCGCGCGCGGGGGCTGATCGCGGCGCTGGCCACCGACGCCGACAACCTGTTCGTCATCCTCTCGGCCAAGAACCTCAACCCGCGCCTGCTGGTGGCGGCCCGCGCCGGAGAGGAGGAGGCCGAGGAGAAGCTGCGCCGCGCCGGTGCGGACGTGGTCTTCGCCCCCTACTCGAACGCCGGCCACCAGTTGGCCCTCTCGCTGTTGCGGCCCCACGTGGTGCAGTTCCTGGATGTGGCCACGCGCAGCATCGGCCTGGACGTGGGCATCGAGCAGGTGCGCGTGGCGGCCTCCAGCGAGTTCGTCTCGCGCTCGCTCCAGCAGTTGCAGGTGCGCCGCGAGCTGGGCGTCATCGTGCTGGCCATCCGCAAGGCCGACGGGCAGATGCAGTTCAACCCGCCGGCGGACGCGGTTATCGACGCCGACGACTGCTTGATCGTGATGGGTGAGCGCGACAACCTGCGCCGCCTGGAGCAAAGGCTTACGGAGGCCCGCGTATGAAAGTGCTCACCGCGGAGCAGATGCGGGCCGTGGACGCCCGCACCATGGAGCTGGGCATCCCCGGCCTGATCCTCATGGAAAAC
>Ga0194125_10012398_pt1 | contig 11257 bp, 12 predicted proteins | sample TA2KigC250mmetaG_FD_148626 | JGI IMG/M metagenome (GOLD analysis project Ga0194125, IMG submission 148626) | Freshwater microbial communities from Lake Tanganyika, Tanzania - TA2015034 Kigoma Deep Cast 250m | ecosystem: Environmental > Aquatic > Freshwater > Lake | place: Tanzania: Lake... | reverse complement strand
TCCTTTGTCGGAAATTACTCCCTCCAGGTTCCCGAAAACAATGTCAGCTTTTTTGAAGTAATCAGCGACTTTCAGGAAGGGAAATTTAAAATCTCCTTTTCCCTGTTTTTCTATCATATATTCCACCCCTCTATCCAGCATAATATCGCCCATTAGGATTATCTTTACTGTTTCTGTTTGTTTTGGAGCTTGGGGACGGTGAATTTCAATTGTGTTGGGATTAATCAGAAAAACAGCAGCAGCAATGGAAAAGACTACTGTTATAGTAAAAACAACTAAAAAGATTAATTTCACATTTTTACAAGCCATCTATATATTATACCTTTATCTTCAGCTATTGTTGAATTTTTTTCGAATCTGCAGTATAATTGAATACTCTTATGGCTGAAAATTACATTAAAATACGCGGGGCAAGAGTTCATAATCTGAAGGATATCAGTCTTGATATTCCCAAAGACAAAATAGTTGTTATTACCGGCATTTCAGGCTCTGGCAAGTCTTCTTTAGCTTTTGACACTTTATACGCTGAAGGACAGAGAAGATATGTTGAATCCCTTTCTGCTTATGCCAGGCAGTTCCTGGGAATTATGGACAAGCCTGATGTCGATTATATAGAAGGCATTAGTCCTGCTATTTCCATTGACCAGAGAAAAGCTTCCCACAATCCTCGCTCAACCGTTGGCACGATAACAGAGATATATGATTATCTCCGTCTTTTGTTTGCCAGGACAGGCAAGCCCCACTGCCCGAAATGCAACAGACCTATCAGCAGGCAGACGATAGACCAGATTACAGAACAGGTCCTGAATCTGCCAAAGAAAAGCGAGGTTAATGTCTTAGGGCCTTTGGTTCGGGGGAAAAAAGGAGAGCATAAAGGAGCTTTGGAAGAAGCGCAGAGAGCAGGATTTGTCAGAATCAGGGTTGATAACATTGTCCACAGAATAGAAGAAATTATTGAAAAAACCTTGGATAAAAATAAAAAGCACAATATTGAAGTTGTTGTTGACAGGTTGGTTTTGGACAAAAGCTTGGACAAATCAAGATTGGTTGATTCTTTGGAAACTGCTTTGAAACTGGGAAAGGGCATAGTTATCGTCAATCAAAAAGACAATGATTTTGTTTTTTCCGAGCATTTTGCCTGCGAGGAATGCGGAATTTCTCTGCCTGAACTTGAACCAAGGCTATTTTCTTTCAATTCTCCTTTTGGCGCTTGTCCGTCTTGCCAGGGCTTGGGAGAAAGATTGGAAGTTGACCCAAAGCTTGTCATGCCCAATCCCAGCTTGACCATAGCTGAAGGCGCTATTTTCCCTTGGGCTTTTGCTTCCCATAAAATAGGCAGGCAGGGATATTTCTGGTCTCAGCTCCAGAACCTGGCAGCTAAACACAAGTTTGCTTTAGATATTCCGGTAAAAGAACTGCCAAAGAAAGTCATTGATTTGATATTAAACGGCAATGCTGATTTTGAAGGGGTAATTCCCAACCTGGAAAGAAGATACCATGAAACAGATTCAGAATACACCAGAAGCGAAATAGAGCAGTACATGATTGAAAAGCAGTGCGAAGTCTGCCAGGGGAAAAGGCTGAAGCCGGAAGTCTTGGCAGTAACTGTGGCCGGCCTGTCTCTCGATAAGATTGTTGGCATGCCGATTAACAAAATTCAGGAGTTTTTTGAAAGCTTGATTAAAAGCAGCAGTTCAAAATTAAAGAACAGCGAATTAAAAATTGCCGGTCCGATTATCAAAGAGATCTTAAACAGATTACGGTTTTTGATTGACGTTGGCCTGGATTATCTGACTCTAGACAGAAAATCAGACACTTTAGCTGGCGGAGAAGAACAGAGAATAAGACTGGCCACGCAAATAGGCTCAAAATTAACAGGAGTTCTTTACATATTGGATGAGCCTTCAATCGGGCTCCATGCCAGAGACCAAGGGCGTTTAATTCAAACTTTAGAAAAGCTTAAAGATCTGGGCAATACGATTATTGTCGTTGAACATGACCGCCAGACTATTTTGTCTAGCGATTGGGTGATTGATATTGGACCCGGAGCTGGCAAACACGGAGGCAAAGTCGTTTTCCAAGGAACGCCAAAGCAGTTATTGAAATCGCGCTCTTTGACCGGAGAGTATCTTGCCGGAAGAAAGAAAATTAAAATTGCTTCTAAAAAGACCAAAGAAGATAGGGTCCAGAATTATTTAATAATTAAAAATGCCAGAGAGCACAATTTAAAGAATATAGACGTGAAAATACCTTTAGCTAAATTTGTTTGTATCACCGGAGTTTCAGGCTCAGGAAAGAGCAGTTTAATGAATGACGTTTTAGCCCGTGCTTTATTAAAGAAGTTTTACAGGGCCAAAGAAGAACCGGGAGCTCATAAAGAAATATTAGGGACTGAGTTTTTGAACAAAGTGGTTTTGGTTGACCAATCGCCGATAGGCAGAACTCCAAGAAGCAATCCTGCCACGTACACAGGCGCATTTGCTTACATTCGTGATTTGTTCACCAAGACCAAGGAAGCAAGAGTCAGGGGATACAGGCCAGGCCGCTTCAGTTTCAATGTTAAAGGCGGGAGGTGCGAAAGCTGTGAGGGCCAGGGAGTTAAGAAAATAGAAATGTACTTTTTGCCGGACATCTATATCCAGTGTTCGGAATGCAAAGGCATGAGATTTAACAAGGAGACCTTGTCTGTCGAATATAAAGGTAAAAACATTGCCCAGGTTCTTGAAATGACTGTGGAGGAAGCCCTGGAATTTTTCAAAAATATTGTTGGTCTTTACGAAAAATTGAAAACTTTGAACGAAGTGGGCCTGGGCTATGTTCAATTAGGCCAGCCAGCTCCCTCACTTTCCGGCGGCGAAGCGCAAAGAGTAAAATTAGCTACAGAACTTTCCAAAAAAGCAACAGGTAAAAGCTTGTACATATTAGACGAGCCGACTACCGGCCTTCATTTTGACGATATTAAAAAACTGATACAGGTTTTGAAAGATTTGGTTGATAAGGGCAATACGGTTGTTACTATTGAACATAATCTTGATTTTATTAGGAACGCAGACTGGATTATCGATCTTGGGCCAGAAGGGGGCGAAAAGGGAGGATATATTGTAATTGAAGGTAAACCTTCTGATATTTCAAAAAACAAAAAGAGCCACACCGGCAAATATTTAAAACAGGAATGATTCTTGATTTTCTGATTTAAAAGAGTTAGAGTTGAATTAGTTCCTTGGTTTTTCGCCAAATTTATGGAACGAAAGGAGATGATACGGAATGAGTAAAAAGAAAAAGAAGATGAGAAATAATATAAGACTAAAACGGCACAAAGAAGAGGAGGCAAAAGCAACATTAAAAAATAAAATAGTGGAAATGGGATTGTGGGGACTTGGGATTGCCACAACCACTGAGAGGCAGAATGGTCTGGAATCCGAACAGAAAGCAATTCGTTTTCTTAGCACCATTAAGTCTAATAGGATGAAATTCGGCAGCATAGGGGTTATTACTGAAGTTATTTCCTCTGAGCATTTAGACTGTAATGACAGAAAAGGCATTGATATCACAGTTGGGTTTAGCAGCGGGAAAAAAATGTTTATAGACGTTAAGAACAGCGGCAGCCTGAACTTGATGGAATACATGAGCGACAGAAATCGGTGCCTTCTGGTAATTCCGTGGGACATCTCAGACGAAGAGGGAATCAAGACAACCATCGGCACCATTAAATGGTGGTTCGGCTTATTCAATCGCTAAATTGTCGGAGCGCATCGCAAGGTGCGCTCCATTTCTCTTGACAAAATTCCTCCCGTTCATTAAACTGGATATTAGCACTCAAAGGTCATGTTTGCTAAAATTAAAAAGCTATGAAAATCAAACCATTATCAAATCATATTTTAATCGAACCGATAAAAGAGGAACAAAAGTCTAAGGCCGGTATTTTATTGCCAGATACCGCTGAAAAAGAAAGGCCGGAACAAGGCAAGGTTATTGCCGTGGGGCCTGGCAAAAAAGACAAAAAAGGCAATTTCATTCCTCTTGAAGTAAAAGTCGGCGACATGGTTTTATTTACCAAATACGGACCGGCTGAAATCAAGGTTGATAATAAAGAATACTTAATCGCCAAAGACGAGGACATTTTGGCGATTTTAGAATAAAAAAACTATGGCAAAACAAATCATTTACAAAGAAGATGCCAGGAAAAGATTAAAACAAGGGGCTGATAAATTAGCCAATGCTGTTAAGGTTACTTTGGGACCCAAAGGCAGGAATGTTGTTTTAGACAAGGGATTCGGTTCACCGACCATTACCAATGACGGAGTTTCCATTGCCAAAGATATTGAGCTGGAAGATAAAGTGGAAAATTTGGGAGCAGAGATAGTTAAGGAAGTGGCTGAAAAGACTAATGACGTGGCTGGCGACGGCACAACTACAGCCGTTGTTTTGGCTCAGGCAATAATTACCGAAGGTTTGAAAAACGTTGAAGCTGGCGCCAACCCTTTGGCTTTGAGAAAAGGAATTGAAAAGGGAGTGGAGAAAATAGTTGAATCTTTAAAAGGAAATTCAAAGAAAATCACCAGCAAGGAAGAAATAGCCCAGGTAGCCACCATTTCAGCAGAAGATAAAGAGCTTGGTAGCTTGATCGCTGAAGTCATGAGCGAGGTCGGTAAAGACGGGGTTATTACTGTTGAGGAATCAAAAGCTTTCGGCATCCAGAAGGAAATTGTCAAAGGCCTTCAGTTTGACAAGGGCTATGTTTCAGCTTATATGATTACTGATACCGAAAGGATGGAAGCTGTTTTTGAAGACCCTTACATTTTGATTACCGACAAAAAGATTTCTTCAATCCAGGAAATAGTGCCTGTTCTGGAAAAAGTTGTCCAAGCGGGGAAAAAAGAACTGGTCATTATTGCTGATGAGGTTGACGGCGAAGCTTTGGCCACCTTGGTTGTTAACAAACTTAGGGGCATATTCAGCGCTTTGGCGATTAAAGCTCCTGGTTTTGGCGACAGGAGAAAAGACGTTCTTCAGGACATTGCCGTAGTGACAGGCGCTGAAGTCATTTCAGAAGAAGTAGGCTTAAAGCTGGAAAACATTGAATTAAAGCAATTGGGCCAGGCAAGAAGGGTGGTCTCGACCAAAGAAAACACCACCATTGTTGAAGGCAAAGGAGACAAAGAAAAGATTGATGCCAGGATAAAGCAGATTAAAAAAGAAATGGAAATGACTGAATCTGATTTTGACAAGGAGAAAATGCAAGAAAGGCTGGCAAAGCTGGTCGGAGGAGTAGCTGTCATCAAAGTGGGAGCAGTTACTGAAATTGAACAAAAAGCAAAACAGCACAAGACAGAAGACGCTTTAAACGCTACCAGAGCTGCGGTCGAGGAAGGAATAGTGCCGGGAGGCGGAGTTGCTTTGATAAGGGCAATATCTTCTTTGGACGAACTGAAGCTGGAAGGCGATGAATTAACAGGTTTGAATATTTTAAGAAGGTCCTTGGAGGCTCCTATCCGCCAGATAGCCCAGAATGCCGGTATAGACGGAGCAGTGGTTGTCCAAAAAGTAAAAGAAGGAAAAGACGGATTTGGTTTCAACGCCCAGACAATGGAATACCAGGATTTATTGCAGTCAGGCATTGTCGATCCGACAAAAGTTGTCAGGGGAGCTTTGCAGAATGCAGCTTCCGCTGTTTCCATGTTTTTAACGACAGAAGTGGTGGTTGCTGAAAAACCAGAACCAAAGAAGAAAGACGAGCCGATGATGCCAATGCCCGAGGGATTTTAGATGAAAACTTGAAAACTCTTCCTGGTTGAAACCGGAGGAGTTTTTAGTTATACTGGTAATAGGTCGATATACTAATTTTTAATTTAAATATATGGATTTAAATAAAATTCTTATAGTAATAGGCATAGCCATTGTTCTTTGGGCGGTTTTAATCTATAACCGGCTGATTGCCTTTAAAAACAGGGCTAAAGAAGCCTGGTCAGATATTGAAGTCCAGCTAAAGAGAAGGTATGATTTAATACCTAATTTAGTGGAAACGATTAAAGGATACGCTACCCACGAAAGAGAGGTTTTTGAGAAAGTGACCCAAGCCAGGGCCAATGCAATGGGAGCTAAAGGATTAAAAGAAAAGGGAGAAGCGGAAAACGCCCTTTCTCAGACTTTGAAATCCCTTTTTGCTGTGGCAGAGAATTATCCAAACTTGAGGGCTTCTGAAAATTTCCAGAAATTTCAGGATGAATTGACCGATACAGAAGACAAGATCCAGGCTGCCAGAAGGTTTTACAATGGCAATGTCAGGGATATGAATATTCAAATTGAAACTTTCCCGGCAAATATTATTGCTGCCTTTTTCCGATTCAAGAAAATGGAATTCTTTGAAACTGGCGCTCCGGAAGAAAAAGAAGCGGTTAAAGTTAAGTTTTAATTATGGCGACAATATACACGCAGGCTGGATCAAATATCCGAAAGACTTGGATATTAATGACTGGCTTTTTAATATTGATTATTGCTTTTGGCTGGCTTTTCAGCTATATATTTGAAGACCAGATAATTTTATTTATTGCTGTTGGCTTCAGCGTTTTAACGAGCGTATCCAGCTATTGGTTTTCAGACAAGATAGTTTTAGCTACAGCTAAAGCAAAGCCGATTGAGAAAAAAGACAATCCTGAATTGTACAGATTAGTTGAAAATCTCTGCATTGCTGCCGGTCTTCCTCTGCCTAAAATTTACATTATTGAGGAAGTTCAACCCAATGCTTTTGCTACAGGTAGAGATAAAAACCATGCAGTTGTTGCTGTTACCAGGGGACTTTTGGACAAGCTTGAAAAACTTGAATTGGAGGGAGTTATTGCTCATGAGTTATCGCATATTGGCAACAAAGACATGCTTTTGCAGACAGTGGTGGTTGTTATGGCTGGCATTATTGCTGTTTTGTCCAATTTCTTTTTAAGGATAAGTTTTTTTGGGGGAAACAGAAATTCAAGAAGTTCTGGAGGCAGTATACTGGCTTTAGTGGGAATTGTTGCTGCTGTTTTAGCTCCCATTGCTGCCACTTTGATTAAACTGGCTATTTCCAGAAAAAGGGAATTTTTGGCTGATGCTTCAGCTGCCCTTTTGACCAGATACCCTGAAGGGTTAGCCAGGGCTTTGGAAAAGATTGCTCTTGATACAAATCCTTTAAAAGCAGCCAAAGACACCACTTCCCACCTTTATATTGCCAACCCATTCCGGGGAAAAGAGAAAACTTCCTGGTTTCATAAATTATTCATGACTCATCCTCCGGTAGAAGAAAGGATTAAGGCTTTGAAAGGAATGTCAATATAATCTTGACAGAACTTGGATAAGAGATAAAATATCTCTGTAATACAATTTATTACAATATGCGCACTATAATTAATATATCCCTGCCAAAACAGCTTGATTGCGAGATTGAAAAAGTGATGAAAAGAGGGAGGTATTCAACTAAAAGTGAATTTCTGCGTGAAATTATCAGGGAAAGAATCGCTGAGGAAGATTTATTGGCCAGGATATTAAAAAGCCAAAAAGAAATAAAATCTGGAAAAGGTAAGGTCCTTAAGTCTTTAAGCGGATTAAGGTAGATTTTATTTATGAAAATTATTTATTCTCCTCAATTCTTGAGGGAATATAGATCTTTGCCTCTGGATTTAAAAAAGAAGGCAGAATTTAAAGAAAAAGTTTTCCGTAAAAACCCGTTTGACAAGCGCCTTAAAACCCACAAATTAGGAGGAAAGCTGGCAGATTTTTGGTCTTTTTCTATTGATTATCGTTATAGGATAATTTTTGAGTTTAAAGACGAGAAAACGATAATTTTCCATATTATCGGCGATCATTCAATATATAGAAAAATATAAAATACGGAGAGGTGCAAGAGCGGTTGAATTGGCGGTCCTGGAAAGACCGTGTGCCTTTACGGGTACCGTGGGTTCGAATCCCACCCTCTCCGCCAAGATTATTATTAACTTTAAAACATATGAAAAAGAAAAAATTTACGCTTTCAGTGTTGCCAGAAAAATTAGGCATTTGCCATATAACCAAGCATTTCCCCATTCCAGAATGGGTTAAAGAAGCATTTTTCTCTTCAATCACCAGAACGAGAGATGAATTGTCCATTGTTTGTCCTCAAGAAAAGATTCCAGCAGGAGTTATGGTTGAAAAAGACTGGAGGGCTTTCAGATTAGAGGGGATAATTGATATGTATTCTGTCGGAGTCATTGCCTCCTTGTCCAAGCCTTTAGCTGATGCCGGAATAAGCATATTCAATATTTCAACCTATGAGACAAATTACGTTTTGGTTGAGGAAAAAAATCTTGAAAAAGCTAAAAAGATTTTAAGTAAATTCTGCGAGATAAAGGATTTAAAATGAAAAAACTTTTTCCCAAAGTTGGCGTAGGAGTTATTACCAGGAAAGGGAAGAAGATTTTACTTTTGAAAAGAATAGGCGCGCATGACGCTAATACTTGGTGTCCCCCAGGAGGACATTTAGAATGGGGTGAATCGCCAGAACGCTGCGCCAAGAGAGAAGTGAAAGAAGAAACGGGCTGCCAGATAAAGAATATCAGATTACTGGCTGTTACGAACGATAAATTCAAAAAAGACAAGAAACACTATGTCACCTTGGTGATGACAGCTGACTACAAATCAGGACAGGAAAAAGTTTGCGAAAAAGACAAAGCGAATGACATTAAATGGTTCAACTATAACAAACTGCCAAAACCTTTGTTCGTTTCTCTTTTTAATTTAGTCAATAACAATTCATATCCGAAAAACGTTTGGAAAAAATTATGGCTAAAAAAGTAAAAAACTTAAAAGAATACCAGAAGCTTTGCAAAGCCACAGCTCAAAAGTTTCAAGACAAAGAAAAAGAAATATTAACCTGGGGCTTGGGTATTGTCGGTGAGGCAGGAGACGCAGCAGGCTGTATTAAAAAAACTTTCTCGCATAAGAATAATCAAATAGCTGGCATCAAGGAAAATATCGGAGATACTTTATGGTATTCAGCTATGATCTGTAATTTCTTCGATTGGGATTTGGACGAAGTATTAACTGAAAATATCGCAAAATTAGCGAAAAGGTATCCTAAAGGATTTACTAAAAAACACGCCAAAAGGCAGGGGATAGATTGGAATGAGAAATAAAAACTATGGAAAATTCGAAATCAGAACTTCATAGAGTTACGGCAACTGCCATCATCCATAAAGAAGACGGAAAGTATCTTATAGTTCAGCGCAGTCCTAAGAAAAAAGCTTTTCCCTTGAGATGGACGGTTCCTGGCGGCGGATTGGAGCTTGATGATTACATAAATACGCCCAAAACCAATCCTGACGCTTGGTATTATCCCCTGACTAATTTATTAAAACGGGAAATTAAAGAAGAAACAGGTTTGGAGGTTGGCGATTTGAAATACCTTTTGGATTTGACCTTTGTCAGACCCGACAATATTCCGGTTATCACCCTGAGCTATTATTGCGACTGGCAGTCAGGAGAAGTTGTTTTGGATGAAGAAAATGTTGATTACAAATGGGTGGATGTTGAAGAGGCTAAGAATTATGATTTAATCGGCGGCATTATCGAAGAAATTGAAATGGTTGATAAAATTATTAAAAAAACATGATTTCTTCTCCGATAGATGAAATTAAAAGCAGGCTGGATATAGTTGAAGTGATCGGCAGCTATATCAAACTCCAGAAAGCAGGAGCCAATTACCGGGCTGTCTGTCCTTTCCATTCCGAGAAAAAGCCTTCTTTTTTTGTTTCTCCTGCACGTCAGATCTGGCATTGTTTTGGGTGTGGCCGCGGATCTGATATGTTCGGCTTTGTTAAGGAGATTGAAGGGGTTGAGTTTGGCGATGCCTTACGCATTCTGGCTCAGAGAGCAGGCGTGGAGTTGAGAAAACAGACCAAAGAATACAAAGAGTTCCAAACAGAAAGAGAAAAGCTTTACGAGATTTGCGATTTATCAACTAAGTTTTTTGAAAAGCAATTATCAGAAAGCAAAACAGGGAAAGAAGCTAATCAGTATCTTTTAGACAGGGGGATAACAGAGGAAAGCTTGAAAAAGTGGAGAGTAGGCTATGCGCCTGATGTCTGGCAGGGATTGGCTGATTTTTTAAGCTCCAGAAATTATTCTCAGAATGATATTGAAAAAGCTGGCTTGGGCTTGTCTTCTGAAAAAGGTTCTTTTTACGACAGATTCAGGGGCAGAATTATATTTCCTATTTTTGATTTGAATTCCCAGGTAGTAGGTTTTGGCGGCAGAGTTTTCAAAGAAAAAGACAAGAAAGAAATAGCCAAATATGTTAATACACCCCAGACCATTCTTTACGATAAAAGCCGCATCCTTTACGGCCTGGATAAGGCGAAAGTGGAAATACGGAGAAAGGATTCCTGTATTCTGGTTGAAGGATACGTTGATTTGATAATGGTATCTCAGGCCGGCTTTGAAAACGTGGTAGCCACTTCAGGTACTGCTTTAACTCCTTTACAGTTAAAAACCCTAAAAAGGTATTCTGACAATTTATTAACTGCTTTTGATATGGATATAGCAGGAGAAGCAGCTACCAAGAGAGGGATTGATTTAGCCCAGCTCCATGGGTTTGACGTTAAAGTTATTGTTTTGCCAGAAGGTTTGGATCCTGCAGATTTGGTTTTAAAAGACATAAAGCTATGGGAAGAAAAGGTGAAGACGGCTAAATCAATCATGGATTTTTATTTTGAGAGCGCTTTTTCAAAGTTTGATAAAGATACGTCAGAAGGCAAAAAAGAAATTTCAAAAGTATTGCTGCCGGTAATTAAAAAAATACCCAACAGAATAGTCCAGTCTCACTGGATTGCTGAATTGTCAAAAAAGCTAAGGACAAAAGAAGAAAATGTCGAAGAGGAATTGAAAAAAATAAGATTGGATGATTATTCTGATTCTTTGGGACTGGAGCCGGAAGAGATTAAAGATCTGCCCGTTAAAACGAGAAAAGAGCTTTTAGAGGAAAGACTGGTTGTTTTGATTTTGCGTTTTCCAAAAAGCATTGGGCTTTTTACTAAAGAATGTTTAGAAGATTTCTCTCCACAGATTAAAGATATTATGCTAAAGATGAAGGATGACTCAAAGATTGATTCTGAACTCTTCAACCAGCTTGCTCTAAAGTCAGAAATAGAGGAGATTGAAGAAAAGGAGATTGAGCCTGAAATCAAATACTGCTTGTCAGAAATCATTTTGATAAAAGCTAAAGGCGAGCTTGACCAGATATCCCAGGACA
>Ga0194125_10012396_pt1 | contig 11259 bp, 14 predicted proteins | sample TA2KigC250mmetaG_FD_148626 | JGI IMG/M metagenome (GOLD analysis project Ga0194125, IMG submission 148626) | Freshwater microbial communities from Lake Tanganyika, Tanzania - TA2015034 Kigoma Deep Cast 250m | ecosystem: Environmental > Aquatic > Freshwater > Lake | place: Tanzania: Lake... | reverse complement strand
GTGGAAGCCCGCTTGAACCAAACGCCAGGTTCTGCCCAAACTGCGGTAGTCAGGCAGGAGGAGCACCTCAGCAGCAAGCAGGTTGGGGACAACCACAACAGCCACAACAGCAGGCCTGGGGACAACCACAACAGCAGGCCTGGGGGCAGCAACCCCAGCAACAAGCTTGGGGACAACCACAACAGCCCGGATGGGGACAGCAACAAGCCTGGGGGCAACCTGTCCAGTCAGGCCCATCGCGCGGGCTTCTGCTGGTGCTGCTATTCATTCTACTGATTGGCCTTGGCGGTTTTATTTACTGGCAATTCGGTTCTCGCATGGGCAACATACTCGCTTTCCTGAGGACATCTGGGGGGGGAGGAAAGGTAGTTGATATCACGGCACCTACTTTCTCCAATATTAAGGCCTCTGCTATGGGCACGATAGCAGTTATTAGTTGGAACACAAACGAGCCGGCCAGCAGCCAGGTCGAATACGGGGCATCAACTAGCTATGGTTCACGGGAGCCCGCCGTACCTAAGAACGACCCTACCACAGGTCAATCCGCGGGAATAGTGACACATTCCGTAGAACTGACAGGTCTCCAGACAGGCTCGACCTATCATTTTAGGGTTAGGTCCAAGGACAAAGCAGGGAACGAGGCTGTCTCAAACGACAATACCTTCACCGTCCAGCCAATACCAGAAGAAGAAGAATAGCTACACAAAGCCAAATTCACTCACAGCAGGCCCAAAAATGCTATCGCCCCAACCACCACGCCTGCGATAGTTAACAAAAGCTATGAGCGACATTTTGAACGAAGCCCAGGCAGTGCTTCAGTGTAAGTCCTGCCACTGGTACAAGAACTGCGTTCTCCCCATGCGTTTCTCCGAGGAAGACCTGAGAAGACAACTGGAGTCTTCCATGCCTGGCGCCACTGCACCAGGAGCAGCACAGTACGGTATGCAGCAGTTGCTGTCCAGCCTGGCAGCCGCTGCCGAGAATTCCCTGCTCGAAGGCTGCCCCGTCTTCATCAGCAGGCTGAGGACAAATCCAAAGCTCGCCGAACAGATAAAAGAGCTAATGCGCCAGTGGTCCAACAGAAGCGAGGGGCAAACCTCCTGACACCCAGTCTCATTGCGAGAGATTTACCGACTATATCCCGTGCTAAGAGCCTAAAATAATAGGGACAAGGAGGCGTGACCATGACAAAGTCATACCCGGCAAGTCTGTCCGTAGATTATCCCGACAGAAAGCTGAACAGACTGACCACCGCTTTCAGGATTTTTGTGGCCATCCCCATCATCATCATCTGCGCGCTGTTGATAGGCACTGCATTTAATTGGGACCAGGATGGTTGGAATGGCCAATATGCCGTAGGCGGGCTTATCTTCCTGCCAACCGTGCTGATGCTGGTATTCCGGCAGAAATACCCCAAATGGTGGTTCGATTGGAACCTGGCTATCACTCGATTTACTACCCGACTCTCAGCTTATCTCCTGCTGCTCCGGGATGAGTACCCCTCCACCGATGAAGAGCAGGCAGTCCATGTAAATATCTCTTATCCGGATGCCAGGAAATTGAACCGCTGGCTGCCACTGGTGAAGTGGATTATGGCTATCCCCCACTACATCGTATTGTTCTGCCTGTTCATTGCCAACTGGGTAGCGGTAATCATAGCTTGGTTCGCTATCCTGTTCACCGGCAATTATCCGAGGTCGTTGTTCGACTTTGTGGTAGGCGTACTGCGCTGGTCATTGAGAGTGAGCGCCTATGCCTTCATTCTGACTACCGACCAGTATCCGCCGTTCAGCCTCGAGGCATAGGCAGGGCAAGCCGGATGAAGGCTTACAGCAGAAGATGAAGAAACTTGCTGATTTAAGTCCTCAGGAAATTGCACCCCTACTCGAAGACGCCTACCGAAATATAGCCTCGCACTCGGGGCTGTGGTTTGGAAATGCCTGCGACGAGTTTGGATTAGAAGAAGCTATTCGTTTGGACCAACTGGCATGGAAGGCAGGCTTCCCCATCCGTTCTGGCAGAGTGCTAGCTACACTCGGTTTGAAGGAAGGCAAATCCGTCTCGACCCTCTTCTCTGACTGGAGCAAGGAGCAGTTGATAGCCATGCTGGAGGACCTGGCCAAGAACTGGCTGGCAGCCGACGGCGCCTGGTTCCAGGCTGTAGAAAGCAGTCATAGTATGGCTCTGGCCAAGAAACTGAACGATGCCGCCTGGAGCAAATTCACGGTAATCGAAGCCAAGAGAATTATGGAACGGCTGCAACTGCCGCAGGATGGTGGACTGCTTGCCCTGGGACAAGCATTGGAATTCAGATTGTATGCCCGAATTAACAAGCAGGAAACGCTGTGGCAAGGCAAAGATAAGCTGGTGTTCAGAATGAACGACTGCCGGGTTCAATCAGCCCGGGAGAGAAAGGGAATGGCCGCCTACCCCTGCAAAAGCGCAGGTATCGTGGAGTACTCCTACTTCGCCCGAACCATCGACCCCAGAATTCAGACCAGGTGCATCGGCTGCCCTCCTGACCCCCACCCACCAGAATACTACTGCGCCTGGGAATTTCAACTTGGGTAGGTGGCATTTTGTTTCCTGTTGAAATAGGCGCTATAATTCTATTGCGAGCAGTCAGCATAACCAGCAAATCTTAACAAAATCTTAACACACGAATGCTATCTTAAGAACAAGCTAGCGTGATGCCGGCCAAGGAGGTGGAGATGCCGGCCAAGGAGGCGAAGATGAACAACAAATGGTACTACGTTTCAGGACTTATTCCCCTGGTGGTTATAGCTCTCATTTTTGCCTTACCCCTGAAGACAGTAGATATCCAAAAGACAGAGACATACTGGGACGTGGAAATGAAGAGCGAGCCCTACACTACCACCGAGGCTTACACTGACACCGAGCCTTATACCACCACCGAAACATACACAAAGACAGTTAACGAGCCCTGGGGATATTCGCCTTATTACTCTCCCTATTACTCGCCATATTACTCGCCATATTACTCGCCATATTACTCCGGCTGCTACAGTTGTGGTGGTAGCGGTTGTTACAGTTGCCCATCCCCATACTGGCCTTACTCATGTAACATGACCGCTGGCTGTTGGCCTTATCAGCCTTCCTATTATTACTACCCACAGCCACGCGCGGTCACCGACACCAGAGAAGTGGTCAAATATAGGACGGTGACCAAGTACCGGGAAGTGACCAAGTTTCGAGAAGTGCCCACCAAGGTGCTTAAAGAGAGAACGGTCACCGAACACGTCAGGGTTTCCATCTGGCAATACCTGTTTATGTGACCAGGCACGCTCGATGAGCGCTCTATATTGCCAGGGCACGCAAACTATTCCCTTGACCGTAGCTCCTTGCCCACGTTGAAAGCTCTGGCTAGAGTCTCTCCCAGCGGTCGGTATTGATTGTCCGGAGTCATGGTATAGCCGAATGGCTTAATCTTGTTCACGTCTGGTTTGCCATCGGTCAGGCATCCTTCCGAAACATAGGTCTCCTCGATTTTCCCTAGTACCAGCATGTGGCTGCCCAGGTCCATCATATGCGCCACGCTGCATTCCAGGTTGACCGGGCACTGCTCAATAAGCGGCGCGGTTTTTAGCTTGCCGTAGAATACTTCGAAGCCGCAGACCTTGACCTTGTCCACCCTCGAGCCAGGCGTGATACCGCAGTAGTCTGTTTCCTTCACCATGTCGGCTGATGGCACATTCACCGAAAAGGCCTTATTTTCTGCAACGCCTTTGAGCGTGTGGCGGGTGTGCCGGATGGCCACCGATACCATGGGTGGCTCGCCGTTGGCAATTCCACCCCAGGCCACGGTCATGAAATTGGGCTTGCCATCAACATTTGCTCCCACCAGAAACGCCGGCATGGGATAAACCAGCGTTGACGCTCCCAAAAGCAATTTGCTCATATTTTACCTCCTTATTTCCTGCCGACGGGGATTATGTACAGAGGCTGCTCATCCTGAGGTAGATTCAGCGTTTTAGCCACCATCTCATCAAAAAAGGCGCCTACGGGCACTGCGCCTAACCCTAATGCCGCTGCCTGGAGACACAGGTTCTGACCAGCGTGCCCCACCTCCATGTGAACATACCTGACACCCCTCTCGCCATATCTGCCGGTGGTCCTACTGTACACTGCTGTAAAGACGACGTCCACGGCAGCTTTGCTGACAGGCGACTGCCCCAACGCAGCTCCAGCCAGCGCATGCCTTTTGTCGCCCTCCGCTACCCGCTCCAGCTTATGTCCTTTCGGACGATAGCGATAAACGCCCGGGGCCAATCCCTGAACATTGCCTGCGACCAGATATGTTTCAAGCGGATAAAGAGCGCCAGCAGAAGGGGCAGTCCTGAGACCTCCAGGATGGTTAAACCCCTGGGCAGCCCACAGCAACTGGGAGACTTCTTGCAGGGTTAAGGGTTCGTCCTTGTACTCCCTGACCGACCGCCTCTGCAGCAAGCTTTGTTCCAGAGAGACAGTGCCGTCGTGTTTCGGCTCCGGCAAATCAACGGTAACAGGCTGAGTCGAAGCCTCTGGCAGTGGCATGGATGAAGGTGGCACAGAAGACGGTATTGGTTCAGGTTTGCTACAAGCCATAGAAGTGACCACCATCAGTGCCGCAAACAGCAGGCAGATTATTCTCATTGCTTACTTCCCTCCTTCTCTTCAATTAATTCTCCTCCTACTTAGTCAAAGCTGAACTGCTTCTCATTGAATAGCTTGAGGCAGGCATCCACCACCTGGGCATCGTAGAGAATACCCTTCTTCTGGATGATCTCCAGCAGCGCTTTTTCTGTACTGAATGCCGGACGATAAGGTCGGTGCGAAGCCATAGCCTCGATAACATCAGCCACGCCCATGATGCGTGCTTCAATCATGACGTCCTCCCCCGAAAGTCCCCGGGGATAGCCAGAGCCATCCATCCTCTCGTGATGTTGAAACACAATCTGGGCTACTGGCCAGGAAAACTCAACGGTCTTGAGCAAATCGTAACCCACTTCGGCGTGGTCTTTGACCAGGCTCATTTCATTCTTCCTCAAAATACCGGGCTTGCTTAAGATTTCGGCAGGCACGTATGTTTTACCGATGTCATGCAATATTCCAGCAACCCTTATGCCTTCAACTTGTTCTTCGGGCAGGTCCATTTCTCTGGCAATAGCAGTCGCTAGCTTGGCTACGCGCTGCTGGTGGCCGGCAGTATACGGGTCCCTGATTTCGGCAGTAACTGCCATGGCATGAATGGTTCCCTCCATGGCCCTCTGCAACTTCTCCGAGGCTTCTCTTAGCTCTTCCTCAGTCCGCTTACGCTCAGTAATATCACGCACCGAGGTTATAATGAACCTCCTACCGTTTGAACCTACAACACGGCTATGCACCTCCACCAGCATCGGTGGCTTACCCTTGCGGAGATGCGCCGACTCGAATATCAACTCGCCTTTTTCTAACAGCTCCTTCGTGCGTGCTTCGTTGAGCTTGGCGCTTTCCGGAACTTCCAGAGCTGGGAACCTGAGCACCTTCAGTTCTATTTGGTCATAGCCGCGCGACTTGTAGGCTGTCTCATTAGCATAAAGACAATTGCCCTTCAGGTCGTGGACAAAGATGGAATCATTAGCTACGTCCAGAAGCTGGGCATCTATGTCTGTCTGCAGCTTCAGTTCCCTACGTGCGGCGATGATGCGCGCCAGAAACCATGACCCAACACCCCCTAGAATCACCAGCACTCCCAAAATCAAGACCAGCCGCACCATCACCTTGTCCATAACAGTTTGCAGAACATCATGCGGCAGATTGGGCGCGGCATGGATATAGACAAGTGCCACTACAACCACAATCATCGCCACCAGTGCCAGAAAGACTGCCAAGAAGTATGCGGCAATAATATGCCAGCGAACATGAGAGAAAACCAATGTTGTCTTGTTTTTCATCGCTGCACCTTTCCGATAACTCAATTTTCACTCCTCTACAAAATCCATGGTCAAGTACTTGCCCAATGCCTTGGCTTTTTCGTAAACCAGCCTGGCCACAGCAATGTCCTCTATGGCCAGCCCTGTGGAATCAAAGACGGTTATCGCCTTTGCGTCCTTCCTGCCCGGTTTCTTGCCCACAACCACCTCATCCAGAATGGCATAGACCTGGTCAGTGCTATACAATCTCTTCTTCAGCGGTACATTGATTTCGCCACCGTTTACCGCCTGCTCCATATTATCTACCACCACCATTGCCTCCTCTAGTATCAAGGGGTCAAGTTCCTGTTTGCCTGGCCCATCAGCACCAACCGCATTTATGTGCGTGCCGGGCTTGACCCATTCCCGCTCAACCACAGGCTCCCGTGCCGGAGTCAGAGTGCAAAGGATGTCCACAGCCACGGTATCCTCTAGCGAAGTCGCTTGTATGTTAAATTTCGGAAAGGACTGGATGAACTTCTGGGTTGCTACAGCAGAGAGGTCAAAAACCTTCACCAGTTTCAAGTCGAACAGCTCAGCATGAGCCATTAGCTGGGTATAAGCCTGTTTACCTGCCCCCACGATGCCCAGAGTACGAGAGTTCTCTCGTGCCAGGTATTTGGCGGCGATGGCGGCGGTGGCGCCGGTGCGGTAGGCCGTTAAGTCGGTAGCATCCATTACTGCCAGCGGATATCCCGTAGCCGGGTCATTGACGATGAGCACCGCCATGACCGTAGGTAAACCCCGTGATGGATTCTGTGGATGCGAGTTAACCCATTTCATTCCAGCGGCGCCAGAGACGGCAGCCGGCATAGCCCGCAGGTCACCCTGTTCCAGGGAAAGGTAGGCTTTAGGGGGCATGTCCGCCTTGCCCATGGCGTGGTTTCTGAAAGCCTGCTCCACAGCCTCCAGAATCTCCCTCATGTTCAGCATCTCCCGGACGTCTTTCCTGGCCAGGAAAATAGTGGGCATACCTGTTTACTCCTTGCAGGGTTGGTAACGTAGTACTATCTATACTACCACATCTGCCAAGACTGCCACCTGTCATCGCGCGTCCTGATGCAATCGGGACGTGGCCATCTCAAAGCATTTCCTCACCTTACACCATACACACTTTGCCAAGCGCCTGTGATATTATTACTGAGAGAATGAGAAGGAGGTTGCTACCATGATACCGTTAGGGACTGACGCCCCCGATTTCACACTAAAAGACCAGAACAACAACGAGGTGCACCTGGCAGACCTCAGGGACAAGAAGGTGCTGCTGTCGTTTCACCCCCTGGCCTGGACCAAGGTCTGTGCCGACCAGATGAAGTCGCTGGAAGCTAACCATGAGCGTTTCAAGGAGCTAAATGCTGTAGCCCTGGGCATCAGCATTGACTCCGTACCTTCGAAAAGCGCCTGGGCAAAGGAGTTAGGCATACAGGAAACCCAGCTTCTGGCCGACTTCTGGCCTCACGGCGAAGTAGCCTCCCTGTACGGCATATTCAGACACAAAGACGGATTCTCGGAGCGGGCCAACATCATCCTCGATGAAAAGCAAAGGGTAGTTTCCGCCAAAACCTATCCCCTCTCCCATTTGCCCGATATCGACGAAATCATCGAGTTCATGGATAAGAAGATGTGACTCTGTCCCGTTTACAGTATCCCGTTGGTGCCCTCGCAACGTACAAAAAGTATATTCTGGTTCAAAAGAACTGGAATTTGAAATACGGTGCAAATTAAGCGATAATACAGTGCTGATTTCAGAATTACAGCATGAGTAATGGGTGGTAAACGATGAACAAAAGAAAGAGAATGGCGCTTCTAAAACATCGCCGACGTCGCAAGAAGTTAGAAGAGAGAAGAAAGGCAATAGCTCTGGCAGCGGAGACGGCTGCTGCGGCCGCTAAACCGATAGTAGCAGAGCCTGTAGCTGCCAAACCGGCTAAGCCAAAGGCACCGGCCAAGAAGAAGGCTGAGGTCACTGCTGTGGCTGAAGCTGCACCGGCCAAGGCAAAGGTCGCTAAGCCAAAAGTAACTGAAGAAGCCAGGGCTAAAGCAAAGACCGCCAAACCGGAAGTCAAGGCTGCAGAACCCAAGAAAGTAGCTAAGGCCGCCAAGCCGGAGACAGCAGAAAAACCCAAGAAGGCCGTAAAGAAAGCTGAAGCTGCTCCGGCAAAAGAGGCGAAGCCCAAGGCCGCTAAAGCAAAGGGCAAAGCACCAGAAGCGGAAAAACCCAAGAAACCGGCCAAGAAAAAGCAATAACGTCACATGGCTACTGTCTACCTACTAACCGGTAGCCCTGGGACTGGAAAAACGACCCTTATTCGACAGGCGATAGCCAGGTCGAAGATTAAAGCTGGCGGCTTCTATACCGAGGAGCTGCGAAGCAACAAGATCAGGCAGGGCTTTAAGCTTGTCACTCTGGATGGGCAGGAGGCGGTACTGGCCCATGTCGATATTTCCAGTCCCCACAGGGTAAGTAAATACGGTGTTGACGTCCAGGCCCTAGAAAAGGTCGGCGTCGCTGCCATTCAACGTGCTCTTAAAAACGCCGAGCTTATCATTATTGACGAAATCGGCAAGATGGAGCTTTATTCTCCGAAATTCAAAGAGGCAGTTCTACAGGCCGTGAGAAGTGGCAAGAAGGTCCTGGGCACCGTCATGCTCAATCCTTACCCCTTTGCCGACGACGTCAAACGCCTTCCCAGGGTCAAGGTAGTTGAAGTTACACGCGATAACCAGACGCAAGTGCTCAAAGATATGACCAATTGGATGAGAATGGGCACCTATGAAAATAACCCTTAAGTCCATCGGTAGAGTTGAACCAGAGGCCATTTGGGAACTTAGGGAAAGACTAAAGCAGACCTTCGGCTGCCCCGTGGAGACAAAGCCTGAATCCGGCAACCTGGAACAAGCCTACGACCCCAAGCGCAAGCAATACCTGGCTTCAAAACTGCTGGACGGCTTTAAAAAATCAATCGTGGCCAAGGATGAAAAGATACTGGGCATAGTTGGCGTTGACCTGTATGCTCCAGACCTGAACTTCGTATTCGGCCAGGCTGACATGGATTCCGGGGCAGCTGTTATCTCGTTGCACCGTCTGAAGCCCACATACTATGGTTCGTCCTGGGACAAGGCCATCTTTCTCGACAGGGCAGCCAAGGAAGCCATCCACGAACTGGGGCATACCTTCGGCCTGGAACACTGCCCTGACCCAAAATGTGTAATGCACTTTTCTAATAGCTTGGCAGATACCGACCACAAGCAGGCTAGGTTCTGTGGTCAATGCAGGCCAAAGCTGATAAAATAGCGCTGTTTGTTGCCCTGAGTTATTTTCTTGTTATTCTGTGGAAGGGCTGCAATTGCAAAATAAACCATCAGGAGGTTTACATAGATGAGAAAAGTAGCTGTACTGGGCGTGGGGATGACCAAATTCAGCGGCAAGCAGGACAAGACGGCTGTGGAGTTACTCTCGGAAGCCGCTATGGACGCCATCGTGGAGTCCAACCTGAAATCAAAGGATATTCAGGCTATGTTCATCGGCAATTGCCTATCGGACTTTGCCGAGGGTCAGGGGCAGCCGCAGGCTTTCGCCGCCGAAAGCATCGGCGCCAGCAATATCCCGGCCAACAAGAATGAAGGCGCTTGTGCTTCGGGTAGCGTGGCCTTCAGGGACGCCTATATGTGGGTGGCTTCGGGGTTATATGACATAGTAATTGCCGGCGGGACGGAAACCGCAGCCAAGATGGGTACGCCCCTGGCTACCCGTACTTTCGCCATGTTCAGCGATGGCCGCTATGAATATGGCTGTGGGCTCACCTTCCCGGGCGTTTTTGCCATGCTGGCTAATCTCTATGCTGCCAAATATAAAATCCCCATGGAGAAGTTCAAGAGGCAGCTAGCACAGGTATCGGTAAACTCGCACTACTATGGTGCCCGTAACCCCAAGGCGCAATTTCAGAAAGAGATAACTGTTGAGGATGTGCTGAAGGGTGTTATGGTGGCTTATCCTTTGCAGCTCCATGACTGTTGTCCCTTCACCGATGGGGCTTCAGCCGTGGTACTGGCTTCGGAGGAAAAGGCAAGGAAGCTGACCAACAAGCCGGTGTATGTGGCGGGAGTTGGGCAGGCATCGGGTGGCAACCTGGCCAGCCAGCAGGAATATCTGCCCCGTATCAGGGCTAGAGAGCTGGCTTCCAAGCAAGCCTACGACATGGCCGGAATCAAGCCTAAAGATGTAGATGTCATCGAGCTTCACGACTGCTTCAGCATCGCCACGCTCATCGCCCTGGAGAGCCTGGGAATCTTCGACTATGGTAAGGCTGCTGAGGCTGTGGAGAAAGGCGAGACCAAGATTGGTGGCAAGATAGCGGTCAACCCTTCTGGCGGCCTTAAAGCAAAAGGACATCCCATAGGCGCTACTGGCACTGCCCAGGTATATGAGATAACCAAGCAGCTAAGAGGCGAATGCGGCGAGAGGCAGGTTGAAGGTGCCAAGATAGGCATGACCGACACCCTCGGCGGTGACGGCGGCACCATCGTCAACGTAATCCTCAAGAAAGGCTTTTAGCGCAAACGCATTTGACTCTGAAGGAGACTAAAATGGAACATAAACTGAGATTTAAGGATTATAACGAGGCGCTGAAGCAGAACAAGCTTCTGGGCTTGAAATGCAAGCAATGTGGGCAAATCTCGGCAAGCCCCAGGATAGCCTGTGCCAAATGCGGCAGCACAGATTTTGACATAATAGAGCTTAGGGGCAAGGGGAAGGTTCAGACCTTCACCTCTATCTTCGTGGCGCCCGAGGGACGAGAATCGGAGTGTCCCTACGTGGTGGCACTGGTAGAACTTGAGGAAGGCCCCTGGATAATGGGGAACCTGGTGGGAGTAGAGCCTGACAAAGTAACTGGTGACATCATCGGCAAGAAGGTGAAGATGTCCAGTGCTGGTGTGTTCTCAGGTGATAAGTACTCAGCGGGCGATATCGCCAGACCATTGTTCAGTTTGGAAAATTAAAAGAACATCCCATAGAAGTCTTCTGCTCAAAGATGAGCAGTCAGCAGAGCAGAGGCTGTCCGGAAATAACATTGTGAGACTTCTGTCATTGCGAGCGAAGCGAAGCAATCTCTGCAGGGCACAGGCATCTGCCTTGGCTGAGATCGCCACGTCGCCCCGATTGCATCGGGGCTCCTCGCGATAACAATTAATTTTTCGGACAGCCTCATGCAAAAAGTGTGTAGGTAGAGTGTCCAAGCAACCGGCTTTAGTCGAGGCATTACTTAAACCCGAAGCCTATCCCCATAAACCGTCAAAGGTGGAGCTG
>Ga0194125_10012392_pt1 | contig 11262 bp, 24 predicted proteins | sample TA2KigC250mmetaG_FD_148626 | JGI IMG/M metagenome (GOLD analysis project Ga0194125, IMG submission 148626) | Freshwater microbial communities from Lake Tanganyika, Tanzania - TA2015034 Kigoma Deep Cast 250m | ecosystem: Environmental > Aquatic > Freshwater > Lake | place: Tanzania: Lake... | reverse complement strand
TAGCTTTCGGTAGGGATGGTCCAGACGGAGCGGCGGTTGCGGCCAGAGGGGTGATCCAGCATTGCATGGTCACTTGAAAGTTCTGGCGACCACCTCTTGCCATATTTCTTAGAGTACCTTAAATCGCCACGCTCTCGTTGCTTAGACCAACCACTATCGCCTTGGTGAGGTTCCCGGGTGGCATCTTGGTCGTAGAAGTAGCATCTGCTCTTGGCCAGCAGGAAGATGTATTCATGGGCCTTGGTGGGCCGGTCGGTGACACTTTCGGGCATGGGGTTGGGCTTGGCCCAGATGATGTCGGAGCGGAGGTACCAGCCGTCGGCTTGCAGGGCGAAGGCGGCACGCCAAGGAATTCCCACGAGGTCTTTGGGCTTGAGGCCGTGATGACGTGCTTCAGCATTGGGTTGGTAGATGACGCCACCGCTGCGCCCCGGGTCGTTCTGGCGTTCTTTACCAAATGACTGGCCGTGCGCTTGGCCCTGTGAATTGGCAACGTAGGAATCTCCGATAACCAGCCATAGCGTCCCGTCGTCCCTCAATACTCGCCAGACTTCACGGAATATCTCGACAAGGTGCTGGACGTACAATTCGGGCGTGGGTTCCAGGCCCAGGCAGCCACGCCAGGCGCCGCAGCGGGGGCAGAAGGATCCCTGTGATGCACCGTTGCGGTTTGCCCATGAGTCATGGCCGCCTGTTAGGGTTGAAGCACCCAATCCATGCGTCACTTTCCCCGCCACAGGAAGCAGTTCGCCCCATTCGTGTTCACAGGCAGGATCACCGCCCCACACGATGGGCGGGAGGCCATAATCACGCAGGCCCCAGTCAATAGGGCGGACTAGTTACGACGCAATGCACCGAACCGTCCGCCAGAGGAATATGAAGCGCATTAGCCTGGCTCAACGCTATTCTTGTTTTCATTTACATCACCTCCTTTCTGAAGCAAGTGAGACTTTTTTACCATGGGGGCAACGCAGGGCGGGACAGTATGCGGGGGGTTCTGGTTGGCTCGTGCTGCGCCAGTGCCTTGCGCATGGCATTGATGGCGGTTTGGAAACCCCGACGGTAGGCCTCGGCTTCTGGCCCGCTGAGAACACTGATCACATCCTCGTTGACCTCCTGGAGGGCATCCAGGATGTCCACGATTTCATCGGGGAACCACATCTTGAAGCTCATCTTGCCATCTTCACCAATCTCCGGCCGTCAATGAGAGTGATGTGATTCCTGGCGGCCCAGCGGCGTGCCCCCCTGGTGAACGTGGTGGTAGTCACGAGCACGCCCGCCACGGGTGCTGTGGTCCTTTGCTGGACGTCGGCCACGACACCTCGTAGCTCCCTCACTGTAGCCTCACCGACGGTGTTGCGGGAGTCATATCTCTTGCATTGGATCACCGAGAGCGTCTTGCTGTGAGGCTGGCGAACAAGCAGGTCTATGCCGCCATCCTTGTTGTCCGGGGTATTGATGACCTTGTAGTCCAGGCGCGCAAAGACGTGGGCGACGTACTCCTCGAACCCGGCGGGGGAGAGGCGCATCAGGTCAGCCAGGGCCAGGCGAAAGTGCAATCGTTGTCGTTGGCCGTGCCATTGTAAGATGAGGGTTATGGCGCAGGCGGCGGCGAGAGAGACGAGCAACAATACGGCGTCGAGCATATCTTCCCCTTTTTTATCAGCACCAACAGGCCCAGCAGCGCAGGTTGGAGATGCGCACCTGGCCGTCGGCGCAGAGCACCTTGCAGCCATGGCCCATGTAGCGGCGGGAATTGCAATGGTAGACGGGAGAGCCACAGGATTGGCACCAGCCGACGAGGCGGCCTTCCTGGCTGGCCACCCAGGGGCGGTAGGCGCGATCGGCTTCGTGGGCCCAGCAGCGCAGGATCTGCTGCTGAGCTTCCTTGGAGATATTTTCCTGCTGCGCTTCCCGGCGGGCCAGGATGGAGGACAGGGTCTGCCAGGGGCGCTGGGCGTCGGGGTAGGAGCGAAAATCCACCTTAGTGCACCTGGGTTGGCGGGCGCAGGTAGGCGAAGCCGCCGTTGGAGGCCGGGCCCGGGGGCCTTATTCTGTCCTGACGGAGATCAAAAGTGGAGAGCATGGAGCCGAACATGGCCAGGACGAAGGAGGCGAGGAAACAGAGGGCCCAGGGCCTGGAGTAGGAGAGGACGTCCAGCATGACCAGCCACAGGCAGGCCAGGGTGGAGGCCCAGGCCAGGAGGGCCACGACGGCAGACAGGCGGTGATAAAAGGGTGGTTTGGTGATCATTTTTGTTCCTTTCTGAGAATATAGCTGACCTCATTATCCCACAGGTCCTGTAGCGCTTGTGTAAAATGATCTGTGAGGTCTGCGCTTCTGCCGCTGTAGAGGCTAAAGGCCAGGTTGGCCAGCAGCCTGACATTGTTCTGCTGCCTGGGATAAGAGTGCAGGCGGGGGCGCAGGGCGTCGGCGGCGTTGTTGAAGTGCACCAGAAAGTGGGTCGCAGACTGCCAAAGCCCTGTGTCCTGGGAGATAGCATCCTGAAAGATGGCCCAGCGTATGCTTTCCAGCCCGGAGCGGACTCTATCGAACTCAAGCACATCCCGCAGTGGGCAGCAACGATGGCACCCGAAGATTCTGTCGCTTCCCAATTGGGCTGTGTCGACTATCAGATAGCGTAAAGGCGCGGTGAATATCGTTTTGAGCACCCTGAGGCGGCCATCATCGGGCCCTCTTAAAGCCGTGGCCATATCGTACATGAAATGTGTACCAAAGACGTGCCGAATAGACATGATGTCATCACTAAACATAGGAGCCTCCCCTTTCTTCTGGGCCTGCCAGGGAGTCGCAAGCAGGCCCATGCTTTTAGCGCTCCATGCAGCCCCAGCCGATAGCGGGGACGTAGACCGGCTTCTGGCCCTCAGGACAGGTGATGGGTGCGCCACAGAGCAACATAGTCGCCAAAACCACTGCGGCGATCAGCAACGCTAATTTCCTCATATTACTATTGCCTATTCTTTCCGGGTCTGGCCCAGCCGCTGATGAGGCGGTTGGGCCAGACCCAACATTATGGCCGCACGCCGCTAGCCGACGACGGGCGTGGGGCGGGCTTTGGTCCCTTTGGCCCGCTTCCTGGCTTACCGGCCTTGGGATTGGGTGTACCCTTTGGTGGTTTGGGTTTGGCCATCTCACCTCCTCCAACTGCGCGATGAAAGGCGGTTCTTGCGATTGCGGGGCCGGGCCGGCTTGGGACGGCCGGCGGATCGGCAATGATTCTGTTGCTTTCTCTTACGTTTCCTGGGATTTTTCATGTTGATCTCCTTTACAGCTCGATAGCAATTCTCCTTCGATCCAGACCATCTCCTGCGGCTCGAAGTCCACGGCTTCGGGCGTGGGGTCGGTGCGGTAGGCATTGTGGCCTGCGACGTCGCGGCGCTCGTAGAGGCAAGAGCCGTGCCAGACAAAGTATTGGCCGCTTTGCAGCTCGGCGAAGGGGACGGGGACGGTGAACTGGGGCCAGAGGAGAGCAATGTCGGCGCGGCGATCTTTCTCCTGGGGCAGGGCGTCCCAGAGAGAGATGATGACCGGCAGGGGGGCGTCGGGGAGGGAGAAGGGAGGCAACTCATCGGCGGCCAGGGTGATCTCTACACTGAAGATGGTGAGGTTATCCTGCTGGCGCACGGTCAATTGCGCTGCTTGTTCATCGAAGAGCACGGCGCCTTTGCTATGGTTTTCGTGGTCCGGTCGGGCCTGGGCGATGCGGCGGGTGGACCACACCTCATCGCCCAGGACGGCCTCGCCCAGGATGGCGAGGGGATAGGGGAACTGGACACAGCGCAGGTAGATGGTGTGGGGGATGTCCGGCCAGCGGTGGTCGGCGTCGAAGGCTTGTGCGCATTGCGTGCGCCATTGCACCAGGCGCTCATGGCAGCGCAAGCGGTGGCAAAAGAGGCCCTTGAGGCGGGACCAGGCCTTTTCGTCGTTCCTGGCGAACTGGGCGGCGGCGGCGGCCAGGATGTCATTGACGATCCACCACTGCTGGCGGCCGCCCTGTTCCTGCTCGGAGGCGGCGTCGAGGGCCTCGTCCTCGGAGTCGAACTCCAGGGAATGCCAGGGGACAAATTGCCATTCCTGGCCCCGGAGGAGGGGGGAGGGCAGGTTGCTATAACGGGTCATCTATCCACCTGTCGGGGTACCAGAATTCGTAACGCGCGGTGTAATAGAAGGTTTCCTGCCAGGTGGCCCATTGCAGCCAGCGCACTTCACGGTGGATGTTTTTGGGCAGCCACAAGAAGGCGGTGCGTGTGCGGTGGGTTCCATATTTCAGGCGGGGTGTTCTTTTCCAACGCATCAGTAATAGCCTCCCGCTTTTTCTTCTCCGCTATGGGGGTCCTGGAAGCTGCCAATGGGCGTCCACCATTCTCCTTCGTTCGTGAGGGCTTCTTGCTTTTTCCGTTCTTCTTCCTCTTGTTCGGCCAGTCCCTGGCGGATGTCCGTGTAGGACCAGGCCAGCAGGAAGCCGGCGACGGCGCTGAGAAAGCAGGAGAAGAAGAAGCCCAATCTACTGATGGACAGGAATTCGGTCATGGATGATCTCCTTTCGTGGATTTGATTTCTCTTATGGCTTCTGCGCGGTGGGAGGCGAAGGCCGAGGCTGTGCAGAGGGCCAGCATGAGGAAGCCCAGCCAGGCCCCGGCGGCGAAGGCCAAGAGCAGCCAAGCCCAGTGGATCATGTGATTTCCTCCGTATGGTTCTCAGTCAAGCGCGCCAATTTCAGGGTGGGATAGGCAGCCAAGCCGACGGCGCAGGCAGCGTGGAAATCATAGTCGGGAGTGACGGGGAGATTAGCGGCGCCTTCCACGATGCGGTTGACCCATTCGGCCACCTGTTCAGCGGTGGCCTTGCCGCTCCCCGTGGCCGCCAGTTTGACGGTCCTGGGATGGACGGCCAGGAAGGGAAGGCCAAGTCTGCGAGCCTCGATCTCCAGTTGCTTGGCTACGAGTTTGAGGCCGAAGCCCCAGCCCCGGCCGCCGGGGGGCACTTCGCAGGCGATGCCATCCACGGTGTAATTCTGGCCATCGGCCCATTGGACATAGCTGGCAGCAGCAACGCTCCATTCTTCTATTTGTGATAACGGCTCGTCATCCATAAGGACAGGAGAGCGATCAGGGTGTGTATAACAATCCAAGACTTTAGCCTGGTTGTTCTCCAGTTGCAGGAGGACGAGGGCGATGGGTTTGCCGGCGCTTAAAGCGGGGTCGGCGCAGAGTAAGATGGTCATGTTTCGGTCTTTTCCTTTTCGTCAGGATGAAAAATAGCCACGCAACGCACCACTTCGGCCATGATTATGCGGTCGATGGGTCCTTGTACTTGTATGGATTCGTGGGCGATAACCTCATAGCGCATGATGGTGCCATCGCGCCCCCCGACGTCAAACTGCTCGCCGATTTCTCGGAGTTTTGTGGGTGGGTTTGTATTCATGGTTTATGGTTTTGCTCCACGTTTCGTGATTTCCAATCCTGGGGATCTACCCAGATGGTCACCTGGCGGTGGTGGTCGCACCAGATCAGGTCGAGCACCAGGCATTCGCTGTTGGTGCGTTGGTCGTAGGCCAGGAGGCAACCGCAGGGCAGGGTGATCATGCTGTCGGCCATAGGTCTCCTTGTTGCTGGCGGCCCAGGATTTGGCGGTAGTCGGGGCCGGAGAGCTCGACATAGATGGCTTCCTGGAGGCGGGAGCCGAGGCGGCCATCGAAGGAGGAGCGTTTGAGGTTGCTGGCGATGGCCGTGGCTAAGTGGTTGGAGTAGCGGTGGTCCAGCAACTCGAAGAAGGTGACCTGCGCCCATTCGGTTGCATATTCGGCGCCCAGGTCATCAAGGAGCAAAACGTTGACCTGCTTGAGGCCCTGGAAACGTTCCTCGAAGGAGAGTTCGCCGACGTTACGGGCGTCGAAGGTCGCCTTGAGGCGGCCCAGCATACGGGGAGCGTTGGCATAGACGACGGGGAGGCCACGGGCCAGCATTTCGTTGCCGATGGCCGCCAGGAGGTGGGTCTTGCCGCGTCCCACGCCGCCGCAGAGGAGGAGCCAGCCCTGGGGGTTCTGGGCGAAGCGTTGGGCGGACAGGAAGGCCTGGCGATTGGAGTCGCTGATGCGGAAAGCGGCGAAGGTTTTGTCGGTCAGGCCGGCCTCCTCCAGGCCGGAGTGGCCGATGAGCAGACGCAGAGTCTCCTCGCCGCTGCGCCCCTGGAGGCAGGAGCAGGGGAAGGCGCGGCCAAAACGGGGATCGTCCATGTCCACGTCGTAGGTGAAAAAGCCCTGGCCGTGGCAGGCCGGGCAATCAGTCGGGAAAGTCGCCACGTCCGCCATAGGTGCGCTTCGCTCCTTTCTGTTTGGCCGCCGGTGGGCGGATGAGTGGCTCACCGGCCACAGCGCGGGCAAGAAGCACCCCCCAATCGTCCTGGAAAGTCCTTTGGGAGGGCGAATTGTAGGCTCGCCAGGCGAATTCGCTTCGGGGGTTGAACAAAGCGTGCAGGGCGGCCACGGATTGTTCGAGGGTGGCGGCCCATTGCTCTGGCGGTTTGCGCAATTCGGCCTGCCATTGGCGGTACTTACGTTGGCTGAGACTGGCGGGGGGGATGCCTGTGCCTTCGCAGAAGATGGGCAGGAGGGCCTGGCCAAAGTCGTCGGCGCCGCCAGCCTGTGGGGGGATGGACCAGGGACGGGCAGAGCGTTGGCCTCGGCCGAAAAGAACTGTGGCTTGCGTTTCGGCGTCGGGTAAAGTGCAATCGGGATTTCCGCCGCAAGGCGGGGGTTTTTCTTCAACCATGGGTTTTTCTTCTATAGGATTTTTCTTCATTTCACCTGGTGAAGTTTTAGGGTCATAAAACCTCACCTGGTGAAGTTTTTCCGCCTCTAAAACTTCACCTGGTGAAGTTTTCTTTTCTTTCACCTGGTGAAGTTTTTGGCGTAAGGCTTCTACCTGGGCCTGGGCTTTCTTTCGGGCCTCTTCGTCGCCGTTGAAGTAGGCGACGTTGAGTGGCCAGAGGTCGACGATCGTTATGCGGTAGGGCTTCCCCCGTCCCTGTTGGCCTTTTTCCTGCACTTGGATCAGGCCTATCTCAGCTAAGATGCGTCTGGCCTGGCTGACCTTGCCGGTGCTGATACCTGTCTTTTCGGCGATGGTGGCTGTGCCTTGCCAGCATGTGCCATCTTTACCGGCGATGCGGATGTAGTAGGCCAACAGGGTGATCTCCAGGGGATCCAGGCCCAGTTCCCATACGATGTGAGGCAAGGCGGCAAAGTAGCGGTGGGCTGGGCCTTCGTTGGTGATGGTCATAGAATTTTGGCGGCGGAAACCCCCGACTTCAGTCGGGGGAGGAAGCCGCTCCTCCTTTCTAGTCGTCAGTAGTTGACGGATACCTCTGTGTTCACATTGCCCCTCCTTCTGTCAAGCGGCGAGGCAGAGCCAGAAGCATGATGGCCAGCGCCAGGAGCAGAGCGACGCAGCCGAAAGTGATGCTCTCCTCGTCGTCCCAGTTGGCACAGGAGGTGCAAGTGAGGAAGATGAGCAGGGCCATGGTGAGTATTCTTGTGAGTATTCTCTTGTTCAATTTCAATGGGCCTCCTTCCAGGTGAACCCTGTCCCGCAGGCATGATACCACTTGCCATCCTTGCGTTGCCAATGCCCTGTGCCATGACCTGGCCATAGCTCGCCACAGGCTGGGCAGCGCAGGCTGGCGGCTTGCGGCGAGGGGGGGGCGAACAGCGGCGAGGGTTTATCCTCTGCCGAGGCGCTCCAGCTCATCTGCCCGCCGTCGGGCAGGGTGAGCACGCCGTCCTCGCAGGTGGCGCCGGGGTAATGGTCTTGTACCCAAGCGCTGAAATCTTGCCATTGATTAGCCATCGTTGGCCTCCTCTTGATAGCCTGCCGCCCCGCCGCCTGGCCTCTGATCTGGCCTCTGGCTCCGATATGGTGAAGCGTTCCCGTCGCTGCGGGCCGTCGGACTTATGCTCTCCAGGTTCACAGCGAGCGGCGCAGCAGGTGAATTACGGCAATTACCCTCCAGTGCGCAGCGCAGGCAGCGGTCGCCGCGCCAGTAGTCATCGTCCTCTACAGCATGGCCGCAGACGGGACAACGCCATCCATCGTCATCCGTCGCTGCTTCCAGCGCCCACGCCGTGGCCAGCAGGGTCAGCGCGTAACGGCGCACCTCGGCGGGCCGGAAGGAGGTGCGGCCGGTCAGGCAGGAACGCAACAGCGTGGCCTGGGCGAGGGCCGTGTTGGCCAGCTTGACCAGCAAGCGCAAGGCGGCCAGTTGTTCGTCAGCGGGATGGGGATTGCTCATTCTCTCCGTCCTTGCAGTTGTGCTGCCTGCCGCCCCGCCGCCAACTGCACGGCGGATTTTCCATGCCTGACGCGAACGGGGCAGCAGGAAAATCATCGAAGGTCAGGCCTGGAATGTCAGCACCTTGGAAGGATTGCCCTTCTCGTTGACCTCGCACACGGCCGTCAGGTTGTGCTGGCTTATGTCATATTCCATGCCCACCTGCATGGCCGTGGTATCCATATAATCATTGAGCCACTCGGCTACCTCCGGCCAGCAGGTCACGCCATGCTCTTTGTAACGCCCACCCTTGACTTTATACATCAACTTTCCCGTTTGGCTCATTAAGGGGGTGATCGTCTCGGCGGGCATGGTCAGTCCACCGCTTGCTGGCGCTTCCTTAGATGCGGGGGGGGCAGGGGCAACCTTTGGCCTGGGTGTGGCCGACTTCGGCGGGGGGAGTTCTTTCTCTGCTGTCTCTGCTGGCGGTTGTGCCCGTTTCTCCTTGCCGTTGCCTCCGTTGGTCGCTTCTTTGGCGGCCTTGGCCCGCTGAACGGCTTGGTGTTGTTGCAATATCTCCTGCCCGTCACGATTGGGCACAGCCAGCCAGCCGTCGGCGAGTTTGCTCCTCACGTAGGCGGCCAATTTCTGGTGCGCCTCGTCCAGCGTCAAGCCTCTGACCGTGGCGTGAAACTCCACGCCTATGGTCGGGTGAATGATGGCAGTGAAAAGCACGACGGGCCATTCCCTGTAAGACATTGATGGTTGGGGTTGGGCTTGTGTAACGGCAGCGGTTTCAGTTACTTGTACTTGCTCTGTCATGGGGGTCTCCTCCATTGAGGGCAATCTCATCTGCCCCTGCAATTGTTGATATTCATGGGCGATGTGAGCACACAGGCCCACGAAAGATGTGGCCGGTTCCCAGTTCTCGGTCACGCCGTCGGGGTAAGCCAGCCCCCAGATGCGCCGGTAATCGGCGTCTGTGAGATCGCTGAACGATGTTACCTCCTTCTCCAGCAGGCGGGCGGCCCAGAAGTGCCTCTCGGCGTCGGCCTGGAAGCCGACGCGCTGGGCGAGCAGGATCAAGGCGGTGACGTGGCGTCGGGTGATGGAATTAATCATTGCCCTACGGTGTGATGTTGCTATTTTTCTGCTGCTTACGCAGCTCCTTGACCATGCCGGTCAGCTCCTTGCACATGCGGGCGATCTCCTGGATGCCGCCGAGGAGTTGGTCCATTGCGGCCAGGGCCCTGTGCAGATTGGCGGCCAGGTCGAGGGTGATGTCCTCCATGACGGAGGCCAGGGGTTGGTTCCACTGCCTGATCTGATCGGCGATGAGATAGAGGTCCTCGATGTCCTGGGACATGCGCATGAGGGCCAGTTGGTGCTTATCGCCGCCGGCCAGGGCGCCCCTGGCATCGTCGTCGAAGGGCAACTTATTGCTCATCGTCGGATCTTGTCGGCCTCCTGGCGTTGTTCTCGCTCGCGCTTCAGTTGCGGATTTTCCAGGGCCGCGGCCACGGCGCGCCAAAAGAGGGTGGCGGTGCCGCCGGTGACGAAGAAGATCAGGAGCTCCGTGGTGTGGGGGTTCGTCCAGCCCCAGTGCAGCCCGGCGACGATCTGGATAATACTGCAGCCGATGGTGTAGGCCAGGGGTTTGGCCATCCACTGTTCCCTATCCTCGCCGTGGGCCAGGAAATGGGCCAGCAGGTACTTATCGGCCAGGTGGGCTGCGGACATGGTGAAGAACAGCAGGGCCAGGGTGATGAGAAAATCGAAATTCATACCGTTCCTTTCCGTGTTATAATGATCCTGGGGGGACAGTCCATGGTCTGGGCACGTGCGCCACCAAAATTGCTGCGTTGTGGGCGTCGGTGCTGCCAGTCTGTCCCCCGTGCTATTTTCGGCAGGCCGTCGGGACCCGGCCCGAACCGACGGCCTGCCTACGAAAGGAGGGAGGGGTTCGCAAGGCCCCTCTTTCTGCGCCGGTGGTTGCCGACGTCGTGGGCTGCCGACGTGGGCGATGAAGGCCACCGGCGCAGAAAGCAGTGCCCTGCGCGACCAGCTTACCAGCTTATACAGCCAATAACAGCCCATCGTTGACGACGGGCCTTCCTGCCGCCTGCTGCTCGATGACACTGGCGGCGGCGTTCATGCCCCCCAGCGGGGCGGGGCAATCCTCGGCCTGGGCCAGTTGCTGCACCAGGTCGAGGTAGACATCGGCGAGGATGTCTACCAGGTCGGCCAGGCGTCGAGGAGCGGCGTGTCCGCTCAATGGATTTGTCATGGGGTGTCTCCTTTTTTCGCTGCCGCCTCGTAAGCGGCGCAGGCTTCAGCGGCAATCGCACAAGCCAGCGGATCGTGGCTTTCCTCGTAAATGTCGGCCAGGGCTTCGGCCAGATCGGCGGCCATCTGCTGCCATTTGATTTTGATCGCCAGTACCTGGTCGGCGGTCACGGAGTAGACATCGGCGAGGATGTCTACCGGGTCGGCCAGGCGTCGAGGAGCGGCGTGTCCGGTCAGTGGATTTGTCATGGGGCGTCTCCTTTCGTGGCCGCCTCGTAGGCGGCGAGGGCGGCCTCATAATTCTCGAAACGCCTGACCAGTTTCAGCGCACTGCATCTGAATTTGCCGTCTGTGCGATAGGGGATAACCACTGAGACGGCCCAGGGCCAGGGAATGAGGCACCGCCATATCTCCCCCTTGTGGTTTTCGAACCACTCCAGGGGAGCGACGTTGATGCCACATGCACAATCGTCTACCGGGCAGGGATTGGTGATCTCCTTTATGATACTGCCCGGTTCGATGCGCCATGAGGCTGGCGGCGCAAAATGCTTTTCAAAGGCTTTGTAGACCGTGATGCCGCCCTCATCTATGTGGCAGTGGCTTTCCAGCCAGAGGATGGGATCGAACAATCCCACCGACTGGCTGAGGTTGGCCCCGCTGAGGTTGGCCTTGCTGAGGTCGGCCTC